>Ga0302178_10002455_pt1 | contig 14669 bp, 15 predicted proteins | sample I_Palsa_E1_3_FD_198790 | JGI IMG/M metagenome (GOLD analysis project Ga0302178, IMG submission 198790) | Peat permafrost microbial communities from Stordalen Mire near Abisko, Sweden - I_Palsa_E1_3 | ecosystem: Environmental > Terrestrial > Soil > Palsa > Peat permafrost | place: Sweden... | reverse complement strand
CGTCGGTACCGACAACTACGAACTGGGCGTCAAGCTCGGCGAGCAGTTGAAGCTGCTGATGCCGAAGGGCGGCAATATCTGTCTCGTGATGGGCAATCCCGCGGCGGAGAACATCAACCAGCGCGCTGCAGGCACCCGCGACACGCTCTCCGGCAAGAAGGGAACGGAGAAGCTCACAGGAGAACACGGCTGGAAGGAGATCAGCGCCTGCCCGCTCTATGTGAACGATGACGCCGCCAAGGCGAACCAGATGATGCAGGACACGCTGACCGCCAACGCCACGGGTCTCGACGCCTTCGTGCTTGAGGGCGGCTGGCCGCTGTTTGCTCCGCAGGCCTATTCGCAGGTCGTCGCGCCGATCATGGACAAGATCAACAGCGGCAAGTTTGTGATCGTCTCGGCCGACACGCTCGGACCCGAACTGCAGGCCCTCAAGGATCATAAGGTGAACGTGCTGGTTGGGCAGCGGCCTGAGGAAATGGGCTATCGGTCAGCGATGGTGATGCGTGACCTCGCGGAAGGCAAGACGGTGCCGCCCGTGATCCACACCGGCCTTGATACCTGCACCTGGAAGAACGCCGACACCTGCCTCAAGCATTGAGGGGCGGCAGGATCTGTTGCAACGATGGATGAGGGTGATGCGGGGCTGCCTTTGCCACGCATCACCCTCAATCGCGCGCCGTAAAAATATGGCGAGTCGCCCTGCAATATGAGTAGACGCGTGATGATTTCTCGCAGACTCCGCAACGGTCGTTCTGTCCGCTTGCGCGATTCCAATGTCTATCTTTGCGGCCATATTTTCCGAAATCCCTGCGCTCGATCAATATCGGCGCCAGGCGGCACGGAGCGAGAACGAGCGGACGCAGTTGATCGGCAGCTGCAACCGACGCGGCGCATCGAATGTTCACCCCGATTCAGTCGAGCAGCAACTGAAGCGAAAAACACTAGCAACTAACAACGTCCTCGCTCACTGGGTCAATCGAAGCACACCGAGGTTGCCGGCAATCTGCTGAAAGATGGCGTCGAGCGTCGCATTGGTCGGCGCGTGATAGTAGTTCCCCGGCGACGCGCAACTCTGCATCGCCTGCTGGGCCACCGCGCTCGCTGCATCGCTCCCGAATGTGATCGCGTAGATGATGATTCCGTCATTCTTCATGGCGGTACAGACGCCGAGCTGGAACGCATTGATGTCGGTGACCGAGGTCGTCGAACCATTGACGAGTGACGAGCCGTCCGAGCGCGTCACGGTCGGTGCCTGCAAAGCGCTGCTCCCGACCCCCGACAAGCCATTGAACGACGGCGGCGGCATGATGCCATTGGCACTACCCGGATCGTTTTCGCCATCGGTCAAGACAATCGCCACCCGCTGCAATCCCTGGGTGGTCTCCGGACGGGGCAAGGTGTTGTCGGACGAGACCCAGCCATTTCCATTCGACACATTGTTCGACCAGTCCGACGACAACATCCGCCAGCCCCACAGCAAACCCGTCGGAATGATCGTCGAGCCCGCCGCCTGCATGTTGCCGATAGCGGTAGTCAACGTGGTCGCGTTCTGGGTGAGGAATTTCACCGGCGCAATCGAGCAGGGGCTGCCCGTACCGTTGACGTTACCGTTCTGATCGTAGGTATTCGTGCTGGGGTTGGTCTTGCTTGCCTGGCCCCAGGCCGCTGTGATCCCCACGCCGTTTCCGACGTTGCAGGCCGTGGCGGAACCATTGGTCTGCAAGGTCAGCGGAACACCGGTTACGTTGGTGGAACTCGACACGACGCAATTGTTGCTGCCGCCACTCGTACTCTTGAAAGTCGTGACCTGAAAACCATTCCTCGGCACGTTGTAGTAGAACGGCGTGAAGCCGGGTACATCCTTCGGCGCATAGGCTTTCGGATACAGATTGAGCCCTGCATCGCGCGGCTCGACGGCGCAACCGCCCCAGCCCGATCCGGTCACGCCCGGCTTGGGCGCCATCGAGACATTGGTGGCGTTGTAAGCGAAGCTCGGTGTCATCCAGCTGCCGCTGGGAAGCAGCGACCCGCCGAGGTTCACCATGGTGGTGAAGGGCACGAGCCCGATGTAGGACTGGTTGTTCGGCACGCCCAAAATGTCATTCACCAGGCTGGTGGCCGCAGTCCGCAGCCCCTGGATCTTCGTACCCTGCGTCTTGTCACTGCTCGCGTAGTCTGACATGGAGCCCGTGTTGTCGAGGACCAGCACCAGTTCGAGCAGACTTTGCGGCATACGCAGTCCGGTGTTGCTGGCGGTAATCGTCACGGTATCGGGCGATCCTCCGCTCGAGCCGGAGCCAGAGCCGGAACCACCGCTCGACGTGCCGGTACCGAAGATGATCGGCGCCAGCAGCGGCGCCGAGCCTTTCGCCGAGAGCTGGATGGTCTGGCCGGTGGACGGCAAGCCACTGACTGTCGCTGAGAACTGGGCGTCAGGCATGGTGAAGTCCATGTAGCCGGACGGCATGTTCGCGTTGTAGTAAGCGCGCGCGTCCTCCTGCCACTGCGTGAGACTGCTTCCGGTAGGGGTGTTGTAGTGCGCGAGGTTGGCGCCTGAGGACAGGGTGGCAACATCGAGCGCCATCTGAACGCGAGTCTGCGTCATCTCGTAGTGAATCGTGTCGATGGCCGTGCACATCGAGCCGATCATTAGCGTCGCGCACATCGCAAACATGATGGTGATCGCACCTTCATCGCCCTTGAGCAGCGTCGTGAGGGATCGAGGCTGCGACGGAACCACGCGACGGATCGGCCTGCCAGCAGTCCTCGCTGCGACGGGATCGGGGATCATGACGGCTCCAGCGCAAGCGGCGTGGGAGTGCGCGGACGCACATAGATACGCTCGTAGATGGTCTGTGTGCCCGGCGCGTTGCTCCAGAAGGGCATGGTCATCGAGAATGGCGTGTAGGAATAGAACACCTCGACCACGATCGCCGAATCGCCGTTGCGGAACGGCCACGTCGCCGGCAAGAGGTTGCCGTTGGTTTCCTGCGACTTCATGCCCGACAAGGTCCAGGGCGCGCTTCTCTGCCATAGCTGCACCGGCGTACCCGCAGCCATTGTCGGGTTGTAGGGCGACGACGGCGGGTTGGCCGCGACGGACGGGGTGCAGCCTACCGTCTGGTCGCAGATCGACGTGATGTACACGCCGCCCTTCGCCTGCAGGCTGTTGGGCGCAGCGATCAAGGTTGCGGCGTTCCAGATCGAACCGAGGCTATTTGAGGAGCTCGTGGTGGGGTCATCGACGACCGACGACATCTGCCCTAACGAATCTGCGAGTGTGAAAGCCGTATGCTCGACGAGGCTCACCGCCCGCATGTACATATAGATCTCGCTGAAGCCGAGCATCGTCAGCAGCATGAGCGGGACAATGACGACGAACTCGATGGTCACGCTGCCACGATCCGATCGCAGCAGGCGGCGAACGGCCCGTCGCAACCCGCGGCGCTCGGCCAGGGGTATTTTCTGTGGTGTGCTTTTCATTTTTCGTTCTGCACAAGGAAATTGCGTTGGAACGTCAGCGGCAATGGCACGCCGAAATATTCGGGCAAGCCCGTGAAACCCGTCGGCAAGGTAACGGTGATCTGATAAGAGACGACATCACCAAAGCCGCCCATGTTGTTGGTCTGATAGTTCGGTGTACCGATATTGTCGTAAGTGCCGTAGTCCAGCGTGCTGATCGTCACCGTCCCGCCGATGTTCTGCCAGCCGCCGAGCGCGCTCATCACAATGCTTTTTGCCTGGTCCGCACGCGTGCCGGTAGCCGGAGCGGTCGTGGTGAGTCCCGTGCGCGAAGCGGACTCCGCCGCGATCTGCACCGATGCGTCCACGATCATGTCGAGCGCGAGTTCAAGCGTGCCAAAAATGAGGAAGAACACGACCGGCGACAGAAACACGAACTCGATGGCCGAAACCCCGCTGTCGTCAGCAAGCAGGCCAGCCAGCCAGCGACGCCGCTGCCAGGCCGCCGTCTTCATCGGAGGCTCGCGGCCTGCACGGCCGCGCTCGGCACGACTGCGACTTTTGCCGTCCCCGGCTGCGACTCAAGACGCTCGCGCTGGATTTCGTAGAAGCGCAAGTTGTCCTGCACCGATGCCTTAGGCAGATCGCGTCCCAGGATTTCAGCGGCCGCTTCCTTATTGCCAAGCAGGCCGTACGCCAGCGCGAGATCTTGACGGGCCTGCGGGGGCGCGGCCGGATAGCGCGTGACGTCGAGCAGCACGTTCGCGCCTTCGCGCGGATTCCCGCTGAGGATCAGCGACAACCCCAGGTTTACGCTCAGCATCGGATCGCCGGGGTTCTTGTTCAATGCGTCCCGCAGCACGGCCTGCGCGCCCAGGTGATCGCCCGTGAGGTCGAACGCCGCGCCGAGGCCCGCCAAGGCTATCGGATCATTAGGTGTCACCGCAAGCACGCGCTGATAGGTGGCAATGGCGGCGTCGAAGCGCCGCTGGTGAATGGCGACACGTCCAAGGCCGATCAATGGTGCGGTCGCAGCCGGATCGATCTTGCTCGCATGGTCGTAGTAGACCCCCGCACGCGTAAAGTCGCCAACCGCGTAGAGCGTATTGCCGAGCCCGGTCAAGGCCTCGACCGACTGGGGATCGGCCTTCAAGACCTTGTCGTAGAGCGTCGTCGCCAGTTCAAGATTGCCCGAGTCGAGCGCAGTATCCGCGATACGAAGTTCGCTCATGCTGCTCGGCGTCGAGTTGCGCATGACGGGCTGCGTCTCCGAAACACGTTGGGTCGTCGTGGTACAGGCCGCGGTTGCCGCCAGCAGCGCTGCACCGCCCATCACCAGAGCGGCGTGCCGGACGACGCGCAGGAGCTTTGGTCCCCGCGCGGAGAGTGTGCTTTGGGCGATGGTGAGGTGAGCGTTTTTCATTGTTTGGCGAGAGCGTCCATCAGTTGAATAACGGCCGGGCCAGCCGCGATCGCGACGACTGCGGGAAGAATGAACAGCATCATCGGTACGACCATTTTCGGCGCGAGCTTGGCGGCCTTCTCTTCCAGCGACACGATGTGCGCGAGACGTTCCGTGCGCGACAGCGTGCGCAGTGCCTGGGTGATCGGCGTGCCGTAACGCATGGATTGGGTCAGTGTGGAAATCAGCGCACGAATCGACGGCAGATTGATCCGTTCGGCGAGCCCGTGGAGCGCGCGCGTGCTGTCGCCGGAGAGCTTGAGTTCGTCGGCCGTCAGCGCGAATTCGCCGGCAAGCGGCGGGCAGATCGTCGCGAGTTCGTCGGCCACGCGCCGGATGCTCACCCCAAGACTGTTGCCTGCGTTGGTGCAGATCACGAGCAGGTCGAGCGCGTCGGGCAGGCACCCCGCCATCGCCTTGCGACGTCGCGAGGCACGAAACCCCATGATGTATTCCGGAATGATCATCCCGGTAATGAACACGAAGAGCATCATGGCGCCGCGGCCGGCCGGATACGCGCCAATCACCGGAATGTGCGACCCCAGCATGACCGTCAGCGCAGCGCAGATCAGTCCGACCGCGAATTTGATCGCGAGCAGGATCGATACGGCGGATCGGCTGCGATAGCCGCTCTGCAGCATTTCCTTCTGCAGCTTCAGGCGGTATTTCGCATCGAAAAGCGGAAGGCGGTCGCCGATGATCGCAAGGCGGCGAAAGAGGCGCTGACCAAACCCGCTCCCCTTCTCAATTTCCTCAACTGTCACGCTGTCCGCGCGCTGGGTAAGCGCGGCCTGCCGGGCGCGCTCGGCGATCCGGCCGCGCCGGCCACCATGCTTCGTTGCCCACCAGATCGTGAGCGCGGCCAGCAGCGCCAGCAGCATCAGCAGGTTGATCAGGGTTTCGACGCTGGCTGGGCTCATCGTGACGTATCCAGTTTTGACATCTTGCTGATCACCAGCAACCCGAACGCCATGGAGATCGCGCCGAAGGTCAGGAGTTTCTGTCCTGGTTGCGTCCCGAATAGAATCAGGATGTAATTTCGATTCAGGGCATACATGGACAGCATGATGACGGCCGGGATGCAACTCATGATCTTGGTGGTGATACGGGCTTCGCCCGTCAGCGCCTTCGTTTTCTGACGGATCTCGCGCCGCGTCCGGACGATCGTGGCCAGACCTTCGAGCGTTTCGCCGAGTTGGCCACCCGTTTCACGCTGCAGCAGCAAACAGACGCAGAAGAACGAGAAGTCCGCGATTTCGATGCGCTTGACCGCGACCGTCAGCACTTCTTCCAGATCGAGACCCACCTGGAGCGAATCGCTCATCAACTTGAACTCCTGGCGTATCGGCTCGGCGCACTCAGCCGACACGGTGCCGATGACCTGTGTCACCGGGACGCCCGCGCGCACTGCGCGCACGATGAGATCGATCACGTCCGGAAAGCCATCCAGAAAGCGGCGGCGAAAGCGTTGAATCAGAAAGCCATACGCGCGGATTGTCGCGAACGCAGGCAGCCCGAAAACAAGCAGCGGCGTGGCGAAGTCGGGCAGCGGCATGAAGCGTGTCATCAGCAGGGCGAGCAGTTCGCCAGCCACTGCGGCCGCGAATACAATGCGAACGCCGCTCTTCCCGGCGACGGTACGAAGTCGTGCCACCTTCGGGCCATACCAGCGGCTTAACACGTTGTCCCTTTTACCGGCCGTGAACAGGTCCGTGTCGTGTGCCTTGACGTCCTTGGCGCGGACGCTATGTGCGGTGAACATATCCTGCATGCGCGCATTGATCCTCGCCTGAGGCTGCTTTTTACGCATGTCCTGCACGGTCAGCCACATCACGCCGAGCATCAGCACGAGGATGAAAGCGCACACAGTGAGGAGGTCAACGCGTTTCATGGCCTCATCGCCTCCAGCAACGCGTCTTCGAGTCCGTAGTACGCCGCGCGCGCGGAGAACGCCGGCCGTACCAGCGCGGATTCATACACCCCCTTGACCTCTTCGCTATAGGCAGACGCGTCGTAGCGGAACGTGAACAGGTCCTGTGTAATGATGACGTCGCCTTCCATGCCGACGAGCTCAGTGATCCGCGTCACACGGCGCATGCCGTCGCGCATCCGTTCGATCTGCACGATCAGGTGCACGGCGCTCGCGATCTGCCGGCGAATGGAGAGAAGCGGCAGGTTCCCGTTCGCCATCATGACCATGCTCTCGAGCCGCGTGATGCCGTCGCGCGGCGTGTTCGCGTGGATCGTGGTCATCGAACCATCGTGGCCGGTGTTCATCGCCTGCAAGACGTCGAAGGCCTCAGGCCCGCGCGTTTCGCCGAGGATGATCCGGTCGGGCCGCATCCGCAACGCGTTACGTACGAGATCGCGCTGCGCCACGCCGCCTAGCCCTTCGGCATTCTCCGGCCGCGTCTCCAGACTGACGACATGCGGCTGCACGAGTTGCAGTTCAGCGGCATCCTCGATGGTGATGGTCCGTTCGCCGAGCCCGATGAAATGCGAGAGCGCGTTGAGCAGCGTCGTCTTGCCGGAGCCCGTACCGCCGGAAACGATGATGTTAAGGCGGCACGTGCTCGCCAGCTTGAGCAGGTTCGCCATTTGCTGCGACATGTTGCCCTGCTGCGCCATGCGGTGCAGCGTGATGTTGCGCTTCGAAAACTTCCGTATCGAGATGGTTGCACCATGGATCGCAAGCGGCGGCAGCACGACGTTGACCCGGCTACCGTCGGCGAGACGCGCATCGACCATCGGGCTGCTTTCGTCGACGCGCCGGCCGACCCCTGCCGCAATCCGTTGCGCCACATTGATGACGTGCGTGTTGTCGCGGAACTTGAAGGGCGTCAGTTCGAGCCGGCCATGCCGCTCGACGTAGACCTGGTCCGGCCCGTTGACGAGCACGTCGGTAATGGTCTCATCGGCGAGCAACGGCTCGATCGGCCCCAGGCCGAACATGTCGTTCAGCAACTCGCCGACGATTTGCCCCTGCTCTGCAATCGTGATGTTCAAATGTTCGCGTTCAGCAATTTCCAGCACGAGTTGTTCGACGCCGGTTTTCATCTGCTCACGCGTCCTGCCCACTGCGGCGGAGGCGTTCATCAAGCTGAATACGCCGGTTCGGATGGTCTTGAACAGTTCCGACCGGACCAGCGTCTCGTTGCCCCCCGGCGCAGGGATGGGAACCGCAACGGGTGCCGCCGCCGCTTCGAGCACGGCGACGGTTTCCGCGGCTGCGGAATCGTCCATCGTGGCGGAAGTGCGTACCAGTTTTTGCCCAAACATCAGCGCCTCCTGAGTCCGAGCTTCTGGAAGAAGGTGCGCTCAGCCGCCGCAGGCTGACCGGTGAGGTCGTGGCTGATCCGCGTGATGGTCTGATTGAAGCCGTGCGGGCTCTTTTCATTCGGCGCCTCGCCAAGGTTCTCCGCAATCGTGATCGCTTTGGCTTCGAACGGAATCTCATACAACGCCGCGCGTCCGACGGCCGATGTAAAGTCGGCCGCCTGCACCTTGCCGGCGCTCGCAGCGTTCGGGTTGTTCAGCAGCAGTGAGGTGGGCGGGTTGTTGTCGCGGTCCTCGATAAAACGCAGCAGGCGTATCGTCTCGCGGGTCGAGTGCACTGAGCGGTCGGAGATCAGATAGACGCGTGACGCAAAATCGAACGCGTCGCCCGCAAGGGGATCGGTCGTCTTGCCGACGTCAAGAATCACATAGTGGAAGCTGTCGCAAAGTAGTTCGAGCACGCGTCCCAGCGCGCCGCTCGCGAAAGGCTGGGCGCTTCCATAGTCGAGCTCGGCGGACAGAACGAAGAGCCGCGCGCCTTTGGCAACGAGCGTGCGCTCCACGTACTGCGGATCCAGTCGGTGCACGTTCTGCAGCACGTCGGTCAGGCCGTTGTTGCTCTGGATGCCGAGCATGCTGTTCGCCGCCCCGCCGTACAGATTCAGATCGACATAGGCCACCCGGCGGTGCGTGTCCTCGGCGAGATGCCGGGCCACGTTAAGCGCGATCGTAGTCGTACCGACGCCGCCGCGCGTTCCTGCAAACGCAATCGTCTTGCCGGCACGAGCCAGCATCACAGGGCTGACCTTGCCCTCGGCGACGTTGACGGTCCGCTTGAGCAACTCCACCGTGAGCGGCTTGACCAGGTAGTCGCGTACGCCGATTTTCAGCAAGCTGCGGAAGAGGCCGACGTCGTTACGCTCACCGAGCGCCACGACCTGAACCGAGGGCTCGCACACATCCGCCAGGCGGCCCAGCTCCGAGAGCGGCATCACCGAGTCGTGCAGGTCGACCAGCAGGAATTGCGGCGAGCGCTCGATCTTCGACAGATACGCAATCGCGTCGTTGACCCCGCCGATCGCGATGTACGTATGTGGCATGGCCTGGTCGAGCACGAAGCTCTTGAGCACCTGCTCGGTCTTGCGATCGCTGACGAACGCAATGAAATCCGCGACCCGGGTGGCGGTGTTGCCCTTCGTGAGGTTGAACTCAGTCGTGCTCATGGTGTTCGTCCGTGAGTGTTGCTCGCGTCACTTGGAATCGCGCGATGTGGCGGTATCGAGCGGAATCACATGGCCGGTTTCGTAGCGGCGCACCGCGCTCGCCGCGATGGCGGCGTCGGCCGGACCGAGCGGCTCCGGCTTGACGAGGTCCTGCGGATGCGCCACTTGCGCCGCGAGATTCGTGTAGGTCGCACACCCCCATTCCATGCTCGGGCGATGCCAGCCCGCGTCGGTTAATACCGAAGGACGTGCCAGGCTCGCGCAATCGGGCGGCAATGTGGAGCGGCCGTGACAGCGCAGGCGAGAAAGAGCGTGAAAAGACGGGCGGTTTTCATGGTGTCGGGCTCGATAAGCGGCTCAATAGACGTATCCGGCCGCGCCGACGAGACGCGGTTGGTCAGACGCAGAAGTTGCCTCGCCGGCCTCACGCCTGTAGCTGTATTCGATGTCGCTGCTCGGCGATACCAGCGATTCAAGCGGCGTGCGAAGTTTCGACGGATCGGTCGGCTCAACCAGATACGGCGTCACCATGATCACGAGCTCGGTCTTGTTGTTCTGGTAGTTCGTCGACGAGAACAGCTTGCCCAGGATCGGAATGGAGCCCATACCCGGAACCTGCGAAATGATGTCTTGGGTATTGCTCTGCAACAGGCCGCCGATCGCAAAGCTCTGGCCGCTGCCCAGCTCCACGGTGGTATCCGCGCGGCGCACACTCAGGCCCGGCACGGTGATGCCGCCGGTCGTCACGCTCACCGACGTGTCAATCTGGCTCACCTCCGGGCGCACCTTCAGACTGATGCGGTGATCGTTCAGCACGGTCGGCGTGAAATCGAGCTTCACGCCGAACTGCTTGAACTCGACGGAGATCGCGCCATTGGTCTGCGACACCGGAATCGGGAACTCGCCACCGGCAAGAAAGCTGGCCGTCTGCCCGGACAACGCCACGAGATTCGGCTCGGCGAGAACGGTTAGCAGCCCTTCCTGGTTCAACGCATCGACGAGCGCCTGGATATTGACGTTATTGGTCTTGAACGCGCCGAACAGCGAAAACGCGTTGTTGGTCGGGAGGTTCACCGGATAGGTCGTCTGGCCGTTGGCCCCGACGATCGGCTGGGTCAGGTTGTAAATCGGCCTCCCGCTAAAGATGCCGCCATAGAAATTGCCGACCGCATTGCCCATCGCCTGCCAGTTGATCCCGAGCTGCTGCGTGACGTTACGATCCACCTCCGTGATACGCACGCGCAACTGCACCTGCAGCGGACGGTCGATCGTCATACGGTTGATCAGGACTTCCTTGTCCGCGAGATAGGGCGTGATGGCCTCGACGACGGCATCGGCGTCGGCGGAATTGGCCGCGTTGCCGGAAAGCTGCAACGAGCCCTGGCCCGTACTCATCTGCACGTTCATGCCGGGAAAGCGAGCGGCGATCATGCTACGCAGGCCGTCCATGTCGCGCTCGACCACGACCGTTCGCTGCACCAGTGTCTTGTTGTTCGCGCCCAGCACGTAGAGCGTCGTCGTCCCGGTCTTCTTGCCCAGCACGAACACGGCCATTGGCGACGGAACGTGAACGTCTGCGACCGTCGGGTCGGCGACGAAAACCGAACTGGCGCTCTCGCTCAAACGGACCAGCGCCCCTTTGCCCGCGCTGATGTTCAGGGGTTCCAAAGCGTTGTACGGCATACCGGCCGGTGCCACGGCAGCCATGCGGACGACCGCGGCATGTGCCGAAGCAGCGGACGCCGCGTGAGCGGAGGCGGCGTGCGCCTTGGCCGTATGCGGGGTAGCCGCGAGCGCCGGTGCTGCGCACCCTGCTGCGCAAGCCATCACCCATAGTGCGTTGCGAATCGGACTGAACGGCATTTGACGTCTCTCTATCCTGGCGAATGGGACTTGGGTCTTGCGGTTTGAACAGCCTCAGCGTGACGCGGGGAGCGACGGCAGCGGCGGCGTACTATCGCCGGCTGGGACCACGCCCGACGTCGAGTCGGCTTTCTCGGAGCCTCGATAGATCGTGACCGCGCGCGGCGCGACGGGTATCGGTACAGCCGCGGCAACCTGGACCCCACGCGATCGCGGCAGGTCACGCACAGCGCGCGAGATGTCGCCGGCCCAAACCGGCGCAGGCTGCGCCGCGGAAGCCGGCACCGAAACCGCGGGGTCGCGCGACGCCGTCGCGAAACTGCGCAACGCAAGCGACAGGCTCCCCAGCCGCGCCGCGACGGACACGACCTCGCCCATCCGCGGCGTCACTTCCAGCGTGACGGTGCGGGCGCGGTTGCCGCCTACCTCGGGCGTGTCACCGTTATTCGGCCGCTTGATTTCCGAGCCGACGGCCAGCACCCGGACGTGCTCGACGACGGTTTCGCTCGACACCGCGAGGTCGGGTAAATCGGTACGGCGGTCCATCTGCTGGGTCAGCAGCAGGTCGACGTAGTCGCCCGGCTGGATCAGACCGGCGTTACCGGACACGTCGTCGACGGCCACCGACACCGCGCGCATTTCAGGTTTGAGCGTCGCCGCGAGAAAGCCGGGTGCGCTTGGTAGGATCACGTCTTCGGCCACCAGAACGGTGCCGCTTGCCGCCGCATGGCGCAGCAGCGCACCCTTCAACTCCAGAGCGTCCGGCGCGCCGGCGACGATAGCGCCCGGCGGCACTTCCGCGACGGGCATAGCTTTCCAGCCAAGATCCTCGTCGCGTAGCAGAAGGCCTTGCGGCAGGTCGGCGGCGCTGACCAGCACCTTTTGGGTATCGACGACCCGCTTGGACGGATGCGAGCCGCTCACGATGACCACACGCACGATCAGGGCGATCATGAGCGCTCCGACGATGAGCACGGCGAATTTAATGACGTTTGACATGGGGACGACGTCCTATCGCTTCAGAATCAGGGGCAACACGGCGGGCAGCACAATCGCCACGCCACCGCCAAACGCAAGCGCTACGCCGTAAGGGACGCCGCGCGCTCCCGAAAACATCGCCAACGCCCGCAACGGCCGCGAAGGCTGGTCCGGATTCATGTTTCGCGTCGCAAGACTGATCAGGGAGACCACCGTCCCGATCACTGAAATCAACGTCAAGGCCGGCAGCGCGAGACTCAGGCCGGCCCACAGGAAAATGATCGAGGCAAGCTTCGCATCGCCTCCGCCAAGCATCTTTACCGCGAACAACGCAGCACAAAACAGGAAGACACCCAGTGCCAGCCCCAGGTGAACGATCACCTGATCGAAGGTCAGGCGAAGGGTTGCCGCGTCCACGAAGAACAGCGCACCGACCGCCAGCACGACCCGGGTCGGCAAGCGTCGCGAACGAATGTCGGTAACCGCGAGCCAAAGCAGCGCGCACAGCACGACAAGACGGATGGCGAGAGACAGTAGGTGCACGATGGACGCCGTATTGGAAAACAGCATTTGTCACATGAGGGTCCGGGCCAGGACGGCCCGGACCCCTGGCGCGATCTATCAGCCTGCCGCGGCCTGAACCTTGGTGGTCAGGTTATTGAATACCGCCTGGAGGTTGGTACTGAAAGAACTGCCGACCAACGTCAGTGCGACGACAACGATGCCCGCCAGAATGGCGTATTCCATGGCGCTGACGCCACGCTCGTCACGAACGAATGCTTTAATGAATTTGCTCATTTGTTTCCCCGAAAACGGATAGAAGGACTCGCCCGGGAATGCCAGGAACCGGGTGTAGCCAGCCGCATCCCATGCCCTTATCGCCGCAACAACCTGAACGGACGACAAACCCTTACTTCGAATTTCCAGCAGGGATGGCCGGTAAGCCCTGTAACGGCGCGGCATGAATAAACTTTAGTGATCCCTATCGACAATTTTTTAGAACGACGATATTTCGGGGACCTTTTAAAATCGTTTAGGAATATATATTTGAGCAGTTTTACGTTTGCGAGGTCCGGCCTGCTTGAAAGTCCCCCATCAAGTGCCACTGGGAAGGCAGCTCCAAAAATTTTTAACAGGTAAGTGTTTACACTACGTTCTGCTCACTGTTTCCATCTGCGGCGCGCCTCGCGGGAACCCGGTCTTTCAAGGAGATAGGCCAACATGCCGTGCGTGTGCAGAAGCCGCCGAAAAGACCGGTTTGCATGCCAGACCGACGGTGACTTCGTCGCGGCCCACGGCATACGCGCTGAAGCAGCGCCGGCTGGCAAACCAGATGTTGCCGTCTTCCGCGCGAGCCTCTCCTCGGCGTCGAAGGAAGGGGAAGCACGTCCGATGCACCGAAAGCAACCCAAGGCAAAGCGCTGGTGGAAGACCTAGGTGGATCCGTTCGCCGACGTGTGGCCGGTCATTGAAGGGTGGCTGATCGCCGAGCCCACTGTTGCAACCCATGAATTGATGGGCCAATTGGCGACGACGGTTCCGGACGGATACGCAAGCAAGGCGCAACTGAGAACGCTGCAGCGCCATGTCAAAGTATGGCGCGCCGGGCCTGTGAAAGAAATGGTTCTGGGTAACCCGCGCAAGTGCGCCAACACGCCGACTGAAGTGTGAACTGCAGAAAAGTTGAAAGCCGGGGGGGTGCCCCATGTGTTTCGTCAAGCACTAAGGGCGGATTTCGGGCTGGTAGAGGGTGCCGTCGCGCAACTCGTCGGCAAGAAGCAAGCGCTCCAACGAACCAGAACACATCACAGCGAACCCGCCCCCTGGGCGGAAACCGCGTCCTTCCGCCGAGCCTCGCGCATCAGCGCAGCGGTCAGCTTGCCGAGCGTGATCAACGCCTTCTCTATCGACGTTGACCACGCATAACTGTAGTTCAGGCGGATAAAGTTGCCGTAGACATTGGACGTCGAAAACATATATCCCGGCCCCACCGTAATCCGCTTTTCAAGCGCGAGTTCGTACAGCCTGAGCGAATCAACCTGCGGCGGCAGTTCCACCCACAGCACATACCCTCCCATCGGACGCGAGGTACGTGTGCCCTCCGGAAAGCATCGCTCGATCATTGCCCGCATCAGATTCGCGTTCTGCTGATACACCTTGCGCAAGCGGCGCAGATGATTCTCGTAGCGGTCGTTCTTCAGATACTCGGCGATGGCCCGTTGCGGAATCGAGGGCGTAGTCAACGTATTGAGAAATTTCAGCTTCTCGACCTGGTCCCTGTAACGCCCAGGAATCGCCCAACCAATCCGGTGTCCGGTTGAGAGGCTTTTCGAAAACGACGAGCAATGCAACACGAGTCCTTTCTTGTCGAGCGCCTTCAGCGAGCCGGGATGCACAGCGCC
>Ga0302178_10002453_pt1 | contig 14674 bp, 14 predicted proteins | sample I_Palsa_E1_3_FD_198790 | JGI IMG/M metagenome (GOLD analysis project Ga0302178, IMG submission 198790) | Peat permafrost microbial communities from Stordalen Mire near Abisko, Sweden - I_Palsa_E1_3 | ecosystem: Environmental > Terrestrial > Soil > Palsa > Peat permafrost | place: Sweden... | reverse complement strand
ATCTGGCCAGCCCGCAATACGCGCTCCTCGGATCACTGGTCGACCGGCTGCGCCAGCACGGATATGCGATCAGGACGATATCTTACCACGAATGGGTCGATGAGCTGCTGAAAAATGCCGCACAGGACCCCGGCCACCCGATGACCCCCTTCGTCCCGCTTTTCGTCGATCGCTGTGAAGAACCCGGGCTCACGGTGGCGGAAATGTACCTTGAGCACATTTTCCCGGCTTATACCCGGTCGCATGCTGAGGCGGCGCTAAGAGGCAGCGGCGTAGTTTTCCCGCCGGTCGATGAGAAAATCCTTGATCTTAACATCGGCCGGCTGATAGCAACCGGGTACCTGAAGAGCCCGTTATGACGGTCAGCCACTATCCGGACTGGGAATCCTTCACGATCGCACCGAGCGCACGGGACTGCCCGGTCGCCTTCGGCGCGGACCTGAGCCCGGTCAGCGTTCTCGGCGCGTACAAAACCGGGATTTTCCCGTTCCCGGCGGCCGACGAATACGCTCGCGACGTCAACGAGTTCCGGTATGAGGATCAAGTCTCGGACGGCGTGATCGGCCTCGTGGGCAGCACCGGTGGTGACCCGTACCGGGTGGCCTGGTGGTCACCTGACCCCAGGCCGGTGATCAAGGCCGGGAATATTCACCTTGGCCGCAATACCAGGAAACAGCTACGGCGTGGCCGTGAACGAACGACGGCGAACGTTTCGTTCCTGCGGGTGGCGCAGGAATGCCGCGCGGACCGTGAGCCGCGCTGGTTCACCGACGCGCTGCTGGAAAGCATGGTCAATTTGCACGAGGAAGGCTGGGCGCACAGCATCGAGGTCTGGCAGGACGGCGATCTGATCGGGGGCGCCCTCGGCGTGGGCGTGGGTGCCGTGCTCAGCGGAGATTCGATGTTCAACCGAAATCCGAACGCGGCGAGAATTGCGGTCGCGGATATGGGCGCACGATTCGCCGAGGCGGGCGGCACGCTGATCGACGCGCAGTGGGATAGTCCTTTCCTGCGGTCGCTTGGCGCCGAACTTATGCCGCGAGAGGATTACCTGCCGCTGCTGACTGGTTCGGCTCAGCGCCGCATGCTAGCTCAGCAGCCGCTCCTCGCGCGGAGGCTTCTCTAGCCGACTTCGATGCTGGCCAGGCTGGGTCTAGAAATCCGGGGAGGACATGGGGGGATCGGGTGGGGCGACGGTCGCGTCGCGCCGGCCGGCGCGACGTAGGGCCTCGACGATGAACCCATTGGCCTTGAGCTCCTCGACGAACGTACGCAGGAAGCCGAGAGTGTCGTCGCGACGGGTCCGGGTGGTGCCCACGGCCTGCTGGATCTCCATGAATCGCGGCTCGAGCAGCCGAACGCCGGGATGGGCGGCAGCGAACACCTCCATCGGCTGACGGATGCCAGCCGCGACCTCCAACTGCTGCTCGGTGAATACCGTGACGCCTTCGCCGCCGCGCACCACCTCCGCGTGGGCCAGAGTGCGGGAGAGGTACAAATCGTAGGCGGACCCTTTCTTGACCCCAACGCGCACGCCGGGGCGATCCACGTCCGCGCTCGAAGTAAGGGGTGAGGCCGCCGGAACGACAAACACGCCCTCGATCACCGCGTACGGCGGGGTGAATGCCACCGTCTCCGCACGGGCAGGGTCGATGGCCAAGAAGCAGATATCGGCGCGGCCCGCTTTCATCGCCCCGAACGACTCCCTGGCCGCGTCAAAGCAGACCAGCTCCACCGGGACGCCAAGCCGAGCGCCAAGCTCGCGGGCGATATCGACGGTCACACCGGTCGGGGCCCCCGGTGTACCTTGAGCCAGCACCGGGTTGCCAAGGTTGATCGAGGCTCGCAGCGTGCCGGTGGGGGCGAGGTCACTCCGGACGTCCATGAGTCGCATTGTGCCATTCAGCCAGCTCGCGAAACATGGCGCCGCACCACGTCTGCGAGCGGGGACCGGATCTGATCGTCCGGCTTGTCAGCGGGCCGGGCGCCGTGCCGTGACGAGAGCCGCGACCGTGCTAGCGCGAATCGGCCGCCCGAGCCGTTCATAAATGGCTTCGTATTCACGCTCAAGGGCTTGACGTTGGCCCGGTGAAAGCCGAGCGTAATACGACATCGTACGAACGAGAGCACTGAGCTCGTCAGGAGTGAGCTCGATGAGCTTTGGCATGACTGCCACCTGAACATCGCCGTACAAGCGGCCGACATAATCTTGCCCCAGATCGTAGCTGCCGAGCCAGGCCCATACCTGCGAGACGTTGCCACGGCGTTGCTCCATCCCGGCGAGCGTGGCGTCGAGATCCCTGTAGGCTGGCCAGTTAGCAGCGATGTCCGGGGCGATCTTTCTCATGGCAGCGAGCACTGCTTCCTGATCTCCCTTGCTACCCGGTTCCTCGAGCCCGAAATATTGCACGAGGGCGAGCGCTCCACCGGGAACAAGTACATCAGCGGCCTTCTGCCAGCTAACCTCAGGGTCAACCCAGTGAAACGCGGACGCAGAGAACACAGCCTGAAACTGCTCGCGGGGAAGCAATGCGTCCTCAAACTGAGCATTCACGAATTCCACCTCTCCAGCACCTTCCAGGTTCTGCCTGGCCAGTGCTATGAGGCTCGTCCCGGGTTCGAGTGCTGTGACGTGCAGGCCCCGAGCGACAAGGCCGCGCGTCAGCTGGCCGCTTCCGCACCCGACCTCAAGCACATGATCACCGCTCCCGATCCCTGCGACCTGGCAGGCCTGGTCGATGAGTTCGTCAGGATAAGCCGGACGGCGGCGGTCGTACTCAGCCGCTATCTCATCAAAAACCTTGCCGTAACGACGTGCAGTGGATTTTGGCAGCCGTGTCACTCACTGGCCTCCGTCCATGCTCGTTAGCGTGATCGTCCCGTCATAGTCGCGGCCAAAGTTCCGGCGCCTGATTTTTCCGTCTTAGTCGCAGGCGACAATTTCATGGTGAGCGGACGCGGGGATCCCTCGGCCTGCCGTGTGAGCCAACCTTAGTCGTGTCACGTGCGGCGTGTGGCCCGGCGTGCCTGAGGTGTTCGTCGTCCGGTCACGATGACCGCGAGCGGCGGGCGGGCCAGCGTCACCTGCGCGCCTGCGCGCCTGCGCGCCTGCGCGCCTGCGCGCCTGCGCCTGCCCATTTCGGCATGAGAGCCCGGACACTAGTGTTGGGGGCCTGATCGCCAGCGGTGACCGGAGGGCTATGGACCGCGAGGGGTTGAGAGTCGTGCCCGAGGCCACGCCCGACGTTGAAGAGGGAAGCGCTCAGCCTTCCGGGCAAGGCACGCTGACCGAGCCGGCACCAGGTGATCATGTTGGGACCATCAACAGACGGGGAACGTTCCGCGCGCTGCGTTCGCGACCGTTCCGACTGTACTTCGCGGGTCAGGTCGCCTCGGCCAGCGGAACCTTCGTGCAGCAGACGGCTATCGGCTGGCTGGTCCTGCGGCTCACCGGCTCAGCCGCGGAACTGGGCCTGGTGCTGGCCGTGGGCGGTGTACCGTCGCTTCTGTTCGGCCCGTGGGGCGGGACGATCGCCGACCGGGTCAGCCTGCGCAGGCTGCTTATCGGCACCCAGACGGCCTATGGTGTGCTGGCCGGCGTGCTGTGGGCACTGGCGGTCGCCGGGAAGGCGTCCGTTGCGGCGATCGTCGCGATCAGCGTGGCCGGCGGTGTCGTGCAGATCGCCGACTCCCCCTCCCGGCAGGCATTCGTGGGTTCCCTGGTGATGCCGGAGGACCTTTCCAGCGCGGTCAGCCTCAACGGCGTCGTCATGAACAGCGCCCGGGTGGTCGGCCCCGCCCTCGCGGGCCTACTGATCGTCACGATCGGAACGACACCGTGTTTCGCGGTCAACGCGCTGTCCTACCTGGCTGTGATCGCCGCGCTAGTGATGCTGCGCCCGCTGCGGCCGGGGGCGCGAGGGCGGCGCGCGACCGGTGGCGTCCGCGAGGGCCTGCGGTACGCGGCCAGCCGCCAGCAGCTGTGGCTGCCGCTCGTCATGATGGGACTGGTCGGGCTGCTGGCCTTCAATTTCCCGGTCATCTTGCCCGTGCTGGCGAGCCATACATTCCGTGGCGACGGCGGCACCTACGGGCTGTTGTCCACCATGCTCAGTATTGGCTCGGTCGCCGGCTCGCTCGGCGTTGGCCTTATCCGCCATCCCCGTCGGCAGTACCTGATGGCCGCCGCGCTGGCCTTCGGGGTCTTCCTTGCCGCGACCGCCGGGGCGCCGGACATCGCCGTCGCGTGCCTGACGCTACTGGCGACCGGGGCGGCCGCCTTCTCGTTCGTGACACTGTGCTCAACCGCGCTGCAGCTGCACTCGTCTCCGGCCTACCGCGGGCGGATCATGGCGCTTTGGGTGTATGTCTACATCGGAACCACCCCGGTCGGCAGCATCATCACCGGCGCGATCATCTCGGCTGCCGGGGTGCGGGCCGCCCTGCTGACCGGCGCCGCAGCTTGCCTGGTCGCCTCCACCATCGCCGCCCGGGTGCACACCCCGCCGGATGCGGACGCAGCGCTGACCGATCTCGCCAGTAGTTCCTAAAAACACTCGCGGCGACTACAGCGGCGGTACCTGCGCCCGCTGAGTTGCGGGGCGTCATTGTCCTTCCCGGGGCAGCGTGCGAGGTAGTCCGAACCGGGCAAGGAGCGCCGGGTCGAAGCGGATAATGCCTGACACCTGGTCATCGCGCAGGCTCAGCACGATGAGGCCTGCGGCTCGCCAGATGGGCGAGTTGGGGTCGGGGCGGTAGAAGCCGAAGGCTGGCTGGTTGTTGGCCCGGGTGGGTACCAGTTTGAGCCCGGGACCCCAGAAGCCCGCTCGCTGCATGAAGCCGGCGATGGCGCCGGGTCCGTCGCACTCGAGTGGCTCTGGCGGCATGGTGAGCCTGGCATCTTCGGTGAGCACGGCGACTACCTCGCCGGGATCGCCCCGTTCGAAGGCCTTGACGAAACGTTCGACGACGTGCGCTTCGGCTGCGGATCGCGGTAGCGGCACCTGCTCCGGATCCCGTCCAGGCCGGAATCCGGTCCGGGCCCTGGCGAGGGCGCTGTTGACCGAGGTTGGCGTGGTGTCGAGGAGGCCGGCGGTTTCAGCTGCCGAGAAGCCGAGCACGTCGCGCAGGACCAGCACGGCCCGCTGCTGGGCGGGCAGGCGCTGCAGCCCGGCCACGAAGGAGAGGGCGACGGATTCGCGGGCGTCGTACCGGGCTTCAGGGCCCGAGGCCGTGTCGTCGAGCAGCGCATCCGGGCATGGTTCGAGCCACCATGGCTCGTCCGAGCTGACCAGGCCTTCTGGCCGCGAAAGCAAGACCGACTGGGGGCGGCGGGATCCGTCTCTGAGGTAGTTAAGGCAGTGGTTGGTGGCGATGCGGTACAGCCAGGCCCGCAGCGAACGGTCGTCAAACCGGTCAAGTGCTCGCCATGCTGACAACAAAGTCTCCTGGAGTATGTCCTCGGCGTCATGAAGTGACCCGAGGATCCGGTAACAGTGCACGAGGAGCTCCCGGCGGTGCGGCTCGACGAGTTCGGAGAAGGCGTAGCCATCACCGGCTTGGGCACGTTCGAGAACGGTCTCGTCCATCGGCGGCGTCGTCCTTTCCCGAGGCTGGCCTCCCGTAAGTTACAACACCGCTCGCCGTCCGGATTCATCGGCGGAACTCACCCGCGTCAGGACCATCCGCATCGCGCTGCGCGGGCCAGGCGGCGGCCAGGCAGCGGCCGCGGGCCCCGGATTCTCCTGGCTGGCTTCCGGCAGGCGCAACACCATATGCGCCGGTAACTCGTCGGTCAATGTGCGGGCTGGCCGGGGTTTGAACGGTTGTAACAGCCCGCATCGGCATGAGGAGGAGTGAGATGACGCTGCCGAACACGCAGGAAACGGCCGTTGTCCGGCGGCTGGATGAGGCACTGCGGCCCAGCCGGGCCAGTGGCGGTCTCAGGCCGGCCGCTGGCGGTGCGGCCCGCAGGGCGGTGCCGGGCTGGGCCCCGCTGGCCGTGTGCTGCCTCGCCCAGTTCATGGTGGTTCTGGACATCTCGATCGTCAATGTGGCGCTCCCGCAGATGAAGGCCGGCCTGCACCTGTCGCCGGGCGGGCAGCAGTGGGTCATCAACGCTTACACGCTGACCTTCGCCGGCCTGCTGATGCTGGGCGGCCGGGCCGCCGACCTGTTCGGCCGCCGGCGGGTGTTCCTGCTCGGGGTCGGCCTGTTCACCGGGTTCAGCCTGCTCGGCGGGCTGGCGCAGAACGGGGCGTGGCTGATCGCCGCCCGGGCCCTGCAGGGCACGGCCGGGGCGGTGCTGGCCCCGGCGACGCTGAGCCTGCTCACGACCACCTTCACCGCCCCGGCCGCGCGGCGCCGGGCGGTGGGCGCCTGGTCGGCGACGGCGGCCAGCGGTGCGGCGATCGGTGTGCTCGCCGGCGGGATCCTCACCGACCTGCTCGACTGGCGGTGGGTGCTGTTCGTCAACGTGCCGGTCGGCATTGCCCTGCTCGCCGGGGCGGCATGGGCGCTCACCGAGTCCCGCGCCGGTGAGGGCGCCGGCCGCCTCGATGTCCCCGGCGCGGTCACGGTGACCGCGGGGATGGCCCTGACCGTCTACGGCATCGTGGGCACGGGCACCCACCCGTGGGGCTCGGCGCGCACGATCTCGACCCTGGCGGCCGGCCTCGCCATGCTGGGGGCGTTCGTGCTGATCGAGGCCCGGCTGGCGCGGAACCCGCTGGTGCCGCTCGGCGTGTTCCGCCGGCGGTCGCTCACCGCGGCCAACGTCGTGTCGCTCGCCATCGGGGCGTCGATCTTCAGCCTGTTCTTCTTCTTGTCGCTGTACCTGCAGCAGATCAACGGCTACACGCCGCTGCGGGCTGGACTGGCGTTCCTGCCGGTCGGTCTGGCGATCCTGTCCACAGCGCTGCTGGCCGCCCGGATAGTGGCCCGGATCGGGGCACGCCGGCAACTGGTGATCGGGCTGCTGCTGGCGGCCGCGGGCCTGGCCTGGATGACGCAGCTCGCGCCAGGTGACGGCTACTGGCCCGGCGTGTTCCTGCCCGGGCTGCTGGCCGGCGCCGGGTTCGGCCTGTCGTTCGTCCCGATGACGATAGGCGCGACCGCCGGAATCCCGCCGCAGCAGGCGGGCCTGGCATCGGGCCTGATCAACACCACTCGCCAGGTAGGCGGCGCCATCGGACTGGCCGCCGCCGCTACCGTCGCCGCGGCAGTCCACGCGCAGTCGACAGCCCCGCACGCCGTGGCCGCCGCCCTGACCACCGGGTACGACCGGGCGTTCGCGATCAGTGCCGCAGTGCTGGCCGCCGGGGCGCTGGCAGCGCTCCTGCTGCCCGGACGGCTCGGCATGGCACAGCGCCCGGCCCCGGCCGGCGAGCGCGCCGACCCGCAGGCGGCTCCCGCCAGGCCCTGAGCACTCGCGGATCCCCGGGTCCGCGACCCGGACCCAGCCGGCGAGGGAAAGCAGGCGCGTCACCCTGACCGACGGGGTGACGCGCCTGGCTCGTTCGGCACCACTGTTCCGCTGATTGACTGTCCGATCGGGCACGCAACGGGCACGCTCGCGGCCCCTCGACGATGGCTTGAGCCCGGGTTCTGCATCAGGATGTCGGTACCCAGTAGCGAAGTCTGCCGTCCTGCTTGTCGGCCAGAACGCCGCCGTTGGCCTCGATCACCTTGCGGGAAGCGATGTTGTCCTCATCGCACGTGAGCAGGGCCGGGTCCGCGATCGGTAAGCTGGTGGCGGATGTCGATCCGGCCCAGGTACTCCTCGCCGCTTACCCACCACAGCGTGGTCTGCGGGGACCAGGCCAGCGCGGCTGGCATACTTTTCTGTTTCCTGGTCTCGTAGTACCCGGAGATTGCGCGCTCAGATCATCAGTTCCGCTGTCGCATCGGTCAGCGATAGCGGACGGCGTGCTCACGGCAACGAGCCCCAGCTCCATTAGGGGAGAGGGCCGGGACCCGACGTATCGTCGGGTCCCGGCGGGTGATCTTTCGCACCGAAGCCACCGAGTCCTTCTTCGAGCAGTGCCAGGGCCCGCTGGGCCTGGGCGCGCACGTCACGGGCGAGACCTGGGTTGGGTTGGCCAGCCAGGGCTCTGCGGCGGACGGCGTCGAGCACGGCGTGGTGGACGCCCATCAGGGCATTGGCGACGACCCACGGCGTGATGTCGCCAGCATCGGCCTGCGTTTGCTCGGCGAGGAGGACGGCGAGTTCTGCTGTGGCCTCGGAGAAAACCTGCCGCTCCCTGGCCAGGAGGGCAGGGCTCGCGGTGACCATACGGGCCATCGTGGCGAGACGCTCGCTGTCTTGTGCCAGGAGGCGGTCAGGCTGCGGTCGGAGCAGCACTCCCGTAAGCGCCGCCAGGGCTGACGTTCCGGGGTCACGGTTTCGGATCGCATCGATGAGCCGAGTTTCGTAGGCACCCATCCGGCTGTACACGAGATCTTCTTTGGTGGGGAAGTAATTGAAGAGCGTCGCCTCAGAGACCTCGGCCTCTCGTGCCACCTCGGCCGCGGTTACCTGGTCGAAGCCATGCTCAGTGAACAAGCGCAGGGCCGTGTCGGCGATCCTCTGACGAGTCTGCGCTTTCCTGCGCTCACGCAGCCCCGGGACAGTGCTCACGCCGCCAGCATAGCAAAAGCTGGTCATACCCCAAACTTAGAGCTGCTATAATTTTGAAGTGACACTGAATTGCGCCGAGGGTGGCGCCACAGGTGGATTGTCCGATCGGGCGGCCCGAAGTGGTCCCACACCGACCACGGCGGCTCACCCGGGCGTCGGACGCGACCAAGGTCCTATGACAAGGCAAACCAAGCCAGGCGACTGGCATCCCGGCGGTAGCCGGACCTGACAGGAAGGCTGACTGCCGTGGCAGTAATCGAGTTGCACGACCTCACCAAACGATTCGGTGGGCTGGTCGCCGTCGACCATTTGAGCTTCGAGGTCGAGTCAGGTCAGGTGGTCGGCTTCCTGGGTCCGAATGGGGCAGGGAAGACGACGACCCTGCGCATGCTGCTCGGCCTCGCCACCCCCACCGAGGGCAGCGCAACCATCAACGGGCGCCTCTACCAAGAGCTGGACCAGCCGCTGCACATCGTAGGCGCCGTCCTCGATGCCTCCGAGGCCCACCCGGGGCGAACTGCCCGGAACCATCTCCGCATCCAGGCGACACTCGGCGAAGTCAGCCCGTCGAAAATCGATGAGATGCTCGACCTCGTCGACCTGACCTCGGCGGCAGAGCGGCGGGTCGGGGAGTTCTCCCTCGGCATGCGCCAACGGCTCGGCCTCGCCACGGCCCTGCTGACCGAACCGGAGATCCTCATCCTCGATGAGCCTGCCAACGGGCTCGACCCTGAAGGCGTCCACTGGCTCCGCCAGCTGCTGCGCAACCTGGCCGCCGAAGGGCGGACGGTGCTCGTCTCCAGTCACGTGCTCGGCGAAGTCGCCCACACGGTCGACAGCGTCGTCATCTTGGACCGCGGCCGGCTCGTCACCCATTCCACGCTCGATGAGCTCACCGCCGGGTCCGCTCAGGTCGTCCGGATCCGCACCCCCAAAGCCGGGGAACTGCGCCTCGCCCTCGAAGCCGAAGGCGCCCACGTGCAGCCAGTGGCGTCAGACAGCCTTGAGATCAGCGGCGCCAGCCCCGAGCAGATCGGGAACCTCGCCGCCAAGCGCTCCATACCGATCTTCGGGTCGGTGACCGAGGCCACCGACCTGGAAGACATCTTCCTCAACCTCACCACCCACACCGACAGCATCGAGGCACGTCAATGACACTCCTGCTCCGTGCAGAGCTCCTCAAGCTGCGCACCGTCCGGGTCACCTACGGCCTGATCCTCACCGTCGCCGCGCTCACCGCCCTATTCGCCGTCATCGAATCGTCTGTGGCCGGCAAAACCTCGGGAACATACGCCGTGGCCTCGCTGGCCACTGTCGCGGGCCAGGGAACGGTCACCACCCTCACCAGTTGGTCCATGATTCTCGCTGCGGTGCTCGGGATCCTCGTCGCAAGCGGCGAGTTCCGCCACTCCAGCGCCACGCTCACTTACCTCGCCACCCCTGACCGCAAACGCGTCCTGCTCGCCAAAATGCCCGCGGCTGCCCTCATCGGAGCGGTCTTCGGTCTGGTTGCCGCCGCCCTCTCGACCGGTCTCGGGCTCGCTTTTATCGCCGGGCGCGGCGACGCCATAACGCTCGGGACCTCCGCGATGCTCGGACACGCCGCCGGTGCCATGTTCGGCGCCGCGCTGCTAGCGATGATCGGAGTCGGACTGGGATCCCTGATCCGCTCCCAGCTGGTCGGAATCATCGCAATCTTCATCTGGGCCCTCGTGATCGAGTCGCTCATCGGCGGGCTCTTCACTTCGATCCGCCCTTACCTCCCCTATACCGCCGCGACCAGCCTCGCCGGAATCAGACTCGGCGGTGCCGCCTTCGGCCCCGCCCACAACGCCGCGGGCGGCTCACCGCTGCCCTTCGCGGCGGCAGTAGGACTGCTGATCGGGGTAGCCGCGCTGGTCGCCGTTATAGGTGCCCGCACCACCATGCGGCGCGACATCGCCTGACACCCGATACGCGGGCGGGAAGCACCGCCTCCGCGAACTAGGAACGAGCGGCGACAGCCCGTAGCTCACGATGAGCGAGAACTGGACATCGCGGCCGGGCTTCCGTCTGGCCAGGTGCCGGACAGCTCCCCAAGTCCGCGCGAGCGCGGGTCGCTGAGCGCGGGAACCAGCGGGTGCGGGGTCTCAGCCGTGCGGATACGTCTCTGCGGGCCGCTCCGGTCGGCAAGTCGCGCGTTACGCCCGATCTGGTGAGCCATGCTCTTGGTACCGTTCACCCGCCTGTGCACCGCAGAACTACTCAAACCAGGCGCCCGGCCCGATGGAAAAGGCCCGGAATATAGCGCTCCGGGCCTTCGACCTGCACTTACTTAGTAGCGGGGGCGGGATTTGAACCCGCGACCTCTGGGTTATGAGCCATACGATGTGCGTCTCAGGCCTCCCGGCCTGTCCCTGGCCGTCGCGCTAACCTCAGTCAACGGGTAGGGCAGCGTCCGTGTCGAGCGCCGGCATCTCCCCCGTCTCAATCCGTCCCGCCGCGTCTCGTGCACAAATCCGTGCACAAGTCGGGTAGGCGACCCGCGGTTTCGAGTCTCTCGACGTACACGCCATCGCGTGCCCTGCTCCTCCCCGTAGTCTCGATAGCTGCCATCCCGCAGGCCGTGGCTGCGTGTCAAGGCTCGCGAAGCGACCGCGTAGCGGCCCGGCCTTGACGCGCCGGACATGGCCGAGACAAGCGTGCAGCGAGGGACGGCACCACCCGCTTGGAAGGTCGGTTTGCGCAGCGGGTCATCCTGCATGTACGCAGGTAGGGCGGTGTATAGGGTTGTCCGGGAGTGACCGTGAGTTCCCGGCGTTGACCGGCCGATCGGGCACGCAACGGGCACGGCGGATTTGGCCATGGCTAGCACAACGCCGAGTCCGGCGTGCCCGCCGGAGCGCTGTCAATCCGAGGTATAGCGCGAGATGGAGCGTTCTGCGCCAACACCCGGTCTGCCGGGATGAATCGGTGAAGGGCGTTGCGTCTACTGTCTGCTAGTCACACGCCGGGGAGCGTGAGGACGAACCCGGGATAGGCGGAGGACATCCAGTCGTTGGTCGACACGGTTGGCATGGTGGCGAGGTCTGGCATGTCGAACACCTGGCTCCGCTCGCCGTGTTCAGCCATCGGCGTAACCTGAGCAGCGACCTGGAGCTGGGCCTGACTCCACCGGCGGAGGGCATCATCAACGGCCGGGGCGTCGGCGAGGGCGTCTGCCAGTGAGGTGGCATTGGCCACCGCGTTCAGGACGCCGTTACCGGTGAACGGGGGGAACACCGCACCGGCGTCGCCGACCAGGCACAGGCGATCGCGGGCGTAGCTGCGGGGCGCAACGGATTAAATGGCGTGGATCGCCGAGCTGGCGCTCTGTTGCACCAGCTCGAAGAGCACCGGGGGCAACAGGTCCGCCAGGCGGGACTCCAAGCCCGCCCTGACCTGCGGATGCACCTTCCCGAACGGTACCGAGCTGGACTGCTGGCGCTCTTGATCATCGACCAGCACCGAGGACAGGGCGCCCTCCGGAACCTGGAGGTAGTAACCCCACTTGAGAAGGCGTTTCCCCGGTTCGGCGCCCTGCCCGGATCCGGGGATGTAATACAGGACCCCGTGCCCCCCTTGTATCCGACTCGCAGCAGATCGCAGCCGTCGAGGGGATCGGTGCGGAGGTCGCTCTCGGGCAGGAGCCCGCGCCACGTCACCATCCCCGGTAGCGCAGCGCGGCGTCGGGGTCAACGAGCCTGCGTCCGATCGAGCGATACCCGTCGGCGCAGATGACCAGGTCGAAGTCCAAGGAGCCGCCCGGGCGAAGATGCAGCCACTGGTACAGATGGGCCCAGTTGACCAGCGTGACGCTCAGCTGGATGTCGGCCTGGGTGTCGCCCAGCCATCGCGGCTGGCCGGTCCCGGATCCACGGGTGACATACCGCGCGTAGTCGGCCCGGAAGGCGGGAAGGGCACCATCGATCAGACCGCGCGCCATCATCTCCTGCCACACGGTCGTCGACGTACCGATCCCGGCACCCCGGCTCACCAGGTCGGACCCGGACCGCTCGAAGACGATTACGTCATGGTCGGCCCGATGCAAGAGCGCCGCGGTCGCGCAGCCGGCGACCGATCCCCCGATAATGCCGACTCTCATGCCTGCCGCTCCCCAAACCCCTCGGAGCGCCACTCCGGGAGGTGATGGTAATCCGTCAGTTTAGCGGCGCCCACAGCCGCATCGGTCTCCGAGGAACGGGCAAATGTTGCCGGTCGCGGCACTCGCCGCCGCGGTCATCGCTAGGAAAGTGTCAAGGAATCGACCCGGGCGAGCTAGCCGACTATCTGTTGGGTTAATCGGCTAGCTCGATAGTCACAGGAGATCAGTTAAAACTCGATGCGGACGTTGCTCCAAAAGACCCAGACTGAAGTGTTTCCCTCGAGAACGCCGATACCGTGGTCCTCGTCTAGGATTGTGAGCCTGGATTGGACGGGAGTGTCCGCAACCGACCCGTCTAGCCTGACGTTCCAGGATGTGAATGTGTCTCCCGTTTGTGCCGGACCGCCAGAGCCGGACTCCCTTCTCACGTGCCAGTCGAAGATGTCCGAACTGGGCGACCTGCGCAGTGTCGTCAAACCCTCTGACTTCTACTCCGTGCGGCAATGGCACAGCACTAGCATGTACAGCGACTATCACCGGCCGCACGGGCTGGAGCATGAGCTCCAGCTGTGCCTGCCCGATTCCGCGGGGCTGAGCGCCGGACCCGGGCGGAACGTCCGGCTGTACCTCTACCGCAGTCCCGGGCCGGATTTCTCCGAGCGGGACCGGGCGGTGCTCACGCTACTGCGCCCGCATCTGCACCAGGCCTTTTTGGATGCCGAGCGGCGCCGCCATCCGGTACCCCGGCTCACCCCGCGGCAGAAGGACCTGCTGCACCTGCTGGCCGCCGGGCACACCAACGCCCAGATCGCCCGCCGCCTTGGCATATCTGAGGGAACCGTGCGCACCCACCTGGAAAACCTCTACGGCCGGCTGAACGTCTCCAGCCGCACCGCCGCCGTCACACGCGCCTTTCCCGACCGGATCGGCACGTAGGGGCGTCGGCCGGACGGGGTTGGAGTGCCCTGGGCTCTCCCCGTCCCTGCTTGCAAGCGCGATTCCCTGGCGAGAACGCAAGTCTCAGTTCGGCGAAGCCGATCGCATGCGACGCCAGCAGGGCGACTTAGACACGGTGTCCGGGCGCGGGACACCGGAGCTCGAGGAAGGCGGATACGGGTAGGGCTAGGCCGTGATGGCAGATGAGCCAGCCGATCAGCGGAGCAGGAGCGCGAGTGGCCCGGCGTGCGCCGGGCGGGCCGCTCAACGGCAGAGCCTGGCGCTGACGCCGGGCCAACGGCGCCGCGCGGCGGCGCCGTTCTGGAAGTCTTTAGGATAATTCGGGCAACACGGAAACTACACGGCTGGGCAGCTCAGGGCAATAGCGATTCCACGCGGACTGAGGGATAGCGGCCCGGGAGCTTGCGGTCAAGAGTGGCCAGCGCCAGGTCACTCGCCTGGGCGAAGGCCGCCAGATAGTCGTCCGGCCAGAGCTTATGACTCTTATCGTCGCGCGCCGAGATCGCCCGCCAGACGGCGTCCAGCCCATCCGGCTCTTCCGCCCACAAGACGCGCTCATCCGACCACAGCTGGTCGAACAGCCGCCAGGCCTGACTGCGGTCGACCGTGTCGCCGCCCATGATGGCGGGGTTGGACAGCAGCCTTAGCAGGCCCATCTGGGTGACACGGCAGAAGACCAAGTCGTCTGCCTGCCCGTTGACCCATTCAGACGCGACCGGATAATGCACGTGCCGCCCCCACACTGCGGCGAGCCAGACTCCGACGTCGACCAAGATCATGATGGCGAGTACCGTTCGACATCTTCAGCTTCAAACGCAGCGGCTATGTCGTCGTTCGTGACGAGGACCGCAGGTGATGCGGCGCGGGCGATCAGCGGGAGCGTGACACGCCCCGCCTTCCGCTGCGGCGCAGACGGGAGTCCGAGTTCGTGCGCCAGCGCCCGGTTCACCAAGTCT
>Ga0302178_10002446_pt1 | contig 14686 bp, 5 predicted proteins | sample I_Palsa_E1_3_FD_198790 | JGI IMG/M metagenome (GOLD analysis project Ga0302178, IMG submission 198790) | Peat permafrost microbial communities from Stordalen Mire near Abisko, Sweden - I_Palsa_E1_3 | ecosystem: Environmental > Terrestrial > Soil > Palsa > Peat permafrost | place: Sweden: Abisko... | reverse complement strand
GGCAGCGAGGATCCCTTCACCCTCCACGGGCCCGTCCCGCCGTCTTCGGTGCCGGCGCTCTTCGAGGGCGCGTCGCCCGCACCGCCGCCGGTGCGCCCCGTCCGCCCCGCCATGCCCACGGGCGACGACGAGCTGCCGGCGTCGCGCAGCTGGCAGCCTTCGTCGGCCGATGACTCGGCCTCGCTCCCGCGACGGCGGCGGGTGGGAGGCTGGGTGGTGGCCTTCGTGCTCCTCCTGGCGGTGGGCGTCGGCGGGTGGGCGGTCGCCAGGCCCTACCTGCTGGCTCGCGGCTCGACGGCCCGCGTCGAGCTCGATACGCGCGCGCTGGGCTTCGTGCTGGACGGGGAGAAGGCGCTGGCCGACGGCAACCTCGACCTCTCGCAGGAGGACTTCGACAAGGCGAGCGCGCTGGCCGAGCACGATCCCCGCGTCCTTCTGGACGAGGCCCGCGTGAGCGCGGCCAAGACCGACATCCCCTGGCTGTCGCTGCGCTTGCTTCCGCCGGCGGCGGTCGACGAGGTCCGTGCGACCCGGGCGCAGCTCGCCGATCGCCTCGCGCGCACGCGCAAGGCCGCCGACGACGCCGTGGCGGCCTCCCCGGACGATCCGGCCGCGGTTCGCGCCAAGATCGACGCGCTTCGACTCGGCGGGGAGGGCGAGGCGGCGCGCAGCTACGTCGGGAAGATCGCCGCCCAGGTCTCGCAGCCGGAGACGGCGTACGTGCTGGCAGCGCTCGATCTGGCGGAGTCCGATCCGCTGTGGACGACGGTGATCGATCGCCTGCGCCAGGCCGCGGCGGGCGAAGGGAACGCGGGCCGGGCACGATCCGCGCTCGTCTACGCGCTGGCCAAGTCCGGCGACGGACCCGGCGCCCGGGTCGAGCTGGCCAAGCTCGACGGGCTGTCACGGCCGTATCCTTTGCTTCCTCAGCTCCACGGTTTCGTCGACCGGGTCGCCGGCAAGAGCTCCCTCGACGGGGGAGTCGCGTCGAACGCGCAGCGCCCCGAGCTCGGCGCGTCGCCCTCGCCGTCCGTCGCGGCCGGGGGCGGCGGTGCTGGCGCGGGCTCCGTGCCCGGTGGCTCGTCGAGCGCCATGCAGGGCGCCGCGCAGGCCATCAAGAAGGGCGACTGGAATCGGGCCCGTCAGATCTACGAAGCCATCGTCGCGCGCAACCCCACCGACTCGGAGGCGCTGGCCGGCATCGGCGACGTCGACCGGGCGCAGGGAAACAACGCCGGCGCGGTCAGCGCCTACCGTCGCGCGCTGGCCGTCAATCCGTCCTATCTGCCCGCCCTGCTGGGGGTGGCCGACACGCAGTGGGTGAGCGGCGATCGCGGGAGCGCGCAGCGCGCTTACAAGGACATCGAGGATCGTTTCCCGGACGGGACCTATCCCGGCTACGTGAAGACGCGCGTCGAGCCGTCGCCTCCCCCCGCGCCGGCGACCCCCGCGCCGCCGACCCCCACGGCGAGTGACGCGCCGCCGCCGAAGCCGACCTCTCCGGCCGACTCGGACGGTCTCTGATGCGCCGATCGCTCGCCGCGAAGCTGCTGCGGGCGGGCGGCGCGCTGCTCCTCGCTCTCGGTTCCGCGGGCTGCGACGGGCGCCATCGCGCCGCGTCCTCCGCGGGTTCGACGGCGGACGAGCCGCGAGGAGGGCCCGCCATCGTGGTTCTCGATCTGTCCGATGGTGTGCCCGAGGCGCCTCCCACCGGGCTGCTCGGCCTGCCGTCGAAGAGCGCCTCCTTCGACGAGCTGGTGCACGTGTCCGAGCGACTCGGCCGCGACAAGGACCTCCGCGGCATCCTGGTGCGCCTGGGCACGGCCAGCATCGGCCTGGCGCGGGCGCAGGAGATCGGCACGCTGGTCGGTGCGCTTCGCGCGCGGGTGCCGGTGTGGTGCCACGCCGACGAGCTCTCCAACGGCACGCTCTACCTCGCCGCGCGCGCCTGCACGCGCATCTGGCTCTCGCCCGCCACCAGCGTGGACGCGGTGGGCCTGGCGGCGCAGACGATCTACTTCCACAAGCTCCTCGCCGACGAGCTCGGACTGGACGTCGACTTCCTCCAGGTGGGGAAATACAAGGGCGCGGAAGAGCCCTTCACGCGCGACGGTCCGAGCCCGGAGGCTCGCCAGTCGCTCCAGTCGACGCTCTCGGACATGCGCGCAGCGTGGCTCGACGGCCTCCGCCAGGCGCGTCCGACCATGGCCGAAGCGACGCCCGAGGACGGGCCGTACTCGGCGCACGACGCCAAGGACCTCGGCCTGATCGACGAGGTGGGGTACTTCGACGAGGCGCGCGACGCTCTGGAGAAGGACACCTCGGCGGTGCGCGCCGAGATCCAGCTCGGCGGGGGCTCGGCGCCGGGCGCGGGGGACGATCTGTCCGACGCGCTCCGCGCCATCGCCGGCGAGTCGCTGGGGGCGGCGCCCGTTTCGCTGGTGCGCGCGGGCGGGGCCATCTCGATGGCCGGCGGCGGCGGCGTGCTCTCGGGGGGCAGCGGCATCGTCGAGGCGCGGATGATGCGCACGCTCGTCCGGCTGGAGCGCGACGACGACGTGAAAGCGGTGGTCCTGCGCATCGACTCGCCGGGGGGCAGCGCGCTGGCCAGCGATCTGCTCTGGCACGAGCTGATGCGCATTCGCGCGAAGAAGCCGCTGGTGGTCAGCGTCGGAAGCATGGCCGCCAGCGGCGGCTACTACCTGGCATCGACCGGGACCACGATCTTCGCCGACGACACCAGCATCGTGGGATCCATCGGCGTGGTGGGCGGCAAGATCGCCGCCGATCGGGCGCTGGAGAAGATCGGCGTCCACGCCGAGACCATCGCCGCCAAGGCAGGCGATCCCGGCGCCACCGCCCGGGCGGCCTACGAGTCGCTGCTGACGCCGTGGGACGACGCGACCCGGGTCCGGATGCTGGCCACCATGACCGGCATCTACCAGCTTTTCCTGGCGCGCGTCGCCGAAGGGAGAAAGATCCCGGTCGAACGCGTGGCCGCTTCGGCCGAGGGGCGCATCTTCAGCGGGCGCGAGGGAAAAGCGCGCGGTCTGGTCGACGAGCTGGGAGGGCTGGCCGAGGCCTTCGCCCGCGCGCGCTCCCTGGCCAGCCTGCCGGCAGATGCGCGGGTCAGTGTGGCCGGGGAACCGTCAGGCCTGCTCGACGCGCTGGGCGGCAACCCGTCCCAGGCGCGCGGCGAGACGGTGCCGGCGCAACTTCCGGAAGGCCTAGGGACTGCGGCGGCCGAGCTGCTGGCTCGTGTGGGACCCGAGCTCGCCCCGTTCCTCGCCAGCATGGCCCCGCTGGGCGATCGCGAGCGGATCCTCTGCGCCCTTCCGTTCGGGCTGACCGTGCGCTGAAAATCCCGCGCGGGCCTGGACCTGGCGTACGATCCAGCGCGGATGATCCCGTCCGATCGCGGCCTGGCCGGCGAGTCGCACACCGAGGCCGAGAAGGAGCCTCGGTCGGCGCGCGGGACACTCCCACCCCCCGAGTGGACGGTGCCGCAGGGGCTCGCCAGTCATACGACACTGGCCCCCCCACCGCTCGAGCGACGCAGCGGCGCGCGCGCGGAGGAGGCGTGGATGCGCGCCCGCGTGGAGGAGGCGCGCGCCGAGGGCGATCGGGCAGCCACGCGCGCGGCGTGTGCGGCGCTGGCCCGCTGGCTGGCGTCGCGCGATCGCGATCTCGACGAGGCGGTGGATCTCGCGACGGAGGCGCTGCGCGGCGGGGACGACATCGAGCTGCGGCGGGAGCTCGCGGCGTGGCTGGAGAGCCTGGGGGAGGCAGGGCGAGCGGCGGGCGCCCTCCGGCCCATCGCGGCGATGAAGGAGATCGAGGCCGCCGAGGCCGCGTACGTCCTCGTGCGCACGGGCGTCCTGAAGGCCCGGGCCGGCGCCGCGGCGGGTGCGGCGGCGGCGTTCGAGGCGGCTCTCCCCATCGCGCCGGACGACCCGCTGCCGGCCGAGCTGCTCGGCGCGCTCTCGGAGTGGGAGCCCCACGCCGTTCCCCGGGCGGCGGCGGCCGAGGCCTACGTGGAGGCGGCCCGACGGCGGGGGGCGCAGGACCATGGCGGGGAGGAGCTGGAGGATCTCTGGCGCGCGTTCGCCGTCGACGACACCAGCGCCGCGGCTGCGCAGGCCCTGGCGGACGCGCTCGGGCGGCGCGGGCGGCTCGACGCGGCCGACGAGGTATGGCGCGAGCACGCGCGGCAGACAGGCGCCGGCGATCCGCGCCGCTCCTCCGTGGTGCATGGCCGGCGCCGGAGCGACGCGTCTGCCGCGCAAGCGAACGGGCGCGCGCTGGCCGCCGCCCTCGACGAAGGACTGGACGCGCGGTTCGAAGGGGACGGCGCGGACTCGCTCGACGCCATCCTGTTCAACCTGGGAATGCTCGAGGCCGTGGCAGCGCGCCTGGTGGTGCGAAGCTCTCGCGGCACGGCGCTGGACCGCGCGACGCAGCTCGTGGAGCTGGCGCGCCTCTACGCCGGTCCGCTGGCCGACCCGGCGCGCGCATCGACGACGTACCTCGAGGCGCTGGCGCTGGATCCCGATCGCACCGAGGCCAGCGCGGCTCTCCGCGTCCTGCAAGCAGAGGTCGCGCGCGCCGCGCCGCCGGGCGAGGCGAGCGAGGCGGGCGACGAAGGCGACCCGAGGGCCGCCGCCGCGCGGGCCTGGACACGCGCGGTGATCGCCGGGGATGGCCTCGCGAACGCGGCCGCACTCGAGCGCGTGGCCTCGACCTTGGCCTCCCCGGTGGGGTCGGTCCTGCTGTCGTCGGCGGCCGAACGCTCGCGGGCGGCCGGCGACGCGGCCTTGGGGCGGCGTCTTGCGGAGCTCGCCGTTCAGCTCGACCCGGCCAGTGCGCGCGCGATCGCCACCCTGGCCAACGTCATGGCCGAGGGAGCGCGGGATCGATCGTCCGCCGCCGCGCTGGAGCGCGCCATCGCCGTCATCGGGCCGCGCGCGACGTGGTGCGCGGCGCTGGCCGACGCGCTCGACGCGCTGGGCGAGACGGAGCTCTCGGTGGGATGGAGCCAGCGCATGGTGGCGCTGCGCCCCGGCCATCGCCGGTCCATCGAGCAGCTCCTCGACCGTCTGGTGCGCTCCGGGGAAGGAGGGCGGCTGGGCGACACGCTGGCCTGGCTGCTCTCGCAACCCCAGCCGGCGGCGTGGCTCGGCGTCCCCTTCGCCAAGGCGCTGCGCGACCTGACCGACCTCGACGTCGATCGGGCCGCCGTCGTGGCGCGTCGCGCGCTCGACGTGTTTGGGCCCAGGATCGAGCCTCTCCGGGACGCGATGCTCGACGTCGCGGCGCGCGCGTCCGACGCGGGCTTTGCGGCGGCCGTTCTCGAGCGCTGGTTGGCCTGCGGGGCGGAGGGGGTCGAGCGGCCGCTCCTGCTCCTGCGCCTGGCCGAGCTGCACGAACGCCTCGGCGACGACGAAGGGGAAGCGCGCATCGTGGCGCGCGCCACGCAGGAAGGCGTCTCCGAGCCGGAGATCGATCGGCGGCTGGCCCGGCTGAACGAGCGCACGCTGGGCCCCGACGCCCAGCTGTGGCGCCTGCGCGCGCGCGCCGAGCGCGCTGCACCGGGAGACGCGGCGACCGCATCGTGGGCGTGGCGCGATCTCGGCGCGGCGCTGTGGGATCTCGCGGAGGACCGCCTGGGGGCCATCACCGCGTGGCAGCGCGCAGCGCGCCTCTCCGGCGAGCGCGGGCACGCGACGCTCGCGCTCGACCTGGTGGCCTTTGCCGGGACGGCGTTCGCCTTCGAGTACCTGGCGCGGCTCATCGAGACCGAGCCCGACGACCTCCACGCGGCCGCCATCTCCGCCGACGTGGCGCGCGCCGCCCTGACCACCGGCGAGCCCGACCTCGCCTTCGACCTCGCCGCCCAAGGGCTGGCGCGCAGCCCGGCCTGCGCCGACGCCCTCGCCGTCGCCGAGCGAGCCGCGGAGCGGACGCGCGAGCATCCCGCTCTCTCGGCACTCTACGAGCTGATCGCGCACCGTGCCCTGGGACGCTTCGGCCGGCGCGCGGCGCACTACCGGGCAGCGCGCTTCTTCGAGCGCCGGGGCGACCACGCCTTCGCCCTGAAGCACGCCGCGCAGGCCTTCTACGCCGTTCCCTCCGAAGGGTCGGCGTTCCAGCTGCTGGCCCGCGCCGCCGAGCGCGCCGGCGATCGACCGCAGGCGGTACGGACCGTCGAGCGGGTGGCCGACGGGAGCGAGCACGCGGCGGTGCGCGCGGCCTGGCTCCTGCACGCCGCGAGCCTCTCGGGCGACGACGAGGAGGGCGTGCGCACCAAGGTCGACGTCCTGCTGCGCGCCTCCGTGGCCGCCCCGAACGTGGCGACCCTCGCCCTGCTGCGACACGCGGCGGGGGAACTCTTGCTCTTCGAGCCGGACGAGCGCGAGGTGCTGGAGATCCGACTCGGACGCGCGGCGTCGGCCATCACCGAGCGACTGGACGGACCCGAAGGGGCCCGGGTGGCCCTCGCCTTCGCCTGCGCGTCGCTGGACCTCTTCGCCGATGCCGAGGGGGCGATGACCTCCATCGAGCGCGCCATCACCTGCGACGCCGACGTCGACGAGTACCGCGAGCTGCAGGGACGCGCCTCCAAGCTGGCGCTCGCGGAGGACGCTCGCGGACGCACGGCGAGGCTCCTCGACGCCGCCGACAGTCCCCACGCGAACGTCGGCGTCCCGGTGTTGCGCTTGCTCGCCGCCGTCGCCGCGGCGGTCGGCGACGACGATCTTCGCGCCCGCGCGTCGGTGGCGGCGGCGATCCGGGAGCCCGGGGACGACCAGCTGGTGAACGACGCCGACGCCGCCGTGCGCCGGGTGCCCGGGCTGGGCGATCGCCTGGCGAAGCAGGTGTCCGTCCGGCGCCGCACCGATGCCTTGCTGGCCTTGGCGCGGGCGCAGGTGACCGAAGGGGCGCACGCCCAGGCCGCCCCGCTGTTCGAGCGCGCCGCCGACCTGCTGGAGGCCGGCGAGCGAGCGGAGGTGGAGAGGGAGCTCCGCGCCGCCTGGGACGCCGCAGGGAGGGGCGGGGAGATCGACGAGCACGTCCAGCGGGAAGCGGCGAGTCAGGCGGCGTCCCCGCCCATGCGCGCCGACCGCTGGATGGAGATCGCCGAGCGCCGCGAGACGCGCGGCGACAAGACGGGAGCGGTGCGCGCGCTCCTGGAGGCCTGCAAGCTCGATCCCGCGCCGTTGCATCGCTGGAGCTCGCTCGAGCGAGTCGCGGAGGCCGCCGGCGACGACCAGGCGCGGGTGGGCGCGCTGGAGGAGATCGCGGCGCGCGTGGGCGAGGACGGGCGCGTGCCGGTGTTCAGACGACTGGCGCGCGCCCACGAGCGGCGGAGCGACCCCGCGTCGGCGGCCGCAACCTGGACCCGCGTGCTGGCGCTCGATCCCGACGACGAAGAGGCCGATCACGTCATCGAGGCGCTCATCGTCGCGCGCGGCCGGTACGACGAGCTCGCCGACCATCTGGCGCGGCGCGCGGAGCGCCTGGATACGCAGTCCGGAACGCGGGAGATGCTCCGCCTCGTGCGGCTGCGGCGCGCGGCCATCCTCGAGCAACGGCTGGGGCGCATCCCCGAAGCGTGCGACGAGCTCGCGCTTGTGCTCGCCGAGTGGCCGGACAACGCCGGCGCGCTCCGCTACCTGGCCGACCTCCTCGATCGCCAGGGCGAGCCCAGCCGCGCGGCGCCTCTCTGGCGACGCGCCGCCGCCGTGGAGACCGACCCGGCCGAGCGCGACGAGCTGGAGCTGCGCGCAGCGAGAGCCTCCCTGACCGGCGGCGATCTGGAGACGGCGCTGGATCTCGCGGCGGCGGTGCTGGAGCGCAACCCCGCCAGTCCGGCGGCGCTCGGCCTGCGCATCGAGGTGGGGCGCGCCCTGGGCGCCGACGGCGAGCTCGGGGAGGCGCTGGAGGCCATCGCCGGCGGCGAGAGCGTCGACCCGCGGTCGCGGAGCGACCTCCTTCTCGAGGCGGCGCAGGCCACCGCGCGCGCCGGGGACACGCAGCTCGCGCTGACCCGCGCGCGTCGCGCCGGCGCCGCGGCACGCGATCGTGCGGGGCCCCAGCTCTTCGTCTGCAGCCTCGAGTACCGCCTGCGCGGAGCGGGGGCGCCGGACGAGGCCCGCCGTACCATCGAGGAGCTCACGCGCATTCGCGAGCCGCTCGGCCGCGACGACGACGCCGTGCGCGCGTTCCTTCTGGCCGAGGCTCTCGACGTGGTGCAGGGCGGCGGCGCAGGCATGCACGAGCTGGAGGCCACGCGGGCGGTGGTGGGCGACCACCCTCTCGTGGCTCTGGGGCTCGCGGAGCGCCTGATCGCCCGAGGGCGGCACGCCGACGCGGTGGTCGCCTACCGCATCGCGCTCGCCGGCTCGCTACTCGAGCTGCGCCACCCGGGCATGGCGTCGCTGGCGGCGGCCGACGCCGCGGTGCGCTCCTCGCGCCTGGTGGACGCCGTGTGGTTCGTGGGCGTGGCCGAGCGCTACGAGGACACGCGGGCCGCCGCACTGGAGAGGCGCGCGCTGCTCGAGGACATCGACCGGGTGGCTCGCCGCACCACGCCCCCGCCCGAAGCCATGGACGAGCCCTCGGTGGAGACGGTGCGGTCCTGGCGCGTCGCGCCGGGCGCCGACGCGAGCGTGCAGGATCTCGAGTCGGCGGTTCTCCGCGCGACGAGTCCCGCCGAGCGAGGCCGCGCGCGCATGGGGCTCGGCCGGGCGCGGCTCGAACAGGGCGACGCCGTGGGCGCCGAGTCTCTCCTCTCGCAGGCTCTGGCGGACGGCCTGGTGGAAGCGGGTGATATTCTCGCCGCCATGCTCAGCGCGGCGCCGGATCGCGCGCACGAGGCCGTCCGCGTCCGCCGCCTGCAAGTGGCGCTCGAGCCCGGCGACGTCGGCCGCCTGGAATCGCTGCGCGTCGCCGCCCTGGCCGACGACGACCGCGTCTTCGCGCGCGCCGTGGAGCACGTCCTCCGGGCCTTCGATCCCGGCGCCGGCCCTCTGCCGCCGCCGTCGCTGGCCGCGCAGCCGGAGCAACCGGGCATCTTCGCGCTCCTCGCGCGCCCCTCGATGGACGCGTCCGGCGAGGCGCTGGCGCTCCTGTGGGAGGGGGCGATGCAGCTCTTCGTGCGCGACGCGGCGAGCTACGGCATCACCGGCGTCGAGCGCGTGGCCCCCGGTCCGACCTCGGTGATCGCGCGTCTCTACGAGGCGGCGGTGCGCGCTCTCGATGCCCCGCGCATCCCGCTGTTCGTACCGCGGGCGGGCGCCGGGCCGTCCCTCGCGCACGTGGCGCTGCTCGCCCCTCCCTCGGTGATTCTCACCGGCGACGTGCGAGAGGATACGCCCGAGATGCGCTTCGCCCTCGGACGAGGCATGTGCGCGGCGCTGACGCACAACGCGCTGCGCCTCGGACTCCCGGCGGCGGAGGGGCGCTCGCTGGTGGACGCCATGCACGCCGCCTTCGGGCCGCCGGAGAGCAGCAGCAGCGTGAACGGACCCACCGCGCGCCTGGCCGAATCGTTCTGGCAGATCGTGCCGGCGCGCACGCAGCGGCGCTTGCAGGAGCTGCTCGGCGGCTCCAGCGTGGCCGACTACGGCGAGCTGGTGGGCAAGGCCCATGAGAGCGGTCGCCGGGTCGGCATGTTTCTCTCGGGCGATTTCGCCGTCGCCGCGCGGGCGCTCCTCGCCGAAACGGGACCGCGCGCGGAGCGGCCGTCGCTGCCGTCGCTGCGCAACCTGTGCGAGGAGCTCCCCTCTCTGGCCGACCTGCTGGGCCTCGCCGTCAGCCCCGAGTACGCGAGCGCCCGCTGGCACGCCGTTGCGCCCAGCGCGCCGCGTGGCACTCTTTCGTCCGGTCGCTTCAGCGTCTTCTGATCCCCATGCTTCGCTTCACGGCCATCGGCCTCGTCGCGGCGGCGGGCGGCTGTTTCGCCTTTGCCATCGCCACCACCTCGGCGTGCGTCACCGCTCCGCCGCCAGAGCTGCCTCAGCTCCCGGAGCAGCGTCCGACCATCCGGCAGGAGGCGGTCGTGCCGCCGCCCAACCAGATCCTCGCCGAGATGCCGCTCGAGTTCGTCGTCCCCGTGGAGCTCGACGACCCGGAGCAGTCCTTCGAGTGGGACGTCTTCGTGGACTACAACCCGTGCGCGAACCCCAGCAGCTGCCAGCCGACGCCCCCCGCCATCTACCCGCAGCTCGTGCAACCGACGCCGGACACCGTCGACGGCGGCGTCGCGCTGGTCTCCTTCGGGGGGCTCACCGGCTTGGACGACTCGCTCTGCCATCGCATCGATTTCCTGGTGGCCCATCAGTTCGATCCGGGCTCGGCGCACACCTGGGACAGCGTGGGCGGGGACATCGTGTCGTGGTTCTTCAATCCTGGCGGCAACCCCAACGGGTGCCCGCTTTACGACGCGGGCGCGCTCCAGGACGGCGCGTTCCCCTCCGCCGACACGGGGGCGGACGGGCTGCCGGTCGTTCCCGAGTCGGGAGCCGACCCGTGAGAGCGCGCGCGGTGCTCGGCGCGGTGACGCTCGTCGCTGCCTCGTGCGGGCCCGGCACCGGGCCGGTCCCCGTCGGGCTCAGTGGTCCCGTCAACGCGTGCCCCTCGCATGCCTGCTCGGCGTACCAGGGCAGTGCGGTCACCCCCTCGTGCGGCACGGACGGGGCGTGCGAGGTCCCGCCGGTCTTGACGGGCCTCATCCTCACCGTGTCGCTCTCCGAGGACTCGTATTTCGCGCCCGGCCAGACCTTCGCCATTCCCTTCGAGCACCTCGACGACACGCCGGCCGTTCCCATCACCTGCGTGCCTTCCGCCACGCTTTCCTGCACGAACCTGCCGGGGTACGGCATCGTCCAGGGCGCCTACCTGGCCACGCCGCAAGAGCAGTCCCCCGCCGCTCTCGACTGGAACCTCGGCAACCCCGGTGTGTCGACCGCGCTCCCCGTCCACGTGACCTACCGCCCCCTCTGGCCCCCGGACGCGGCGCCCTCCGGCGCGGTCGACGCCGCGTCTCTCGGCTTGCCGCTCGGCCCCATCCCGGCCGCGGTGGTGGTCGACACCTCGCCCAGCAAGCCGCCCGGTCCCGGCCTGGGCAACAGCATCGGCTACCAGGCCAACCTCCAGCCCGCCATCTACGAGGTCACCGTTCAGCCCGACCCGCCGTTTGACGCCGCGTTCCCTCCGGACGTCAAGCGCGTGACCATCGCCGCGGGAAGCCAGAACGACGTCGACATGCTGGCCTACGACACCACCACGCTGGAGACCGGCGGGGCCATCGGCCGCCAGATCCCGACCTTTGCCCTCTCCCGCGTGGGCGGCCTGGTGGGCTGGACGTCCTATCTGCGCGATCCGACCACCCTGCGCCGCATCTCCTCGCTGGCGACGCTCGGCGCCAACACCATGGCGGTGAACCTTCCGACCAACCATCATCCCGCCGACGGCGACGCGCTGACCGACGCCGAGCTGGTGATCGCTCCACCCGACGGCCTCCCCGTTCCCATGTACAAGGTCGCGGCGCAAGGCGGCCAGTTCTCCGAGGCGCAGGCCTACCCGACGCTGGCGGAGGCGGCGAAGGTGAGCGGGACGGTGGTGGACGTCCCGGGCTCGACGGCGGTCGAAGCGGACCTCTTCTTCGAGGCGCAAGCCGTCTACCTCGCCGGCACGCCCCCCGCCATCAACACCGCGAACTTCGAGTACACCGGACGGGCGAGCGCGCGGAGAGACTCCACCGGCGCTTCCACGTTCTCCGTCACTCTTCCCTCCGGGCAGTACCAGCTCACCGTGCGCCCGCTCGATGCGCAGCACGAGGTCACGGTCACGCCCTACGTGGTCGACCCCACCACCGGCGCTCCCCCGGGGCCGCTTGTCGTCGACGCGCCGCGACCGGTGCAAGGCTCGGCCTCCGTGGCCGACACAAGGCCTCTGGCCGGCGCCACCGTCGACTTCGTTCCGGTGAGCTGCGCGGTGGCGTCCTCGTCGACGCTCTGCCTGCCGAGGGAGGCCTGGACCACGTGCTTGGCCGACGGGTCCTTCGCGCAGGCGCTCGACCCCGGGGGCTACGTCCTCCGCGTGCAGCCGCAGGACGGGACGCGCCTCCCCTGGGTCACGCAGCCCCTGACGGTGGGGGCGACGCCGGTGATCGTCCCACCCATCCGCGTGCCCGCTCCCATGCACGCCCCGCAGCAGCTCCTCGACCCGCTGGGCAACCCCATCGTCGCCGCCGTGGTCCGGGTCTTCGAACTGCCGGCGGCCGGACCGGCCGTGGAGATCGGTCTGGCCCTCACGGACGCCACGGGCGCCTACGACCTGTATCTGGAGCCCAGTGCCAAGTAGAGGCGCTCTGGACTCGCGGCCGCTTCTGGTATGTTCTCGTGGCGACCTCGTCATGAAGAAGGACCTCCGCATCAACCTGCTCGCGCGCGTGGCTCGCTCGGCTGCCGAGCCGGGCCAGCCGGTGGATCCGGCGATGCCGGTGTCGATCCTGTCGCTCACGGCGGCGTCGTACGGGGCGCGCCCCTCCGAGGACGCCACCGTGCCCACGGGATTCGACCCGCTGGCGGTGGCCCTCTTCGAGGCCATCGTGGAGGGGGCGTACCTGGTCGCCCACGCGGACGGGGTGTTCGACGACGAGGAGCGGCGAACGTTCGAGCGCGTCGTCCACGCCGCGTGCGGCGGCACGGTGGCGCCGCAGCAGATCACCGCCCTGGTGAGCGATCTCGACGATCAGCTGGCGGAAGACGGCCTCGATCGTCGCCTCGCGGCGCTGGCCAAGACCGCGTCCAAGCGAGAGCACGCTCGGGAGGTGCTGCGCATCGCGGCCTTGCTGGCGCAGGTCAGCGACGACGTCAGTCCGGTCGAGCACGAGGTCATGAAGAAGATCGCCCGCGCCTGCAGGCTCGACGCATCCGAGGTCGACGCTGCGCTCGACGAGGTGAAGAAAGCCATGGGTGGCGCCTCCTGAGCCGCCCCTACGGCCGCAAGGCCTCCATGGCGCTGCGGTAGAGGGCCGCCTCCTCGTGTCTCCCCGCCGATTCGGCCTGGCGCGCGAGCCTCTCCAGGGCGGAAAGCGCGCGCGGGACCAGCACGGCCCGCCGCTCGGAGGCCGCGTCCTCCAGGCGCGCGCTGAGCAGCGCCACCAGATCGTGACCGCGCCCGGCCTTCTCCAGCAAGCGGCCGAGCTCGTCGGCCACGGCATCGTCGGTGGGATCGCCCTGCAAGCGACGCGTGAGATCGTCGATGCGTCCGGCCAGTGCGGCGTCGATCTCCGGGGGAAACGAGAGGTCGAGCGGCGGCCGGTCCGAGAGGGTGGTCCGGTGCGTGGCCGACACTTCTTCTTCCCCGCCGTCGAAAGGCGGGGGCGCGTCGCTCTCCGCGTCCTCGCCCGGCTGCAAGGGATGCTCCCCCGAACCTGTGGACGCGCCCGACGAGGGCGGCCGGGCGATGAGCGCGCCGACCTCGCGGTACGCGCGCAGGAGCTCGGGATGGCGCGGGCTCAGGCGCAACGCGGCGGCGAGGTGGCGCTGCGCGGCGAAGAGATCGTGGCGGCTGACGCGCTCGAAGTCGGAAGCCTCGCGAAGAAGGGCGGCGATGGGCGGGATCTGCGCCGCGTCGAGGGTCTCGGCGCGTGACGCCGACAGCTCGCGAAGCCGCGCGAACGACAGCGCCGCACCCGCCAGGTCCCCCAGGCGCGCTCGCCAGCGCCCCTCCAGACCGCGCGCCAGCAGCGCCTCGACGGCGTCCGACGGGATCGCCGAGACCCGCGCCACGGCGGTGGGCACGTCGTCGAGCTTCTCCGCCAGGGCCCGCCCGAGATCCAGCAGGATGCCCGCCGTCGCCTCCCCGCGCGCATCGGCCACCTCGAGCGCCCGCTCCAGCACCGCCACGCCTCGCTCCGTGCGTCCTTCGCCGACCAGCGCCGCCCCCAGCCCGGCCAGGGCGCGCGGCTCGTCGGGCACGAAGCGGAGCGCGCGCTCGAACAAGGGGCCCGCGTGCGACGAGAGCCCCGCCTCGTGCCACGCCCGGCCGGCGCGGAGCCACACCGCGTGCCGGACCCTCCCCCCGCGCGCCATGGCCTCCAGGTGCTCCACGTCCGCCAGCGCGTCCTCCAGCCGTCCCAGCGCCAGCCGGCGCGTCACCCGAAGCCACCGCGCGCTGCTCGACCCGGGAGCGCGCGCCACGCCGCGATCCAGCCAGCGCGCCGCGGCCTCGGGATCCTGCGCCTGGCGCGCCGCCATCTCGTAGGCGCGCGCGGCCAGCGCCGGCGCCGGCTCGGTGTCGCCCGCGCGCTCCAGGCTCGCCAGCGCCGCCGCGCTGTCGCCCACGCCCAGCAGGAGCTCCCCCGGCAGCGTCCCGAAGCGGGCGTCGGGGCTTCCCGGCACCGGGAACCGCGCCTCCACCAGCAGGGCCAGCGCGGATTCTTCACGCCCACCGGCCCGCACGTCGATCTCCACGATGCGCCGGGTGATCTCGGGATGCCGGGGGGCTCGCGCGAGCGCATCGACGTAGAGCGAACGCGCCTCGGACTCGACGCCGCGGACGAGGGCGTCGTCGGCCTCGCGCAGCAGCAGGGCCACTTCGCGCGCCCGCAGCGCCTCGGGGCTCGACACCGCCGGCAGCCCCCCGTGCGCCGCGTGCAGCAGCCACGCGTCGCTCA
>Ga0302178_10002445_pt1 | contig 14686 bp, 14 predicted proteins | sample I_Palsa_E1_3_FD_198790 | JGI IMG/M metagenome (GOLD analysis project Ga0302178, IMG submission 198790) | Peat permafrost microbial communities from Stordalen Mire near Abisko, Sweden - I_Palsa_E1_3 | ecosystem: Environmental > Terrestrial > Soil > Palsa > Peat permafrost | place: Sweden... | reverse complement strand
CGCCCGGACGTTTCATCGCAGTTCCAGTCTCGTTCGTCGCATCTCGACCTCGCTTCAGGCGCAGTCGAGGAAGGCGCTCGAGTGTCTAAAGTTCAGATTGCATTTGAGTTTGTCCCTGGTCATCGCATGAATCCAACTTTTACCCCCGTGCCTGCTGCACCGCGACACACGGAACCGAACGAAACCAATATCCGCGAGCTCGTCTACGCGTTCTATGACCGCGTGCGGGCCGATTCCATCCTCGGTCCGGTCTTCCAGCAGACGCTCGCAGGACGCTGGGACGAGCATCTGCCGAAGATGTGCACGTTCTGGGCGAGTCTGGTGCTCGGCGCAAAGCAGTATCGAGGCAATGTGCAGCAGGCGCACCAGCCGCTGCTGGGGCTCGAGCCCCAGCATTTCAGCCACTGGCTGTACCTCTTTCTCGATACGGTGGAGTCGCGCTACGAACCGGCGGCCGCGATCCGTTTCATGGAGCCGGCGTTACGCATCGCGCAAAGTCTGCAATTGAGCCGTTTTGGGTGGAATTACACCATTCCCGCCGAGCAGCAGGACTTGCTCGACCGTATCGCACCCGCGCGGCGTCAGCGCGAGGAAGGCGATCCGGCAGCGCACGAAGCGGCCAAACCGCGCGGTGAACCGTTTCCGGCGAAGATCATTGGCCGCTCGAATGACGCCTAGCTGAACGAAGGGCCGCGCTTCATTCGGACTTCGTATTAATCGCGCCGATGCCCCAGCGCGCCAGCGCGGCGTCATCCGTCACACGGGCATCCACCCACCGTTCGCCCTGGTCCGTCTTTTCCTTTTTCCAGAACGGCGCCTCGGTTTTCAGGTAGTCCATCACGAACTCGCACGACGCAAACGCGTCGCCGCGATGCGCCGAGGTCGTCGCCACCAGCACGATCTGATCGAGCGGATACAGCTTGCCCACGCGGTGGATGATCAGCACCTCGATGCCCGGCCAGCGCCCGCGCGCAGCTTCGACGATCGCCGCGAGCGACTTCTCCGTCATGCCCGGATAGTGCTCGAGTTCCATGGTTTCGACCGCGCTGCCGTCGTTCAGGTCGCGCACGGTACCGACAAAGCAGGCCACCGCACCCACTTTAGGATTCTGCGCGCGCAGGGCCGCCACCTCGGTGGTCAGGTCGAAGTCTTCTGTCTGGACGCGAACCGTCATCGCATCTACCTCAACCGCCCGTCACGGGCGGAAAGAACGCGACCTCGCAGCCTTCCGTAATGCGGGTGCCGGCGTCGGTCATCACGTGATTGCAGGCCATGCGCAGCGCGCGGCCCTCGGCGAGCGTCTCCGCCCAGGTGCCGCCGCGCACCCGCAGCCACACCCGCACGTCGCCCACCGTTGCCACGCTGTCAGGCACATCCACCGTTTCGTCGGCGGTACCGAGTGCTTCACGCACGCTTGCAAAAAATTTCAGCTGGATCTTCATCTGGATCGTCGCCGGACATGTTGCCGGCGTCAGTTCAACAATTCGGAAAAGGGAATGAAACGCACCGTCTCGCCGGCGCTGATCACATGATTGGGCGGGTTGTCGATCAGGCCGTCGCCCCACACCGTCGAAGTCAGCACCGCCGAACTCTGGTTCGGGAACAGATCGAGGCCGCCCGCCGGATTGACCCGGGCGCGCAGGAATTCGTTGCGCCGGTCGCCTTTGGACTGGGTGAAGTCGGCGCGCAACGACAGCACGCGCGGCGTCACGGTCCGCACACCCGACAGGCGCAGCACGAACGGACGTACGAACAGCAGGAAGGTGACGAAGCTCGATACCGGGTTACCCGGCAGGCCAATGAAGAAGGCTTCGGCCGGCGCCTCAGGGTTGGAGGCGTGCCCGGAGGCGCCGGAGGCGCTGCCAGCGCCACCCTTGCCGCCCGCGGAGGACGCATCTGCGCCAACCGCCGCGCCACGCCGCACCGCGCCGAACGCCAGCGGCTTGCCCGGTTTCATGGCGATCTGCCACATCGACAGGCGCCCTTCCGCCTCGACCGCCGGCTTCACGTGGTCTTCCTCGCCCACGGAAACCCCGCCACAGGTCAGGATCAGGTCGTGCGCATGCGCCGCCTCGCGCAAGGTCGCACGGGTCGCATCGAGCCGGTCGGGGACGATGCCGTAGTCGGTCACGTCGCAGCCGAGCTTTTCGAGCAGCCCGCGCAACGTGAAGCGATTCGAGTTGTAAATGGCGCCGGGCTTGAGCGGCTCGCCCGGCATGGTCAGTTCGTCGCCGGTAAAAAACACCGCCACTTTGACCCGCCGCAGCACCGACAGCTCCGCACAGCCCACCGATGCAGCCAGCCCCAGCGCCTGCGGGGTCAGCCGCGTACCGGCCGGCAAGATCACCGCGCCGCTGCGGATGTCCGCGCCCTGCAAGGTGATCCATTCGCCCGCTTTCGGCATGTGCAGGATCGTGACCGTGTCGCCAGCGGTTTCAGTCTGCTCCTGGATGACGATCGCATCGGCACCAGGCGGCACCGTCGCGCCGGTGAAAATGCGTGCCGCCGTGCCCGCCGCGAGCGGCTGCGGCGCATGCCCCGCCGGGATGCGCTGCGAAACCGGCAGGCGGCGCTCGCCCTGGATGAGATCGGCGATTCGCACCGCGTAACCGTCCATCGCGCTGGTGTTCATCGGCGGCACGTCGAGCGGCGAGACGACGTCGACGGCCAGCACCCGGTTCAGCGCATCGAGCGTGGGCAGCGTTTCCTTGCCGGCAACGGCACCGGCGGCGCCGAGCAAGGTTGCAAGGGCGTCAGCAGTCGACAGCATCGGGGCGCGAGGCGCGGGAGATGTAGGCGTGGACATCGGTCGGAGGGCGCGCAGGACTGAAAGGAATATTGTAGCGGTCTGCGGCAATCGCGGGGTCACGTGGCCAGATGGACAGGTTTTGCTTAGGGCTGCCGAGGCGCGAGCACGCCACAAGCAAAACGGCCATGGTGCCCGTCCCTGCCAGCAGGGCCTGCACCATGGCCGTCGAATCAAACACGTCGGCGGCTTGCAGCGGTGCGGCGCTAGACCGCACCCGCTCACGGCGGGTGAAGCGGGCGAACCCGGCGCCCAATTGCGCCTTCATCGCCCCCGTCCTCGCCCCTCACTAGCCCAATTCGTCCCTCAGTCGCCCGTATGGGTGACGACGAAGTCCTTCACGCGCTGCACGTCCGCCGGCAGCACTTCAAAACGCTGCGGCAGCGACTCGATCCCGGAGAACGCCGCGGGCCGCTCCGGCTCGCGCAGCAGCGCTTCGCGGATCGTCTCGCCGAACTTGATCGGCTGGGCGGTTTCCAGCACGATCATCGGGATACCGGCTTGCAGATGCTCGCGCGCCACCTTCAGGCCGTCGGCCGTATGGGTGTCGATCATCGTGTCGTAGCGCTCGAACACGTCGCGGATCGCCTCGACGCGGTCCGCATGGCTGCTGCGGCCCGACACGAAACCGAATTGCTTGACCCGCACGAAATCGCCGCTCGCCGCCAGATCGAAGCCGCCCTTCTCTTCGACATCGCGGAACAGTTGCAGCACGCGCGCCGGATCGCGGCCCAACAGATCGAACACGAAGCGTTCGAAATTCGACGCCTTCGAAATGTCCATGCTCGGGCTGCTGGTGTGATACGTCTCGGCCGCCTTGCGTACGCGGTAGATGCCGGTGCGGAAGAACTCGTCGAGCACGTCGTTCTCGTTGGTCGCAACTACCAGCTTCTCGATCGGCAAGCCCATCATCCGCGCGATATGACCCGCGCAGACGTTGCCAAAGTTGCCGGACGGCACGGTGAACGACACGCGCTCGTCATTCGACTTCGTGGCAGCGAAGTAGCCCTTGAAGTAGTACACGACCTGCGCGACGACGCGCGCCCAGTTGATCGAATTGACCGTGCCGATCTTGTATTTCGCCTTGAACGCGTGATCGTTCGAGACGGCCTTGACGATATCCTGGCAGTCGTCGAAATTGCCTTCCACGGCAAGGTTGAAAATGTTCGGATCCTGCAGGCTGTACATCTGCGCCGTCTGGAACGCGCTCATCTTCTTGTGCGGCGACAGCATGAATACGCGAATGCCCTTCTTGCCGCGCATGGCGTACTCGGCCGCGCTGCCGGTGTCGCCCGAGGTGGCGCCGAGGATGTTCAGCGTCTCGCCGTGCCGCGCGAGCGCGTACTCGAACAGGTTGCCGATCAACTGCATCGCCATGTCCTTGAACGCGAGCGTCGGGCCGTTCGACAGCTCGAGCAGCGACAGCGGCGCACCGTTCTCGATGCCGAGCGTTTTCAGCGGCGTGATCTGCTCGGCGCTTTCATCGTCGCGCACGTTGCAGTAGGTCGCGGCCGTGTACGTGCGGCGCGTGAGCGTGCGCAGGTCTTCGGCCGGGATGTCGTCGCTGAATTTCGACAGGATCTCGAAGGCGAGATCCGCGTACGGCAGCGTGCGCCAGCGCGCGAGTTCGTCAGCCGAGACTCGCGGATATTCCGCAGGCAGGTACAAGCCGCCATCCCTGGCAAGACCGCCCAACAGGATGTCGGAAAACGTATGGCGCTCGCCGGCTCCGGCGCCGCGCGTGGAAAGGTAGTTCATATCAGTCTCTGGCCTAGTTCAGCGCTTCCATGCGCAGCTTGGTCACCTGCGAAACCACGGTCTTCAGCGCCTCAATGTTCTTGATCGCCGCGTTCACGTGCTTTTCCACCGTTTCGTGGGTAATCAGGATGATGTCGGTTTCGCCCTTGCCGTTGGCGTCGACCTGCTCCGATTCCTTCTGCAGCAACGCGTCAATCGAAATGCCCGTGTCGGCGAGGATGCGGGTGATATCGGCGAGCACGCCGGTCACGTCCGCGACGCGCAGGCGCAGATAGTAGCCGCTCGTCACTTCCTCGATCGGCAGGATCGGCGTGTTCGACAGGCTGTCCGGCTGAAACGCCAGATGCGGCACGCGATGCTCCGGATCGGCGGTATGCAGACGCGTCACGTCCACCAGATCCGCCACCACAGCCGAAGCCGTCGGCTCCGCACCGGCGCCCTTGCCGTAGTACAGCGTGGTGCCGACCGCATCGCCATGCACCACCACCGCATTCATCGCGCCTTCGACATTCGCCAGCAGGCGCTTTTCCGGAATCAGCGTCGGATGCACGCGCAGTTCGATGCCCTTGTCCGTACGCCGTGCAATGCCCAGCAGCTTGATCCGATAGCCGAGTTCTTCGGCATATTTGATGTCGATCGCCGCGAGCTTGCTGATGCCTTCGACGTACGCCTTGTCGAACTGCACCGGCACGCCGAACGCAATCGCACTCATGATGGTCGCCTTGTGCGCGGCGTCCACCCCTTCGATGTCGAAAGTCGGGTCGGCTTCGGCGTAACCCAGTTCCTGGGCGGCCTTCAGCGCAGTCGCGAAATCGAGGCCGCGGTCGCGCATCTCCGAGAGGATGTAGTTCGTCGTACCGTTGATGATGCCGGCGATGTACTGGATCCGGTTGGCCGTCAAGCCTTCGCGCAGCGCCTTGATGATCGGGATGCCGCCGGCCACCGCCGCTTCGAACGCCACCATCACGCCGTTGGCGCGCGCTGCTTCGAAGATCTCAGTGCCGTGCACCGCCAGCAACGCCTTGTTGGCCGTCACGACATGCTTGCGGTTGGCGATGGCGCGCAGCACCAGCTCGCGCGCAATACCGGTGCCGCCGATCATTTCCGCGACGATGTCAATGGACGGATCGTTGAGCACAGCGTCGAAGCTATCGGTGATCTCCACCGTGCCGGCCGCGCTGCCGAGTGCCGCGGTGGCTTTGGCCGGATTGCGCACGGCAATGCGCGCGATCTCGATGCCGCGCCCCGCGCGCCGTTTGATTTCTTCCTGGTTGCGGCGCAGTACCGTGAAGGTGCCGCTGCCCACCGTGCCGAAGCCCAGCAGTCCAACTTTGATCGGTTCCATGCAGCGTGTGTTTTCGAGTAAGGATTAAGGGAAACGGGTGTCGGGGTCTGTCGCGCGTGGGCTAATGCCCGCCGCGTCAGGCCGAATGACGTTTTCGGTAGCCGTCGAGGAAGCGGGCGATCCGGTTGATCGAATCCGCCAGGTCGTCGACATTCGGCAGGAACACGACCCGGAAGTGGTCCGGCGACTTCCAGTTAAAGCCGCTACCCTGCACCAGCAGCACCCGTTCGGCGAGCAGCAGCTCGAGGATGAATTGCTGGTCGTCTTCGATCGGATACATTTTCGGATCGAGGCGCGGGAACATATACAGCGCCGCTTCCGGCTTCACGCAGGTCACGCCGGGAATCGCCGTCAGCATGTCATACGCGAGTTCACGCTGTTTGTACAGGCGGCCGCTCGGCACGATCAGGTCGTTGATGCTCTGGTAGCCGCCGAGCGCGGTCTGGATCGCGTACTGGCCGGGCACGTTCGGGCACAGGCGCATCGAGGCGAGAATGCCGAGCCCCTCGAAATAGTCTTTCGCGCGGCGCCGGTTGTCGCCGGTCAGACCAGAGATGAACATCCAGCCGGCGCGGTAGCCGCACGAACGGTAGCTCTTTGACAAGCTGTTGAAGGTCACCGTCAGCACGTCTTCGGAGAGCGCCGCCATCGACGTGTGCTGCTTGCCGTCGTAGACGATCTTGTCGTAGACCTCGTCGGCGAAGATCACGAGGCCGTGCTGGCGCGCAATCTCGATCAGGCCGAGCAGCAGTTCGTCCGAGTACAGCGCGCCGGTCGGGTTGTTCGGGTTGATGACAACGAGCGCCCGCGTGTTGGGGGTGATCTTGGCGCGAATATCGTCCAGATCGGGCATCCAGCCGTTCGATTCGTCGCAGATGTAGTGCACGGGCGTACCGCCCGACAGGCTCACACCGGCCGTCCACAGCGGGTAGTCCGGCGCCGGCAGCAGCACCTCGTCGCCGTCGTTGAGCAGCCCTTGCATCGCCATCACGATCAGTTCCGACGCGCCGTTGCCGATGTAGATATCGTCCAGTTCGACACCGTGCACACCCTTTTGCTGCGTGTAATGCATGATCGCCTTGCGTGCGGCGAACACACCTTTCGAATCGGAATAGCCTGACGAACTCGGCAGATTCAGGATCATGTCCTGGATGATCTCGTCGGGGGCGTCGAAGCCGAACGGCGCGAGGTTGCCGATGTTCAGCTTGATGATGCGATGGCCCTCTTCTTCGAGCCGCTTCGCATGTTCAAGGACGGGCCCGCGGATGTCGTAGCAGACATTTAACAGCTTGTTGGATTTGAGAATCGGTTTCACGGCGGGCACTTCATCCTGGGTAAATAATGGGCCGACCCGCAACACACGGGGGCATGGAGCATCTGGGCGCGAAGTGGCCGTTTCAGGCGCACTCCCGCGGGGGCTGGTCTGATTCGCGCTGACGGCGGTTTGCGCCGGGGTGCTCGGGGTACTTCAGGGGCTCCGTTCAAGGAACCCTCAGGAAATCTTAAGGGAGCGCTGATAAGCTGCTTGGCCATGCCGGATCCGGCGCACTGGCCCGTGTCCGGCATCGGCTTCGGGTGCGGCTTATGGCGGCACGCGAAGCAAGGGGCGCCGCCGGGCGGCTAAAAAGTTATAATTTAGCGGATTTTGGCCGACTTCCGCAATGCACCAAGCGCATGCGGGAACCCTTTCGGTCCCTTCGTAGCCATTGCGCGACGCCTTTCTGCCGGATCGTCCGGCAAGAACGACTTCGGAACACGAATTTGAAATTACACCAGGATTCGAGCGGCGCCCTCAACACCGTAACCGGCTACGGCGCCGGCTATGTCGAAATCAATCTCGAGCGCCATGTGGGCAGCATCCTCGTGATGCCGGAAACGGCCGTCATTCCGTGGCCAGTGGCTTCGTTCGAAGCGCTGACCCCGGAGCATTTCGCGATGCTGGTCGAACCGGCTCCCGAAGTGGTCATTTTCGGCAGTGGCAAACGGTTGCGATTCCCGCATCCCCGGCTCACCGCGGCGCTCGCGGCTCATCGGATCGGCGTCGAGACGATGGACTTCAAGGCCGCCTGCCGCACCTACAACATTCTGATGGCCGAGGGCCGCAAGGTTGCGGCCGCCTTGCTGATCGAAGGGTAATCGGCGCTGCTCGCCCGCTGCCGCGTCGTGCCGATATCGTAGACTGCGCGTCAGCCGCCGGCGGCCGACCCTGCGCGTCCCGCCGCGCGCGACTCCCCGTCGGCAAGCGGCCCCCGATAGCGGCCCTCCGCTTCTAACAACACCGAAACGCCGCCCGTGCGGCGTCGCAAAACAACAGGCTAACAACCCATGAACGATATGCCTTCCCGGCTACCGCTCAACCGCAGCACCATCCTGCTCCTGGCGCTTATCCTCGCCGTCGTCTGGTTCGTGCCGCTTGGCTGGCGCCACCTGCTGCCGAGCGACGAAGGCCGCTACGCCGAAATGGCGCGCGAAATGTTCCTGACCGGCGACTGGATCACGCCGCGCTATAACGGCTACAAGTACTTCGAGAAGCCGCCGCTGCAAACCTGGGCGAACGCGCTGACTTTCGCGTGGTTCGGCATCGGCGAATGGCAAGCCCGGCTCTACACGGCCCTGACCGGTTTCGCGGGCGTCCTGCTGATCGGCTTCACCGGCGCGCGCGTGTTCAACGCCGCCACCGGCGTGTTCGCGGCGATCGTGCTGGCGACCTCGCCGTACTGGAACCTGATGGGCCACTTCAACACGCTGGACATGGGCCTGTCGTTCTGGATGGAGTTGACCCTGTGCGCGCTGCTGCTGGCGCAGCGCCCGAATCTGCCAACCGGCCAGGTGCGGCTGTGGACGTGGCTATGTTGGGCCTCGATGGCGCTCGCGATGCTGTCGAAGGGCCTGATCGGAGTGATCCTGCCGGGCGCGGTGCTGGTGCTGTACACGCTGATCGCCCGCGACTGGGCCGTCTGGAAGCGCCTGCACCTGATCGGCGGCGTGATCCTGTTCTTCGCGATCGTCACGCCGTGGTTCGTACTGGTTCAAGAGCGCAATCCGGAATTCCTGAACTTCTTCTTCATCGTCCAGCAATTCAAGCGCTATCTGACGCCCGAGCAGAACCGCCCTGGCGCCTTCTACTACTTCGTGCCGGTCATCCTGGTGGGTTTCCTGCCGTGGCTGTCCGTGAGCGTGCAGAGCATCCGCCATGCGCTACGGTTGCCGCGTCAGCCGAACGGCTTCTCGCCGGTCACGATGATGCTGGTGTGGACGGTGTTCATCTTCCTGTTTTTCAGCGCGTCGCATTCGAAACTGCTGTCGTACACGCTGCCCATCGCCCCGGCACTGGCGCTGTTGATCGGCCTGTACCTGCCGCTCGTCACACCGGCCATGCTGCGCCGCCATCTGGCCGGGTACGCCGTATTTCTGGTGGTCGCGGCGGTCGGCGCGCTGTTCATGAGCCGCCTCGGCGACGATCGCAATCCCACCGAGTTGTATGTCGCCTATCGCGGCTGGGTGCTGGCCGCGCTTGGCGTCGCCTTTGCCTTGACGCTTGCCGCGATGTGGCTGAACCGCCACAGCCGCACCGGCATTGTCGGCGCAACGGCGATGTTCGGCGCTGCCTGGCTGCTGCTCGGCACCATCGCCGGCACCGGTCACGACGTGTTCGGCCGCCTGAGCTCCGGCGCGCCGCTTGCGCCCGCCATCAAGGCTGCCATTGCCAGGCTGCCGTCCGACACGCCGTTCTACTCGGTCGGCGTGCTCGACCATACGTTGCCGTTCTATGTCGATCACACCATGATCATGGTCGAACATCCGGATGAACTGGCGTTCGGCGTGTCCGTCGAACCGCAGAAATGGGTGCCGACGGTGGACGAGTGGGAAAAGCGCTGGGAGGCCGACCGTTACGCCCTCGCCCTGCTCCCGCCGGCTCGCTACGACGCGCTGCTGGCAAAGCATGTGCCGATGCAGGTCGTCGCCCGCGACTCGCGGCGCGTGATCGTAGAGAAGCCCGTCGCGGAAAGTGCAGACGCATCCGGCACGGCCCAGCCCGCCGTAGAAAAACCGCAGCAATGACCCCATATAGGACGTAGGCCCTTGATGAACCCGATTTCGCTCTTTTGTATCCTCGCCGGCGTAACGCTGAACGCCTGCGCGCAGCTCCTGCTGAAGGCCGGCACGAATGCCGTTGGACACTTCGAATTCAGCCGTGCGAACATCCTGCCCATTGGCTTCAAGCTGGCGACGCAATTGCCGATCATCGGCGGCCTCAGTTGCTATGTGATCAGCGTCGCGGTGTGGGTGATCGGGCTGTCGCGGGTGGATGTGTCGATCGCCTATCCGATGCTGTCGCTCGGCTACGTCGTCAACGCGTTCGCGGCGTGGTATCTGTTCGGCGAGGTGCTGTCGGTCCAGAAACTGGTCGGGATCGGCATCATCCTGCTTGGCGTCGTCATACTGGCGCGCAGCTAGGCGCCGCGCGGGTTTTAACGAGTTTGAGCCGGCTCACGCCGGCTACCCGAAGCAGTCTGTTCACGTTGAGTGCCGGCACGGCACACGGGGAGGTACTGGCTGGTAAGGGGTGGTAAGCACCCCGCGAGAGACGCCGTATACTCGCTCGCCGCGCCCCGGGTTGCCGAAGTATCCTTGCAGGTCGCGTCCGTGTTGGTTGCCGCCCCTATTTCTTTCGAGCGAAGCATTCATGAGCCAGTCATCAGTCCCGTTTTTGCCGTTTGTCCGTCCGGAAATCGATGAAGAGACCATCCAGGGCGTGGCCGAGGTGCTCCGCTCCGGCTGGATCACGACCGGCCCGCAGAACCAGAAGTTCGAAGCCGCGCTGTCGGAATTCTGCGGCGGCCGTCCTGTGCGTACCTTCAACTCCGGCACGGCTACGCTGGGAATCGGCCTGCGCATTGCCGGGGTCGGCGTGGGCGACGAAGTCATCACCACGCCTGCCTCATGGGTCTCCACCAGTAATGTGATCTACGAAACGGGCGCGACGCCGGTGTTCGTCGACATCGATCCGAAGACCCGCAATATCGATCTGGATCTGCTCGAGAAGGCCATCACGCCGCGCACCAAGGCGATCATCCCGGTGTTTCTGTCGGGCCTGCCGGTCGACATGGACCGTCTCTACGAAATCGCCCGCGCCCACAAGCTGCGGGTGATCGAGGATGCGGCGCAGGCGTTCGGCTCCACCTGGAAAGGCAAGCGCATCGGCAAGCTCGGCGACATCGTGTCGTTCAGCTTCCACGCCAACAAGAACCTGACTTCGATCGAAGGCGGCGCGCTGGTCCTGAACAACGAGGAAGAAGCCATCCTGGCCCAGAAGTACCGCCTGCAGGGCATTACCCGCACGGGCTTTGACGGCATGGACTGCGACATACTCGGCGGCAAATACAATCTGACCGACGTGGCTGCGCGCGTGGGCCTCGGCCAGTTGCCGCATCTGGAGCGTTTCCTCACCCAGCGCAAGAAGCTCGTGCGGGCCTACTTTGCGGGCTTCGAAGGCGGCGCTGCGGTCAAGCTGGGTATGGGTCTGCCGTTTGCTGACTTTGAAAACAGCAACTGGCACATGTTCCAGATCACGCTGCCGCTCGAGAAGCTGTCCATCGACCGCGCCGGTTTCATGGGCGAGTTGAAGGAACGCGGCATCGGTTCGGGCGTGCATTACCCGGCGATCCACCTGTTCACGCTGTACCGCGCGCGCGGCTTCAAGGAAGGCATGTTCCCGCATGCGGAGCGTTTCGGCGCCACCACGGTCACGCTGCCGCTCTTCACGCTGATGAACGAAGGCGACGTGGCGCGCGTGTGTCAGGCGGTCAATGAAATTTTCGAACAATACGGAAAATAAGCGGAAATGAGTCAAACGGAACATCGCTCCACGATGTCTGATACGCCGGAAGTTTCGGTCATCATCCCCGTGTACAACGAGGAGGCTGGACTAGCCGCGCTGTTCGCGCGCCTGTATCCGGCGCTCGATGCGCTCGACACGACCTACGAAGTGATCTTCATCAACGACGGCAGCCGTGACAAGTCCGCCCCGTTGCTGGCCGAGCAGTTCCGCAAGCGGCCGGATACGTCGCGCGTGATCCTGCTGAACGGCAACTACGGTCAGCATATGGCGATCCTCGCCGGCTTCGAACAGTCGCGCGGCGAGATCGTCATCACGCTCGACGCCGATCTGCAGAACCCGCCCGAAGAAATCGGCAAGCTGGTCGACAAGATGCGCGAAGGCTACGACTACGTGGGCACGATCCGCCTGCAGCGTCAGGACAGCCTGTTCCGGCGCAAGGCATCGCGCGCGATGAACCGTCTGCGCGAGCGCATCACGCGCATCAAGATGACCGACCAGGGCTGCATGCTGCGCGCATACAGCCGCCACATCATCGACACGATCAACCGCTGCGGCGAAATCAACACCTTCATCCCGGCGCTGGCCTACACGTTCGCGCAGAACCCGGTTGAGATTGAAGTCGCACACGAAGAACGCTTTGCGGGCGAATCGAAGTATTCGCTGTACTCGCTGATTCGCCTGAACTTCGACCTCGTGACCGGCTTCTCGGTTGTGCCGCTGCAGTGGCTGTCGTTTATCGGGGTGATCCTGTCGCTCGGCTCCGCCGCCCTGTTCGTGCTGCTGCTGATTCGCCGCTTCATCATCGGCGCGGAAGTGGAAGGTGTGTTCACGCTGTTCGCCATCACGTTCTTCCTGCTCGGCGTGATCATCTTCGCCCTCGGACTGCTCGGCGAATACATTGGCCGGATCTACCAGCAGGTGCGTGCGCGTCCCCGTTATCTGGTGCAGACGATTCTCGAACAGCGCGACGGCACCACCGTCGCCGAGGCGCCGCGCCAGGCCGTGGTGCAAGCGGTCCAGGCCGCGCCACTCATCAATCAGGGGCCGAACCCATGAAGCCACGCGCGGTCGTATTCGCGTATCACAACGTCGGCGTGCGCTGCCTGCAGGTGCTGCTCGCGCGCGGCGTGGACGTGGCACTGGTCGTCACCCATGAGGACAACCCGAGCGAGAATATCTGGTTCGGCAGCGTCGCCTCCGTCGCCGCGAGCTACGGCATCCCCACCGTGACGCCGGCCGATCCGAAGAGCGCCGAGCTGCGCGCCGCGGTCAGCGCCGCGCGCCCGGATTTCATCTTCTCGTTCTACTACCGCCACATGTTGCCGGTCGACCTGCTCGCGCTCGCCGCGCGCGGCGCCTACAACATGCACGGCTCGCTCTTGCCGAAGTACCGCGGCCGCGTACCGACCAACTGGGCGGTGTTGAAGGGCGAAACCGAAACTGGCGCGACCCTGCACGAAATGGCCGCCAAACCCGACGCAGGCGCGATCATCGCCCAGACGCCGGTGCCGATCCTGCCGGACGACACTGCCGCGCAGGTGTTCGACAAGGTCACAGTGGCCGCCGAGCAGACCCTGTGGCGCGTGCTGCCGGCGCTGCTCGCCGGTGAGGCGCCGCATCTGCCGAACGATCTGGCGCACGGCAGCTACTTCGGCGGACGCAAGCCGGAAGACGGGCGGATCGACTGGAGCCAGCCGGCGCAGGACGTGTACAACCTGATTCGCGCGGTGGCGCCGCCCTATCCCGGCGCGTTCACCGAGATCGACGGCCTGCGCTTTATCGTTGCGCAGGCGCGCCTGGCTCGCCCTGGCGCGCTCCGCTCGGATTTGCCCCCGGGCCTCCACGTAAGCGATAATGCCGTTTTTGCGGTGTGCGGCGATGGCCGTGCCATCGCCATCCACGAATTGCGGCGCCAGCACGAGGGCAGCGAGTCCGTCGTCTCCCCAGCCGAATTCACCCAGCTCATTCAATCTTCCCGTCATTCATGAAAAAAGTCCTGATTCTGGGTGTCAACGGCTTCATCGGCCATCACCTGTCCAAACGCATTCTCGAAACGACCGATTGGGAAGTGTTCGGGATGGACATGCAGACCGAACGCCTCGGCGACCTCGTCAATCACGAACGGATGCATTTCTTCGAAGGCGACATCACGATCAACAAGGAGTGGGTCGAGTATCACGTGAAGAAGTGCGACGTGATCCTGCCGCTCGTCGCGATCGCCACGCCGGCGACGTACGTCAAGCAGCCGCTGCGCGTGTTCGAACTGGACTTCGAAGCGAACCTGCCCATCGTGCGTTCGGCCGTCAAGTACGGCAAACACCTCGTGTTCCCGTCCACCTCCGAGGTCTACGGCATGTGCACGGACGAGCAGTTCGACCCGGAAGAGTCGCAACTGACGTATGGACCGATTAACAAGCCGCGCTGGATCTACGCATGCTCGAAGCAGTTGATGGACCGCGTGATCTGGGGTTATGGCATGGAAGGCCTCAACTTCACGCTGTTCCGTCCGTTCAACTGGATCGGCCCGGGCCTCGATTCGATCTACACGCCGAAGGAAGGCAGCTCGCGCGTCGTGACGCAGTTCCTCGGCCATATCGTGCGCGGCGAGAACATCAGCCTCGTCGACGGTGGCGCGCAAAAGCGTGCCTTCACCGACATCGACGACGGCATCGGCGCGCTGATGAAGATCATCGAGAACAAGGACGGCGTCGCCACCGGCAAGATCTATAACATCGGCAACCCGACCAACAACTTCTCAGTGCGTGAGCTCGCGCATAAGATGCTGGCACTGGCCGCGGAATTCCCGGAATACGCGGAAACCGCCAAGCAGGTGCAACTGGTCGAAACCTCGTCGGGTGCGTACTACGGCGCGGGCTATCAGGACGTGCAGAACCGCGTGCCGAAGATCGACAACACGATGCAGGAACTCAACTGG
>Ga0302178_10002440_pt1 | contig 14694 bp, 13 predicted proteins | sample I_Palsa_E1_3_FD_198790 | JGI IMG/M metagenome (GOLD analysis project Ga0302178, IMG submission 198790) | Peat permafrost microbial communities from Stordalen Mire near Abisko, Sweden - I_Palsa_E1_3 | ecosystem: Environmental > Terrestrial > Soil > Palsa > Peat permafrost | place: Sweden... | reverse complement strand
CGGACCGGAGGCAAGCGCGACCTGGCGCGACGATGACGTCTCGCCGTTCGAAGAAACACGGGTGCTTGATCCCCGGCCTGATGCCGAATGGCTCGACCGTGCCCTGCAAAACGTGGCCAGCGTGTTTCCCGAGCTGTCGGGCTTGCGGATCGCTCACGCCTGGGCGGGCGCGATCGACACGACGCCGGACCTCGTCCCCGTCATCTCGAAGGTGACTGCGAAACCCGGTCTCGTGATCGCATCCGGCTTCAGCGGACACGGCTTTGGACTAGGGCCAGGCGCAGGCGTGCTCGTGAGCCGGCTGGTAATGGAGGAGGCGCCGCAGTTCGACATTAGTCCCTACAGACTGGCCCGCTTTTCCGACGGCACGAAACTGAGCAGCCCCGAAATGATGTGAGTTGAGGCCGCGGGCGAGCTGTCGCGGCAGCCCACTTCGGGAGATTGCACCTCCAGTACGATTCAACTGCATTGATTAACGGCCGTTGCAATTCTAAGAACGGCCGGAGATCTTGATTGACCTCGTATGACGGAGAAGGGTCGCCCTGAGATGGGGCTTTCGCCATCATCATTACGCTACTTGTCCTGGAAATCCATCGCCCGAATGCTGCGCCGGGTAGATTGGGCGAAGAGCTTCTGGCGGAATGGTCTTCCTACTTGGCCTACTTGATTGCGTTCATCTACGCCGGAATCATCTGGCTCAACCATCACTACATGTTCGAGCGTCTCTGTAAGGTGGATGTGAGAATACGGCGGACTCTTCGTCGTCGCGGCGGGCAATGATGGCTCCGCCCCACCGGCTGTTCTGGCCGAGAAAGAGACAGTAGCGTCACACCCGTACGTCAGCCGGGAATAACAAGACCGACCGTCAATGTCCGTGAAGCATCTGCGAGAGCGTTGCACCGCCGGAGAGAATAAGGTCCAAACCGGCAGACTCAAGCGTTACTTATCCTGCCGGCCGTATTGAGGCCAGCGCCCAGTTCCTTGCCCACCCACAGACAGTAGCTCAGACGCGTACCGGCTCATTGCAGTTCACATTGTGAAAAACGCATGACAGCCTTGATTGCTTCGGATCAGTTGGGTCACGCCTATCCTGCCCTCTTTATAAATTTACTTGACACCTAAACTATCAAGGCCTAAATTAAAGCTGACTTTTCAGCCTGGAGCGCACTATGCGCATCGTTTGTATTGGTGGCGGCCCCGCGGGTCTGTACTTTGGCTTGCTGATGAAGAAGCAAAATCCCGCTAACGACGTGACGGTCGTGGAGCGCAACCGCCCGTACGACACCTTCGGCTGGGGCGTGGTGTTCTCCGACCAGACGCTTGGCAACCTGCGGCGTGCGGACGAGGCGAGTGCGGCGGCCATTCTCGATGCGTTCAATCACTGGGACGACATCGACATCCATATCAACGGTCGTACGCAACGCTCCTCCGGTCACGGTTTCTGCGGCATTGGCCGCAAGCGCCTGTTGAACATTCTTCAGGAGCGGGCGGAGGAACTTGGCGTGAAGTTGGTGTTCGAAACCCAAGTCACCAGCGACGAAGCGTACGACGCCGACCTCATCATTGCGTGCGATGGCGCCAACAGCGTCGTGCGCACGAAGTACGCGGCCACTTACAAGCCTGACATCGATCTGCGCGACTGCCGCTTCGTCTGGCTTGGCACAGAGAAGCTGTTCGATGCCTTCACGTTCGCGTTCGAGAAGACCGAGTTCGGCTGGTTTCAGGCGCATGCGTATCGTTTCGACGACCACATGTCCACGTTTATCGTGGAGGCGCCGGAACGGGTCTGGCGTGCGGCGGGCCTGGATGAAATGAGCAAGGAAGATGGCATTGCGTTTTGCGAGCGGCTTTTCGCCAAGTATCTCGACGGCCATGCGCTCAAGTCCAACGCTCAGCATTTGCGCGGCTCCTCGCAGTGGATCCGGTTTCCGCGCATCGTGAACGAAACGTGGGTGCATGACCGCGCGAATAGCGACGGCAGCGTGACGCCTGTGGTCCTGATGGGCGATGCCGCGCACACGGCGCACTTCTCGATCGGCTCCGGCACCAAGCTCGCGCTTGAAGATGCGATCGAGCTGACGAACAGCATTGCGGCGCATCCGGGCGATCTGCCGGCCGCGCTCGATCACTATACAGACGTACGCAGCGTCGACGTCCTGCGCATCCAGAACGCCGCGCGCAACTCCACCGAGTGGTTCGAAAACGTGGACCGGTACGCGTCTTTCGAGCCGGAGCAGTTCGCCTACTCGCTGCTCACGCGCTCGCAACGCATCTCCCATGAAAACCTGCGTTCACGCGATGCCGCCTATCTCGCCGAGTTTGAAAACTGGATCGCGAAGCGTTCGGGGCTTGATATCGACAGCGACAGCAAGCGCTCCGTCCCGCCGATGTTCACACCATTCACCGTGCGCGGCGTAACGCTGAAGAACCGCGTGGTGGTCTCTCCAATGGCTCAGTATTCGGCTGTCGATGGCATCGCGGGTGACTACCATTTGATGCATCTCGGCGCCCGCGCCATGGGCGGCGCTGCACTGGTGATGACGGAGATGACCTGCGTCTCCCCCGAGGGTCGCATCACGCCCGGCTGTCCCGGTTTGTATAACGATACGCAACGCGACGCATGGCAACGCATTGTCGACTTCGTGCATCGTGAAAGCGATGCAAAGATCGGCATCCAGCTTGGTCATGCGGGCGCGAAGGCATCGACTCGCGTGAGTTGGGAAGGAATTGACAAGCCGCTTGAAGAGGGCAACTGGCCAATCGTATCGGCGTCGCGGCAGCAGTACTTGAAGGACATCAGTCAATGGTCGCGCGCAGCAACCGCCGGCGATCTGCACGAGATCAAGGCGCAGTTCGTGCGCTCGACCGAGCTTGCCGCAAACGCCGGTTTCGACTGGCTTGAACTGCACTGCGCGCACGGTTATCTGCTGTCCGGTTTTCTCTCCCCGCTCACGAATCAACGCGACGATGAATACGGCGGTTCACCCGCGAACCGTCTGCGTTTTCCGATCGAAGTATTCAATGCGATCCGTGCGACGTGGCCCAAGGACAAGCCCATTTCGGTGCGCATCTCGGCGCATGATTGGGTAGATGGCGGCATCACGCCAGACGACGCCGTGCTGATCGCGCGAGCGTTCAAGCAAGCAGGTGCTGACATGATCGACGTATCGTCGGGACAGGTGAGCAAGCAGGAGAAGCCGGTCTACGGCCGCATGTTCCAGACGCCCTTTTCGGATCGCGTGCGTAACGAGGCGGGCATTGCGACCATCGCGGTCGGCGCGATCTCGGAAGCAGACCACGTGAACAGCATCATTGCAGCGGGCCGCGCCGACCTCTGCGCCGTGGCGCGCCCGCATCTTGCCAATCCCTCGTGGACGCTCGATCAGGCAGCGAAGCTGGGTTATGTCGATATCACCTGGCCGAAGCAATATTACGCCGCGAAGTCGCAGCTCGAGCGCGGCTATGAACGTGAGCGCGCGCAGCGTGCGCGGAGCGAAGCATGAACACGTCAACTTATTCGCTCGACGGCCAGCACGCAGTGGTCACAGGCGGCGGCAGTGGTATTGGCGCCGCCATCGCCCACGCTTTGGTGACAGCCGGCGCGCAGGTCACGTTGATGGGCCGCGATGCGGCGCGGCTCGCCTATCAGGCTGAAGTCCTGAGCGAAGCCGGAACGGTGCGTGTGCAGAGTGTCGATGTCACGTCTGCCGATTCCGTTGCTGCTGCGTTCGCTGCGACACGCGCGCATGGCTTCATCGACATCCTCGTTAATAACGCGGGACAGGCCGAAGCCGCGCCGTTTGCGAAGACTGATCTGGCACTGTGGAAACGCATGCTCGACGTGAATCTCACAGGCGTCTTTCTTTGCACGCAAGAGGTCTTGCCAGGAATGCTTGAGCGCCGCAGCGGGCGCATTGTCAACGTGGCGAGTACTGCAGGTCAGGTAGGGTATGCGTATGTTGCTGCGTATTGCGCGGCCAAGCATGGCGTGATCGGTTTGACACGTTCGCTCGCGCTCGAAGTGGCGACGCGTGGCGTGACCGTCAATGCCGTATGTCCCGGTTATACCGAAACCGGACTGCTCGAACAGTCGATCGAAAAGATCGTTGCGCAAACCGGACGTAGCGAGGACGAGGCACGCGAGGCGCTGCTGCGATCGAATCCGCAACGCCGCTTTGTGACACCGGACGAAGTTGCCAGTTCAGCGTTATGGCTGTGCCTGCCCGAGTCGCGATCGATCACCGGCCAGACCATTTCCATTTCAGGTGGAGAAGTAATGTGAACAAGCCCGCTGCCCGCACGGTTAAAACTGCCGCGCCCGAGAAGGCCAAGGCTGCCGGCAACGTTGTCGACCTTGAGATGAGCACTGGCGTCGACAGCCACATGGGACTGCGCTTGTGGCTGCGCATGCTTACCACGACAAATCTGGTGCAGGCTGAGTTACGCAAACGTCTGCGCGCCGAATTCGACACCACGCTGCCGCGCTTTGACCTGATGGCGCAACTCGAGCGCCATCCCGAAGGCCTGAAGATGAACGAGCTTTCACGACGGTTGATGGTTACCGGCGGCAACGTGACAGGTCTGACAGACCAGTTGGAGAAGGAAGGCTTTGTTGTGCGCGATACCGATCCGAACGACCGCCGTTCGTTTGCCGTGCGACTCACTGCCCATGGCCGTGAGTCGTTCGACCGCATGGCGCGTGCGCACGAACAATGGGTCGTTGAGTTGTTCGGCGGTTTGCCGCTGGCGGACAAAGCACGGATGCATCAAAAGCTGGGCAAGCTCAAGCAACATTTGCGTGAGCGCACGGATTCGTGAAGCCTGCCAAAGCACACAGATACGGAGACAGTCGATGAACGACAACACCGCCGCGCTTTTTGCCGGTAACCGCACCACCCTTGGCGACTATCGTGCCAAGCATTTTGGCTGGACGGTGGAACTGGGAGTTGGCACGATCACTCTTGACCGGCCTGAACGCAAGAATCCGCTGACGTTCGAATCGTATGCGGAGTTGCGTGACCTGTTCCGCCAGCTCGCTTACGCCACGGATGTAAAGAGCATCGTGCTCCACGGCGCTGGAAGCAACTTTTGCTCTGGTGGCGACGTACACGACATCATCGCGCCGCTCGTCGACCTGCCCATGCCCGAGTTGCTCATGTTCACGCGCATGACGGGAGACCTCGTCAAAGCGATGCGTCATTGCCCGCAGCCGATTGTTGCGGCAGTTGATGGCATTTGCGCCGGAGCGGGAGCGATCCTGGCGATGGCTTCGGACATGCGGCTAGGAACCGCGCGAAGCAAGCTCGCGTTTCTGTTCACCCGCGTGGGACTGGCGGGTTGCGACATGGGCGCTTGTGCGATCCTGCCGCGCATCATTGGTCAGGGAAGGGCGGCCGAACTGCTTTTCACCGGGCGCTCGGCAAGCGGTGACGAGGGTTTCGCGTGGGGCTTCTATAACAGGCTATGCGAACCCGACGACGTTCTGCGCGAAGCGCAATCGCTTGCGTCCGACCTTGCGTCGGGGCCGACTTTCGCGCATGGCATGACGAAGAAGATGCTGCATCAGGAATGGAGCATGAGCATCGACGACGCCATCGAATCCGAAGCGCAGGCTCAGGCAATCTGCATGGCGACCAACGATTTCGGCCGCGCGTATCGCGCATTTGCTGCGAAGACGCGGCCCGTGTTCGAGGGAGATTGAGTTGGCCAATCCTCAAACGACTTCCGACGCTTTCCACGATGCCCTCGCATGGCCGTTCTTCGAACCAAGGCATCGCGAACTCGGCGTACGTATCGACACCTGGGCAGCGGAGCATCTGGGGGACACCCATGCCGACCATGCGAACGTCGATGCGATCTGCCGCCGTCTCGTACGTGAACTGGGTGAGGCAGGATGGCTGCGTTATGGCGTAGGCGGAACGGCTTACGGCGGACACGGCGACACCATCGACACGCGCGCCGTTTGCCTGCTGCGCGAAACGCTTGCTCGCCACAGTGGTCTCGCTGACTTCGTGCTTGCGATGCAAGGACTTGGATCAGGCGCGATTTCGCTTGGCGGCAACGAAGCGCAAAAGCAGCGTTATCTGCCCCGCGTGGCGAGCGGCGAGGCCATCGCGGCGTTTGCACTGACCGAACCCGATGCAGGCTCGGACGTCGCGGCACTCGCGCTCAGCGCGCGCGAAGACGGCGATTCTTATGTGCTCGATGGCGAGAAGACCTGGATCTCGAACGGCGGCATCGCGGACTTTTACGTAGTGTTCGCCCGTACCGGCGAGGCGGCGGGCGCGCGTGGCATCAGTGCGTTTGTCGTCGATGCGGATACCCCGGGACTGCGCATTGCCGAACGGCTCGATGTGATCGCGCCGCATCCGCTAGCGCGCCTTTCTTTCGAGAATGCACGCGTGCCGCGTACCGCTTTACTGGGAAATCGCGGCGAAGGTTTCAAGCTTGCCATGCGTACGCTCGATATCTTTCGCACGTCGGTTGCGGCCGCATCGCTTGGCTTCGCGCGGCGAGCCATGAGCGAAGGGATCGAGCGCGCCGCGTCGCGCAAGATGTTCGGGCAGACGCTGGGTGACTTCCAACTGACGCAGGCGAAGCTTGCGCAGATGGCGCTCACCATCGACAGCTCCGCGTTGCTTGTTTATCGAGCCGCCTGGTTACGCGATCAGGGCAAGCCGGTCACGCGTGAAGCTGCATTGGCGAAGTGGCATGCGAGCGAGGGCGCTCAGCAGGTGATTGATGCCGCCGTGCAATTGTGGGGCGGCAGCGGCGTGCAAAGCGGTGCAGTGGTCGAGCAACTGTATCGCGAGATTCGTGCACTGCGCATCTATGAAGGCGCGACCGAAGTGCAGCAGTTGATTGTCGGACGCGACCTGCTCAAGGCTCACGCCGCGAGGAACGCATGATGGAATCATCGCCCCATTTTGAACGACCGGTACGCGTTCGTTTCTCCCATTGCGATCCGGCGGGTATCGTATTTTTTCCGCAGTATCTCGTGATGACCAACGCGCTGGTGGAGGACTGGTTCAACGAAGCACTCGGTATCGACTACGCCGCGATGATCGGCAAGCGCCGCGTCGGCTTGCCGATTGTGAAGCTCGATTGCACGTTTTCAAAGCCAAGCGAGATGGGCAACACGCTCGTGTTGTCGCTGACGCTTGAACGTATAAGTGCTCGTTCGGTTGGCATCGTGATTGACGCGCAGTCGCAGGGCGAAACGCGCTTTCTCGCACGGCAGGTGCTCGTGACAACGTCGCTCGAATCCGGGGTGTCCATAGACATTCCCGATGACATCCGCGCGGCGCTGACGCGCTTTAATCCCGCGGCGCTTGCACAACTAAAGGAGACTCTGTCGTGAAAAATGCATTACTCCCGGCTGGCTGGGTCAAGCCACGCGGATACGCGAACGGTGTCGCCGCGCGCGGCACGCAGGTTTTCATAGCAGGACAGATTGGCTGGGACGCGCAAGGCCACTTCCATAGCAGCGACTTCGCGGCGCAAGCGCGCCAGGCTCTGGCGAACATCGTCGCCGTGCTCGATGCTGCAGGAGGGCGTCCGGAGCATCTCGTGCGCTTGACCTGGTACGTGACCGACAAGCGTGAGTACGTCGCCGCACTGAGGGACGTGGGCGGCGCGTTTCGGGAACTGATCGGCAACTACGACATTGCAATGAGCGCCGTGCAGGTGGTCGCGCTCATTGAAGACGAAGCCAAGGTGGAGATCGAAGCCACCGCCGTTATTCCGGATTGACATCTGCCGTTCATCCCGTTGCTTATTTTTGTTGCTCCCGGAGCTCACCATGGAACCTTCGGCTCACGTCGATACGTTTTCCCGCGACAACCTGCCGCCGCCCGGCGAGTGGCCGCAGTTTCTGCTCGACAACCCCGACGTCTCCTATCCGGCGCGCCTGAATTGCGCAGTCGAATTGCTCGACCGGATAATCGATGACCATGCGAAGCGTGGGCAGGGAGCACGACCCGCGATCTGGTCGGACGTCGATGGTGCACCGCATGCGACCACGTACAGCGAATTGCGTACGCGAGTGAACCAGGCAGCGCATGTGCTGACCGGAGTGATGGGACTGGTGCCGGGCAACCGCATCTTGCTGCGCGGGCCGAACACGTTGCACATGGCAATTGCATGGCTCGCGTCCTTGAAGGCGGGTCTCGTGGTGGTGCCTACCATGCCGCTTTTGCGGGCAAAAGAACTGAAGCAGATCATCGATAAGGCTCAGGTGTCAGCGGCCCTATGCGACGCGCGACTGGTCGATGAACTCGCGCAATGCAGCGACCCGGCCAACGCGCATTTTTGCGAAAGCCTGCTGCAAACAAGGCTCTTTCATGACGATGGTCCCGATTCCGTCGATACGATCGCCTTGCTTCAGCCTGCCGAATACACGGCGGTGGACACCGCTGCCGACGACGTCTGCCTGATCGCATTCACCAGCGGCACGACGGGAATGCCGAAGGGTTGCATGCATTTTCATCGCGACGTCGTTGCAATGTGCGACCTGTTTCCGCGCCACATCCTCAAGCCCACCGCCGACGATATCTTCTGCGGCACGCCTCCGCTAGCGTTCACCTTCGGGCTGGGGGGCTTGCTGTGTTTTCCGTTGCGCGCGGGGGCGTCGACGGTATTGATCGAGAAGTTGACGCCGCAGACGCTGCTGCAAGTGGTCGAGCGTTTTCGCGCCACCACCATGTTCACGGCGCCCACGTTCTATCGGCAAATGGCGGGTCTTGCTTCGCGCTTTGATTTATCGAGCCTTGGAAAGAGCGTCTCGGCCGGCGAAGCGTTGCCGGATGCCACGCGCAAGCTCTGGCGGCAGGCCACGGGTTTGCAAATGATCGACGGAATTGGCAGCACTGAAATGATCCACATCTTTGTGTCGAGCGCCGAAGGACAGGCGCGCGACCGGGCGATCGGGCGCGCGGTGCCGGGCTACGTGGTGCAGGCAGTGGACAACAACATGCAGAGCGTTCCTGTTGGCGAGATCGGCATGCTCGCGGTCAAAGGGCCGACCGGGTGCCGCTATCTGAGCGACCCGCGCCAGCGTAGTTTTGTCCGCGACGGATGGAACCTTCCGGGCGATTCGGTTTGTATCGATGCCGATGGTTACGTCTTTTATCAGTCCCGTGCTGACGACATGATCATCTCGGCCGGCTATAACATTTCCGGCCCGGAAGTTGAAAGCGCGCTTCTGCTGCATGAAGCGGTTGCGGAGTGCGGAGTGGTCAGCGTAGCCGACGATGAGCGCGGGCAAATTGCCAAGGCGTTCGTTGTTCTGAGTGGGGGATTTGTCGCGAGCGACGCGCTGGTGGTCCAGCTACAAGCCTTCGTGAAGGAACAGATCGCACCGTACAAGTATCCGCGCGCGATTGAATTTATCGATGCCTTGCCTCGCACCGAGACGGGTAAGCTGAAACGGTTTGCGTTGCGGGCGTTAGCGGCGTCTTGATGTGAGGCGGGTAGGGTTTGGTGGGGCGGGGAGGGGCGTAAGTCCGAGATTTTGTCAGGAGGGGGTGCACAAAATACAGGCTGTGGTTTTTGTCCGCCCAGCTCAGGCTTCAGAGCATCGGCCAATCTTGCGCGCCCTCGTGCACTCGCATGGATTACGACAAGGCTTGCAGCCGCCAGGGCGAACCGTGTTCCTTGTACCAGCGGGCGCGTCCCTCCCAGGTGAACAGTCTGTCCTTGCACAGGCCATCTTCAAGCGCCTCCATGTACATGATGGTTGAGACATAGGAACGCCAGCCGCGGATTCTTAACAGGACTATCCCTGCTGCGAGATAGAGCCACGCAAACACCACCACGGTCACCGGATACCACCAGATCGGTTCCCGCTCCCACCAGCCCCACAAGGCGATGAGCGTGAGCAGAACCGCACACGCGTTACTCAGCAGCAGCCACTTCGTGACATGGGTTTTCATGTAGACCTTGCGCCACCTTTCACGTGACTCGACTCGCGACTCAAGCTGGGCAAAATGGCGTAAGTACTTCGGCATATAGCTCCCTTTAATCATCCAATCCAACTCATCACATAGTCCGCTATCGATTCCGCTGCCGACGCGACTAGCCGCAGATTACGCAGAAGAAATAGCGTCACCATCACAGCCGCAAGGACGCATGTGATAACAGTGTCAGACGTGCTCCAGCCCTTCGGCGAAAGCAGCATGGCAACCATCCATACTGACGCGCACACGCCGAATTCAGGAGCCAGCATCGAGTTGTAGTCGTATTCCTTCTTCCACGGCACCGCGACGCGAGCCGGTTCTTTCGCCACCACATTCAACGCGATGCCCTGCTCATGAGGCAGCGCGACGAACTGTGCCCCCTGGCCGAAATGCGCCATCTTCGCGGCCAGCGCCTGAAGCATCCATCGCACCACGGGTGCCTGCGGACCTATCGCCGGATCGATCGGATGTTCTTCCGCCTTCAGGCCTGTCTCCCTTACCGCCCCCAGGGTCGCGTGTTGTGCAAGTCCCTTGAGCCGGCTGTGCCAGAAGTGATGGATACGCCCGGTCGGCACCTGTTCGGCCTGGAGCAGCCAGGCAAGCAATCTGTCCACCTGGTCGGCCTCCCCGGTAATCTGGCGTAGCAGCCACGCCTGGCGCTTCAGCTCCGGCTTCTCGTACATCAGTGCGGGCGAACCCAGCAGCAACGCCACCGCCGCTTCCGATTCCGTTTGCACAGCGTCCGGGCCGCCCTTGTGCAGGTGCCACGCGAGCACGAGGCGGTACTTTGGCGTCCTGTCTTCCGCATGCCAGCCGTAGCGTGCGGCATCTGCCTCGAACCACGCATCCGCAAACCCGACATCCCTGCTGTAATCCAGCCACCGCACAACAGGCTTGCCCGGTAGCTCAAGCTTGCTCCACACCGCCAAAACCTCACTGGATAGTTCCTCGCCCTCGCACTGCATCACAATGTCGAAGGACCCGGTCTTGGCCGCCTGCGCAAGTCTCGCTGCCAGCGGCGCCAGTAGCGCCTCCAGCAGCCCGTGCAGACGTGTTCCGTCATCCGCTGCCTCGATGTCAAGCGCCATCACCTTGCCGGGATTCTCGGGCGGACTGCCTTCAAGTTTCAGCATGCGCTCGGCAAGGTCCGGTTCAGGCGTGAGCATCACGCTGTCGAGCACCGCCACGCCTGTACGGCTTTGCTGCTGCCAGCGGGTGATCTCTATCCAGCGCTTCGTGTTATGGACTGCGGCGTGCGTTGCCGGGATGTCATAAGCCACCAGATACATCAAGCAGGCGAGCGCTATCCAGCAGAAAAACGGAACGGCAACTGCGTCATGGATGAACCTGTCCCAGTCGATGGAACCCTTCGGCAGGCCAGGCACAACCAAGGCAAGCGCGAAGCACTGAACAATCACATACAGCAGGAGAAAGAACCAGACGGGTAGCGGTTCCACCGCCTCCTGTTCGGACGAAAACTGCGGGTTCCATTGAAAACTCATCGGTGTGTCTTCCCTCAGCCTTCGTAAGTCCAGTCGCGCTGCGAGGCGATCAGCCGGGGCGCCGGCGTACACCTGCAGCGGCAAAGATCGTTTTCCAGTGCGGGCAGTTTTCCGTCGATGGCGTTCGCTTCGTCGCGCAGCCCGCTTGCCTCAATGCACCCCACGGTGCCGCACACGGGACACTGCACGCGCGCGCCGATGTAGCTCATGCCGCGCTCACCGACGCCCGTATCCTCAATGGCATCAAGCACGATCCCACCTGCCGTGGTCCGATCAAGGCGAAGAATGCAGGCACGCTCCGTCATGTCAGGCTCCTACCCATTCCCAATCGGCGGTGTCCGGTCCCTGAACCGGTGGCATCTGCTGTCCCCGACGCAGAGCGACCACGCGCGATAGGTCATACCGGTAATCCGAAGACGCGTAACCTGGAGTGGTGTCGATGCGCGCGACCCAGCGTCCGCTACGAGGGCACTCAGTGCCGGGTTTGCAGAATTGCTGAGTGCCGTCGATGACGTCGAGTGACCACTGCTTGACGGGTGTTGGTGCGCTCGCTTCCCATACCCACTGGACCGGGCCGTCGAGGTTAATGTCAACGGCAGACTCCATCGGCATGCGCACGTTCTCGGTGGTCGCAACGTCGCCCGCCTTGAACGCCTTCAGGTTCAGGCCGCGATAGCCGCCGCTTGTGCGCACAGCACGGTACAGGCCGTCCTCGGCAAAGATCGCACCGGGCTTCACCGGCCAGTACGACATGTCAGCTCGATGTTGCGCTTCCCATTGCTCGCGCTCTTCGGGCGTTGAAGGGTAGTCGTGGTCGAACGTGATACGGGTAGGATTCTTGTAGTCCGAATGAAAATCTACGTGAAGCAAGCTGGACTGGATTCCGGTCACTTCCATTTTCATGAATGCACCCGCATATAAATCGTATGTCCCTGCGGAGAATTTATCGATGTTGTTTGTTTTGACCTTCAAATCGACGACGCTATGTGGTGCAAGATTGACCTCGCGATCAGGAAATTGTGCGGGATCGACTAGAGTCTGCCCAGCCAGATCAAGGCCGAACTTTGCTGACATGCCGCTCTTCGTGTCACTTACACCCAAACTATCTTTGCCAATTCTGTTGTCCCACTTATCCGGCGTCTTGAACTTGATCGGATAGTCACCGCCATTGATAAACCTGACGGATACCAGAAACCCATCCTTGGCGCGATCAATCGATAGCAGCGAAACATCGAGCTTTACAATTTTTCGGCCACCCTGAACTCCTGCATCTTTCAGCTTGTTCATCAAATTAAATATCTTGGTCGCAACATCGCGACTAAAGTCCCTTACATAGCTGCTACGCGACTCTCCACCGCATTTCGCGATGTAAAGATCAGGAATCGTCACGTCACTTTTCAAATCTTTTGGAGAGCACAATAACTCCCCGAGCTTTCTGGCGTCTTCTAGATCCTGGTTAATCAGTTTCATCTCATATATTCCAATCCCAGCGACATTCCTGTCCCCGTCCGAATCGCCAATCTGAACGCGCAACTTATCCTCGGAAACCGATATTTCGTTATTCCCATAAGTATTGATACTGCCATCCCCAGCACCATTGGTCGTGTAGCTAAATTGCATCACCTGATTCTCCGGGTTAACAGTCTGAGCATCGGCGTTGTTTCCAAGCGCGAAAGACAAAAGGGCCGCGTGTCCCCAATATTTGAACCGTTGATCACGACTCATAGCCGACCCTCCACAACTTATTCGTCGCGAGCGAAAACTGGCGCCGCACATATTCAAGGTAGTAAGGGCTTGTAGTTGCGCGGCCTCTATCCAACGGCGTCGTAGCGCCATAGCCCATTAGGTTTGTCTGCGAACGCGCTTGCCACACCAAGGTTCCAGCCTTTGCATCGACCAGCGAAAAATCGATCTGCTCATCCTTGATATACGATTCGTGAAGCCAGCCGCCCTGATCGTAATATTCATCCGGGAAATTGAAATAGTGGCCGCACTCATGTGCCTCTATATTCGCATCCGGGTAATCAAGAATTTTCTTTTTCAACTTATATTTGTACTTCTCTCCCCAAGCCCCCGTGTCCGCCCGAAGCACCTGCGGAAACAACTTAAGCGATACATGCGGGTTAAATCCGTCAATCGGCACGCCCTTGATAGACACGCGAAGATCGACCTTGAAACTGACCTTCACTCGGCATCCGCACGCCGCGCCCTTGGAGCAGCCGTCCAAAATCAGCTTGTACCCCCCTGATTCAGCGCTCCCTCGACACGATTTTTTAGTGCGCTGAAATCATATTGAGGCCCGACCGCATCGCGGTAGTCCATCTTCACACCGTTAACTATCGAGCCGGGCTTCATCATTGAATGGGCAGAAAATTCGTATGGAATCGTCGCTTCGTCAGCAGACACTGATGTATCACGCGCGCCTTTCGCATCGACAGGAAACAGGTCCATCGGAATCAACATGGCCCTAACCCTGCAGGTAATCGCTTTGTCCTGCTCGCTGTATGCAAATTCGAAATTTGAATCCCTTGAACCACCGCCCCTATATGGACTTTTGGTGATCGGATCACACCATGGTGTCCGGTCATCCAGCCTGCCCCAATACGACTTTGCTTCGACATGCTCACTGACATCGGCTTTCAGGTCCGTACTTTTCCAGCCACACGGAGCAGCGTTCACCAGCTTGATGGGATCAGGCGCAACATAGGTTTGTTGCTGGTCGTCGGAGCTATCCAATGTGACCTTGACCTTGGGCACCGTGGAATCGACATTCGACGGCTGTCCATCGAACGGTGAAAAAGCAGATGCACCCACCGGCACAGCACTGCCGGATTGACGCGAGAAAAAGTCGCCAAACGGAGACGGCACTACCGCCCCCGTATTCACCACGGGAGCCGGTGCAGGTGCAGGCGCGAGCTGCTGAACAAAGTTCGCATTCTTACGCCACACCTCGCAATCCGTCGTGAACGGTACGAACTTCGGCGCGAACGCCGCACCGCTCAGGTCCATCTGCGCGGGACCCACCTTCTTAAACCCGTTTGTCCTGAACAGGACACCCCCGCGCGTGCCCGCTTCGATAGCATCCGGTGTCAAGCGCAAATACGAACCACCCACGTTCAGCACGATCTCCTTCGGAGATTTCACGTGCACCACACCCTCCACCGTCTCGACCGTCATATCCTCCTGCGACGCGAGTTGCATTGACCCGCGCTGCGCCTGCACGGCAACCGGACCCG
>Ga0302178_10002435_pt1 | contig 14725 bp, 13 predicted proteins | sample I_Palsa_E1_3_FD_198790 | JGI IMG/M metagenome (GOLD analysis project Ga0302178, IMG submission 198790) | Peat permafrost microbial communities from Stordalen Mire near Abisko, Sweden - I_Palsa_E1_3 | ecosystem: Environmental > Terrestrial > Soil > Palsa > Peat permafrost | place: Sweden... | reverse complement strand
TACGCCGATGGGAGCAGCAGGTGAGGTTCGCGGTTCACAGGCCGGGCTACCCCGTCGCCTCCCCGCGCAGTCACGGCGTGCCCCGCCGCGATGTTCCGGGCCGCGTTCACATCAGCGTTGCAGACGACACCGCAGGCAGTGCACCGGAACACGGCTTGGCTCTCACGCGAAGCCCGGTCCACCTGCCCGCACGCCGAGCACCGCTGGCTCGTCAACGCGGGTTTAATCTTCTCCACCCGGCCCGGGGCCTTGTCCTCCAGCCGGCGCACCAGCAGCCCCCACCCCGACCGCAGGATCCCCCGGTTCAGCCCGGCTTTCTGCCGGACGTTCTTGCCGGGGTTCTCCCGGGTGCCTTTCGCGGACCGGGTCATGTTCGTGATCTTCAGGTCCTCGACCCGGATCACGTCGAACCGCCGCGCGATACCGGTGCTGGTCTTCTCCGCCCAGTCCTTACGCCGGTCCGCCTCCCGGGCCCGCAGCCGGCCGATCGCGTGCTTGACCCGCCCGCGGCGGTTGGATCCCCGCTTCGCGCGGGCCAGCTTGCGCTGCAGTCGCCGCAGCCTGGCCCGCTCCGGCGCGGTCAGGGCAGGGCAGTGCAGCAGATGCCCGGTGGACAGGGCCGCGGCGACCGCCACGCCCCGGTCGATGCCCACCACCTGACCGTTACCCGGTGCGGGCACCGGCGCGGGGATCACCGCGAAGGCAACATGCCAGCGGCCCGCGCGGTCCCGGGTCACCCGGTAGGACTTCACGCCCGGCGGTACCGCGCGGGACCAGCGGAATCGGACCCATCCGGCTTTGGGCATCCAGACCTGGCCGGTTTTCCGGCTGAGCCGACGCACGTCCCACTGCCGCCCGCGCTGCCCCACGATGCGGAACCCCTCGTCCCGCCCGGCCTTGCGCCACGACGGCCGCCCGGCCGGGTTCTCCGGGTCGAAAAACGCCTTCATCGCGCGGGTGAAGTCGCGCAGCGCCTGCTGCTGCACGGTCTGGGAGCCGGCGGCCAGCCACGGGTACCCGGCCCGGGCCTGGGTGAGCTGCCGGCACTGTTCCAGATAGCCGGGCGCGCTCTTGCGGCCGGGGTGCCAGTGGGAGTGCTGCTCGACGGCGAGGTTCCACACGTACCGGGCGTGGCCGCAGTGGTCCCGCAGCACCGCTTCCTGGGCGGGGGTGGGGATGAGCCGGTACCGGGACATACGAACACACTATCGGACACCGCTGACATTTCCGGGGAGGTGAAGCGGCGTTTCCTCCTCGGCCTGAAGGCCGGGGTCTCCACGCCGCCATCCTGATGACCGACCTGCTCGCGGACGCGAAGGCCGAGCTGTACCAGGGCGACCCGGAGGACTTCATGGCCCGCCGCGGCGAGCTCGTCGCCCAGGCCCGCGAGGCCGGGCAGGCCGGCGTGGCCAAGCAGATCGGCGCGCTGCGCAAGCCGACCCGGTCGGCCTGGGTGGTGAACCGCCTGGTCCGCGCCGATCCCGAGGTCACCGCGCGGCTGGCCGCGCTGGCCGCCGAGCTCCGCGGCGGGGGGCAGGTGATGGACGGCGCGCGGATCCGGGAGCTGACCGCGGCCCGGGCCCGGCTGGTCGACGAGCTCACCGGGCAGGCCCTCGATGACTTCCCCGCCGCGCCCTCGGCGCTGCGCGAGGAGGTGACCGCCACCTTCGACGCGGCCCTGGCCGACCCCGAGGTGGCGGCGGACCTCGGCACCTTGGTCCGCGCCGCGCACTGGGCCGGCTTCGGCCTGGCGCCCGCCCCCGACGGCGCGCCGGCGTCACCCTCCCCACCTCCGAAAACCAAGAAACCCGCGCCAGTTGAGCCCAGTGCCGAGCGCGAACGCCGTCGCCGCGAGAAAATCCAGGAGGCCGAACGGGCCGTGGCTCAAGCCGACCGCACCGCGAACGCCGCCAACGCGGCTGAGCAGCAGTTGGAAGACGCGGTCCGGCGGCTGGAAGCCGAGCTGGCGCAGGCCCGCCAGCAGCTCGCGGACGCCAGGCGGCAGGCCTACCGGGCCGAGTCGCAGCAGCGGCGGGCGGGCGAGACACTGAACCGGCTCCGGGAGTAAACCTTCCCGGGCTCCCAGCGTCTCTTAGTACACATGAGGCCGCCGAGTTGTCTGGAAGATTTGTGCCGGAACGGAGGATCGGTGGACACGCTGACCGGGGTGGAACATCTGGCCGAGCCAGACGGTTTTCGTGATTTCGTCGAGGCGCGATCATCGGCCTTGCTGCGTTCTGGCTGGCTGCTGACCGGGGACTGGCCGAGCGCGGAGGACCTGGTCCAGACCGCGCTCGCCGCGGCCTGGCCGCACTGGGCCAGCCTGCGGCGCCAGGACGCGCCGGAACTGTACGTGCGCAAGATCATGGTGAACACCTTCCTGCGCTGGCGCAAGCGCCGCTGGAACGGCGAGATCGCCACCGGCCGGCTCCCCGAGACCCAGGCCTACGACGTGTTCGCGCAGGTGGATGCCCGCCAGTCGCTGCTCGCGGCCCTGGACCGGCTGCCCGCCCGGCAGCGGGCGGTCGTCGTACTCCGCTACTTCGCCGACCAGACCGAGTCGCAGACCGCGGAGGCGATGGGCTGCTCGGTCGGCGCGGTGAAGTCTCATGCGGCCAAAGCGCTGGCCCGGCTGAGGGACGCGCCGGGCCTATCCGAGCTTATGACCGGAGGGGTGGCGTCGTGAACACCGAGGAACGCAAGCTAACCGATGCACTGCACCAGATCACGCCCGAGCCGCCGCGCCCGGTGACCGTCGAGCAGGTCGCCTACCGCATGGTCAGCGAGCCCCGGCTCAGTGGTCAACCACGGGGTCGTCAATCACGGGGTCGTCAACCACGGGGTCGCGAGCCGCGCGCGCGCCGCGGCCACTTCGCCCCGAGCCGCGCCTTCGCACCGGTCCTAGCCGCGGCGGCCGTGGTCGTCATCGCCGGCGCCAGCGCCGGCATCGCCGTGCTGGCCAGCTCGCATCACCACTCGCCCGTGTCGGCCGGAGGCGCGCCGACCTCGTCGGCCAGCCCGTCGGCCTCGGTGTCTGCCTCGCCGTCGCCGACCATCTCCTCGACCCAGCAGACCACGCCGACGACGGCCATCGCCGGCGGTCCCTGGGGTGCGGAGCTGATCAATCACCAGACGTTCGACCAGGTGGGGCCGGTTAGCGCGGACGGCTCGCTGTACGCCTACTCGACCGGTTCCCTGGACCGGATCGACCCGGCCACCGGCGCTGTCGTGGCGACGGCCGCGTACAACCCACCGCTGCCCAGCCCGGCGGTCATCGTCGGGAACACCGTGTGGGTGGTGTGGTCCTACAGTGGCGGCAACGTCGTCCTGCATGGTTACAACGCCCAGACGCTCGCGCAGACCGCCTCGGTGCTGGTCCCGGCCACCGGCCCGGTCACCAGCACGGGTTCGGACGTGCTGACCGCCGGCCCCGACGGCCATCTCTACGTGGCCGCGGGCATCGCCGTGTCGGTGCTGGACTCCAACGGCCAGCTGATCCGGCGGATCTACCTGACCGCGGGCACGACCAACTCGGTGGCGGTCTCACCCGACGGCAGCAAGCTGTACGTCGGCGTGGGCGGCTTCAAGGTGCTGGTCTACAACCTGGCCAGCGACACCGTGGTCGCCTCGTCCAGCCTGAAGGACACCAACTCCGGCGGCAACCTGGTCGCGACCTCGGGCGGGGTCTGGGGCACGACCGGTACCGGGATGAGCGAGTGGACCTGGTTCGCGCCGAGCGGAGACCTGGGCCAGGCCGTCCGCATCGGCGAGGGCGCCGGGGCCGGCTTCGCTTCGGTCCCCAGCTACAGCGGGGGCGTGGTCTGGGTCGGCGGTTCGCACACGCTCAGCTGCGCGAGCCCGGTCAACGGGCGCATCCTGGACACCGCGACCCTGCCCACCGACCACAGCGTGGTGGAGTACTTCGGCAGCCCCGCGATCAGCGGCGGCCATGCCTACTCCTCCTACCAGGACAACGCATCGCAGCTGTCCGGCCTGGTCCAAATGACCCCGCCCGCCGCCTGCTCGAGCCAAAACTCATAATTCCCACGAAACCCACCCTTAACTTAAGCCTCTATTGTTTACCTCCCTGACCAGGAGGAACATGGCTCGCGGCGGCTTTTCAGGCCGTCAGCAACAAGGGGGATTTTCGTGGGGAAAACATCGTCTGCACATGATCTCTTCAGACCCGGCCGTCGGCGGGTGATGGCGTTGATAACCGGGGCGGGCATCACGGCCGCCATGGCCGTGGGCCTGCCGGCCGCGGCCGGCGCGGCGACCGCGGCGCCCATGGACCTGCCCTCAGGCTGCAGCCTGTCAGTGTCGACGGTGACCTGCACCTACACCTACACGGGCGGCGAGCAGGACTTCGCCGTCCCGGCCTACGTCAGCACTGTTGACGTGACCGCGGTCGGCGCGGCCGGCGGCAGCGACTCCACTGTGCATGCCGGCGGCACAGCGGAACAGGCGCACGCGGTGCTGTCGGTCACTCCGGGCGCGACGCTGGATGTGGAGGTCGGCGGCCCGGGGCTAGACACATCTGCAGCAACCAACGCGCCCGGACCAGCGGGAGGCTTCAACGGCGGCGGGGCCGGCTCTGGGGGCGATAACAGCTCGATCTCGTCGGCTTCGGGTGGCGGGGCCAGCGACGTACGGACCAGCGTCGGGTCGCTCGCCTCCCGCCTGATCGTCGCCGGCGGCGGTGGCGGCGCCTCTAGCTGTGGTGCCGGCGGCGACGCGGGCGAGCCCGGCCAGGGCAGCCAGCCGTGCCAGACCAGCAACACCGGCGGTGGGGCCGGCACAACGACCATGGGCGGTGCGGCAAACTATCCGGCGGCGCCCGGCGTGCAGGGCGTCGGCGGTAACGGCGGATACCAGGCGGCGCAGGGATCGGACACCGCCAATCTTGGCGGCGGAGGCGGCGGCGGCGGGTACTACGGCGGCGGCGGCGGCGGACCTACCGCGGGCGGCGGAGGCGGGTCCTCGTACGTGCCGCCCGGCGCCATGAACACGATCACCCCGACCGCTTGGGCCGCGTCGGTGATCATTTCCTACCCGGCGGCGATGCTGTCCATCGCCACGCACCAGAACATCACCGTCGACGCGACCAGCCCGGCCGGTGCTGTCGTCCACTACACCGCGCCCGCGGTCACCGACGAGGCCAACCCGACGGACCCGCCGGCGGTGTGCGTGCCGCCGTCGGGCAGCACGTTCGCGATCGGCACCACGACGGTGACCTGCACCGCCACCGACGCCGACGACTCCAACAGCCCGGTGTCTACCACGTTCAGGGTGCACGTGGTCGGAGCGCCCGGCCAGCTGGCCGCACTGCACTGGGACGTGCGGGGCTACGGCCCGGGCCTGGCCAACACGGTGCTGATCGCCGAGCACGCGGTCGACACCGGGAACACCCCGCGGGCCTGCCTGGCGCTGGACGCGTTCATCATCGAGGTGCAGACACGCATCCCGCCGCTCCCGCCCATCGCGCGCGCCTACCTGATCGCGGCTGCCGCGCAGATCCAGGCCGTCCTAGCCTGCGGAGACTCCTGGCTTCCTTGACGGTTAAGCCGGGGGAACCTATCTGCCAGACCCGGCGCCTTAAGTTACGGTCCGCCGCCACCTGCTCAGCGGGTGGCGGCGGACCCGGCGGCGTCCCGTCGCCGAACGGCCGTCCGCCCAGCTCCGCCCGGTGGTGCGGAGTGGTCCAGCCGGACAGGTCCGGCCCCGCCGGGACGATCTTGGACGGGTTCAGGCTGGTATGCACCTTGTAGTAGTGCTCCTTGGTCTGCTGGAAATCGATCGTGTCGCCGAACCCGGGCGTCTGGAACAGGTCGCGGGCGTAGCCCCACAGCACCGGCATCTCGGTCAGCTTGCTCCGGTTGCACTTGAAGTGGCCGTGGTAGACCGCGTCGAACCGGACCAGCGTGGGCCACAGCCGGACGTCCGCCTCGGTGATCGTGTCGCCGACCAGGTACCGCCGGGTGGCCAGCCGCTCGGACAGCCAGTCCAGCCGGGCGAACAGGGCACGGTAAGCGTCCTCGTAGGCGGCCTGGGTGCTGGCGAACCCGCACCGGTACACGCCGTTGTTCACGTCCTGGTAGACGCCCGCGCTGACCTCTTCGATCTCCTCGCGCAGCCGCTCCGGGTACAGGTCGGGCGCGCCCGGACGGTGGTGCGCCGCCCATTCGTGCTCCAGGTCGAGGGTGATCTGCCGGAAGTCGGCGGTCACCACCGCGCCGGCCGGGACGTCCACCATGGCCGGGACGGTGACCCCCCGCTCGTATCCCGGGAGGGCCTTCTCGTAGGCCTCGCGCAGCCAGTGGATGCTCAGCACCGGGTCGAGCCCACCAGGGTCCAGGTCGAAGCTCCAGCTCCGCCAGTCGTGCTCGGGCCCGCAGATGCCCATGGACAGCGCGCCCTCCAGTCCGAGCAGCCGCCGGACGATCATCGTCCGGTTCGCCCACGGGCACGCCCGCGCCACCACCAGCCGGTACCGCCCGGCCTGCACCGGGAAGGTCCCGTCCCGCCCGTCGGCCGTGATCCGCCCGTCCAGGTACCGGGTATCCCTGACAAACTCTCCCGAACCGCTCACCGTGTCTCCCGCTCACCGTGTCTCCCGCTCGCCGTGTCTCCCGCTCGCTTCCGGGCCGCTGAGCCTGGCCGAGCCGCCACCAGCTTTAAGAGCTGCCACCAGTCTCAAGATCAGACTGACATCGCAAGTAAGGTTAGCCTAAGCTAAGTCTCTGCGATGGTACGGCCGTGACGAGGGGGAAGGGTTAGATGACCAAGTGGAGGACCGCCGTTCTGAGCGGCCTGACCCTGAGCCTAGCGGTCTGCGGGGCCCTTACGGCCTGCGGTTCGTCGGCGTCCGATCCGTCGTCCGGGCAGTCGATCACGCTCTACAGCGGCCAGCACGAGCAGACCACCGACGGCCTGGTGACCGCGTTCCGGAAGCTGACGGGCATTACCGTCAACGTCCGCAACGACGACGAAGACACCCTCGCTAACCTGATCGCTGTGCAAGGGTCACACTCGCCCGCCGACGTCTTCTACACCGAGAACTCGCCCGCCCTTGAGTTCCTCCAGGACAAGGGCCTGCTCTCCCCGGTCGACGCCAGCACGCTGGCGCATACCCCGGCCAAGTACGACTCGCCCGCCGGGGACTGGGTGGGGGTCTCCGCGCGGGTCAGCGTGATCATCTACAACCCCTCGATGATCGCCAAGAGCCAGCTCCCGACCTCCGTCATGCAGCTCGCCGACCCGAAGTACCAGGGCAAGTTCGCCTTCGCCGCCGGGGAGACCGACTTCCAGCCCATCGTCACCTCGGTGATCAGGACCTACGGCCAGGCGGCCGCGCTGCGCTGGCTCCAGGGCATCAAATCGAACTCCGCCAGCCACATCGTCCCGGACAACGAGACGATCACCGATGAGGTCAACCGCGGCCAGGTCGCGTTCGGCGTCATCAACCAGTACTACTGGTACCGGCTCCGGGCTGAGGACGGCGCCTCGGCCATGCACTCGCAGCTCGCCTACTTCGCCCCGCGCGATCCCGGGTACGTGATTGACGTCTCCGGCGCGGCGGTGCTGAAGTCGAGCAAGCACCAGGCGGCGGCGCAGAAGTTCCTCGCCTTCCTAGTCAGCCAGCAGGGTCAGGACATCATCGCGCGCGCCGCGGGCAACGAGCAGAGCTACGAGTACCCGCTGGCCGACGGCGTGACGACCTCCGCAGCGGAGACCCCCTTCGATCAGCTCCAGCCGAACCCGATCACGATCGCCGATCTCGGTGACGGTGCGGCCGCCATCGCCCTGCTGCAACAGGCGGGCCTGCTGTGAACCGTCCGGGTCCCGGCCAATGACCACCGGGACTCTGACCGAACGTCCGGCCCAGCACGCCGTCCCGCACCGCTCTCACCGTCCCGTGGCCCTGCTCACGGTCAGCTACCTGGTGGCGGCGGTGCTGGCGCTGCCGCTGGTCTTCCTGCTCATCGAGGCCCACGGCGCCGGGACCACCGCCGTGGCGCACCTGATCTTCCGGCCGCTGACCGGCACCCTGTTGTGGAACACGGTCCGGCTCACGGTCGTGGTGACCGCGGCCTGCGCGGTGATCGGGACCGGCGCCGCGTGGTGCATCGAGCGGACCGACCTGCCGGGCCGCCGCGCGTGGGCGGTGCTCGTCGTGGTGCCGCTCGCGATCCCCGACTTCGTGGTCAGCTTCGGCTGGAACTCCCTGTGGACCTGGGCGCACGGCTTCCGCGGCGCGGTCATCGTGATGACCTTGGCCGTCTACCCGCTGGTCTACCTGCCGGTGGCGGCCAGCCTGCGCAGCGCCGATCCCGGCCAGGAGGAGGTCGCCCGAAGCCTGGGCTCCGGCCGGGTCAAGACCTTTGCCCGGATCACGCTCGGCCAGGCCAAGGGCGCCATCGCCGGCGGCTGCCTGCTGGTCGCGCTGGTCCTGCTGGCCGAGTACGGCGCCTTCGATATCCTCGGCTACCAGACCTTCACCACCGAGATCTTCACCGAGTTCAATCACTACAGCCTCGCCGCCTCCTGTGCCCTCTCCCTGGTCCTGGTGCTGCTCAGCCTGCTGGTCCTGGCCGGGGAGGGCCTGCTCCGCGGCCGCGGCCGGGTCAGCCGGTCCGGGCCGATGGCGCCGCGCCCCAGCCCGCCGCTGCGGCTGGGCTGGACCCGCTGGCCGGCGCTGGCCCTGTTCGCCGCGCTGATCCTGCTCGCGCTGGGCGTCCCGGTCGGGTCGACCCTGTACTGGATGGCGGACGGCCTGCCGTCTGCCCTGGGCGGCGGGGCCAACGTCTCCCTGCTCGACGCGGCCGGGCATACGGCTCTGTACGGCGGGACGGCGGCGGCCCTGGCCACGGTCATGGCCGTCCCGGTGGCCCTGCTGGCCATCCGGCACGGCGGTCGGATGCGGCACGTCCTGGAGCGCAGCACCTACCTGGTCCTGGGCATGCCCGGCGTGGTCATCGCGTTCGCCCTGTCCTACTTCACCGAGCGTTACGCGGCCGGATTCGGGTACGGGACGTCGATGCTGCTCATCGCCTGCTACGCGATCATGTTTTTCCCGCTGGCGCTGGTCGGGGTCAAGGCGTCGCTGGCCCGGGCGCCGGTCAGCCTGGACGAAGTGGCCAGGTCGCTGGGCCAGCGCAGGCTGGCCGTGTTGCTCCGGGTGACCATGCGGCTGGCCGGGCCCGGCCTGGTCGCCGCGTTCTGCCTGGTCTTCCTGTCCGCGGTCACCGAGCTCACCGCCACCTTGCTGCTGATCCCGACCGGCACGCAGACCCTGGCCACCCAGTTCTGGGCCTACGAGTCCAATCTCTCCTACAGCCAGGCCGCTCCGTTCGCCCTGGTCATGATCATCGTCGCGGCTGTGCCAAGCTATGTCCTGGGCCGGTTTTTCAATCGCCCCGTTCAAGCGCGAGGGTGAGGGAATGCGGCAAGTCGCGGTGACCGGCCTGTACAAGGCGTTCGGCGCACACCCGGTGCTGACCGGCGTGGACCTGGAGGTGCCGGCCGGCTCCCTGACCGCGATCCTCGGCCCGTCCGGCAGCGGGAAGACCACCCTGCTGCGGCTGCTAGCCGGCTTCGAGCGCGCCGACGCCGGCACGATCAGCATCGGCGACGGCCTGGTCGACGGTCCCCGGGCCTACGTCGCGCCGGAGCGGCGCCGTATCGGGTACGTGCCGCAGGAAGGCAGCCTGTTCCCGCATCTGACCGTCGCGGCCAACGTCGGGTTCGGGCTGTCCGCTGGGGACCGCCGGGCCGGCCGGGCCGCGGACATGCTGGAGATGGTGGGCCTGGGCGGGCTGGGCCCGCGGTACCCGCATCAGCTGTCCGGCGGCCAGCAGCAGCGGGTCGCGCTGGCCCGGGCCCTGGCCATCGAGCCGGCCGTGGTGCTCCTCGACGAGCCGTTCGCCTCCCTCGACGCGCACCTGCGGGCCAGCGTCCGCGCCGACGTGCAGGAGATCTTCCGCCGGGCCGGCACCACGGCCGTTCTGGTGACCCACGATCAGGACGAGGCGCTGTCGGTGGCCGACCGGGTCGCGGCCCTGCGCGACGGGAAGATCGCGCAGTACGCCGCCCCCGAGGACCTCTACTGCCGCCCGGTCGACGCCGACCTGGCCAGCTTTGTCGGCGAAGCCAACCTGCTCGAGGGCGTGCTCAACGGAGCCTTGGTCAAGACCCTGCTCGGCAACCTGCCCCTGGACCCGGCCGCCACCACCCTCGGCACCGCCGGCCAGGTCACCGTCCTGATCCGCCCCGAGCAGATCGACCTAGCCAGCGCCGTCGCCCTGCCCGCCGCCGACGGCGTGCCTGGCCGGGTCATGTCCTACGGCTACCACGGCCACGACGCCGTCCTGCACGTCCAGCCCGACCAAGCCCCCGACGACCGCACCATCATGGTCCGTATCATCGGCGGACAGCACCTCCCGATCGGCTCCCCGGTCACCCTCCGCGCCCGCGGCCCCGTCTTCGCCTGGCACCGCGACTAGCCGATCCGGCCAGCCGGCGGCGAATTGGCTCTGCTCGAGGGCGGGCAGGCGGTCTAGGCTCAAGTCCGTGTCCTGTCAGTTTCGTCAGGTAGACGTATTCACCGACACCCCGTACCTCGGGAACGCGCTCGCGGTCGTGCTGGGTGCCGACCGCCTGAGCGATGATCAGATGCGCTCCTTCGCGCGCTGGACGAACCTGTCGGAGACGACGTTCGTGCTGGCGCCGCGGGCCAGCGGGGCAGACTACCGGGTCCGGATCTTCACGCCCACCAGCGAGCTCCCGTTCGCCGGGCACCCCACGCTTGGCACCTGCCATGCGTGGCTGGAGGCGGGCGGGCGCCCGGCTGGCGCCGACGCCATCGTGCAGGAATGCGACGCTGGGTTGATCACGGTCCGGCGGACCGAGGCCGGCCTGGCCTTCGCCGCCCCGCCGCTGGTGCGCGGCGGGCCGGTCGATGAGCCAGTAGCCGAGCGAGTGGCCCGGGGGCTGGGCATCAGCCGGTCCGACATGGTCGACATCCAGTGGGCCGACAACGGCCCGGGCTGGGTCGCGGTCCTGCTGGCCAGCGCCGAGGCGGTGCTGGCGATCCGGCCGGGCCCGCTGGAGATGGATATCGGCGTGGCTGGCCCGTACCCCGCGGGCTCTCCGGAGGCGCTGGAGGTGCGCGCGTTCAGCCCGCAGATCTCCGGCGGGGAGGATCCGGTCACCGGTAGCCTGAACGCCTCGCTGGCCCAGTGGCTGCTCGGCACCGGTCGGGCGACCGCGCCGTACGTGGCCAGCCAGGGCACCGCGATGGGCCGTCGCGGCCGGGTGCACATCTCCCAAGACGGCGACGGCCAGGTCTGGGTCGGCGGCGGCACCGTCACCTGCATCGACGGCACCGTGAGGCTGTAGGCCCGGCTTGCGGTCGGTCCGCGTGTCCCGCTGGGCGGCAGCCGCTGTCCTGACGGTCGGCCTGGCCCTGGCCCTTACCGCCCCGTCCGCGGCGGCCAGCGACGCCCGCCCCGGTACCACCGGCCCGACCGGCGTGCAGGCCAGGGCGGCCGCGATCGCGGTCGCGTCGACTGGCTGGGTGCTCTGGAGCCGGGACCTGAATACCGAGGTCCCGATGGCCAGCATCACCAAGGTGATGACCGCGCTGGTGGTGATCAGGGCGGGCCATCTGGGCCGGCGGATCACCGTCCCGTCCGCCGTGATCGGCTACGTCGACGAGTACGACGCGAGCAGCGCGGACCTACGGCCGGGGGACACCCTCACCGCCGCCCAGCTGCTGGAGGCGCTGCTGCTGCCCTCCGGCGCCGATGCCGCCTACACCCTGGCCGAGGCCTACGGCCCAGGCCTGTCCGCGTTCATCGCCAAGATGAACGCCACGGCCAAGCGGCTCGGCATGACCCGGACGCATTTCAGCAACTTCGACGGCCTGCCCTACCCGACCGGGTACTCGACCTACTCGACTCCGGCGAACCTGCTCAAGCTCGGCCGGGTGGCGATGGCCTCGGCGGTCTTCCGCTCGATCGTGGACCGGCGCAGCTACCGGGTCGCGTCCGGGTCCGGGCATCGCGCGTACCTCTGGGTGAACCTCAACCCGCTGCTCGGTGTGTACCGGGGCGCGATCGGCATCAAGACCGGATTCACCCCGGCCGCGGGCCACTGCCTGCTGTTCGAGGCCACTCGCGACGGCCGTTCGTTCATCGGGGTCAATCTCGACAGCCCCGGCGTGGGCACCACGGTCAACGGAGCCGCCGCGACCCGGATGCTCAACTGGGCCTTCAGCCTGCCCAGCCGCTGATCACGATCGCGATCCGCTTCGACACGTCTGCGTCCGGAACCGCAAAGTGCTTGACCAGGGCGCTGGCCAGCCGGAATCCTCGTAAGGCTTGTGCGCCACTAACGACAGAACGAAGCAGACGTCGTCACCCATTCCGCCGATCGGAGAGCAGTACATGAGGGGATTCAAGAACTTCCTGATGCGGGGCGACGTGATCGTCGTCGCGGTGGGCCTGGTCGTGGCCCTCGCGTTCAGCAGCCTGATCACCGCCTTTACGACCGATATCATCAAACCCCTCATCCAGAGCGTCGACGGCGGCAAGAACGGCCTGGGCGTGCAGATCCGGTCCGACGATCCCAAGACCCTCGTGAATTTCGGCGAATTCATCTCCGCGATCATCTCCTTCGTCATCTTGATGGCCGTGGTCTACTTCCTGATCGTGATTCCCTACAAGGTGGTCCAGGCCCGGCGCGGGCAAGTGGTGTTCGGTGACCCGCCGGCCGTCAAAACCTGCCCCGCGTGCCTGTCCAGCGACCTTCCGGCCGCCGCCTCCAAGTGCAAGTACTGCGGCACCGACCAGCCGCCCGTCGCCGCCTGACCCTGCCAGGCGGTGGCAGGAAAGGTGGGGTATTCGTCATTGCTGCCACTTGGTCCCGGGCGGCACACTGACATGCATGCGCACGGTCCTGATCGTCCTGTTCGACGAGGTGCAGAGCCTCGACGTGACCGGCCCGCTAGAGGTCTTCGCCGGAGCCAACCGCTGGCAGTCCGCGAGGAACCATAGCCCCGCGGCCCCCGGGAGCCCGGACGAACCCACGGCCAAAGGCGGTCCGGACGGACCCGTATACCGGATCCGCACGGCCAGCCTGGGCGGCCGCCCGGTGCGAACCTCCAGCGGACTGCGCCTGACACCTGACCAGGACCTCGCCCACCCGGACGACCCGGACGTCCTACTCGTGCCCGGCGGCGCGGGTACGCGCGACGCCGATCCGGACCTCGTTACCTGGCTGCGGACGCACGGCCCCCGTGCCCGGCGGCTGGTCTCGGTCTGCACCGGCGCGTTCCTGCTGGCTGCGGCGGGCCTGCTGGACCAGCGCCGGGTCACCACCCATTGGGCCTATTGCGCCACGCTCGCGACCAGGTTCCCCGAGATCACCGTCGACCCGGACCCGATCTTCGTCACCGACGGGAACGTCACCACCTCTGCCGGGGTCACCGCCGGGATCGACCTGGCCCTGGCGCTGGCCGAAGACGACCTGGGCCGGGACGCAGCGCTGGACATCGCCCGGCATCTGGTGGTGTTCCTGCGCCGCCCCGCCAACCAGGCCCAATTCAGCACCCAACTCGCCGCCCAGTTCGCCCACCGCGAGCCGCTGCGCGAGGTGCAGCAGTGGATCGCCGACCACCCGGCCGCCGACCTGTCGGTCGAGGCGCTGGCCAGCCGGGCCAGCCTGTCCCCGCGCCAGTTCGCCCGCGCGTTCGCCGCCGAGGTCGGGATGCCGCCCGGGCGCTACGTCGACCGGGTCCGGCTCGAGACCGCCCGGCGCCGGATCGAAGACACCGCCGACGGCACGGAGGAGACCGCCCGCTTGTGCGGGTACGGCACGCCGGAGGCCATGCGCCGCGCCTTCATCCGCGCGCTCGGCGTCAGCCCGGCCGAGTACCGCCGCCGCTTCCGCCCCGTCCCGGCCAGCATCTGAGGAGAATCATGCAGATCGTCATCGTGCTCTTCGACCGGTTCACCGCCCTGGACGCGGTCGGCCCCTACCAGGTGCTCACGAGCCTGCCCGGCGCCGAGGTGGTCTTCGCCGCCGAGCACCCCGGTCCCATCGCCGACGAGGTCGGGCGGCTGACCCTTACCGCCGAGGCCGCCCTCGCGGACGTCTCGCACCCGGACGTCCTCCTCGTGCCGGGCGGTCCCGGCCAGCACGACCAGATGCACGACGGCCCGCTCCACGAGTGGCTACGGGCCGCCGACCAGACCACCTCATGGACCACCTCGGTCTGCACCGGCTCGCTCATCCTGGCCGCCGCCGGCCTGCTGACCGGCCGCCGGGCCACCTCGTACTGGCTGGCCCTAGGCCACCTCGAGCAGTACGGTGCGATTCCCGTAGCCGAGCGCGTGGTCTTCGACGAGAAGTACGTGACCGCGGCCGGCGTATCCTCCGGCATCGACATGGCCCTGACCCTGGCCGGCCGGATCGCGGGCGACCAGACCGCCCAAGCCATCCAGCTCGGCATCGAATACGACCCCCAGCCCCCCTACGACGCCGGCTCCCCAGATCGCGCTCCGGCCGAGATCGTGACCCGCCTGCAATCCCGCAGCCGCATCCTCACCGGCCGCCCCACATAGCCCCCCGGTCGTGTGGTGGGTCAGGCGTGGGCCTGGATGTAGCCGATGACGATGTCCGCGTCGCTGCTTTTGGCGTACAGGTCGGAGTCGGGGTCATCCTC
>Ga0302178_10002431_pt1 | contig 14734 bp, 13 predicted proteins | sample I_Palsa_E1_3_FD_198790 | JGI IMG/M metagenome (GOLD analysis project Ga0302178, IMG submission 198790) | Peat permafrost microbial communities from Stordalen Mire near Abisko, Sweden - I_Palsa_E1_3 | ecosystem: Environmental > Terrestrial > Soil > Palsa > Peat permafrost | place: Sweden... | reverse complement strand
CGCTCGGTCGCTGAGGGTGAGACCGGGCACGCCTTCGGGCACTTCGACTTCCTGCGCGAGGTCGGCGACCCCGTCACCGGCGTGCCCGTCGGCGCCACCGAGGACAACCTCAAGTCGGCCATCGAGGGCGAGACCTACGAGTACACCGAGATGTATCCCGGCTTCGCCAAGACGGCGCGCGACGAGGGCTTCGTGGAGATTGCCGAGTGGCTCGAGACGCTGGCCCGGGCCGAGAAGTCTCACGCGGGGCGCTTCACGAAGGGTCTCGAGTCGCTTGGCGAGTGACGGCAACCTGGCGCAGGCCGCCGGGCGCGACGGGTGACCGCAGACTGACTCTGGTACGGGTGATGGCGTGCCGCCGCTGACGCTGGCCGACGTGCTCGACCTCCGGGCCTACGAGCGAGTCCGGGAGGACTACCGGGCCAAGATCATTGCGCGCAAGCTCGACCGTCGGGTGGCCCTGGGCCCGGTGATGACGCTGGTCTTCGAGTGCTTCGACACGGTCCGCTTCCAGGTCCAGGAGATGGCCCGGGCCGAGAAGATCATCAGCGACGAGGCGATTCAGGTCGAGCTCGACATCTACAACCGGCTGCTGCCGGCGAAGGGGGAGCTCTCGGCCACCCTCTTCATCGAGCTGACCTCGGACGACGCGCTGCGGGAGTGGCTGCCCCGGCTGGTGGGGATCGAGCGCCGGCTCGGGTTCGCCGTGGACGGGGAGGTCGTGGCCAGCGTGCCTGAGGCTGCCCACGCGGCGGCGCTCACCCGCGAGACGATCACACCGGCGGTCCACTACGTGCGCTTTGGCTTCACGGAGGCCCAGGCGGAGGCCTTCGCCGATGGCCGGGAGGTCGCGCTCGTGGCGACCCACCCCGCCTACGAGGCCAGGACCGTGTTGTCGCCGGCGGTGCGCCGGGAGCTCCTCCGGGATCTGCTCGGCACAACAAAGCCCCTCCCGATCGGCTGACCAGGGACAATTCCGTGCGCAAATCTTTACAAACGCACGGGCGGTGCGACATACTCTTTGCTCGCCGAATTTGGGGTCGCCCTCTCCGGTCAACGGACCAAAAGGGCCTCTGAGCAGGGCGAATCAAGTATCCGCCTTTTCATCCGTTATTGAGGAAGTGTCTCCCATGATCGCCACCACGTGGCGCAAGCAAGCCGCCTGCCGGGGCCTCGACGTCGAGGCGTTCTACCCCGTCACCGAGGACGAGGCCGACGCGGCCGAGGCCAAGGCTGTCTGCGCCGTCTGCCCGGTCCGCCAAGCGTGCCTCGAGCACGCCCTGGCCCACCGCGAGCGTGAGGGTGTGTGGGGTGGCACGACCGAGCGCGAGCGCCGCCGGATCGTGCGCCAGCGCCGCAAGTCCGCCTGAGCGGGCCCGCCCGACCTACTTCTTCTTCTTGTTGACGGCGGCCTTGTGCGCCGTCGTAGTCGGCGTGGCCGGGGTCGGCTGGCCGAGGGTGCAGGGGAAGGGATTCCAGGGTTCCTGCTGCGTGTTCGTGTAGACGTCGGCGGGGATCGTCGTGGTGGTGGTCGTGGTCGGCCCCGGCGGTGCCGTGGTCGTCGTCGTGGTCGACGACGCGCTGACGCTCAACTGCGAGCCGGCGATCACGAGCGAGACCGTCTGGCCGGTGAGGCTCGGGTCGGGGACGAGGGTGACCGGCCCGCTCAACACCGACGACAACGCGTGCGCCGCCGCGGTGCCCGACGGCCCGTAGAGGATCTCCGAAGCGCCGTCCGCGCTGAGCTGGGTCGAGGCGTTCCCGATCTGGCCGATCTGGAATCCCAGCGACGAGAGCGCGAAGGCGGTGGTGTGCGCGATGCCGTTCACGCTCGACCCGTTCAACACGTTGACCGTGACCAGGCTGTGGGCCTCCGTGGGCACGGTCGTGGTGGTCGTGGGCTTGCTCGGGCGGGTCGTCGTCGTCGTGGTCGTGGTCGGCGGGGCCGTCCCGATGGCGTTGAACGCAGCGATCATGTTCTGGGCGTAGGGCTGCGCCTCTTGGAGCACATCGGCTCCACCGTCGGTGACGAAGGCGGTGGTCGGGAGCGTCTCGGTGACGAGGTGCGACGAGGAGAGGCCCTTGAAGTCCTCGGCCAAGTTGAACAGGTCCGTCTTGGTCAACGTGTCGTCGATGGTCAGGTTCGTCACGGCGGCACCGAGGAACGCGTTGATGGTCAAGGGGTCGAGACCGGTCTGGTTCAGCTTGGCCAGCACGGCGCGGAAGAAGGCGTCCTGGCGCTGGATGCGGCTGAAGTCCGACTGCCCGTCGTACTCCCACTCGCCCTCTGAGTTCATGTAATAGAGGTGGCGGCTGCGCACCAGCTGAAGGGCCGTCTGCCCGTTGACGACCTGGCAGCCCGTCGTCGTGACGTCGAGGCCGGTGTACTGGTCCTTGACCTCGGTGGGGAAGTCCATCGTGATCCCGCCCAGTGCATTCACCATGCCCGAGAACCCGTCGAACCCCACCGATGCGTAGTGGTTGATGGGGATGCCGAGGTCCTGTTCGATGGTCTGGACGAGGAGGTCGGGACCCGAGTTGAACGCAGCGTTGATGCGGTTCATGCCCGAGATGTCGGTGACATCGCCGGGGATGTCGACCCACAGGTCGCGGGGTATCGAAAGGATGGTCACGGTCTTGGCGGCAGGGTCGATGCGGACAGCCATGGTGACATCGCTGCGCTGGCCGCCTTCCTCGGCGCCGGAGCCGAACGCCTTGACCTGGGTGGGATTGTCGACGAAGGCCCGTGAGTCCGAGCCGACCAGCAACATGGTGACGGGCTGCTGATTGCCGATGGGCGCCGTGCGGATCAGGTGCTTGGCGTGGACCTTCTTGATCTGGTCGAAGCGGTAGTCGGCGTAGAAGTAGACGCCCCCTGCCCCGACGGCGGCCAGCAGGATGACGAAGGACAGCGCGTACAGAATGCGCCGGCGCCATCGGTGTTTGCGCTTGCGATCCTTCTTGCGCGTGTCGCGCAACGCAGCCTGCAGGTCGGCCCGCGACTTCGCGGCGTCTTCGGCGTCGGGCGTCTCGGGCAGTTGGGGTTCGTCGGGAGTCAAGGACCAGAAAGTACCTGGCCGGGAGGTCCGATACCCTTCATCGGTGCACTTTGAACTTCCAGGCGAGCTCGCAGAGCTCCGAGATTCGGTCCGGCGCCTCGCGCAGGACAAGGTGAAGCCACGGGCGCGGGCCATCGACAAAGAGGGGACCTACCCGACCGACATCTTCGAGGCGTTCCGCGACGCCGGCCTGCTCGGATTGTGCATCCCGGTCGAATACGGCGGGTCCGGCGCGGGCATCCTGGGCTTGGCGGTGGCCATCGAGGAGGTGGCCAAATACTCCAACGCGGCCGCCCTGATGCTCCTGCTGACCCGGCTGCCCACGGGACCGGTCATGATCGCCGGCACCGAGGAACAGAAGGCGCGCTACCTGCCCGGCATCTGCGACGGGACGCTGCGGGCCGGCTTCGGGCTGTCCGAGCCCCAGGCCGGCAGCGACGTCATGGGAATGCGGACCCGGGGGGTGCCCGCTACGGGCGCAGACGGCGGCTGGGTGCTCAACGGCACCAAGTGCTGGATGTCAGGTGTGCGCGAGGCCGACTGGTACACCGTCTTCGCCAAGACCTCAGACCCGGCCAGCCGGGCCCACGACTCCATCACGGCGTTCATCGTGGAGCGCGGCTTCGACGGGGTGGAGGTGGGCCGGACCGACCACAAAATGGGGGTCAAGGGGGTCGACACCGGTGAGCTCTTGCTGAGTGACGTCCACGTGCCGGCGGAGAACGTCATCGGTGAGGTCGGCGGGTTCCGCCTGGCCATGCTGGGCCTGAACGCCATGCGCCCGATCGTCGCCGCGCGTGGGATCGGCCTGGCCGAGGGGGCGCTCATGTACGCAACCGAGTACGTGCAGCAGCGGGCCGCCTTCGGCAAGACGATCGCGGACTTCCAGGGGATTCAGTGGGAGATCGCCAAGTGTGCCGTCGACATAGAGGCGGCCCGTTTGCTCACGTATCGCGCCGCCGTGCTGGCCGACGAGGGCAAGTTCACCAAGGAATACGTCCCCTACCTGTCCATGGCCAAGTACCACGCCACCGAACTGGCGGTGCGGGCCTCGTCGCTGGCGGTCCAGCTGCTCGGGGCGGCCGGCTACATGGAGGACCATCCCACCGAGCAGTGGTACCGCGACGCCAAGCAACTCACCATCGTCGAAGGGACGTCCCAGGTGCAGCTCGGCCTCATTGCGCGGGGCGTGCTCGACCGGGATCTGTGGTGGGACTGAGCTGGCCCGAGGTCCTCGCCCGCCTCAGCCGGCGCGAGTCGCTGAGCACGGCCGAGGCGGAGGAGACCTTGAAGGTCGTCCTCTCGGGCGAGGCCACACCGGTGCAGGTGGGGGCCTTCCTGTCGCTGCTGCACGCCAAGGGCGAGACGGCCGAGGAAGTCACCGGCTTGGCCCGGGCGATGGTCGAGGCCGCCGTGCCCTGCCCGCTGGACGAGGCGGATGCCGAGCTGGCGGTCGACCTGGTCGGGACCGGCGGCGACCGCTTGTCGAGCATCAACGTGACGACGCTGGCGGCCCTCATCACGGCGGGGAGCGGCGTGCCGGTGTGCAAGCACGGCAACCGCGCCGCGTCGTCGTCGGTGGGGACGGCCGACGTGCTGGAGGCGCTCGGCGTGGCCATAGAACTCGGGCCCGAGGGCGTGGCGCGCTGCGTCGCCACCGCCGGCATGGGGTTCTGCTTCGCCCAGCGCTTCCACCCGGCCATGCGTTACGTCGGCCCGGTCCGCAAGGAGCTCGGCGTGCCCACCGTGTTCAACTTCCTCGGGCCGCTGATCAACCCCGCCCGGACCAGGCGTCAGCTGGTCGGGGTCAGCGATCCGGCCATGGCGCCCATCATGGCCGGCGTCTTCGGGGCGACGGGGAGCCGGCACGCGCTGATCGTCCATGCCGACGACGGGCTCGACGAGTTGAGCGTGACGTCGCCGGCCGACGTGTTGGAGGTCCGCGGCGATGGCGCGGGCGCGTTCGAGGTGACCGCGTGGCGGGTGGATCCACGGGCGCTCGGCCTTCCCCCGGCGACGATGGAGGATCTGCGGGGCGGCAACGCCGCCTTCAACGCCGGCGTGATCCGCTCCGTGCTCGGGGGGGAGCAGGGCGCCCGGCGCGACATCGGGATCCTCAACGCGGCGGCCGCGCTCATGGTGGCCGGACGCGTCGAGGACCTGGAGAGCGGGCTGGAGCTGGCCACCGAGTCGATCGACAGCGGACGCGCCCTGGGCGTGCTCACCGCGCTGGTCACGACGTCCCAAGACGAGTTGCACCGGCAGCCGGGCTGACCCGCCAGCTCCGGCGCGACCCGTGGGTCTCGGGGTCGAGTCCGGGTGAGTCGGGCCGGCACAGCGCGAGGACACACCCGCCGAATCCGCCGCCGCTCATGCGGGCCCCGAGGACCCCGGGCAGGCCGAGGAGGTGCTCGACCAGCTCGTCGATCGCCGGCAGCGAGACCCGGAAGTCGGTGGCCAGGCTGCGGTGCCCCTCGGTCATGACGGCTCCCAGCCCGCTGAGGTTGCCCCGGGCCAGCAGCCGCTCCGCCTCTCCCACCCGGGCACATTCGGTGATGACGTGACGGGCCCGCCGGCGCAGGACGGGATCGCTGAGCCCGCTGAGGTCGCCGAGCGCGCAGAGGCCGAGCGGCCGCCCCAGGATGTGCGCCGCCCGCTCGCACTCGGCGCGCCGGGCGGCGTAGGGAGTGTCGGTGAGGAGGCGAGGCGTCTCACTGTGGACGATCACGAAAGCCGCCTCGTCGGGAATGGCCACCTGGCGGGTCTCGAGGTCGTCGAAGTCGATGTGGAGCGCGTGGCCGGCGGAGGCGCCGGCGATGGCGAGCGGGTCGAGCAGGCCGACGTGGGAGCCGGCGCCGCGCTCGGCCTCCTGGCAGGCGCGGGCCAGGGCCAGGGGATCGGGGTCGTGGCCGAGGGCGAGCAGAAAGGCCACTGCGAAGGCGGCGCTCGAGGAGAGGCCGGCACCGACCGGCAAGGTGCTCGTGACCCGGGCCACCCCACCGCTCGGCCGCGGCTGCAGGCGCAGGAGCCCGGCCGCCAGGGCAGCCTCGGCGCGCACCGGGGCGGTGTCGCCCAGCATGATCTCCACGGGACTTCCCGGGAACGCGTCCGAATCGATGCCGAAGACGAAGCTGCCCGGTTTCGGCCTGAAGTCGACCTCGGTGGCCAGCTCGATGGCCATGGCAAGCGAGCGTCCCGCGTTGTAGTCGGTGTGATCGCCGATGATGGTGACTCGTCCAGGGGCGCGGGCAGCGGGCACGCCCCCAGCTTGGCGCAGCGAGGCGGGCTTGACCGTCGCGGGCGGCACGGGTCACCATCCTGCGATGGCCGACCGCAGTGGACCGCTCAGAGGGATCAAGATCATCGAGCTGGCCGGAATCGGGCCGGCGCCCTACACGTGCATGATGCTGGCCGACGCCGGCGCGCAAGTCCTGCGGCTCGAGCGGGCCGCGCCGGGGGCCGTGGAGCGCGCCACCGAAATGAAGGACGCCGGCGCAGGGCCGTACTGGGACCTCCTGAACCGCTCCCGCCCCTCCGTCGGCATCGATCTCAAGAATCCCGACGCCGTCGAGCTGGTGCTCGGGCTGGTCGAGGAGGCCGACGGGCTGATCGAGGGTTTCCGCCCCGGCGTGGCCGAGCGGCTGGGCGTCGGCCCCGAGGCCTGCTTGGGGCGCAACGGGCGGCTGGTCTATGGGCGCATGACGGGGTGGGGCCAGGACGGGCCGCTGGCCCCCCGGGCCGGACACGACATCGACTACATCGCCATCGGCGGCGCGCTGTGGTCGCTGGGCCGGGCCGATTCGGCCCCCGTGCCACCGCTGAACCTCGTGGGTGACTTCGGTGGCGGCGGCATGTTGCTGGCATTCGGCATGGTGGCCGCCCTGCTCGAGGCGGCCCGCTCCGGCGAGGGCCAGGTGGTCGACGCCGCCATGGTCGACGGCGCAGCCTCCCTGATGACGATGATCCACGCCTTCCACCTCGGTGGCATGTGGAACGAGCAGCGTGGCGCCAACATGCTCGACACGGGAGCCCCCTTCTACGAGGTCTACGAGACGTCCGACGGGAAGTGGATGGCAGCGGGTGGCATCGAGAGGCAGTTCTATGCCGCCCTGCTCGAAGGCCTGGGTCTGGCCAGTGACGACGCACTGCCACAGCAGCAGTCGCGGGAGGACTGGCCGGCGATGAAGGAGCGCTTCGCCGCCATCTTCAGGACGAAGACGCGTGACGAGTGGACGGCCGTCTTCGAGGGCACCGACGCCTGCGTCGCGCCCGTCCTGTCCCCGTGGGAGGCGCACGAGCACCCGCACAACGTGGCGCGTGCGACCTACATCGAGGTCGACGGCGCGGTGCAGCCGGCGCCGGCGCCCCGCTTCTCCAAGACGCCGTCCGCCGTCTCGAAGCCACCCTCGCCGCCGGGGGCGGACACCGTCTCGGGGCTGGTCGAGTGGGGCCTGGACGAGGGCGAGGTCGCCAAGCTCCGCCAGTCGGGCGCGCTCAGCTGATCGCCAGGGCGGTCGTGGCTCAGGGAGCCACGGACGGAGGAATCAGGGGCACGGCCCGTAGGGGTCGATCACGGTGGCGGCGACCCCGGTGATGACATAGGAGTTGGAAGCCTCGTTCATGTAGGCCTGTGGGCAGGGATCGGCGATGGCGATCACCGCCGAGGTGGGGCAGGCCCCTACCACCCCTAGGCAGGTCATCGCCTCATGGCCCTCGGCATAGCCGGGGCATTCAAGCGTGAACCCCTTGGCGGCGTACGCCTGCAGGTAGGCCAGTGCCGCGCCACAACCCCAGGCCGTTGCCTGGCCGATCGGCGGCACCACGCTCGGCGTGGTCGGCGCGGGCGCCGCCACCAAGGCAGCGGACGCCGGGGCAGGAACGGGCACCGGTGCCGGTGCGGAGGCCGGAGCAGGAACAGGAGCAGGAACAGGAGCAGGAGCAGGAACAGGAGCAGGAACAGGAGCAGGAACAGGAGCAGGAGCCGTCGTCGTCGTGGTGGTCGTGGCAGTCGGCGCGGCCGGCGCGGCCGGCGCCGTGGTGACGGGCGGGGCCACGCGTGCGGCCAACGCGACCCCGGCTTCCTTCAGCGCTGTCTGTTCGGTCCGCAACGCCATCCGTTGCGACTGCACGGGTGTTTGCGACGTCACCGGACCGGCCGTGACCAGCTGGGCCGCCACCAGGATCATGACGGCGAGGAGAACTTCCGGTACCAGTGCGAACAGGCGCGTGCGTACGACTCGAGACAAGAGGGAGGCTCCTTCGGGGCGATAGCGGGGCGGCGGGTTCGACTGCCGATGCTGACTTCGTTACCCACGGCACGCCCGTTGAACGCCACGAGGCACGAATCTCCCGCAGAAACCCTCAGAACCTCGCTCGCACGGGGGTTCCGGCACCGGGCGTTGAGGGGTTCGAGCGCTCCGCACGCGTTCGTCGCGCCGCAATGGCCATGTCAAGGCTTCTTCGTTGCCTTGGCGCGTCGACGACCTGCCTTGGAACCCGCGTTGCCGACCCGTCGCCGGGCGCCGCGGTGCCGGCGGCTCAGATGGTGACGACGGGGCAGGTGATGGTGCGGGTGATGCCTTCGATCTGCTGCATGTCCTGGACCACCATGCGACCGAGGTCGTCCATGGACGGCGCCTCCGCCCGGGCGATCACGTCGTACGGCCCGGTGACGCCGTCGGCCACCAGGACGCCCGCAATGGCGCTGAGTTCCCGCGCGACGTGGGCCGCCTTGCCGACGTCGGTCTGGATCAGCACGTACGCATGGACGGTCACGGCACACCGTACATTGGCCTGGTGGCGATGTCCCCCAAGATCGAGCAGTTCAAGGACATGGCCCGTCAGGCACGACAGGACCTGTTCGACCAGTCACATCCCATCGGCCGGCTGTCGCTGGTGCAGTGCGCCATGCTCGGAGGTGCGACGGTCGTCACCATCTCACTGGCGGGCTCGCTCTTCTTCTCCATTTCGCCGAACGCAGCCGATCACAAGATCCTGCTGTACCTCCTCTTCACCCTGGCCCCGTTCGCCATCGTGTCGCCACTGCTCGGCCCTCTCATCGACCGCAGCCGCGGGGCGCGCCGCCTCATGGTCGTGACATCAGCCGTCGGGCAGGTGGTGCTGTGCCCACTGATGGCCACCCATCTGCATAGTCTGCTGCTCTTCCCGCTCGCCTTCCTCGTGCTGGTCTGCCAGAAGCTCTATGTCGTGACCAAGGGCGCGCTCGTGCCCGAGATGGCCGCGATCGACGGCTCGAACTCAGAGGCCGAACAGGCCGGCTACGCCACGCTCAACGCGCGGCTGACGCTCCTCGGCACCCTGGCCGGCTTCGTGGCATCCGTTCCCGCCGTCATCCTCTACAAGGTCGCGGGCTCTCCGGGCGTGCTCGTCTTCGCCATGATCGTGTTCGTCGGCGCCGCGGTGGCCGGCGCCCGACTGCCGGTGCTGACGAGCCGCCGGGCGGACGATCTGTGGACCGACCAGTCGACGAAGGTGCGCGAGTACGGCCAGGAGGGAGAGGCCCTCACGCGGGAGCAGGATCTCCTGCGCCTGCAGCCCTTCGCCAATCCCGAGGTGATGCTCGGGTTAAGTGCCATGTGTATTGTGCGCGGGCTCACCGGCTTCATGACCTTCATGCTCGCCTTCGGGCTTCGGCGCATGCACGGCGTGGGCCTCTATTGGTACGGGCTGGTCCTGGCGGGCAGCGGCGCCGGGGCCATCGTCGGCCTCGTGCTCGTGGGGCGCCTGCGCAAGCGCATGACCGAGCAGCAGCTGCTGCTCAGCTCCCTCTGGCTCATTGCCATCACGGCGGGCGGCTGCGCCGTCTGGGGCACACTCCTGGCGCAGGTGGTGCTCGCCTTCATGGTCGGCCTGTGCGGCTCGGTGGCCCAGCCGTCCTTCGACGCCATGACCCAGCGCTACATCCCGCTGTCCGCCCAGGGGCGCGCCTTCGCCCGCTTCGGCATGCGCCAGCAGCTGGTGTGGGTGGTGGGCTCGCTCATCCCCTTGATCATCGTCTTCACGCTCCCGCAGGGCGACGCCACCATGGCGGTGCTGGCCGCGCTCGGCGGCCTCTCGTACGTGACTGGGCGCCGCGCCGCCCATGCGCCGCGTGCGGTGCGCCGCGACTATCGCGAGATCGGTGACGTGGGGGACGCGGGGACATAGCGCCAGCAGCTGGTGCTGCGGCGTCCAGCCCTCAGCCCAGGCGTTCCCCGAGCATCTCGGCCTGCTCGGCCAGGGCCTCGGGCAGGCGGTCGCCGAACTTCGCGTAGTACTCCTTAATGAGGGGCACCTCCGCCCGCCAACCCTCGGTGTCGACCCGCAGGAGCTCTTCCATCTGCTCCCTGCTCACGTCCAGCCCCGTCGTGTCGATGCCGTCAGGTGTGGGGACGGCGCCGATAGGCGTGTCGACCGCCGGCGCCTTGTCCATCACGCGGTTGAAGATCCACTCGAGCACGCGGGAGTTCTCCCCATACCCGGGCCAGAGGAACTTGCCGTCGGCGTCCTTGCGGAACCAGTTGACGTAGAAGATCTTCGGCAGGGCGTCGCGGTCGGGCGCTTCGGCACCGATCTGCAGCCAGTGCGCGAAGTAGTCGGCCATGTTGTAGCCGCAGAACGGCAGCATGGCGAAGGGGTCGCGGCGGAGATTGCCGACCGCACCGGCCTGGGCAGCTGTCGTCTCGGACGCCATGATCGAACCGAGGAACACGCCGTGCTCCCAGTCGTGGGACTGGAACACGAGCGGAACGATCGAGGCGCGGCGGCCGCCGAAGAGGATGGCGCTGATCGGCACGCCCTTGGGGTCCTCCCACTCCGGAGCGATCGCCGGGTCCTGGCTGGCCGGCGTCGTGAAGCGGGCGTTGGGGTGGGCGGCCGGTGTGCCCTTCTCGGGCGTCCAGTCCTCGCCCTTCCAGTCGGTCAGGTGGGCCGGGGGCTCGGCGGTCATGCCCTCCCACCAGATGTCGCCGTCGTCGGTCAGCGCGGTGTTGGTGAAGATGCAGTTGCCGTCGAGGGTGAGGATGGCGTTGGGGTTGGTGTGGGTGTTCGTGCCCGGTGCCACACCGAAGAAGCCGGACTCCGGGTTGATGGCATAGAGGCGGCCGTCGGCGCCGAATTTCATCCAGCAGATGTCGTCGCCGACTGTCTCGACCTTCCAGCCCTCGATGGAAGGTATGAGCATGGCGAGATTCGTCTTGCCACAGGCCGAAGGGAAGGCGCCGGTGACGTACCGGGTGTCGCCCTCGGGCGAGGTGAGCTTGAGGATGAGCATGTGCTCGGCCATCCAGCCGGCGTCGCGCGCCATGACCGAGGCGATGCGCAGCGCGAAGCACTTCTTCCCCAGGAGCGCGTTGCCGCCGTAACCCGATCCGAACGACGTGATCTCGCGCGTCTCGGGGAAGTGCACGATGTACTTGTTGTCGGCGTTACAGGGCCACGGCACGTCCTGCTCGCCGTCCTCGAGCGGGGATCCGACGGAGTGCAGACACGGGACGAACTCACCGTCGCCCAGCACCTCCAGGGCGCCCGCGCCCATGCGGGTCATGATGCGCATGGAGACCGCCACGTAGGCCGAGTCGGTCAGTTGCACGCCGATGTGTGCGATGTCCGAGCCCAGGGGGCCCATGGAGAAGGGCACCACGTACATGGTGCGGCCCTTCATGCAGCCCTTGAAGAGCCCGTTCAGCATCTGGCGCATTTCGTCGGGGTCGCACCAGTTGTTGGTCGGGCCGGCGTCGATCTCCTTGGCGGAGCAGATGAACGTGCGGTCCTCTACCCGGGCCACGTCGCCGGGGTCCGAGTGGGACCAGTAGCTGTTGGGGCGCTTGGCGTCCGACAGCCGGGTGAACGTGCCGGCGTCGACGAGCCCTTGGCAGAGCCGGTCGTACTCGTCGGCCGAACCGTCGCACCACTCGATGCGGTCCGGTGTGGTCAGGGTCGCCACTTCGTCGACCCAGGCGAGCAGTTTCGCGTTCTTTGTGGGCACCATGTCGAGGGGATCTGCTCCTTCGTCCGGCCAGTTTCGGTGGGGTCCAATGCTAGGCATGTGACGTGGGATCCCCCAAACCTCGGCACATGACACTGCCCGTCCAAGAAGACGAGGTGTTACAGCGTATCCGCCGCATGCTGGAAAACGGAATCGAGGCCTTTGGGCTGCGCGACGACGCCGCAGTACTGGACGTCCCGGCCGGTGGGCCACTGGTGGTGTCGGTCGACAGCGTGGTGGAGGGGATCCATGTCGACCTGTCGCTCTGCAGCCCGGGTGATGTGGGTTGGAAGGCGCTGATGGGCGCGCTGAGCGACCTGGCGGCCATGGGGGCCACGCCACTCGCGGCCCTGGTGGCGCTCTGCGTGCCCGGCGGCTCGGGCGACGGGCAGCTGACGCTGGGGGTCATGGAGGGTGTCGCCGAAGCCTCCCGGGCCAGCGGGTGCGCCGTCGTCGGCGGCGACGTCTCGGGCGGGAACCAGCTGGTGGTGTCCGTGACCGTCCTGGGCACCTCCGAACCGATCGACCCGCCGGCAGTGGCGCGTATCGGGGCGCAGCCGGGGGACGTAGTGCTCGTCACCGGACCCTGCGGCGCTTCCGCGGCGGGGCTGCGCGAGCTCCGCCGCGGCCGCGGCGGGTCCGACACGCCCGGGTTGGCCGAGTCGTACCGGCGGCCGGTGGCGCGTCTGCGCGAGGGTCGGCTGGCCCGCCTGGCAGGGGCCCACGCCATGATGGACGTGTCCGACGGGCTGGCGCTCGACCTGCACCGGCTGGCCGCCGCGTCCGCTGTCGGCCTCGAGCTGGACTCGGTCCCGGTCGCGGCCGGAGCCACCGAGGAAGAGGCGCTCGGTGGGGGCGAGGACTACGAGCTCCTCATCGCCATCGACGTGGTGGGCGCGGGCATGCTGGTGGACCGCTTCTCCTCGGAGGGCCTGCGTCGCCCGACCATGGTCGGCCTGGTGGTGGAGGACGCCTCGGTGTTCACCCTGCGCGGGCAGGCACTCCAACCCTCGGGCTGGCAGCATCGGCTCGGGTAGGCCTCTGGGATGCGCCGGGTGGCCAGTCAGCCCGGCAACAGGGCCGCCGGGGCCGTCAGCTCGTGGCGGCGGGCTCGTGCGTCCGACGCGGCGGCTTGGTCACCTTGCCGGCCCGGATGCACGAGGTGCAGACGTGCAGCCGCTTGGGCGCACCGTCGACGATGGCCCGCACCCGCTGGATGTTCGGGTCCCAGCGCCGCTTGGTGCGACGGTGGGAGTGGCTCACGTTCATGCCGAACGAGGGCTTTTTGCCACAGATGTCGCACACTGCTGCCATTGGAGAAACCTTCCTGGGGGGAGGCCGCGGTCACCGGACCACGCAGGCCTTCACGAACGGGTCAAAGGTTAGCATCCCTTGCCATGACCTCCCCGGCGACGCTCGGCGCCGATGATCTGCGCGCCGTCATGGGGGGCTACCGGGACGCCCTGCGGCTGCACCAGGCCGACATCAACCGCCTCAACGTCTACCCGGTGCCCGACGGGGACACCGGGACCAACATGGCCCTGACCCTCGAAGCCGTGGTCAGCGAGCTGCAGGACGTCGAGGACGGGGCGGGCCTGCTCGAGGTGTGCCGAGCGATCGGGCACGGCTCCCTCATGGGGGCCCGGGGGAACTCGGGCGTGATCCTGTCCCAGCTGCTCCGGGGCATGAGCGAGCGCATGGGGGCGGCCGGCGAGGACGGCGTCGGCCCCGACGTCCTGGTCGACGCCATCGGCCATGCCTCCGAGTTGGCCCGGCGGGCCGTGGTGCGCCCGGTCGAGGGGACGATCCTCACGGTGGCCGCCGCCGCCGCCACGGGAGCGGCCCAGGGTTCGGGCCTGGTCGGCGTGATGGAGAGCGCCCGGGGCGAGGCGGCCGACGCCCTGGCCCGCACGCCCGAGATGCTGCCCGTCCTGGCCCGGGCCGGGGTGGTGGATGCCGGCGGCAGCGGGTACCTGCTCCTGCTCGATGCTTTCCTGCTGGTGCTCGACGGGCGGCCCCTGCCGGAGCCGTCGGGTGTGGACGCCCCGGACCTCAGCAACCTCAACGGGGCCTGGGCCGATCAGGACGGGACGCACGGCGAGGAGCACGCCGTCGGGGACCTGCGCTACGAGGTCATGTACTTCCTGCACGCCCCCGACGATTCCATTGAGTTCTTCAAGGACGTCTGGGCCGGCATCGGCGACTCCATCGTCGTCGTGGGGGGCGACGGCCTGTGGAACTGCCACATCCACACGAACGACATCGGTGCCGCCATCGAGGCCGGTGTGGACACCGGGCGCCCCCACCGCATCCGGGTGACCGACCTCGACGAGCAGGTCGAGGAGGAGCGCTGGGTGCGCGAGAGCGTCGGCGCCGCGGGCGCCGGCGCCGGCACCGAGGACACCGGTCCCCCTCCCACCACGAGCGTGGTCGCCGTCGTGTCGGGCGACGGCATCGGGCGCATCTTCCGCTCGCTCGGCGTCCATCACCTCGTCGTGGGCGGCCAGACCATGAACCCGGCGACGGCCGACCTGGTCAAGGCGGTCGAGTCGATCGCCTCCGAACAGGTGGTGATCCTGCCCAACAACAAGAACATCCGGCCGGTGGCCGACCAGGTCGACGCGCTGTGCGGCAAGACGGTCCGGGTGGTGGCGACCGGCTCCATCGTCGAGGGCTTCGCCGCCCTGCT
>Ga0302178_10002424_pt1 | contig 14754 bp, 20 predicted proteins | sample I_Palsa_E1_3_FD_198790 | JGI IMG/M metagenome (GOLD analysis project Ga0302178, IMG submission 198790) | Peat permafrost microbial communities from Stordalen Mire near Abisko, Sweden - I_Palsa_E1_3 | ecosystem: Environmental > Terrestrial > Soil > Palsa > Peat permafrost | place: Sweden... | reverse complement strand
GCGGCCGCGCATTCAGGAAAGGAGGCTCACCGATGACGGGATGGATTGTCGGGATCGTGCTCGGCGTGGTGGTGATCGCCGTCGCCGCGGCGATCGTGATCGCGATCGTGGCGCTCGCGCAGCGGATCGCGCGCCAGGCGCGGACCGCGGTCGATGGGGTCGGCGCCGTCAAACAGCAGACCGACGAGCTCGCCGGGATCTCCAGGATCAACGACTCAGGCGTGCGGATCCTCCGCTCGGCCCGGGCGCTGCGCAAGGTGGCGGTGGGCAAATGACGCTCGTGATCGCCACTTCGGCACATACCTACTGGGGGATCTCGCTGGTGATCGGGCTGGTCGCGGCGCTCGCCGTCGCCGGGCTGCTGGCCGTGCTGCTCAGGGCGGTCAACGACATCGACGGCTCCGTAGGAAAGCTGCTCGGGGTCGCCGGCCAGGTCGCGGCCAACACTTCGCACATTCCCGAGCTGACGGCGACCGCGCCGGTGCTCGGCAAGATCGTGGAGGAGGCGGTGGTGCAGGACGGGTACATGAATGCGCTGACAGACGGGTTCGGTGGCGCATGAGCACGCACGCGCTCGTCGCCCTCAGCGTGGTGCTGGCGGTCGTCGTGATCGCGGTGCTCGCGGGCGCGCTGATCCTCGTGCGACGCGGCCTCGAGTCGGTCTCCGGCAACCTCGCGACGCTCGCGAGCGCCCTGGAAGGGGTCGAGGCCGAGCACCTGCGACCGCTCGAGCCCGCCGTCAAAGCGATCAACGCCCAGTTCGACGTGATCCTCGGCGCCTTTCCCGGGATCGCCGCCAAGGCGGCGGTCGTAGCCGAGCGGAGGCCGCGATGACGCTCTACTGGATCGGGGACGCCGTTCTGATCCTGGTCGTCGCGCCGGTCGTCGTCGTGCTCCTGCAGGGCGTGCTCACCGCAGCCCGCTCGATCGTCCCGAACGTCGAGCGGATCGCGAACGCGGCGGCGGCCGGCTCGAAGGACCTCGACGCGGTCCCGCTGCTGCTGACCACCCAGGATCAGGTGATCAGGACAGTTCAGACCGTCGCCAACTACGGCGGCTCGCTCGACGTGATCCTCGACGACGAAATCGGGGGGACGGACTGATGCCCGCCGCAGGTGTCGTGCTCGCGATCGCGGTCCTCGCGATCGTGCTCGTGCTCGTCTACTACCTGGTCTCGACGATCGTCGCGCTGCGTCAGATCTCCGCCGGGCTCGGCCGGGCGATCGCCGGGGTCGGAGAGTTGATCGACAAATCGGAGCCGGTCGCACCGGTCGTGCAGACGATCAACTCGAATCTCGACGCGGCCGTCGATGCACTCGAGGGGCTGCTGGTCAAGAAGGCGGGGCTCGGCGACGCGGTCGGCCTGCTCGAGGGGCTCTACCCGGGGGCCGCCGCCGAGGGGCTGCGGAACTTCCCGGCGAGCCTGACGATCACGCCCCCGCGGATCGCGGAGGTCTACACCAAGGGGACGCTGACGCTCGCGCGGCTGGGCCGTGAGGCGCCGATCGCAGCGGCGAGCCCTAACGGCCCGGTGCTGCGCGCCGTCACCTACGGGAGCGCTGCAGCGCGTGCCCTGTATCCGGACCTTCGCCAGACCCACCCGGCCAAGATGCCGCGCTCGCCGGTCATCGGGACGAGCGCGCCGACCCAGTACGAGCCGGCCGACTCGCCGGGCACGCGGCGCGCGATGCCCGGAAGCACGGCCGAGCTCGACCGCCCGACGACACACGAGAGGAATGGCGATGCAGACGCCGGCACCGTTTGAGTACGAACGCGCAACGAGCCTGGCGGGCGCGATCGCGGCGCTCCACGACGGGGACGGCGATGCCCGCGTGATCGCCGGCGGCCACAGCCTGCTGCCGATGATGAAGCTGCGGCTCGCGACCCCGGAGCGGCTGATCGACTTGGGCGACCTCGAGGACGAGCTCAGCTACATCCGCGAGGAGCCCGGGGAGATCCGGATCGGCGCGCTCACCCGGCACGTCGATCTGCTCCGGTCCCAGGTGCTGGCAGAGCAGTTCCCGGTGTTCCGCGACGCCGAGGAGGTGATTGCCGATCCGGTTGTGCGCAACCGCGGCACGATCGGCGGCTCGCTCTGCCAGGCCGACCCCGGCGAGGACCTGTCGGCCGTCTGCGCGGCGCTGAAGGCGAGCGTCGTGCTCAGGGGACCGGCCGGGGAGCGGGTCGTCGGGATGGACGGGTTCCATCTCGGGCCGTACGTGACCGTCGTCGGCTTCGACGAGATCCTCACCGAGATCAGGATCGCCAAGCGCCCACACGGCGGCAGCGCGTACGAGAAGGTCGAGCGCCGCGCCGGCGACTTCGCGATCGGCGCCGCCGCCGCGGCTCTCAACATCTCGGGCGGGACGATCGTCGACGCCGGCGTCGCGCTCAGCGCGCTGGCCCCGACGACGGTCGAGATCAAACGGGCCGAGGAGCTGCTGCGCGGCTCGCGGCCGTCCGAGGAGCTGTTCGCCCAGGCCGGCGAGATCGCCGCGGCCGACTGCGCGCCGACCGCAGACGGCCGCGGGCCCGTCGACTACAAGCGCCATCTGGCCGGTGTATTGACCAAACGCGCCCTGCGCCGCGCCGCCGCCCGCGCGCTGCAGAAGGAGGCATGAGCGTGCAGATCACGGTGAACATCAACGGCGAGGACGTCACGCGCGAGGAGGAGCCGCGCAAGCTGCTCGTCCACTTCATCCGCGAGACGCCGGGCCTGACGGGCACGCACTGGGGGTGCGATACGTCCAACTGCGGCGCCTGCGTCGTGCTGATGGACGGCGAGCCGGTCAAGTCGTGCACGGTGCTCGCGGCGATGGCCGAGGGCCACGCGATCCGTACGGTCGAGGGACTCGAACGGGACGGTCGCCTCGATCCGGTGCAGCAGGGCTTCCACGAACTGCACGCGCTGCAGTGCGGGTTCTGCACCCCCGGGATGCTGATGACCGCCCGCGCCCTGCTCGACGAGAATCCCGACCCGACCGAGGCCGAGATCCGCACCGCGATCTCCGGCGCGATCTGCCGCTGTACCGGCTACAAGAACATCGTCGCCGCGATCCGCTGGGCGGCGGAGCACCCGGCCGCCGTCGAACAGGAGGCGTGAGCATGGCCATCACCGAGAATCCCCCCAGTGATCGCCCGATCGGCTTCGGCCGGCTGAAGCGCAAGGAGGATGCGCGCTTCATCCGCGGCAAGGGCAATTACCTCGACGACATCCGCCTGCCGGGGATGCTGCACGGGGCGGTCCTGCGTAGCCCCTACGCGCACGCAAGGATCAATTCGATCGACACCTCGGCGGCGCTCGCGCACCCGAACGTCGCCGCCGTCGTCACCGCGAAGGACCTGGAGACGCTCGGGCTCGCGTGGATGCCAACGATCTCCTACGACACGCAGGCGGTGCTGGCCGGCGACAAGGTCCGCTTCCAGGGCCAGGAGGTCGCGTTCGTGATCGCGACCGACGAGTACTCGGCGCGGGACGCGCTGCCGTTGATCGAGGTCGACTACGACCCGCTGCCGGCGGTCGTCAACGCCCGCAAGGCGCTCGACCCCGATGCGCCGCTGATCCGCGACGACAAGGAGGGACAGGTCGACAACCTTGCGAGCCCGACCTGGGAGGCCGGCGACGAGGAGGCGGCCGACCGCGTGTTCGCCGAGGCGGACGTCGTCGTCGAGCGCGACATCATCTATCCGCGCTGCCACCCGGCGCCGCTCGAGACGTGCGGGATGATCGCCGACTTCAATCCGGAGACCGGCCAGCTCGACATCTACAACGGCAACCAGGCGCCGCACGTCCACCGGACGGTGTACGCGCACGTCGCCGGGCTGGCCGAGCACATGATCCGGATCCGCTGCGGCGACATCGGTGGCGGCTTCGGCAACAAGGTGCCGATCTACCCCGGTTACGTGTGCGCGATCGCCGGGTCGATCGTCGCCGGCAAGCCGGTCAAGTGGATCGAGGATCGCTCCGAGAACCTGATGTCGACCGGGTTCGCGCGCGACTACGTGATGCACGCCTCGATCGCCGCCAAGGACGGGAAGATCACGGGGCTGAAGGTCGATGTGATCGCCGACCATGGCGCGTTTGACTCGACCGCCCAGCCGACGAAGTTCCCCGCCGGCTTCTTCCACATCTGCTGCGGTTCCTACGACCTGCAGGCCGCGCACGTGAAGGTCAAGGCCGTCTACACGAACAAGGCACCCGGGGGCGTTGCCTACCGCTGCTCGTTCAGGATCACCGAGGCGGTCTACCTGGTCGAGCGGATGGTCGGCGCGCTCGCACGCGAGCTGGGGGTCGACCCGATCGAGCTGCGGATGCGGAGCTTCATCCGGCCGGAGCAGTTCCCGTACGAGACGACCACCGGCTGGACCTACGACTCCGGCGACTATGCGAAGACGATGAAGGTCGCGATGGAGATCGCCGGCTACGAGCAATTGCGCCGCGAGCAGGCCGAGAAGCGGGCGCGTGGCGAGCTGATGGGGATCGGCGTCTCGTTCTTCACCGAGGGCGTCGGGGCCGGGCCGCGCAAGCACATGGACATCCTCGGGTTGTCGATGAACGACGGCGCCGACCTGCGGATCCACCCGTCAGGCAAGGCGGTCGTGTCGCTCAGCGCGCAGACCCAGGGCCAGGGCCACGAGACGACGTTCGCGCAGATCGTCGCCGAGGAGCTCGGGATCCCGCCCGAGGACGTCGAGGTCCGCCACGGCGACACCGACAAGTCGCCCTATGGCCTCGGCACCTACGGCTCGCGCAGCACGCCCGTGTCCGGCGGCGCGGTCGCGATCGTCAGCCGCAAGGTCCGCGACAAGGCGCGGCTGATCGCGGCGACGATGCTCGAGGCCAGGCCCGAGGACCTCAGCTGGGAGAAGGGCCGCTGGTACGTCAAGGGCGACCCGGAGACGGGGGTTCTGATCGAGCAGATCGCGGCGCGGGCGTACAGCGGCGAGCCGCTGCCGGAGGGGTATGAGGGCGGGCTCGACGCGCAGGTGATCTACGACCCGCCGAACCTGACGTACCCGTACGGCGCCTACATCGCGGTCGTCGACGTCGACCCCGAGACTGCCGCGGTCAGGGTCAGGCGGTTCATCGCGGTCGACGACTGCGGCGTGCGGATCAATCCGATGATCGTCGACGGGCAGATCCACGGCGGCCTCGCCGAGGGCATCGGGATCGCGCTGATGGAGGTGATCACGTTCGACGAAGAGGGCAACTGCCTGAACGGGTCGTTCATGGACTACCTGATCCCGACCGCGCTCGAATGCCCCGACTTCGAGCTGGGCGAGACGGTCACGCCATGCCCGCACCACCCGCTCGGGGCCAAGGGCGTCGGCGAGTCGCCGAACGTCGGCTCGCCGCCGGCGATCGTCGATGCCGTGATCGACGCGCTGTACGAGACCCATGGGGTCACGCACGTCGACATGCCCTGCACGCCCGCGCGGGTTTGGGCGGCGATGCAAGGACGTCCGGAGCCACCGCAGTGATCTCCGAGGAGCTCGCACGGCGGGCCCGCGCCCTCACCGAGGCGGGCGAGCCGTTCGTCACCGCGACCGTCGTCCGCGCGCGGCACCCGACGAGCGCGCAGCCTGGCAACGTCGCGCTGGTCCGCGCCGACGGGACGATCGAAGGGTTCGTCGGCGGCGTCTGCGCCGAGCAGAGCGTCCGCGCGTACTCGCTCAGGGCGATCGAGGCGGGCGAGCCGCTGCTGCTACGGATCGAGCCGGAGGCGGGCGAGGACGAGGTCGGCGAGGACGGCGCCGTCACCGTCCGCAACCCGTGCCTGTCGGGCGGCGCGCTCGAGATCTTCCTCGAGCCGCTGCTCCCGAAGCCGCGGGTGACGGTCCTCGGCGAGTCGCCGATCGCGGCCTCGCTGCGGAGGCTCGCCGCGGAGGTCGGACTCGACGTGGGGGCCGATGCCGTCCTCGCCGGCCCGCGAGCCGGCGACCTCGCGCTGCTCGTCGCCGCTCACGGCCGCGACGAGCTCGGCGCGCTGCGGAGCGGGCTCGAGCTCGGGCTCCCGTATGTGGGGTTGGTCGCGAGCCCGCGCCGCGGCGCCGGGGTGCTCGACGAGCTGCGCGGCACCGGCGTCCCCGACGAGCTGCTCGCGCGCGTCGACACCCCGGCCGGCGTCGAGATCGGGGCCCAGACGCCGGCGGAGATCGCGGTCTCGATCCTCGCGCAGATCATCAGCGTCAGGCGCCGAAGGAACCGCTCACGGCGACCGACCCTGTCTGCGGCATGACGGTTGCGATCGGGCCGGGCACGATCACGGCGCAAGTCGGTGGCGAGACGTTCCACTTCTGCTGCGAGGGGTGCCGGGACCGCTTCCTGGAGCGCGCGGCCGCGTGACGCCGGGCGAGGTCACAGGCGAGGCCGCCGGCGAGGTCCGGGCGCTCGTCCCCGACGTCGAGACGCTCGCGGTCAGGCTGGGGACGGTCGACTACCTGGTCGACGAGGGGTTGGCGACGTCGATGTTCCTGAGCCTGCGGCTGCCGCAGCCGCTGCTGCTCGAGGGGGAGGCCGGGGTCGGCAAGACCGAGGCGGCGAAGGCGCTCGCGGCCGTGCTCGACACGCCGCTGATCCGCCTGCAGTGCTACGAGGGGATCGACGCGGCCGAGGCGCTGTACGAGTGGAACTACCCGCGCCAGCTGCTCGGCATCCGCCTGGCGGAGTCGGATGGAACCAACCTGCGCGAGCAGGATCTGTTCAGCTCCGAGTACCTGATCCGCCGGCCGCTGCTGCGCGCGCTCGAGCACCCCGGGCCGCGTCCCGCGGTGCTGCTGATCGACGAGATCGACCGCGCCGACGACGACTTCGAGGCTTTCCTGCTCGAGCTGCTCGGCGAGGCGGCCGTCACGATCCCCGAGCTCGGCGTGATCCGGGCGACCCACCCGCCCGCGATCGTTCTGACCTCGAACCGCACGCGCGACCTGCACGACGCGGTCAAGCGCCGCTGCCTGTACCAGTGGATCGACTACCCGAGCCCGGAGCGCGAGGTCGAGATCATCCGGCGGCGCGTCAAGGGCGCTTCGGAGACGCTCGCCGTCCAGGTCGCGAGCGCGGTCAGCGCGATTCGCCTGAGCGATGTGCAGAAGCCGCCCGGGGTCGCCGAGGCGATCGACTGGCTGGCGGCGCTCGAGCTGCTCGGCGTCCGTGCGCTCAACGCGGCGACGATCGATCGCACGCTCGGCTCGGTGCTGAAGTACGCCGAGGATCAGGAGCTGGTGCGAGCCGCCGGGCTCGAGCGGCTGGCGGGGGTGGCGAAGTGAGTCCGGAGAGCGAAGTGGTCTCCGCGGTGCGGACGGTCGAACTCGACCTGCCGCCGCTCGTCGGCGCGTTCGCGCGGCGCCTGCACGACGCCGGGTTGCCGGTCGGCCCCGAGCGCGCCGTGTCGCTGGCGCGCGCGCTCGCGCTTGCGCCGCCGATCGCCCGGCGGCGCCTGTACTTCACCGCGCGGGCGGTGCTGGTCAGCGAGCAGTCCCAGCTGCGCGTGTTCGATGCCGTGTTCGCCGAGGTCTTTGGGGCTCGCACCGGCGAGCGGGACCTCGACACGCCGGACGCCTCGGTGGCGCCCGCGGGAGCCGCGGTGGCATCAGCCCCCGGGCCGGCGGTCGATCTCGAGTCGGCGGCGCCGGCGGACGGGTTCAGCGCCACGGCTCGCCCCGGGGCCGTGGATGAGCTCGATGCGCGGGCGCTGCCGGTCCTGGCGAGCGACGAGGAGGTGCTACGCGCCAAGCGCTTCGACACGCTCGAGCCCGACGAGCTGGCCGCCGTGGCGAAGCTGATGGCGCGTCTGCGGATCGCGCCGCCGACCCGGCTGACGCGGCGTGCGCGGCGCGACCGACACGGACGCCACATCGACCTGCGCCGGACGCTGCGCGACAGCCATCGGACGGCCGGTGACCCGGTCCGCCTGACCCGCCGCCGGCGTCTGGAGGCCCGCCGGCGGCTGGTGATGCTGTGCGACATCTCGGGTTCGATGGAGCCATACGCGCGCGCGTACCTGCAGCTCCTCGTGTCCGCGGTGGCGAGCGGACGGCGGGCGGAGGCCTTCACGTTCGCCACGCGGCTCACACGCCTGACACGGGCGCTGCGCTCGGGGCGCCCCGACCGGGCGATCGAGCGCGCGGCGGCGGCCGCGCCCGACTGGTCCAGCGGCACCCGAATCGCCGATGCCCTGCGAGCGTTCAACGACGGGTATGGACGCCGCGGGATGGCGCGGGGAGCGGTCGTGGTGATTATTTCCGACGGCTGGGAGCGCGGCGACCCCGCGGCGGTTGGCCGCGAGATGGAGCGGCTCGCGCGCGTCGCCTACAGGATCGTGTGGGTCAACCCGCGCGTGGCCGCGACCAGCTTCGCACCACGCGCCGGTGGCATGGCCGCGGCGCTGCCGCACGTCGATGCCCTGATCAGCGGCCACAGCCTCGGCGCGCTCGACGAACTGGCCGACGCAATCGCGGCGCCGCGAGGAGCGGGCACGCGCCGCCCGCCCCGAACTCCCTCGGTCCCAGAGCCTGAGCCGTGGGCGAGCGCGACACCCGTTCCCGGCAGCTCGGTCGCGATGCCGAGCGGCTATGGCCCGAAGCGGGGGCTGACCACGCCGGGATGGGGCAGCCGGTGAGCGCTCGAGACGGGAAGCTGTGCATCTACCCGGGATGCGAGCGGCCCGCGGTCCCGGCCCATCCGCTCGGCGGGCCGCAGCCGAGCTTCTGCGATCTGGAGGCGCACAACGCGCTCACGGCGCATCTCGAGCGCCAGCGCCTCGCTTCTGCGGGTCGAATTTTTCCAACCACAGTGGAGAAATTCGACCCGCACGATCGAAATGCAAGCGAAGAAGAGGAGACAGAGGATGGGGGATGAGGCGTATCGAGCTGTTTTTCTGCGGGTCCACCCGACCGGCAAGATGGTGCTCAGTCTCACAACGGAGACCGACGGCCAGGAGTCGCGCTACGCGCAGCTGGTCGGCAGCGAGCTCGGTGTGCCGCCGCTCGACGTCAAGGTCGTGCCGGCCGACACCAACCGCTTCGGCGTCGGGCATGGCTTCAACACGAGCCCGTCCGGCGGGACCACCGAGGCAATCGTCAGCGCGACGGGCAAGATCCGTGCCAAGGCCCAGCTGCTCGCCGGGATGGCGCTCGAGACCCCCGCCGACGCGCTGCGTTGGACCGACGGGGCGTTCGTCAAGCAGGACGACCCGGCAAAGTCGCAGACGATCGCCGACATCGCTCTGTACGCGCACGGCAGCGGCGAGCTGCCGCCCGGCGTCGAGGGCGGGCTCGACGCCCAGACCGTGTACCGCGACTGATGAGCACTGGGGTGATCGCGCCGGCGGTGTACACGTTCGGGCCTTCTAACGCGCACCTGACGGTACGCACCGGCAGGACCGGACCCGCGGCCAGGGCCGGGCATAACCTCCTGATCGAGCCGCGCAACTGGCAGGCCACGTTCGAGGTCAGCGCCGCGGAGGGGCGCTCGAGCATCGCGCTGACAGTCGACACCGGTTCCCTGCACGTGCTCGAGGGGACCGGCGGGATGCAAGCGCTCGGCGACGAGGACAAGGACTCGATCGTCCAGACGATCAACGACGAGATCCTCAAGCGCACGGTGGTCGAGTTCCGCTCCACGCGGGTCGAGCTGGGCCCGGACGGTCTCGCCGCGGAGGGCGAGCTCGAGCTGATGGGGCAGCGTCACCCGCTGGCCTTCACACTGTCACTCGACGGGGCGGGGCGGCTGACCGGACGGACGACGTTCAGGCAGAGCGACTGGGGGCTCAAGCCCTTTTCGACCCTGTTCGGCACGCTCAAGGTCGCCGACGAGGTCGAGATCGCAGTCGATGCCGATCTAGGAAAGGAGCGACATGATTGAGCTGGACCATCAGTTCACGACGGGCAAGCCGACCGACTACAACTGGGACGCGATCCTCGACCTCGAGCGCCTGATCCCGTGCGTCGAGGGAGGCCGGGTGATCGAGCGCATTGGCGACGGCAGCGCGAAGGCCGAGATCAAGGTGAAGATGGGCGCGATGTCGATGAAGTTCAAGGGTACGGTCGAGGTTGCCGAGCGCGATGACAGCACCCACCGCGCCGTCCTGCGCGTCAAGTCCCGCGAGGAGGGCGGGCAGGGCTACGCGAACGCCGACGTCACGTTTGCGCTCGGCGACGGCGGCGGCACGATTCACACGGCGGCGCAGATCAGCGGCAAGGCGGCGTCGATGGGCGAGGGCGTGGTGGTCAGCGTGCTCGGCGCGCTGATCCAGGACTTTACGGAGAAGCTGGCAGCGATCTAGCTGGGAGGCGGTGCGATGAACGTCGGCGAGGCGATGCGCGAGTGGGCGGAGCGGAGCGAGGCCCTCGCGATCGCGACGGTCGTTGAGACCAAGAAGTCGGCGCCGCAGCCGGTCGGGACGAAGATGGCGGTGAGCGCCGGGGGCGAGATCGCCGGAGCGGTGTCCGGCGGCTGCGTCGAGAGCGCGGTCGTCGAGGTCGCCGAGCGGATCATCGCCGGGGCCGGACCGCAGTTGCTCACGTTCGGGATCGCCGACGAGGAGGCGTGGGATGTGGGGCTCCCATGCGGCGGCGAGATCACGGTGTGGGTCGACCGCTACGACCCGGCGGGGTTGCAGGGTGAGTTTGAGCGGTGCAAGCGCGAGGGTGTCCGTGCCGCGCTCGTGACGGTCGTCGCCGGCAGCTCGGCGCTGGGCGAGCGCACGCTGTTGAGCGTCGACGGCGAGCGGCGGGGTGCGCTCAGCGATCCCGAGCTCGACGCGACCGGCTTCGAGCTCGCGCGCGAAGCGCTGTGGACGGAGCGGCGCGCGCTGCACGCGTTCGGAGAAGCGAGCCTGTTCGTCGACGTGGCCGCGCCGGCGCCGCGGCTCGTGATCGTTGGCGCGGTCGACTTCGCCGCCCAGCTCGCCGCCGTCGCCGCACTGCTCGGATGGCGCGCGATCGTGGTCGATCCGCGGGCGCGGTTCGCGACGCCCGAGCGGTTCCCGGCCGCGGAGCGCGTGATCGCCGCGTGGCCGCGGGAGGCGCTCGCCCAGCTCGAGCCGCTCGACCAGGCCTCCGCCGTCGCCGTGCTGACCCACGACCCGAAGCTCGACGACGCGGCGCTGCTGGCGGCGCTCGAGTCTGAAGCGGGCTACATCGGGGCGATGGGCAGCCGGCGGGCCCAGGCGCGGCGCCGCGAGCGCCTGCTCGCCGCGGGCGTGGCGCCTGAGCAGCTGGACCGCGTCGCCGCGCCGATCGGTCTCGACCTCGGCGGCACGACCGCGAGTGAGACGGCGCTGTCGATCATGGGCGAGGTCATCGCGGCCCGTCACGGCCGCCACGGTGGCCGGCTGAGCGACACCGCGGGGCCGATTCACGCGACGCTGGTCGGTAGGAGGTGAGCGGCTGATGGCGCTCAAGCAGATGCGACTGGCGCAGCCGGGCGAGGTGCCGATTGGTGGTGGCACCGCCGTCCAGGAGGACCCTCGACGGCCGGTGTTCCGTGGCAACGGCGAGCACGACTACGTCTGCGCCGGCTGCGGGAACCTGCTCGCGGCTGCGATGCCACCGGAGTGGATGAACCGCAAGCTCAGGATTCGCTGCGCCAGTTGCCGCGCGGTCAACGTCGCCGTCGAGGAGGAGGGGGTCGACTACGAGTCGGCCTACCGGCGCAGGCCGGCCGATCGATGAGCAGCGAAGCGTTCGTCACCGCGCTGGTGCTCGCCGCGGGCGGCTCCCGGCGCCTCGGCGAACCCAAGCAGCTCCTGCCGCTGGGCGACTCGACCGTGCTCGGGACCGTGCTCGACGTCGTCCGCACCTGTTCCCTGGATCAGCGGCTGTGCGTGATCGGGGGCGCCGCGGGGCGGGTGCGGGGGGCGGTCGATCTGACCGGGTTCGACGTGGTCGAGAATCCGAGCTTCGGCGAGGGGTGCTCGTCATCGATCGCCGCGGCGCTCCGCGCCGTCGACGTCCGCGCGCAGACGCTGGTGCTGATCCTCGGCGACCAGCCGGGACTGTCGCCGGCAAGCGTCGCCGCGCTCGTCACCGGCCGGGGCGAGGCACCGATCGCCGCCTGCCGCTACGAGGACGGGCGTGGCCACCCGCTCGCGTTCGACCGCTCGCTGTTCGGCGAGCTCGCCTCCATGCACGGCGACAAGGCGGTGTGGAAGCTGATGGACCGGCACGCGAGCCGGGTCGTCGAGGTCCCGGTTGCCGGGCTGATCCCGCGGGATGTAGACACCAGGGAGGACTACGACCGGCTGCTCGCGGAGCGGAGCCGGCCTAGCAGCAGTCCCACGACTAGGGGAGGATCTCGAATGCCAGGCAGTGACGCGGTCGGACCGCCGCGAAGTGACGCCGGTCGAGCGTGATCACGACGGTTGCGCCGAGCCGCTCGGCGAGCGCAATCGCCGAGGCGTCAGTGCCTCCCAACGGAAAGTCGGCGTACTGCTCGACGAGCTCGCCCATCCGTTCGAAGTCTGCCGCGCTCGGTGCCTCGATATCAAGGCTCCTGAGCCCTCGAAGGAACATCGCCTCGGCCTGCGCCCCGAGCTCGCGGCCCACGAAGTAGGTGGCCTCAGCGATCGCCAGAGCCGGAAGGACCAGCCGCAGGTCGCCGCGAGCAAGCGCGGCGACCGAAGCGTCGTGGTCGACGTCATCGGCGTCCGCGGCGGCGTACAGCGGCCCCGCGTCAACTACCGCGAGCACGTCTGTCCCACTCGCGCTCCAGAAGCACTTCCATGTCGCGTGCGGTCGTGCTCAGGCCGCTCTTGCCGACCGACGCGAACGGCAGCGCGCGCTCGTTGTCCGTGTTGCCGAACCCTAGGTGGGCCGCGATCGCGTCCCGTGCGATCGCGGACACCGGAAGCGACTGGCGACGTGCCTCCCGTTCGAGCGCTGCGGCAATCTCATCCGGCAGGGAGATGGTGGTGCGCCGCATACATGCATACTAGCATCAGACTGACGATCGCCGCTGCCGGCGCCGACGGCGCCGGCCGGTGAGCTGCCACGGGCCGGGCAGCAGATCGAGCGCGACGTTCACTGCCCAGACGATCGCGGTCGCGCCGACAAATGTCCAGAAGCCGTGGATCCGGAAGCCGGAGACGATCGCCCTGGTCGCGACCAGCATCAGCAGCGACACGAAGAACCAGGCGACGCCGAGGGTCAGGATCGCGAGCGGCAGCGTCACGAACCGCAGCAACGGCTTGACAATCGTGTTGAGCACGCCGAACACGGCCGCGGCGAGCAGCAGCGAGCCGGCGCCCGAGACCGTCACGTTGCTCAGCACCGCCGCGACCACTCCGATCACGAGCGCGTTCGACAGCCACGAGATCGCGAGGCGAGCGGGTAGCGGGAGCTTGGACAGGCCGCCTCGTCTCGGCACCGTTCGACGGTCGTTCCGTGGCATGTTCAGATCTGTTGTACCGGGTCATCGCCGCCGGCAGGCGTCAGCCCCCGCCGGCGCGCAAACAAAGTGCGCCGGCGCCGCCGCGTCTTGCGGCGACACCGGCGCGAATGGGCTAGTCAGCCCGCCGAACCCCCCAACCTGGAAACGTCAACGCGCGGGCCTAGACAAACCCCCGGCTCGCCCAGTGCCTCGCGCCCGCCCCCGAGCGCGAGCCGCTCCCAAAATGAAGAACGCGTTCTGCATCAGCTGACACGCGGGACGATGCCACCACCCCGCCAAAGTCGGACCAAAGAACCGCCAAAGAGCGCACTAGACAGCCGTCCGCGTCAATGAGACGACGTTCGAGCGGGTCGCCCGCTCCCCCGGATCGCGGCGCGCCAACCAGGCGAGCGCGCTGTCAAGCGCGTCGGCGGCGTCCGCCTGGGCCAGCGCGTCGGTCCGCGCGCTCAGGTCCGTGATCCCGAGGATCTCGAGCGCCTCATCGCGGACCGAGCACTCGGGCCAGATCTCGGTGTCGATCGTCGCCATCGAGCGCGCGGCCTGGACGAGCAGTTCGGACGCGAGCTCGGGATCGATTTCGACGGCGTACCTCGCGACCAGCCACAGCGCGAACACGGTCAGCGGCGGAACCCCGGGCGTGCGCATCAGGCGCGCCGTCTCGAGCAGGGCAGTCCGGCCGATCGAGGCGTCGCGCGCGGTCGCGGCGGTCAAGCCGATCCCGGCGGCGCACCCGTGCATGAACGCGTGGCCGCATGCCCGCGCGCAGTCGGCGCTCTTGGCCGCGTGCGCGGTGCTCGTCTCGAACCGGGCGTGAACGTAGTCGTCGATCGCGAGGAAGTAGTGGACCCACCCGCGCGCGCGATCGCCGAGCTCGGAACCGAGCAACCGCTCGAGCGTCGACTTGACCGACGCCATCTCGGCGAAGTCCCGCGCGTTCGTCGTGACCGCGTAGTAGTTGCAGATCGCCATCGCCGCGCTGTCGCGGTCTCCGAGCGCTTCCGTGCGAGCCGCCAGCCGGCGGATCCACGGCAGCGCCCGCTCCGCGAACGAGACGAATACCGCCGCCTGCAGGAGCTTGATCTCATCCTCGGGGGCGGGCTTCAGCGCGAGCACGCGCTCGACGAAGTCGTGCGTCTCATTGGTCAGCATCCCGGCGTACCAGATCGGGCGTAGGCCGAGCGCGAGGGCGCCAGCGTGGGTCGCGTCCCCGGCCCCGATCGCGTGGGCGAGCGCGGCGCGCAGGTTTGCGTGGTCGGCGACCCAGGGCGCGGCGATCGTCGCCGGCGGCTCACCGGCGTCGAGCCGCTCGCGCGCCGTCTTGACCGCCTCGGCGAAGTAGCGCGCGTGCCGGTCACGCAGCTCCG
>Ga0302178_10002423_pt1 | contig 14756 bp, 14 predicted proteins | sample I_Palsa_E1_3_FD_198790 | JGI IMG/M metagenome (GOLD analysis project Ga0302178, IMG submission 198790) | Peat permafrost microbial communities from Stordalen Mire near Abisko, Sweden - I_Palsa_E1_3 | ecosystem: Environmental > Terrestrial > Soil > Palsa > Peat permafrost | place: Sweden... | reverse complement strand
CGGCGGGACGGCTGGAAACTGGGCCCGGCCCGGGGAGACGATCTAGACGCCTGGCTAAACGCCTTCAACCAGCAATGGGTCGACGCGGCGCGGCGAATCAGCCCGGCCCTGCTCATCGAGCTGATCAACGTGGCCGGCCTGCGCTTCGAGGAGCACCTGGCCACGCTTGACCTCGACGCCACCGGCGGCCAGGTGGAGTGGGCGACCGGATCCGACCCGGCGCCGGTCTGGCTCGATGTCGCCCGCGAGTACATGGAACGGTACGTCCACCAGCACCAGATCCGCCGGGCGACCCAGCGGCCCCCGCTCGGGGCTGTCTTCACCGGCCCCGTTCTGACCACGGCGGCGCACGCACTGCCCCGTGCGCTTGATCAGGTGAACCGTCCCGCTGGCACCCTGGTGACATTCACCGCCGAAGGCGAGGGCGGGGCCACTTGGCACGTGGTCCGGACAACGGCAGGCTGGACACTCGACCCGGCCCAGCCGGCGCGGTCTGCCGCATGTCAGGCACGTACCACCGTGGACGGCGCGCTCAAGCTCTACACCCGAGACGCAACCGCGCCACCGCTGACCTGGCAAGGCGATCAGGAACTAGCTCAGGCCCTGGCCGGAGCCAAGGCGGTCCTCGGCTAACCCACCGGCTGGTAGGTGAGGAAGGCGAGGCTGTCACCCACGGTTCGGACCTGCATGAGGCGCACCGGTTTCTTGTCGCTGGTCTGGCCGAACAGGCGCTCGCCGGCTCCGAGCACGAACGGGTAGATCATTAGCCGGAGTTCGTCGACGAGGTCGTGCTCCATGAGCGCGTGCACGAGCTGGCCGCTGGCGTAGACGATGACGTCCCCGCTCACTTCGTGCCTCAGCTTCGAGACCTCGTCCACCACGTCGCCCTTCAGGACCGTCGAGTTGTTCCATTCGGGTTCTGCGAGGGTCGAGGATACGACGTACTTGGGCATTCGGTTCAACCTGTCCGCGAAGGCGCCAGTCCGGGATGGCCACCGCGCGGCGAAGAACTCGTAGCTCCGTCGGCCCAGCAGCAGGACCGCGGCGCCCAGCGCCTCGTCGAGCTCGACCTCGGCCCACGCTGCACGGTCCTTGGCCCCGATCTGGGTGAACCAGCCGCCGAGCTTGAAGCCCTCCTCACCCGTAGGATCCTGGACGACTCCGTCGAGCGAGACGTTCTCGCTGATGACGATCTTTCCCATATCGGCTCTCCTCACAAGTGTCGTCAGCTGCCACTAATACAGACACCGCGAAATCGGAAACTGGGCGCTCGCCGACCGCAAAGCCCCGCGAGGAAGGCACGCAAGAAAGACCCGGCGCGAGAAAGACACGCCACAGGTGCTACCCGAAGCTCGGATCCTCCAGCATGCTCGGATCCTCCAGCGCCTCCGGCAGTCCGAACGGCCTCATCGTGCTGGCGTCGACAAAACGGGTAACCGCCGAGATCCGGTCCCCTTCGAGAGTCAGGACGACCATCCCGTGCCCGTCGAACACCGACCCCGAAGGCTCTCGCACATAGACCGCGTAGGCGGGCTGCCCGTTCGCCCGCGTGGCGATCAGCCGGTACCGCCGCGGCCCGCGCCAGACGGCGACGTCCCGCAGGAACCTGGCAATGGCCGCCGACCCCTGGTATTCCAGTGTCACCGGCGGCATCGTGAACCACGCGTCGTCGGTCAGCAACGCCACCACCCCGTCCACGTCCCAGGCCGCGAGCGCGGCCGCGAACCGCGCCGCCACCTCCCGCGCCTTCGAGGAGCGCGGCAGCGGCGCGCGCTCCCGGTCGGGTCCGGGCAGCGAACTTGCCATGGTCCCCCGGGCCCGCTGCAGCGCGCTATTCACCGAGGCCTCGCTGACCTCGAGCATGTCCGACACTTCCGAAGACCGGAAGCCCAGTACGTCCCGCAGCACGAGCACGGCCCGCTGCCGCGGCGGCAGTTTCTGCACCGCCGCGACGAACGCCAGCGCGATCGCCTCCTGAGCTTCGTACCGTGCCTCCGGACCGGCCACCAGATCCGGCAATTCGTCCAGCAACGCATCCGGATACGGCGCGAGCCGTAGTGGCTCGCCCCGCCGGGTCGGCTCGGACGCCCAGGGCAGCTCGGTCGGCGCCGGCTGCGGCCGCCGGGCGCGTGAGCGCAGCGCGTTCAGGCACCGGTTGGTCGCGATCCGGTACAGCCAGGTGCGCACCGACGAGCGCTCCTCGAAACCGTCCAGCCCGCGCCAGGCCGCCAGCAGCGTCTCCTGCACCACGTCCTCGGCGTCCTGCACCGATCCCAGCATCCGGTAGCAGTGCAGCTGCAACTCACCGAGGAACGGATCGGTTAGCTCACCGAACGCCCGGTCATCTCCCGCCCGGGCCCGCTCCAGCACCGTCTCCACAGCGAACATCCTCCCACCGGTACAGACCCCGCCCACGCCGGAAAGTCATCGCTCAGCCTGGGCGAGGCCCGGTGTCTGAACCAGTGAAGGAGGAGACATGGAACCGAAGTACAACCGCCTAGCCCCCGGCCCGCGCTGGGTGCTGGCGCTGACCTCTGCGGTGTCGTTCATGGTGGCGCTGGACACCCAGGTCGTGGCGACCGCGCTGCCCGTGATCCGGCTGCACCTGCACGCCTCGCTGGCCGCGCTGGAATGGACGGTGAACGCCTACACACTGACCTTCGCCGTGCTGCTGCTGACCGGCGCGGCGGTGGGGGAGCGGCTGGGCCGGCGCCGCATGCTGGCCGCCGGGGTCGGCCTGTTCACCGCGGCCTCGGCCGCGTGCGCCCTGGCCCCGAACGCCGGTGCGCTGGTCGCGGCAAGGGCTGTGCAAGGCGCGGGCGCGGCGCTGATGCTTCCGCTGGCGCTCGCGCTGCTGTCAGCCGCTTTCCCGCCCGAGCGCAGGGCCTGGGCGCTAGGCATCTTCAGCAGCGTGACTGGGATCGCGGTGCTGGCCGGCCCGGTGGTGGGCGGCGCGGTCACCCAGGGCCTGGCCTGGAACTGGATCTTCTGGCTCAACGTGCCGATCGGGGTGATCATGATCCCGCTGATCCTGACCAGGATGACGGCCAGCGCCGGCACCCGCGCCAGCCTGGACCCCATCGGCCTGCTGCTGGCCACGGGCGGCGCGCTCGGCCTGGTCTGGGCCCTGATCCGGGCCAACGACAGCGGCTGGGCGAGTCCTGAGATCGTGGCCACGCTAACGACCGGTGCCCTGCTCGCGACCGGGTTCGTGGCCTGGGAACTGCGCACCAGTCATCCGATGATCCCGGTCCGCCTATTCGGCCAGCGAGTGTTCGCGGCGGGCAACGTGGCCGCGTTCACGGTGTTCGCGATGCTGTTCGCCCTGGTGTTCTTCATGGCGCAGTTCCTCCAGACCGGCCTCGGCTACGACCCTCTCGGTACCGGCCTGCGGCTACTGCCCGGGTGGGCCATGCTGACCCTGATCGCCCCGTTCGCCGGCACGCTCATCGCCCGGGTGGGCGAGCGCCTGCTTATCGCCGGCGGCATGACCGCAGCCGCGGCCGGCCTGATCTGGATTGCTCTGATCGCGCGGACCGGCCTGCCCTACGAGGATCTGGTCGCGCCGCTGGTCCTCGCGGGCAGTGGCGTCTCGGTGGCCGTACCGGCCACGATGAGCGCCGTCATGACCAGCGTGCCGCCGCAAGCGATCGGCCAGGCCTCGGGCACCCTCAACATGCTCCGCCAGCTCGGCAGCGTGTTCGGCATCGCGATCTGCGCCGCGGTGTTCGCCGCCCACGGCGGCTACGCCTCCCCAGCGGCCTTCACCAGCGGTTTCGGCCCGGCGATGGGCGCCTGCGCGGGCCTGGGCCTGCTCGGCGCCGCGGCCGGCCTGCTCATCCCGGCCAAGCGCCGGCCGACCGAAGCCGAACCACAGCTATCAACCACCCAGGCCGTACTCGAGATCAGGAGATAACCATGTATCAGCGCCTCATTCGCTACCGGACCAAGCCCGACCAGGCCGACGCCAACGCCAAGCTCGTCGAGGCGATCTACGCCGAGCTGCACCGCACTCAGCCCGACGGCGTGAGCTACGCCACGTTCCGCCTCAATGACCAGGTGACGTTCGTGCACGTCGTCCAGGTCCGCGAGGAGCCGAGCCCGCTGCTGGCCGTGAAGGCGTTCGGCGAGTTCCAGGCCGACATCACCGACCGCGTCGACCAAGGCCCCGTCCAGGAGAACCTAACCGAGGTCGGCTCCTACCGCTTCTTCGCCAGCTAGCCAGGCCCACCCACGGAGCCCCCGGCCACTTCCGGGGGCTCTGTCAGGGCTTGAGGCGCTCCTAGCTCAAACATCCGGGGAATGTCAGCAGTCAGCACTAAGGTCGAATAAAGGATTCAAAAGACCTGCAAGAAAGGTAAGCGACCCGATGCGCACCATCCCCACTCCGACCAGCATCACCGAAGCTCTGGACATGCTCGACGACGGGCTCACCTACTTCGAGACTGCCGATTTCATGGCCATGTCCGTCGAGGCCCGACTCGAATACCTCGAGGCGCTTGGCCAGGTCACCACCGTCGCTCGCGCCGTCAAGGCCCGGTTCCTGACTGAGTACATCCGCCGAAGATGGGACGGGACAGTGAGGTGGGCTTACGACCAGCCGATGACCGGCTCCCCGAAGGGGCAACTGCTCCCGATACCTCGGCGTTCATCGGACCGGCAGGCCCAGCCCGGCCGCTCCCGGCTTGGACTGAACCAGCCCGGGTGACAGCCGCTCAAGCCATTCCAGCGCGACCGCCGCGCGGTGCACCTTCTCGGTCGCGTTGGCGCAGGCCACCGCCTCCAGGTGATGCCCGCTGGGGTAGATCGCCTGGGCGTTGCGCAGTCCGAACTTCGCGTACAGCGGCGCCCCGGCCCGGATCAGGTCGCCGAGCTCCTGGCCGCGCACCACCCCGCCGAGCGCGTCGGGGGACTCCACGTACAGGTCGAGCGGTAGCCTGACCGCCGCCCGCATCTCGGCCAGCTCGTCCAGCGTCACGTCGGCCGGGATGTTGACCGTGCTGGCCCCCATCTCCTCCAGGACCTTAAGCGTCACCGGGTTGGTCGGCGACATGCTGGCCGAGACCTTCCACACCAGCCCGGCCGGCAGCGCGCCCCGGGCCTGTGCCTGCGTGACCGCGCGGAGCAGCCCCAGGTCGGCGACCAGGAAGCTGCGGATTCCTTCCTCGGTCGCCCGGAGCACGTCCTCCAGCGCGTAGGACAGCTGGCGCAGGCCCCGCACCTGGTCCCCGTGCGCCCGTCCGTCCGCGGACCGGGCGTGGGCACCGATGCCGAACCGCTCGCGCGGCCCGACGAACAGGCACACCTCGACGCCGGCGCCCAGGCCGGCCTGGGCCATATCGCGCAGCTCGCTGGCCCGCAGCAGCATCGCGCCGCTGCCCTGGGAGACCCGGTTTATCGTGATGCCCTCGGCCTCGGCCGCGCGCAGCACGGCCTCCAGCACGCGCGGCCCCTCGACACTCGGGATCTCGATCCGGAACGCCGCCCCGTCCGGGAAGGTCAACTCGCGGTTCTGGCCGGTGACCCCGAGTCCGTCGAATACCTCGCCGACCCACCTCATCCGCCCGCACCCCTTCCCTATTTTGGCCGAACGACCGCGGTTTTAGGCTCTGCCGAAATCGATTTTCTTCATCCGAATTATCAGTGCCACTAATGACACGGCAGACCTCGAACTGCTGGCCGGAGTGGTCGACCCAGCCTACGTCCGCTACCCGCTGGTGCCCCGGCACGAGTGGTCGGGAGTGATCGAGGCCGTCGGCCCGGGTGTGACCGGCCTTCAATCTGGCCAGTGGATGATCGCCGAAGGCATCATCGCGGACCGGGTCTGCGCCGAGTGCGTGCAAGGGAACACGAACCTGTGCGTGGTCTACGGCGAGCTCGGCTTCACGCGGGCCGGAGCCGCCGCTGACCAGGTGCTGCTTCCGGCCTAGGTGGTGCACGCGCTCGGGAGTTCCGTCAATCTGCTTGAGGCGGCACTGGCCGAGCCCGCCGCCGTGGCCTGGCGGGCCATCGGCCGTGGCCGGCCGCGGCCGGGGGAGCGGGTCGCGGTCGTCGAGGCCGCAGGCACCGCCGGCGCGGTCGAGCGGGCGCTGATCCAGGCCCGCCGCGGCGGTCGGGTGGCGCTGGTCGGGCTGGCCGGGAACAACGTCAAGGCCGCGTTCGGAATTGACGACGCGGTCAACAACGACCTGCTGATCAGTGCCAGCTTCGCCTACACCTCCGCTGCCTTCGCCGAGGTTACCGCGCTGCTAAGCTCCGGCCCGAGGGGGAAGGTCATACTGGACATCAATCCGGAGGACGCGCTATGACCCGCATCCTGGACGCCGAGGTCGCCGTGGCGGCCCAGTCCGAAGTAGCCGAGGGCCCGGTCTGGGACACGAGCCGCGGGCTGCTCTGGTGGGTGGACATCCCGGTCGGCCAGGTGCACGCGATCGATCCTGATACCGGCGCGCGCACCTGGTTCGACGTCGGCGACCCGGTCGGCGCCGTCGGCCTGACCCGCGACGGCGGGCTGGTGCTCGCCCTGGTGGACGGCTTCGCGCTGGCCGATCACGATGGGCAGCGGCTGACCCGCCTGCCCGGCTTCATCGACCGGACCGCGGTCAGGTTCAACGACGGCAAGCCGGACCCGTGGGGGAACTTCTGGGCAGGCACGATGGCCTGGGATGAGACCGGTAACCCGCCCGGCAGCCTGTACCGGCTCAGCCCGGACGGCACGGTCACCGAACTGTTCGGCGACGTCGGCCTGTCCAACGGCCTGGACTGGACCGAGGACCGGAGGCTGTTCTATTACGCGGACAGCAACATCGGCCGGGTCGACCTGTTCGACACCGACCCCGACACCGGCACGCTGTCCGGCCGTCGCCCCTTCGTGACCGTCCCGGAGGCCGACTGCGTACCCGACGGCCTCACCCTCGACGCCGAAGGCTGCCTCTGGCTGGCCGTCTGGGAATCTGGCGAGCTGCGCCGCTTCACGCCCGACGGCCGGCTCGACACCGTGGTCCGGCTGCCCGCCCGCCAGGTCACCTCGGCCGCCTTCGGCGGTCCCGACCTGGGCACCTTGTACATCACCACCGCCCGCCAGGGCTACACCGAGTCCGACCGCCGCCAGCAACCCCACGCCGGCGACATCTTCGCCTGCACCCCGGGCGTCCCCGGCCGCCCGCCGTACCTGTTCGGAGAGACGCGTTAGTTAGTGGCCGGCGTGAGATCCGGGTGCTCCGGGATACGAAGCATGCGGGGACGGTTCCGGCGCGGCGAACAGCTTCATCCACGCCGTGGTGTCAGTCTCTTTTACTTCGACCGGCACCTCGGAGTAGCTGGCTACCTCACGCGGGTCTGCGCCGTGCCTGACCACCGTCTCGTAGACAAAAGGTGAGGCGATGACGCCCAGGCTGGCGGTACTCACGGCGAGGGCATCCTTGAAGTCCGGTGCCTCGACCAGCCGGGCCGCGACGATGATCGCCTCCCCGGAAACGCCCTCCATGTGGCTCACCACCGGACCCACGTTCAGGGCCAGCCGCAACTTGAACCGGGCCGACTCGCCCCGTGTGCTGTTGTGCAGCTCGAGGGCCACGGGTAGCTCTTTTAGGAGCTGATCAAGGACCCTGGCCGTAGACGCGTTCGGCGGAACCACGGTCAGGAAACCGTCGCCGCGATCTTCGGATTGCGCATCGGGAAAGCCCTGCATGGCCTTCTGTGTCATCTTGAACAGCGCTTCCCTGATCAGCAGGCGGTCATTGTCGGTCCGGGTGCGAGCGCCGAAATCGGCTACATCGGTCAGAAAGACGGTGCAGTTCTCTCCGTTCAGCGTTTTCGCATGCTTCCGTGAATAGTCATCGCTGCGTTGACTGGTGGCAGGTGTGCCGTTAACAGGTCTGAACGAAGGGTCGCCCGAATTGTCGTCGTATTCGTATCCGGGCGCGCCCGCGGCCCGCCGCTGATACTTTTGGTTCTGCACGATGTCAAGGACTTGGGGATGCGCGGTGATAAAGGCCGCGAAATCCTTGGTCTGCACCACCAGAGCCCAGACCATCTCCAGTGCCACCACGGTCGCCGAACGGACGCTCACCGTCAGAGCGGCGCGTTCGCCGACCAGCTGGCCGAGACCGCGTACCGCCACGGCCCGTTCGCTGCCGCTCTCGTCGACACGGATCTCGACCTGGCCGCCCAGGATCACCATCACGTGGTCGGCCCGCTCGCCTTCTTCCATGATCCTGGCCCCGGCCGCGAAGGTCCGCCACGAGGCGACGGAGCGGAGTGCTTCCCGCTCGGTCGGGTCAAGGACGTCCCAGAAGCCGGTCGCCGCGCTGTGCGGCCGGACATCTTGGGAATCGGTGTACTCGGGCTGATGCAGGTGGCGAGGGCCAGCGGCCGATCCAGCCGGATAAACCGGAGCTCCGAGTGGCACCGGAAAAACCGGAGCGCCGAGTGGCAGTTGAGCGCCGCTGGCCGCGTCGACCGAGACCGGCGCCTCAGGCGCGGCCACGGGCTCTGGGCCGGCGCCATCGGTCCTTCCGGGTCGCGCCATCTCGACCTGGACCTTGAACCGGCGACCCCCCACCGTGAGCTTCACCGGGTTGCCTCCGTCGGCCCGGGGACCGCCGAGCGGCCGACGAGCCGAGTCGCGCCACCGCGAAAACCTACCGGACAGGTCCATACCTCCGCCTCCCCCAGTATTGCCAGCTAGAGGCGGTGTGCCATAGGCGAGAGTTCCCTGCGCTGCCCTTTACGCCGTCTGTTAGCGGATGATTTTGCTCTTCCCTGTTACAGATGATTTCGGCCAGTTGCGTTCTATGGTGCGCTCTGCGAACGCGACGTATACTCGCCTTACTGCTATGGATAACCGGCCTGCAAGACGAGAAGGTGGCAATTGCGGTATCAGGCTGGTCCTGGTCCGGTGAAACCGTTGCCTTTGGTATGCATCGATCGTTATGCGGTGACATTATCGATGGCCCTTCTTGCGGTTAGCGCGTCCGAGCGGTCTTGGGAGGGTCGCCCCTCGGCTCTGCGATCGATGGCTGGTAACCGAGAGTGATCGGAGAGGCAAACGGGCGGCCCTTCTCGTGTGAGGTACTGCAAGTGTCGTCCGGGGTGACCTCCCGCCTGTTGATCGTCCCGACCTGCGGTGGGTGAGCGGGTGCGCCTGCGCCCGGGTTGCCGGGTTCCTTGACCACTGTCCGCCCTGCACGCGTAGTTATAGTTGATCACTACAAGCAAAGTATGCGTCAAACCACTACCTTTCACAAGGTAAGCAGATGATTTGTCACCAGTCAGGTTGCTATGTGGCACACCGGTTTGTAGCAAGCGACAAACCTCGGCTTCACACGGCTCGATCTCCTGTACAGCCGATGCATCCTGGCGGGTAGTCGTACGCTGTGCTGGTTGCCTCTAGACCGTCTCCTTGCGGTTTGCTAGGTAGCATGGTGTACACTGGCAAAGTTTTGTGATTACTCAAAGTAATAACTGTCCGGTAACATATGGCAAACTTTTAACAGAAGGTAACTTTCGTGGCCTCTGATCAGGGACCTGTCGTTCAGAGCGCCCTCCTCCGCCGGGAGCTCGTCCGGCTGCGCCGAGAACAGGGACTGACCCAGCAGCAGGTCGCCAGCAACCTAGATTGGTCAGCTTCGAAGGTCATCCGGGTCGAAGGGGGCGGCAGCTCGATCACGCAGGTCGACCTCGACGCCCTGCTGTCGCAGTATGGAGTTCGGTCGGCTGCTGAGCGCGAGCGGCTCCAGACGCTGAACCGAGGGGCGCGGGGACGAGGCTGGTGGGAGAGCTACAAGGATGACGTTTCCCCTGCTTACCTCAGCTATATCGGCTTCGAGGCAGGCGCGGCGTTCATCCGGCAGTTCCAGATCGGGTTTATACCAGGCCTGCTGCAGACCCGCGAGTACGCCCGGGTGGTCACCACCGTCGGCTCTGTCGATCCCAAAGAGGTGGACAAATTCGTCGAGCTACGGCTTCGACGGCAACAGGAACTGGCGCAGCGCCAGAGCAGCCTACGGCAGTATTTCGTCATCGACGAAGCGGTCATCCGCCGTCACGTCGGTATCAAGACGTCGCGCGCCATCATGCCGGCTCAGCTCCGCAGCATCGCCGACCGGACGGAGCGGGACGACCGGCTGACGGTTCGCGTGATCCCTTTCGCGTCCGGCGCCCATCCCGGCATGTTCGACACGTTCACGCTGCTGGAATTCGACGGGCAGCTCCCCGACGTCCTGTATCTCGAGGCCGCCCGCGAGGAGTACAACATGATCGCGGAGAACGACCCCCGGGCGGCCCGGTACGCGGAGGACTTTGAACAACTGCTGGTCGATGCCCTGTCTCCGGAAAGATCCGTTCAATTTCTCCGGAATGTGGCGGAGGAAATGTCGTGAAGCGATGTTCTCCGTAGGCCCGGGCAGCTTCTGCCGTACCGCCCGGTTAGGCCACCCGCAGCCGCACAGAAGAAAACGGCACCACTGCAAGTTTCACTAACCAAATCACCTTCACCTGTTGACACATTAATTCCGGCGATTACGAGGAGTTCCTTAGATGACCACCGAGCCCAACCCGTACTCGACGCTCGCCTGGCGCACGAGCAGCGCAAGCGGCGGAAGCGGCGAGTGTGTCGAAGTGGCTCGGTCGGGGCCGTCTGTGCTGATCAGGGACTCGCAAGATCGATCCGGGCCGATCCTCATCGTCAACGCGGCGCAATGGCTCGGGCTCCTTGAGCGCGCTCGCAACGGAGATATAAGCCTCCGGTGACTTACGTTGCGCGGTCATACGCTTGTTACAGGTGAAGCTAACTAAGAAATCGCTGCAGCGTGCACGGACATTGGGTCACAGTTTCATCCTCAACCTGAACTTTAAGGCTGCCTGTTTTATCCAGCTTCCATAAGCGCGATGTTGGCGTACGTCGCGGGAGTTGATCTGCGGACACGCGGTAAATCATGCACTGCCGACGTGATGGTTCAGGCGGAGGCGAGCTGGAAATACTTCTATGGCTAGCTTAGCTGCGACCGAGGCGAGAGTTATACTTGCGTTTCCCGTCACAGTGCCGTGTTCCGCTCTGTCGCGCCCAATCACTACTACAGAGAGTAGTTCAGCATGCCCGCCGACCAGGGACCTGTCGTTCAGAGTGCTCTGCTTCGCGGAGAGCTCGTCCGCCTGCGGCGGCAGAGCGGGTTGACGCAGGAGCAGGTCGCCTCGGACCTGGAATGGTCACCATCCAAGCTGATCCGGGTGGAGGGCGGCCGGAGTTCGATCACCAAGGTCGACCTCGATGCCCTCCTGGCTAGATATGGGGTTACCGGAGAGAGTACTCGTGAGCGGCTGCAGCAGCTGAACCGTGCGTCACGCGAGCGGGGCTGGTGGGATAAGTACCGGGATGACGTCGTCCCGACCTATCTGAGTTATGTTGGCTTTGAGGCAGGTGCCGTCTTTATCAGGCAATTCCAGTCGGCGTTCTTGCCCGGCCTGCTGCAGACTGCCGATTATGCGGAGGCCGTCACGGTGAACGCGGTCGATGCCGTCCGCGTCGCCCCGATTGTCGGTCTCCGGCTTCAGCGTCAGGCCCAACTGGCCCAGCGGGATCCCCGGCCGCGTCAGTACTACGTGGTGGACGAAGCGGTGGTTCGTCGGCACGTTGGAATCGCCAAGTCTCCGGACATCATGCCAGAGCAGCTTCGTCACATCGCTGATAAGGCGGAGCAGGATGACTTGGTCACAATCCGGGTGATTCCTTTCGAGGCAGGCGCGCACCGCGGACTGTACGGCCCGTTCACCATGCTGGAATTCGACGGTAGCCTGCCTGATCTCCTCTATATCGACGCCGGCCGAGCCGAGTTCGCCCTTATGGTCATGGGCGACGATGCTCGAGCCGCCGAATACCGGGATGACTTCGAACTGCTACTTGGGGATGCGCTGTCCGCCGAGAAGTCGATCGAACTTATACGCAGCGTAGCGGAAGAGATGTCATAAGCGTTCTGGGGGCAAGGCTCGAATTCGACCAGGCCGAGTGGCGCCGCTTCGTGTGCCGCGTCAAGGAGGGCCAGGTTCACCTCGGCTGAGCTTCAGAGGCGCTCGCCATGCCACCAGTCACGTCAGGCTGACGGTCTGCACGCGCGAGCACAGGAGGTACATCCTAGCTTCGCCTACAAGTAGCAGTACGTTTCATGGCAGATCAGAAGGTGGAGCATCGGAAGGTCTCCATTTGTGTCCTGAACTAACCACCTCAATCAATCTGGAATGTATCAAGGCAGGTCCGGAAATCTGTTGCTTGTATTTAGCTTCTTCGTGGTGCACACTTTTATCGGAGGATAGTGTCGGCACTCGCTCGGCGCAGGTTCCGCACAAACATGGTTTCGTCCTGAGCTCGGGTGGTGTGGCGTGCTCACTGTCCCTGATTCGGGCGTCCCGGAAGACGGCACGAACGCATCGCACGTTATCTCGAGCCAGGTGCCCCAGTTTCTCGCGGCTGTCGACATCGAAGGTTTCAGTCAACGCTCCGCTGTCGGCCAGGCGAAGCTCCATGACGACCTTGAGTACGCGATGTCAGAGGCTGCGGCGAGCGCCGGTCTGGGCCGGAAGTTGTGGTATCGCCAGCCTCGTGGTGACGGTGAACTCGCCGTACTTGCAGCCGGCACGAACGGCCTTTCCCTGGTGGCTGACTATCCTCGCCGGCTCGCGTCTGTACTTGCCGAGATCAATAGCCGAGCAGATCGGGATTCGCGACTAAGAGTACGCATGGCCATTCACCGTGGAATAGTCTATCCTGGCAGATTCGGCCCGTTCGGCGAAGGGCCGATCACCGTTTCTCGTCTAGTTGATGCGCAGGTGTTGCGGCAGACGCTTAGGCAGCGAACTGATCTTGATATCGTCTGGATCGTATCCGGAGGCATATATAACGACATAGTTAAAAACCTATTCCGCGAGCTCGATCCGAAGTTGTTTCACCGCACTAGCCCTGATCTTTCATCCGGGTTGATGGCTGGCGCCGAACGCCAGGTGGCCTCGTTTGTGGCCCCGATTTTAGCGTCGGGATATGACAATGGCCCGGCTGCCGGGCCGGTGGCCGGGGTTTCCACAGGCCCCGGGGGTTGTCCTTCCTGGATCGCAGGGACGGTTCTTCCTGGTCAGGGGGCTTGCGGGAGCGCGTCGATCCGCTGCCACGCGGCGGTGATCGCGTCAGCCCACGGCCAGGTCGCCTGGATTTTCAGGCGCCGTTTCCGCCCGCCGCGGACCAGCCGGGCGGCTGAGTGCAGCACCCGGTAGCGCAGCGTCTTGGGCTCGGCTTTGGCCAGGTCGCCGTCCAGGGCCAGGAGCTTGAGCCAGGCGAGCAGGATCTGCCCGGTCATCGCCGCGGTCAGCCACGCGCCGTTGATCCCGAAGTCAAAGGACGGGAAATGGCCGATTCCGCAGTCTTTCCCGGTCCGGATCGCGTCCTCGACCCGGGCCTGGACCCGGTGCGCGACGTCGAGGTAGGCGGCCTGGCCGAGCCAGCCTTTGGTGCTGGCGGGCCGGTTCGTGGCCCACAGGGAGTACCGCCAGCCGTCCCCGGCCTCGAACAGGGTCAGCTGGGCGCCCGGATGGGGCCGCTCGCGGCGCGCGAAGACCCGCATCGCCGCGGGCCAGGCAGACAGCTGGTCCCCGCCAGCGCTGTGCCGCAGCAGCCCGGTCAGCTCGGTGACGTGCGCTTCTTCGATCCAGCACGCCCGGTGCGCGCAGCCCGCATCCGCGCAGGCCTCATCGGCGCGGCGCTCGCGGACCTCGCCGCGGCCGTCGATCGCGGCCTGCCAGGCCTGCTCCGGGACCAGCCGCAGCACCGTCTTCTCCCGCTCGGTCAGCGCCCACCCGACCGAGTACGTCAGCTCGTAACCGCGGCGGGCCGCCAGCGTGTCCAGCCGCTTGACCAGGGCGTGGCTGGCCCCGGCCCCGTCGCAGGTGACCATCAGCTTCCGCCTGAACCGCGGCGGGATCGCGGCGATCGCCGCGTCGGTGATGGCCAGATGGTCAGCGGCGGTATTCGATCCGGCCGACCCGCGGCGCAGCATCCAGGCCAGCGGCTCGCCGCCGGTGTTATCGCATACCCCGATCAAGGGGTGATGGCCGTAGCCTTTGAAATTCGCCTCCGCGAGTTCCTTGTCGGAGTGCGCGAACGTCACGGTGGCATCCAGCCGGATGCACGTCACCCCCTCCAGGGTCCGGTCCGCCAGCCGCACCCCCGGCAGCGCGCCATGCCGGGCCGCGACCTGCGCCCACGCGTGCCGGCGGGCCGTATTCACCGCCGCCGTGATCCGCCGGTCCGCCCGCGCCCCGCCCCGGGCGATCTCCGCCAGCGTCCGCCACGCCGTCGGCACCGACGCCACCAGCCCGAACAGCTCCCGCTGATCGCGCATCACCCGGAAATCGGAGATCACCCGGGCGCCGTCCGCGACCGCGCACGCCAGATCAGCCAGCACCCGGCCCCGGTCATGCACCAAGAACCGCGGCGTGGCCAGCGCCCGCGACAGCCCGCCGGTCAGGCCCGTCTTATCAGCCAGATGCCGCAGCAGCACCAGCCCGGCATGCGACACGACACCCTGACCGCCGCCAGATACCTCCAGGCCCCTGGACCAACCGGTAGCATGCATGCAGAAAGTGCTCCTCGAACTCAGGACAATAAGGACTTCGAACACCCTCACTGTCCCAGCTCAGGAGCACTTTTTACGTCAGGCACACCGCCCGGCCCTCAAACCCAATGAAAAGACAGGGCTAATGGTTTAGCTGAG
>Ga0302178_10002417_pt1 | contig 14778 bp, 11 predicted proteins | sample I_Palsa_E1_3_FD_198790 | JGI IMG/M metagenome (GOLD analysis project Ga0302178, IMG submission 198790) | Peat permafrost microbial communities from Stordalen Mire near Abisko, Sweden - I_Palsa_E1_3 | ecosystem: Environmental > Terrestrial > Soil > Palsa > Peat permafrost | place: Sweden... | reverse complement strand
ACAGTGGACCGGCAGATCAACTTCTTCCGTATCGATTCATCAGCGGCGTCGACGTAATGCCATGCAGGATCACCGACGCCGCGATCACTCCCAGCACCAGCGGCGCAAGCGGTTCGGCAACGCTGCGAGGCGCATGCTCCAATGCGTACATCAGGTAATAAAACGACCCTACGCCGCGAATCCCAAACCAGCTGGTGAGCAAGCGTTGCGAGCGTGTCGCCGATGACCCCAGCAACGAAGCCTGCACCGACAATGGCCGCGCCACGAAAAACAATAGCCCGACCACCGCGGCGCCTTGCCACGTAAACAGCCGGTCCCAGACATTCGCGAGCACGCTGCCTACCATCAGCATGATCGCGACCTCCGCAATTCGCTCGAGTTCTATCGTGAAGCCGAGTACCCTTTCCGCGACGAACGCATGCGCACGGTCAGGATCGGACGCGGTTGCACCAACGTCCTCGGTATCGATAACACCAACCGCTTCGTGCGCCGACTTGTCACCGCTGGCCTTTTGCTCGACCCGCCGCATCGCGAGGCCCGCTGCGAACACAGCCAGGAACGCATACGTGTGGATCAATTCGGCGATGCCATACGCGAGCGCGATCAAGCCAAGCGCATAAAAACCTTCGGGTCCAAGGGCCAGGCCGTGGCGACTGCGCAGCCACGCAATCAGCCGCACGGCGAGGTCTCCCAGCAGCCAGCCCACGGCCAATGCGCCACCGACACCCCAGAGGGCATCGCTGGCGAAATGCCAGCTCAACGCCTGCTTCGGCGATGCCTCGTAGTTGCATACCGCGATGCCCAGCAACGCAAACGGTAGCGCAATGCCGTCGTTCAATCCGCCTTCGCCGGTGAGCGAAAAGCGCAGCAAGTCGATATCGCCGGGAACCTGCACTTGCACGTCATGAGCGAGCACGGGATCGGTCGGGGCGAGCATCGCGGCGATGAGTAGCGCAGGTCCCCAGTTCATATGCAGCAGATAAACTCCCGCCAGCGTCATGATGGCGACCGTTGCCACCATCGCGACAATGCCGAGGCGCACGGGCAATAGCCAGATGCGGTCGGTGGGCGGCACGCGCAGGCGCAGCCCGATCGCGAACAGCGACACGAGCATGGCGACTTCGGTGATCCGGCGCAGCAAGGTGGCGTCGCCGAGCAGATTGATCTTCAGCAGGCCGATGCCAAACGGACCCAGCCCGAAACCGATGGCGAGATACACCATGGCGCTGCTGATCGGCAGTTGTTTGAACGTCGAACTGGCAAGCCCCATGAAAATGAGAACGCCGCCAACGACGAGAAACCATATCGTTTCGGTCATGAGAGCCTGAGTTGGATGCAGCGTACTCGATCAGGAGCAAGAGGCATGCCACAGGCCTTGCCGTGACTGCATCGCCGCAACGCTGCGGCCCTGGGCTACAGCATGCGCCGCAATGTGCCGTCCTTGAGCACCACATGATGTCCGATCGCCGCTAACGCATGCGCGCCGATGACCCAGTAAAACAAATTACCGAGGAACTCATGGGCTTCCTTGATGACGGGTCGTGCGGCCGGATCGGCGCCAACGAGCTGTATCTGCCAGCCCAGACCGGCGAGCACCACCGGATGCCCGCCCAGGTTGATCATCAAGATTCCGAGTAAGGGCTGAACAAAAATAAACACATACAGCGCGAGATGGACCAGGCGGGCAAGGAAGGTGAGCACGCGGGCGTCGGCGATCTCAGCGGGTGCGCCGTGCCACAGACGCCACGCCAGGCGGAGCACAGCCAGGGACAACACCAGCGTGCCGCACCAGAAATGCACGTTGCTCCAGAAAATGCGGCTGTCGCTGCCTTTGGGTCCGCGGATCTCGATGGCGAAATAAGCCAGTGCGATCAGGACGACAATGGCCCAATGAAAGAAAATCGAGGGCTTCGAGTAGCGTTCCAGGTCGAGCGTGTTCGGGGTGGTTGATCCAGCAGGCATGCAGTTCTCCGGTTGTGCATTGAGCGGTCCCGCCCGTGGCACGAGCAGTCAATGAACGGATAATAGCGCCCCGGTATTCCATCGATCCTTCCATCGATCCGGTAAGAGGATGTCAAATCGCTACAGTTCGAGCGGACAGCTGAGTAAGATCACGCGAACGCACGCTCAACTGTCGGCCGCCGCCTTGCGGCTCGCGTGCCACCGAGACAACGAACTTTCCGATCCGCCGTGAAACGTAAAATGCCCGCGCTGAATGCGCTCAAAGCCTTCGAGGCGGCCGGTACCACCGGCAGCTTCACCCGTGCAGCCGAACTGCTCAACGTCACGCAAAGCGCGGTGAGCCGGCAAGTCCGCCAACTCGAGGAGCAGCTCGGCGAGACGCTGTTTTCGCGCCGTCATCAGCATCTCGTCCTTACGCCCAGCGGTCGCGTGCTGCTGCGTGCGTTGCAGCAATCCTTCGACAAGATCGAACTGACGGTCCGCGCGATCGGCCAGAAAAATGACGTCAACCGGTTGCGCATCAACGTCCCGCCGACCTTTGCCGCGCGCTGGCTGGTGCCGCGCCTCGGGCGCCTGCGTGAAGCGTTTGCGCAACTCGACCTGAGCATTACCACACGCGTGGACGACGGCATCACGGATTCGAACCGGCTCGACTGCGCGGTGCGTTTCGGCGATGGCGAATGGAATAACCTTGAAAGTACCTTGCTGATGCACGAGCGGCATATCGCGGTGGCCTCGCCTGCGTTGCTGGATCGTGAAGGCGTAGATACGCCGGTGGATCTGAACCGCTTCACCTTGCTGCACGTTCTATCGGGCGAAGATCAGCGATACCTGACCTGGCAACACTGGCTGGACGCCGCGCGGATTGAAGGGGTGGATACGGACAACGGTCACGAATTCGACCTGCTCGACTTATCGATACAAGCCGCCATTGATGGCATGGGCATCACCATTGCCGATCGTCACATGATCACAGCGGAGTTGGCGTCCGGGCAATTGCGGCAGGTGCTGGACGTGGAGGTGGAAGGGCGCCAGTCTTACTGGTTCGTGCTGCGTCCCGAGCAGCGTGCAAGCGGGACGCAGCGGCTTTTCCAGCAGTGGCTTCAGGCCGAAGCGGCGGCAAGCGCTTCGCGTTGAACGAAGGTGGGCGCGGCGGCATCGGCGAGAATCATTTGCGCGCCTTTTTCCGCCACCATCATCACCGGCGCGTTGATATTGCCGGACGTGACGTTCGGGAAAATGGACGCATCGACAATCCGCAAAGCCTCGATGCCATGCACGCGCAGGCGGTCATCCACTACCGCGGTCCGCGGGTCCGGACCCATCGCGCACGATCCGCACAAGTGATAGATCGAGCCGCTGTTCTCGCGGAAATACTGCAGCATGGCGGCGTCGTCGCCATCGGGCACGACTGACGCGCCTGGCAGCGTTTCTTCCACCGTGACCGCGCGTAACGCCGGGGCCTGCATGATCGAGCGGATCAGCCGGCTGCCCTGGATCACTTCATCTATATCCTTTTGCGTCGTCAGATAGTTCGCGTGAATCAACGCGGCATCGTTTGCATTCGCTGACGCGATCTCGATCGATCCGCGGCTCGTCGGCCGGCATGGATTGAACGCGAGCAGGAAACCCGGATACGGCTCGGGCGTGAGTTGCGAACGGTTCGATTTCGGAATCCGATACGACAACGGATTGAAGTAAAGCTGCAGGTTCGCGAGCGGGCTGGCCGGGTCGGTGCTGAAGAATCCACCGGCCTGATTCACGCTCATTGCAAGCGGCCCCTTGCGTGTCAGGAGGTATTGCAGGCCGAGTTTCAGCTTGCCGAGAAGCGAACCGAAGTCACCGTTCAGCGTGGGCATGTTCGCGCGATAGTAATAGCTCGCGCAGAGATGATCCTGCAGGTTCTGGCCGACGGCGGGAAGCGCATGCAAGACGGGAATCCCGTGGCGTTCGAGCAGCTCTTTCGGGCCGATCCCCGACAGTTGCAGAAGCTTGGGCGTGTCGACTGCACCCGCGCACAACAGCACTTCGCGCGCGGCGTGGAATGTCTTCTTGACGCCGTTCTGCGATACCTCAAGACCCGTGGCCCGCAGCCCATCGAACAGCACACGCGAAGTCAGCGCGTGATGTTCGATATGCACGTTCGAGCGCTTTAGCGCCGGTTCCAGATACGCCACGTTACTCGACGCACGCTGGCCCTTGTGCGTGTTCACATCGTAGACGCCAGCACCTTCGATCTTCGCGCCGTTGAAGTCGTCGTTGCGCGGCACGCCCATCTCGTCGCAGGCATCGAGGAAGTGGCGCGTGATCGCATGGATGCCGCGTTTCATCGATGTCACGTGGATCGGGCCGCTCGCGCCATGCACTGCAGTGTCCCCGGCCGCGTGTGTTTCCAGCTTGCGGAAGTATGGCAGCACGTCCTTGTACGACCAGCCAGCGTTGCCTGCAGCGGCCCAGTCGTCGAAATCGCGGGGCGCACCGCGCACGTAGATCATCGCGTTGATGGAGCCCGAGCCGCCTTGCACCTTGCCGCGCGGTGCATAGATTTTCCGGTCCGCCAACGCTGCTTCCGGCTCGGTGTAATACATCCAGTTGCAGCCGGGATCGTAGTAGGTCTTGGCAAACCCGACTGGGATCTTGAACCAGAACGAGTTGGCCTTGCCGCCCGCTTCGAGCACGAGCACGGAGTATTGTCCCGACGCGGACAGTCGCTCGGCGAGAATGCAACCTGCCGATCCCGCGCCAACGATGATGTAGTCGTAAGTCATGGTATGTACTCAGCCTCAGCCTTTGGCCGCAGAGGAATCCCGGACATCGGCAGGCTTGGACGCCATCTGCAGATGCAGACGATCGCCGGTGTAAGGAGAATGGGCGCGCACGACGTCCATGTTCAATTCCACGCCCAGTCCCGGCGCCTTCGACGGCACGATATAACCGTCTTCCCATTGAATCGGCGTCTTGAGGATCTCCGCGTGAAAACCGTCCCAGGTGCCGATGCTTTCCTGGATCAGGAAATTAGGCGTACAGGCGGCAAGCTGGATGCTCGCGGCGGCGCCAATGGGTCCGTTGTACAAATGCGGTGCGATCTGTGCGTAATAAACCTCGGCGAGGGCAGCAATCTTCTTGCCTTCGAGCAAGCCGCCGCAGCGCGCCACGTTCAACTGCAAAATAGACGCCGCACCCGCTTGCAGCAGCTTGAAGAACTCGTACTTGGTCGTGAGCCGTTCACCGGCCGCGATGGGAATGCTGGTATGCCGGGAGACTTGCGCCATGGCCTCTTCCTGACCGGGCGGGACGGGTTCTTCGAACCACAGTGGGTCGTATTTTTCGAGGCGTTGCGCGAGCCGGATAGCCGACGACGGCACCATCTGCCCGTGCGTGCCGAACAGCAGGTCGCATCGGTTGCCGACCGCTTCACGGATGCGCTTGCAGAAGGTCTCGCAGCGTTCCAATACGTCGAGCGAAAGCTGATGGCCCGAGTACGCGGTGTACGGACCAGCGGGATCGAACTTGACTGCGGTGAAGCCGCGATCCGCGTTCTGCACGGCGCACTCGGCGGCGAGATCGACATCGTCGTAGTCGTATTCGCCCGCGGCGTTCTTCGGGTAAAGATACGTGTAAGAGCGCAGCCGTTCGTTGACCAAACCGCCCAGCAGTTCATACACCGGCTTGTCCGCTGCCTTGCCGATGATGTCCCAGCACGCCATTTCCAGGCCGCTGACGACGCCCATCATCGTGAGGTCGGGGCGTTGCGTGAAGCCGCTTGAATACGCCTCGCGGAAAAAACGCTCGACGTGGTGGGGATCGTGGTCTTGCAGATATCGTCCGAACACGTCGTCGATAATATGCGCCATCGCTTTCGGATGGAACGTTGCTGAATAAATTTCGCCCACGCCTTCAATGCCGCACGCGGTTTTCAGCTTCACGAAGATCCAGTACATGCCGCCCAAATGCGGCGGCGGTACGGCGACGAAATGCGTTTCGAGAGAGACGATTTTCATTGGAGGGCGTCCTTTGCAACGGTCGTGTGCATGCGCTTGAGCGCGAGCGCGGCGATGCCGCCAATCACACTGATCGCAGCGATGTAAGAGAAGTAAAACTGGTAGCCGAGGAGTCCGGGGAAATGCTCAGTAGTCCAGCCGTTCACGAGCGGCAGGAAGACGTCGGGTGAATAACCGATCAGCGAAACCAGGCCGATGGCCAGGCCCGTTATACGCAGCGGAATGCCGCATTGGTCGAGCAGCGACCAATAGAGCCCGCGAATGGCGTACGTCAGGATGCCGATCAGCAGCACTACGACGGCGATCATCGCAACGCCTGCCCGCGGATCGATATGTCCAAGTGTAGGCAGCACCACCAGCGCGACCAATCCAAGCGCTGCGAGAAACAGGGCAGTGGTCAACACGCCGAGCGTGGAGAAGCGGTCGCCGAGATACCCGCCGCCAATACCGCCAATCGGGCGCATCCAGAGCTTGAGCGTGGTGAGCGTACCGGCCATGACCACGGTCATCTTCAGGTCGCCGACTTGCAGGTAAGCCGAGAAGCTATAGGTTGCCCAGAAGATCTGATAACCGCAGAACACGATTGCCGCCATCAGCCAGAGCTGCGGAATGCGCATCAGCGTGACGAGATCGCGCCACAGCGAGTGTTTTTGCTTGAGATTGTCTGCTGCATGCTGTTTTTCCTGCGCCGTTGCCGGCGGTTCTTTGACCAGCGCCATCAACAATCCCAGCGCGATACAGATGCCCGAATACAGGTAGACGACGTATTTGAAGCCTACGTTGGTCGGCAGACCATGCTTCTCCGTGGCGGTAGCGAAGATCACCAGCGCGACAGTCGCGAGCAACGCCTCGATCAAACCGCGTCCGCCGTCGAGCAAGCCGAAAAAGCGCCCTTGTTCGTCGTGCGCGGCGATCGTCTTCACCCGCTTCAGGATGGATGCCCAGAAGGTCAGGCCCGTCGTCAGTCCCCAGCAGCAGAACACGGCGAGCAAAATCGGGAAGCTCGGCGCGGTCGAATAAACCAGTCCTAGCGCGCCGGTAGCGATCAACGAAAAGCAAATCAGGAAACGCGGCGCGATACGGTCGGCAAGCCAGCCGCTCGGCAAATAGCTGATCAGGAAAACGGTGCCGAGTATCGAATACAGATAACCAAGCTGGCTGTTGTCGATATGAAAAAACTCGAGCATCGGCGTCTGGTAGACCTGACGCAAATACAGTAGCGGATAGATCGCGCCCGCGGCGATCACCAGCAGCAGGAGCTGCATGTATCGCTGCGCACGCGTTGTGTCGGCGATTGGCGGCGTGATGCCGGTCAAGGTTTTTTCCACAATAAGTCTCCTTCGGCTGCTCGCAATGAACGCCGCTTTTATAAATGTTCGAGTGAATGTTGATGTGTCAGTACTTCATGATGACGAGACGCGTCTGCGTGAATTCAAGCATGCCGTGCTTACCGTCATCGCCGCCGAGGCCAGAGCGTTTCCAGCCGGCATGAAAGCCCTGATACGGGTCAGCGGGCGTGCGGTTCACGTACAGTTCGCCGGCCTCGATCTCGTTGGCCACGCGCATCGCGGTGCGATAGTTCTCGGTGTAGAGCACCGAAGACAAGCCGTATTGATGGTCGTTGGCCATCGCGAGGGCGTCGTCGAGCGTGTCGTACGAGATCACCGGCAGCACCGGTCCGAAGATTTCTTCGCGGACAATTTCCATGTCGTGGCGGCAATTGACCAGCAGTGTTGCCGGATAGAAATAGCCTGGACCTTCTGGCAACTCGCCGCCAGTGGCGATCGTCGCGCCCTCGGCGACTGCACGTTCGACCATTGCGTGAATGTTGCGCTGTGCCGAGCGGCTGACGAGCGGACCCATCTTCGATGGATCTTGCGAACGATCGCCGGACCTCACTGCATGCATCTTCGTACGCAGCAGTTCGACGAAGTGATCGTGCACGCTGGCGTGGACGTAGACGCGTTCCATTGCGGTACACAACTGTCCGCAATGTGTTGTCTTCGATGCCACGATAGCGCTTGCTGCCGCTTCAAGATCGGCGTCGGGCTCGATGATCGCCGGCGCCTTGCCGCCGAGTTCCAGCGAAGGCTTCGCTATGTTCGTCTTGCAATACTCGAGCACGATGCGCCCGGCGCTCACGCTGCCGGTCAGCGCAATCATTCCCACTGCCGGATGCGTGCAGACGGTGCCCGCAGTGGCGTGATCCATCGCGAGCACGTTGAAAACACCCGCGGGTAGGCCCGCTTGAAGCGCGGCTTCGGCGATTTCGAATGCGGACGCAGGCGTGTTATTGCTCGGCCTTACGACTACTGTATTGCCGGTGATCAGCGCGGGCGCAATCTTGCGCAGCAAGGTGTACACCGGGTAGTTGAACGGAATCAGGCAGGCCACCACGCCAATCGGTTCACGATGCAGCACGAGGTTTTCGTTCGGGGTATCGCTGGGAATGACTTCGCCTTCAATCCGGCGCGCCCATTCCGCGTGATACCGCGTGATGTCGGCGGCATAGCGGGCTTCGTTCTCCGAATCGGCCGCGCTCTTGCCCGACTCCAGCGCGAGCGCCGCGCCAATCTGCGGAGCACGCTCGACAATGGCATCGGCGAAACGGCGCAGATGCTCTCCGCGCTCAATCGCCGTCAGTGCGCGCCACTTCTTCTGCGCACGCGAAGCGGCTTCGACCGCGCTCAGCGCGTCGTCTTGCGAAGCCAGCGTGACACGCGCGATGACGGCCGAGGTGGCGGGGTTATCGACATCGGCGAACGAGTCAGATTGAGACTCGACAAAACGGCCATCGATGAAATTACGGTAGGTGCGCATCGTGATTGCCAGGAAAGGTGAAGCGTCGCGGCCGTCCGCGACGTGAGTGGCGGTAGTTTTATCGGGCGTGACACTCGGCCACAAGCGATTAAAACTCGACCCGCCCATGCGGAAAACGCACTGAAAGGCGGGTGTATTCATGCAGCGCGATGGCCGATGGCGAGCTACCATGCAAAAACGCCACGTTTGTTCACTGATCCACGTTGATCCGGACCGACCATTTTCTGGGGAGACTCCCATGTCACAGCAAATGTCACAGCACTTCGACGCCATAGTGATCGGCACCGGACAAGGCGGTGGCCCGCTCGCCGTCAAGCTGGCCGAGAGCGGCCGGCGGACCGCCGTAATCGAACGGCATCTGTTCGGCGGCACCTGCGTGAACGTGGGCTGCACGCCGACCAAGACCTACGTGGCAAGTGCGCGTGCGGCGCACGTCGCGCGTCATGCGGGCGACTACGGGGTGATCGTGGAAGGCGAGGTGCGGGTGGACCTGGCGCGAGTCAAGGCGCGCAAGGACGGCGTGATCGCGGAGTCACGCGAAGGTATGGAAAAGTGGTTGCGCAACACGCCGGGCGTGGCGGTATTTAACGGACACGGCCGCTTTACAGGTCCGCATTCAATCAGCGTGACAGGCGCCGACGGCCACCAGCAGGCGCTCGACGCCGACGCGATCTTCATCAATACGGGCACGCGAGCAACCGTGCCGGAAGTCGACGGGCTGGCCGGCGTTTCACATCTTACGAATTCCACCATCCTCGAATTGACCGAGTTGCCGGAGCACCTGGCGATTGTCGGCGGAAGTTATATCGCGCTGGAATTCGCGCAGATGTTCCGGCGTTTCGGCAGCCGCGTGACCGTGCTCGTCAGGGGCGATCGCGTGCTGGCGCGTGAGGACAAGGACTTTGCTGTTCAGGTCCAGAAGGTTTTGTCGCGGGAAGGCGTGGAATTTTTGTTCAACACCGAGGCGTCGAAGCTCGAACCGGCAGGCAAGGGCATTCGGATCACGCTGAAGGATCAGACGCAGGACCAGGCCAGCATCGAAGCGTCGCATTTGCTGTTCGCAACGGGGCGCACACCGAACACGGATGACCTCGGGCTGGAGCAGGCGGGCATCGCGTTGAACAAGCACGGTTTGATCGATGTGGACGGGCGGCTTCGCACCCGGACTGAGGGCGTATGGGCGCTCGGTGATGTCAACGGTCGCGGCGCATTCACGCACACGTCGTACAACGATTATGAAATCATCGCGTCGAATGTAGTGGATGGCGAGGCGCGCAGCGTGGATTCGCGCATCATGTGCTACGCCGTTTTCGTCGATCCGCCGTTCGCACGCGTGGGCATGAGCGAGACGGAAATCCGCAAGGACGGCCGGCGCGCGCTGATTGCCACCATGCCGATGTCGCGCGTCGGCCGTGCCCGCGAACGCGGCGAGACTGACGGTTTCATGAAGGTGCTCGTCGACGCCGAAACGAAGAAGATCCTCGGCGCGGGCATGCTCGGTATCGAGGCTGATGAAGCGATCCATACGTTCATCGACATCATGAATGCCGATGCGCCGTACACCAGGCTGCAACGCGCGATGCATATCCATCCGACCGTCAGCGAGTTGATTCCCACATTGCTGGGCATGCTTGAACCGTTGAAATGATTCAGGCCCGGCGTTGCTTGATGCGTTGAGCGATAACCGGGCTTTGAAGCGAACGTTCATAAGCGGTTCGGTCGGCGCTGAGCGTGGCGTCGCCCTCGGCGATAGCGGTCAGTTGACGCTTCATCGACCGCACGGTATTGGGCACGCAAGCGCGGAGTGCATCGATGTATTCCGCCGTGCGCGAGCTCAGTTGCTCGGGTTGGACAAGCTCGGTCAGGAAGCCGATGCGCAACATCTCGGGTGCGTCCAGCGTCATGCCGGTAAGGAAAAGCCGTTTCGCCTGAGCGAGTCCCAACTCACGAACGTATCGACGCATGCCGTCGGGGTAATAATGCAAACCAATGCGTGCAGCCGGCATGAACATGCGCGTGCCCTCTATGCCGATGCGCACATCGCAGCACAGTGCAAGATCCGTTGCCCCGCCATAGACGCTGCCATTGAGCGCGCAGACCGTGGGCAGCGGGCAAGCTTCCAGCTCGTTCAGGAAGCTTTCGAACGAATCGTCGATATTGCCTGCGGCCAACTCGGACAACGTATAACCCGAACTGAACGTGATCGCGCCGGTTCCTGTGACGACCAGCGCTATGGCAGTTTCATCGTTAGCCGCCGATGCAATCGTTTCCCGGAGCCCGGCCAGATCGGCGGGATCGATGCGGTTGTGTTGCTCCACGCGTGTGAGTTGAATCGTGACAACGCCCTCGTGCCGAGAACATGAAAAGCCGGGGGTGGTGCGGGTATTCTTCATGGTTCTTGCCAGTTATCGTTGATTCAAAGATCAATCGGGCAACGGTTGGCCGCGTGTTTCAATCGCCCATCGCAGCGTGATGATTCCAACAATGAATATTGATGCGGTCAGTGCAATCGGTGTGCCGAGCGTTCCAAAATGGCTCACCGCGACGCCCAGGCACAGACTGACGCCCGCCGCAAAAAACCGTCCGATCGATGTTGAAAAAGCAAACGCGGTAGCGCGGATCGAGGTCGGATACTGCTCGGGCAACCACAGCGCATACATGGCCGCGTTACCCCCGCCCAGGCCGATGAAAAACGACAGCGCCATGAACGGAACCAGCCCTGAATGAAGGTAGAACGCCCAGCCGAATCCTGCAACCAGGAACAGCGCGGCGGTCACGTAGTAAGCGGCAAGCGTAGGGCGGCGGCCGTAGCGGTCGGCGAGAAAGGGCGCTATCAGACAGCCAATGATCGTACCGATCGAATAAATGGCCGTGGTCGCGGAGGCCAGTTTGATCGCGGTGATGGCATCGATTCCCTGCCGCTCCGCCAGCTGGATGACGGCTGTCGGCAGATAGATCGAGCCGCCCCAGAGCCCGAGAATGGCGACACTCACCAGCACTGAATTAACGATGGTTCGCTGCCTGTAGGGCTTGGAGAAAATATCGCGGAAAGGCCGTTTGCTTGGCGCCGAAGCGGGTCCGTCTCCATGCGTGCGTTTCCATTTGCGCGGTTCGCGGACCTTGAGCAGGGTATAAAGCGCGACCACGACGGGCAGCAAGCCGCACAGGAACATGACACGCCAGCCATAGTGCGTGCCGATGGTGTAGTTGAGTGCCGAGGCGAGAAAAAATCCCGCGTAATAACCGGTTTGAAGATATCCCGCGCCTGCTCGCCGCCGGTCTTCGGGCCATGCTTCCGCCACATACGTACCGGCCAGCGCCCACTCGCCGCCCACGCCAACACCCGCGAGAAAGCGAAAGATCGCGAGCTCCCAGACGTTATGCGAGATAGCCGCGAGCCCCGTAAAAACCGCATAGAACAGCGTGGTGGCCGCGAGCACCCGCACACGGCCGAAGCGATCTGCAAGCGGTCCCCAGATGTAGGAGAAACCCCAGCCCACCAGGAACAGCGCAAACATCAGCGACCCGGCCAGGCCGATGACGCCCGGCGTTGCGGCAAAGCCTGATAACGGCAGCAGCTCTTTCAACGCCGGCACGAGCACGAGCGCAAAAATCACGGAGTCCATGCCATCGAGCGTCCACCCCGACCATGCCGCCCAGAAACCAATGATCTGCTCGCGATTGAGCGTCGTTTTACGCGGCAGCGTTTCGCCGATGGCGCGACTCGGTGAGTTCACTCCTGTCTCCTTTGCTATTTTTATCGGGTCCGCGCGGCGGTGCAGAGACGCCCTTTGCATCGGCCCAAGGGCAATATAAGCGGCAGGCGCGACATCGTGGAAATATTGAATTACGATCCATCCATAGTGTTTTTGTTATGGACGATGACGTTGACGGAGTGATCGATGGACCTGAAGCAGTTGCGGTATTTCCTGTCGATCGTGGAGTCGGGGAGCATTACGCGTGCAGCCGAGACCTTATGCATCGCACAGCCTGCGTTGAGCCTGCATATCAAGAACCTGGAAGAAGAACTGGGCGTGCGCCTGTTCAGCCGCAGCGTGCAGGGCGTGAAGGTGACGCCGTCGGGCGAGTTGCTTTACCGGCATGCGAAGGGCCTCGTGCGTCAGGCCGACAACACGAAGTTGCTGCTGTCGCAGCACGCGCGTCAGCCGAACGGGACGGTCGTGGTTGGCATGCCGCACAGCACCGCGCACCTGATTGCAATCGATGTGGTCCAGGAGCTTCGCGCTCATTACCCGGGCATCATCCTGGAGCTGACCGAGAGTTCGTCATCCGAATTGCACGGACTGGTTTTGCTGGGCCGGGTGGACCTAGCTGTAGTCGTTCTCGACCAGCCGGTACGCGGACTTACGCGCACGCCTTTGCTTAACGAACAGTTGTTCCTGATTCGTCATCCGGATATGGCGACTGAGATAGGCGCGACGTGTAGCCTTATCGAGTTGGCGCGATTGCCGCTTGTGCTGATCAGCCCGCCGAATATCGTCCGGACGAAACTGGATCGGGCGTTCGCGGCAGCGCAGCTTGATTACAACCTTGTTGCGGTCGTCAACGCTACTTCCATGCTGGTTTCATGGGTCGAACGAGGTGTGGGGGCGACCGTCTTGCCCTGGTCCGCCGTGCACGAGCAGGTCACGTCTGGCCGGCTGATAGCAACGCCACTCGACGGCGATGAATGGCAGCGCGATCTGTGGTTGTGTCACGCGGAATCGCTGCCGCTTACGCCGGCGGGAGAGATTGTTCAGGGGCTGATCGTGGAGGACGTGCAACGTCGTCTCGTGCCGGGCGCGTGGCTGGGCGCTCGGAGTCTGGCGGCACTGGATGAAGCCTGAAGCATTTCTTTAGCCTGCTTGTCCCCGCTTCTGCCCCGGCTCCATACCGCAATGTGATTGACCCATCGTCAATCCGTATTTTTCATCTGCGCGGCGGCCGTCTATCTTGTGCGCTTCACTCGTGCGCTGGTCGATAAAAACATCGTCTAAGACCAGCTCCGCCACAAGCAGACAAGCAGATATCCGGAGGGGACATGGCATTGCCGTTGCAGGGAATCAAGGTGCTGGATCTGACTCGCGCGCTCGCGGGTCCTTTTTGTTCGATGATCCTCGGCGATCTCGGGGCGGACGTGATCAAGGTGGAACCCTCGCCGAGCGGCGACATGGTCAGGACCTGGGGACCGTTTGCCGGCGGCATCAGCGCTTACTACCTTTCGTGCAACCGGAACAAGCGGGGCGTGGCAGTGGATTTTCGCAAGCCTGCCGCGCTCGACCTGCTGCGCAACATGGCCAGTTCCGCCGACGTGGTTCTCGAAAACTTCAAGACGGGCACGATGGAAAGCATGGGGCTAGGGTACGAGACGTTATCGGCGCTTAACCCAAGGCTCGTCTACGGCAACATTACCGGCTATGGCCGTACCGGTCCGGCCGCGTTGTGGCCGGGGTTTGATCAGGTCGCGCAAGGGTACGCGGGTCTAATGAGCCTGACAGGTATGCCCGACGCCGGCCCGACGCGCGTGGGCATCGCGATCGGCGACATGACCGCCGGTATGTGGACCGCAATGGGCGTCCTCGCCGCATTGCTTTCCCGGCAACAGACGGGACGTGGCCAGCGCGTCGAGAGTTCGCTGCTGTCGGGGCTGATTGCCATGCTGGGCGTGCAGGGCCAGCGTTATCTGAGCGCGGGCGAAATTCCCGAGCCGACCGGCAATCATCATCCGGTGATTGCGCCGTATGGGGTTTTCGAGGCCCGGGACGGTGCGCTGAACCTGGCGCCCGGCACGCCGGATATGTGGGTCAAGCTCTGTGAACTGCTTGGGCTCGAACACATCATGTCGGACCCGCGTTTTGTCACCAACGAGCAGCGGATGCAGCATCGGGAGGCGCTAAAAGAAGTCATCGATACAAAACTGCGCACGCGCACGCGCGCCGAGTGGACCACTGATCTGAGACGGCTCGGCATTCCGGCTGGTCCCATCAATAACCTG
>Ga0302178_10002416_pt1 | contig 14780 bp, 14 predicted proteins | sample I_Palsa_E1_3_FD_198790 | JGI IMG/M metagenome (GOLD analysis project Ga0302178, IMG submission 198790) | Peat permafrost microbial communities from Stordalen Mire near Abisko, Sweden - I_Palsa_E1_3 | ecosystem: Environmental > Terrestrial > Soil > Palsa > Peat permafrost | place: Sweden... | reverse complement strand
ATCACATCGATAGCACGCTAACGACTAGGGTAGGGGGATGGCCGACCTGCTCACCCTGTTCACCCAGGCCGCCAAGCTGCTCCGGGAAGCCGCCGACGAGGCGATGAGCCAGCACGGCGTCCGGGTGGGCCAGCACATCGTGCTCAGCGCGCTGTGGGACCAGGACGGCCTGACCCCGGGCGAAATCGCCCGCCGCCTCGGCATCGCGACGCCCACCATCGTCAACACCGCCACCCGGATGGAAGAAGCCGGCCTCGTGGCCCGCAAGCCCGACCCGGCCGACGCGCGCCTGGTGCGCCTGTACCTCACTCCCCGCGGCCGGTCGGTGCGCGAACCGGTCCGTGCCGCCCGCGCCGCGCTGGAACGGCACGCCACGGCCTCCCTCACCGCCGCAGAACTGGAAAACCTCCGCGCCGCCCTCGCGAAGATCATCGCCCAGCTCCAAGGCGAGCCGGGCCGCCGCTCATAGTCATCAAGATCGCGGCGACCAGACTCTGGCCTTCAGGCCGGAGATCAGGCGAGTGTTTCCAGGCGGGCGGAAATTTCCCGGTAACGGTTCACGGGCACCAGGTGGACGCCGTCGAAGGCGCCGCTGTCGCGGAGCCGGACGATCTGCTGGCATGCGGCCTCGACGCCGGCCATCTTGTCGCGTGCGACCTTGTCGGCGAGCCAGCTGGGGATCTCGATGTCGGGGATGGCGGCGACCAGGCGCCGGGCCATGGCCGCGCTGGCCAGGACCATGACGCCCGCGTAGACGGGAACGTCAGCCGGGTTGGCGTCGCGCCAGCGCAGCTGGGCGTCGGCGGAGTAGCTGATCTGGCTGAAGATGAAGTCGCCGGCGTGCTTCCACCGTGGCAGGGGCCGCAGGGCGGCGGCGACGCCGATCCGCCAGGGGCGTACCCCGGCGAAGGCGGGGTCTGTGGCCGTACGGCTACGTGCCTCTTCGATCATGGAACGGACGGTCAGCTCGCTGGTCCGCCCACCGGAATCCGGCTTGTCGCCGTAGACGAACAGGAACTGGCTGACGCCGTAGGCGGCGGCGGTGAGCAGGTCCCGGCGGAAGCCGAGCAGGTTGCGGTCGCGGGAGTTGATGCAGGCGATGCTTTGCCCGCCCATGGCCTGCACCTCGTGCGCGACAGCGATGCTGGAGACGGTGGCGCGGCCGAGGTGGTTGTCCGGGATCAGGAAAGTCCTGGAGATCGCCGTCAGCACTCCGATCTGGTGACGGGCATGGGTGAGGTCAGGCCGGACCGGAGGCTCGATCTCGCAGATGATCTCAAACGGGCGCTCGCTCATGAAGCTAACGCTAGTGGGTGACGCCGTCCCGCCTCAGTACGCGCGGGCCAGGACGCCAGTACGCGCGGGCCAGGAAGCCTCAGTACGCGCGGGCCAGGAAGGCGGTGAGGCCGGGCTCGGTGTCGGACTCCGGAATCGAGCCGTCCGCACGCTGCAGGCACCGCACCGTGATGCCGGCGCTGGCCAGTTCCAGCTCGCCGGACGGTCCGAGCCGATCCCAGTCCAGGGTCGCCCAGCCCGCGCTGACCGCCTCGGGCACCTCCGCCATCGAGCGGACCGGCGTGATCCGGGCGTCCCGCGCCCTGGCCGCCTCGGACAGCATCTCCCGCTGGGCGTCCTGGAGCAGGGCCGGCACGGTGCTCGCCAGGTCCGCGAGCGGCGCGGTATCCCGCACCCCGCCGTCCAGCCGCCGCACCAGAATCGCGGTCTGCGCCTCGATGTCGCGCGGCCCCAGCTCGACCCGCAGCGGGACGCCCTTTAGCTCCCAGTCCACCGCTCGCCGGCCGAACGCGACGTCCGTCCGGTCGTCCACGACGGCTCGTACCCCCTGGGCCGCCAGTTCCCGGCCGATCCGGTGCGCGACGTCGCGGGCTTCGGGCTTGACCGCCAGCACCACAACCTGGGTGGGCGCGAGCACCGGCGGGATCCGCAGGCCCTCGTCGTCGCCGTGCGCCATGATCAGGCCGCCGACCATCCGGGTGGAGGTGCCCCAGGACGTCGTCCAGGCCAGCTCCCGGCTCCCGGTCGGACTGGTGAAGTCGATGCCGAATGCGCGCGAGAAGTTCTGCCCCAACTCGTGCGACGTGCCCATCTGCAGGGCCTTGCCGTCCTTCATCATCGCCTCCAGGGTGATGGTGTTGACGTCGCCGGCGAACCGCTCGCGCGCGGTCTTGCACCCCAGCACAACCGGGATCGCGAGCACGTTGACCATCAGGTCGGCGTATGCCTCGTGCGCGATCCGGCGGGCGTAGTCGCGGGCCTCCTCGTAGCTGGCGTGGGCGGTGTGCCCCTCCTGCCAGAGAAACTCGCTGGTGCGCAGGAACAGTCTCGGGCGCAGCTCCCAGCGCACCACGTTGGCCCACTGGTTCAGCAGCAGCGGCAAGTCCCGGAAGCTCTGCACCCACTTCGCCATGTACTCGCCGACAATGGTCTCGGAGGTCGGGCGCACCACGATCGCCTCCTCCAGCTCTTTGCCGCCGGCGTGCGTCACCACGGCCAGTTCGGGCTGGAACCCCTCGACATGCTCGGCTTCCCGGCGCAAGTAGGACTCCGGGATGAACAGGGGGAAGTAGGCGTTCTGGGCTCCGAGCGCCTTGATCCGCGAGTCCATCTCGGCTTGGATGCGCTCCCACAGCGCGTAGCCGTACGGCCGGATGACCATGGTGCCGCGCACCGGTCCGTTGTCCGCCAGTTCGGCCTTCGCGATGATCTCCTGGTACCACCGGGGGAAGTTCTCCCGTTGCGGTGTGAGGATCGCCTTCTTACTACTACTCGCCATGTCGGGGATGCTAGCCCATGCGCTGGTCTGTCAGCCTCGCCATTCCGCGGTGCTGGCGGCCAGCACGACGGGTTCGTGCCTGACCGGGAAGTTCACCGAGCTGGCGATGAAGCACCTCTGGTGGGCTTCCCGATGCAGCCCGGCCGCCTTCTCGATCATGTCCGGTGAGGTCACGGTGACCCGCGGCCTGAGCACGACCTCGATGAAGTGGCCGCCGCCGTCGGTGGTCTCGGTCATGGTGCCGTGTGCCTCATCGGTGTATTCGGTGACCACGATGCCGGCGGCCGCGCAGGCGTGCAGGTAGGAAAGCATGTGGCACTGGGCGAGCGCGGCAGTGAGCAGTTGCTCGGGATTCCACCGGGCCTGGTCGCCCCGGAAGGTCGAGTCGGAACTGCCCGCGATGGGCTGCGGCAGGCCGGCGTCCCCGGCCCCTTCGCCGTCACCGGCCCCGCTGACCGTCACCTCATGATCACGGTCGTACTCCCGGTATCCGCTGGTGCCGCTGCCCCGGTTGCCGGTCCATGCGACAGTGACGTCATAGCTGTGGGTTCTGATCATTCTGGACCTCCTTGGACTGCCTGATGCCAGGCTGTCACGAGGCGAGCCCGGTCACCACCCCCATGCCCGCCCGACCCCACTTCCACCTTTATTCGAAACGGACACTGCCGCACAGCGCACCCCCATGCTCTCCGCGTCCGTGACGGCCCGCCCTGGCCAACCGGTACGCGGCAGGTCAGGCCAGGTCGGCCGGACCCAAGCGGCGGAACTTAATCTGGAGTGCCGCATTCTTTGCCCTGGCCGGAAGGACGAGACCCGTGAGCCCGGAACTTTTCCCAGCCCAGCAGGCCGGCACAGTCGACCTGGGCGGCGACCTGACGGTCCGCCGTCTCGGTTTCGGAACCATGCAACTGCCTGGGCCGGGCGTGTGGGGTCCGCCGCGGGACCACGATGAGGCGATCCGCGTGCTGCGCCGGGCGGTCGAGCTGGGGGTGAACTTCATCGACACCGCCGACTCCTACGGGCCGTACGTGGCGGAGGAACTGATCGCCGAGGCGCTTTACCCTTACCCGGAGGACCTGGTGATCGCGACCAAGGCCGGGCTCACCCGCTTCGGCCCGGTCACCCGCTCGGGCCCTAGCCAGTGGCCGCCGCTCGGCCGGCCGGAGTACCTGCGCCAGGAAGCGGAAATGAGCCTGCGCCGGATGAAGCTGGACCGCATTGACCTGTTCCAGTTGCACCGCATTGACCCGAAGGTGGCGCTCGAGGACCAGATCGGCGAGCTGAAAAGGCTGCAGGACGAGGGCAAGGTCCGGCACATCGGGCTGTCCGGCGTCTCGGTCGACCAGCTGACGGCGGTGCGGCAGACCGCAACCGTCGTCTCTGTGCAGAACCAGTTCAACCTCGCGGACCGTTCCGCCGAGCCCGTGCTCGGCTACTGCGCCAGCCAGGACATCGCGTTCATCCCCTACCGTCCGCTGGCCGCCGGCGCGCCGGCGACTGCGAGGAACTCACTGGCCGAGCTGGCCATCAAGCACGACGCGACGCCGGCCCAGCTGGCACTGGCCTGGCTGCTCAAGCGCTCACCCGTGATGCTGCCGATCCCCGGCACCTCATCGGTGCGCCACCTCGAGGACAACATGCGCGGCGCGGCCATCAGTCTGACCGCCGGCGAATTCGACGAACTCTCGGCCATCGCCTGACGGCGCACGAGTTCACCTGGCGCGAACCGCCGCTCCGAACTCGGGTAGGGCGCAGGCTCGGAGTGGGGGAGATCGCAGGCAGGTATGGCCGGAGACGCCGCTGCGGACTGCGCGGCTAGCATGGAGCCGATGCGACGCAATCCCTCCACCGTAGTAGTCCTGGCCGGTTCGGCGCCCGGTGAAGTCCTCGCCGCTGTTGAGCAGTCCATGAACGTCACCTTGATCCGGCCGGAGGATCCCGCGGAGGGACGGTGACCGCGACGCGATAACGGTGGCCGCGGCGGCGCTGCAGCGGGCCGGGCGGACCACCTCGCCCTACGCACAGGTCCTCGCCGACCCGCTGGCGGCGGTGGCCGCCGGCTGGCAGGCGATGTGGGACGTGTCACGCCAGGAAGGCCCGGCCGAGTTCGAACTGGAAGCGGCGAAGGCCCTGGCGGCCTGGCGCGCCGGCCAGTTCGAGCTGCCCGACTACTACCTGGTGCTCGCCGCAGATGCTGGTGCGACGGCCGCTGCCGCTGCCGTTGCTAGGGCCGGTGGCGGTGCCGGTGGCGGTGCCGGTGGCGGTGCTAGGGCCGGTGCCGGGGCCCTCGGTGGTGGCCGTAGCGGGCCCGTCGGTGGTGGCGGTGCTAGGGCCGTCGGTGGTGGCGGTGCCGCGGGCGGCGGCGGCGCTGGCGAGCGCGGGCCGGATTTCTACCTCGGTCCGCTGCGTTCGGCCCGGCCGAACCGGGTGGCGTTCGTCGCCGCGACAGAGCCCCCGGCCCAAGCCGCTGGTGTCCTGCAGGCGCTGGGGTCGTTGCGGCACGGCCCCTGGTGGCCGGGCCTGGACGACGTGATCGAGCAGGCCCGCGGCTTCTACCCGGACAGCCTGGCCGAACCGAACGCCGTCCTGGGTGCGGCTACTTCAGGACGACCATTACCGTCGCCACCAGACGGCAACGGTCGACGATGGTGTCCGGGACCCAGCCCGTCACCGACATCAGGTGCATTTCGCCTTCGCGTGCCGCTCGCTCAATGATCGTGGATCGCTACTACCCGCAGGGGGGAGGTAATGATCCACGATCACAGTCTCGGCTCGCGCGAACCCCTACATTAGGTGCATTTCGTCCTGAGGCATGTCCGCTTCGGGCGCGATCGCGTGTCGACGCTGCCGCTGTGACGGCAAAGCTGACGAAGGATCGGCACCGGCGGTCCTCAGCCGTGATGCGCGGCCAGGTGCGCACCGAGGACGTCGTAGCCGAAGTCGGCTTCCGGGTCACGCCAGACCGAATGCGCGTGGTTCGCCTGGCGCTGGGTGTTGTCGTACTCGATGAGCAGCCGCGGGCCCTGCAGGCGGTAGTAATGCGCCTGGCCCAGGTCGGTGGGGCCGGCCCAGGCCAGGTGGACGGCGTCCAGCGCGTCGTCTTCGTCGTAGTCCGCCTGCGGCGACAGGCCGTCCGGGACGCGCCCGAGGTAGGTGGCCAGCAAGGCGCGCAGCAGGTCCCGCTGCGCCGCGTCAAGCTCGGTGGCCGGGAGGCCCTTCGGTGCGGTGGTCAGCGCGACCCGGCGGTGGTCCGCGGCGTCGTAACCGGTCGCCCGCTCGTTGTCGGCGTCCATCTGGATGGTCCGGTCGTCTAGCCGCGGCTCGGTGAACCTGCCGCGCCACAGGTCGCGGAGGTACATCATCTGGTCGCCGTCAGTCAGCCGCGCCCGGTTGCCGCCGACGATGTCGGCCGGCGCCCGGTCCAGCAGCGTCGCCCGGGCGGCCCGGTCCGGGTCGAGCGAGCGGACGAGCTCGCGGGCCAGGTCCTCCGCCCCGGCGAGCGGGCGCAGCGGCACCGGCCCGAGCAGCGGGGAGACCGCCGGGTCGGCGCCCAGGAAGCACGGCGTGACCGAGCGGACCATGCCGTCGGCGACGAGGTTATTCAGCGAGATGTGGTGACCGCCGAAGCGCCATCCCCACGGCGCCGCGCCGCCGGGCTCACCGAAGACCCGCAGATAGTAAAGTCCGGGGTCGCGGCCCCGTTCGCGGCCCCAGTCGGCGGTCCAGCCCTCGGTGCGGTCGAGCACGTTGTCCAGCCCGAGGATGGTGGCGACGGTGACGTACCCGGCGGTGGAGAGCCCGGTGGCGACGAGCTGGTGCGCCAGCTGCTGGTGGGCAGGCCGCTGGGCGCCCAGGGGCAGGCCGCCGTGGTCGGTGGGTGTGTAGTACCAGCGTCGGCGCTCCGCGTCTGACTCGGCGTCCGGGCTGGGGGCGGCGCCGGTCGCCAGCGCGCGCTGCCCGGGGTCGAGCGCCTCGAGCCAGGCGACCGCGGCGGCGGCCATCCGCGTCGCGGCTTCCCGGGCCACGGTGGCGGCCGTCCGGGCTGCCGCTTCCCGGGCCGTGGCTTCCCCGGAAGCCGCGGCGTTACCGGCGGTGTCCGGCCCGGTCGAGTTCACCCCAGTCGTCACCATCCCATCCTTCCCACCCGGGCGCGCGCTGGCAAGGACGGCTAGGACGGCTGACCGGTCAGGCGGGTATGACCGGCTCCGGAACGGCCTCGGCCGCTTGCGCCCGGGTCCGCCGACCCAGCCACCAGAAGAGTACGCCGATGGCGATGAAGACCAGCACCGGGGTGAGCTCGGTCCACAGGTAGGTGAACCGCTCGGCGTACGTCCAGCTCTCCGGGATGAAGTCGGCGCCGAACCACGAGCTGCCAAGCCCGGGGGCGATGAGCTGGATGCTGGCGATGGCCACCAGGACCATCAGGATGACGGTCAGCGGCCGGTAGGCGGGCATCTTGAAGGGTCGCGGCGTGTCCGGGTGGCTGCGGCGCAGCTTCCACAGCGCCGGGTAGATGAGCAGGTAGCTGATCAGCGTGGTGGAGATGGTCACGCCGAGCACGGCGTTGAAATATTTCGCCGCGTCACCGCTGCTGATCTGGTGCGCGAGCACGACGACGATGGACGCCACGATGCCGCTGAAGACGTTGACGCGCACCGGCGTGCCGTACCGGGCGTTGATCACGCCGAGCGTCCGGGGCCCGGCCCCGTCGTAGCAGGACACGGCGAGGGCCCGGTCCGAGCCCATGATCCAGGTCGCGCCGGACGTGATCAGGCACAGGATGAACAAGATGGCGCAGCCGTCACCCAGGATCAGGCCGGCCCCGCTCAGCGTGGCCGCGCCGCCGGCGCTGACATGGCCGCCGTACACGGTGAAGACGGTCTGGATCGCGCTGACGAATCCGCTGAAGTTGGTGATGGCGCTGGTGGGCAGGACGATCAGGATGCCGATCACGGGCAGCGCGTAGAGCACCACGCTGAACACGGTGGAACGGGCGATGGCGAACGGCACGTCCCGCTGCGGGTTGGTCATCTCCTCGCCCGCGCTGTTGGGCAGCTCGAACCCGACGAAGTTGAACAGCAGCACGCCGACCAGGAGGACGAAGCCGGCCTCCGAGGGCTTGTAGTCGCTTGCCCCCAGGCCGTGCGCGCCGTGCTTGAGGGCGTAGATGATGACCGAGATCGTGAACAGCCCGAGAACGACGAAACGAGCGAAGGCTCCCGCGGTCGGCAGCCATTTACCCACGCTGAAGGAGGTAATCGCGGCGACGATCGACACCCAGACGAAGACCAGCGCGATGACGAACCACACCGCCGTGGACACGTTGGCGCCGTGGTTGAAGAACACCTCGACGGCGGTGATGCAGGTGATGGTCAGCGAGCCGCCGATCCATACCGGGTTGGTGATCCAGTACAGGAAGTTGTTCACCGCCCCGGCCAGGTGCCCGAAGGCCAGCCGGGTCCAGAAGTAGGGGCCGCCTTCCTGGGGGAAGGCCGTGCCAAGCTCGGCGAACAGCAGCGCCTGCGGGACGAAGAACACGACGGCGAACACCATCATCCAGGTGAAGGCCTGGCCCCCGCCCTGGGCGACGGTGGCGATCGTGTCCACGCCGACGATGGTGCAGATGAGGAAGAACAAGATGTCGAAGCGGCCGAAGTGGCGCTGCAGCTTCTGCCGCTCGACGGCAGCGGCGGCGGTCATTGTGCCCAGCGTGTCAGTCGTCACGAACGCTCCTTGGAGTAACAAGCCAGGCCACATCCTTGCCTCAGATGATTTCAGAAATGTTGCGAACTTATGTCCGATTTAGCTCATCTCCCGCCCGGGCGGGGCGAGGAGTGCTAGCACGGGGAGTCGGCCATACTGATCCGGTGAGAGTACTGGTGACCGGGGGGACGAGCGGGCTCGGCTGGGCGATGGCGCGGGCCCTGGCCGTGGCGGGCAGCAGCGTCGCGCTCACCGGGCGCTCCGGCGAGCGGGCTCGCCAGGTCGCCGCGGACCTGCCCGGCGCGATCGGCCTGCCGCTCGACGTGCGGAGCGAAGCCTCGGTGGCGGCGGCGGTGCAGGAGGCTTGGTCGCGGCTCGGCGGCGTCGACATGCTGGTGAACAACGCCGGAATCGGCATGCGCACGGTCAACCCGAGTTTCATGACCGAGCCGCAGGGCTTCTGGCGCGTATCACCGGCCGGTTTCCGCGACGTGATCGAGACGAACCTGACCGGCTACTTCCTGATGGCGCGTGAGATCACGCCCCGGATGCTGGCCGCCGGGGCAGGCCGCATCGTCAACGTGTCGGTCAATCACGCGACCATGACCAGGGCCGGCTTCGTGCCTTACGGGCCGTCCCGCGCCGGTACCGAGACGATGTCCCGGGTGATGGCCGCCGACCTGCGGGGCAGCGGCGTGACCGTCAACCTGCTGCTACCCGGCGGAGCGACCGCCACCGGCATGATCCCGTCGGAAGGCCCCCGGCCGGCTATGCCGCTGCTCGACCCGGCGGTGATCGGGCCGCCCATCGTCTGGCTCGCCTCCGCCGAGGCGGCCGGCGTCCACGACGAGCGCATCAGCGCCACCGAATTCGACGACTGGCTGCGCACCCGTTCCTCAGCGGGGCGTGAGCCGTTCGAGTAGCAGCGGCAGGTCGAGCGTCGCTATCCGCACCGACGAGTCGCTGCAGCCGTACGGCAGCACGATGGTGTCGCCGTGCCGCATGGCGCCGCAGGAGTACACGACGTTCGGGACGTACCCCTCGCGTTCCGACTCGTCGGCCACCAGGAGCGGCTCCGGCAGCGCGCCGATCAGGCGCTCCGGTTCACCCAGGTCGAGCAGGACCGCGCCGATGGCGTACTCCCGCATCGGCCCGACGCCGTGCGTGAAGACGAGCCATCCCATCGGGGTCTCGATGGGCGAGCCGCAGTTACCGAGCTGGATCAGTTCCCACGGCCGCGCCGGGGACTGGACCGTGCGCGCCCGCGACCAGTCATGAGCGTCGTCTGAATAGGCCACACCGTTGCTTTCCCGGTCCCAGCGGGAGAGCGCGGCGTACCGGCCGGCGATCTTGCGGGGAAACAGCGCCATCCCCTTGTTACTGGCCGAGGGACCGCTGAGCTGGGAAATCGTGAATGTCCTGAAGTCGGGGGTTTCCAGCAGGTGCGGCGCGACCTGCGAGCCGTCGAACGCCGTGTAGGTCGCGTAGTAGGTGGCGTCCGCGCCGTCGGTGAACAGCACGAATCTGGCGTCCTCCATCCCGTGGCTCTCATCCGGAGCGGTAGGCCACAGCACCCGCTCGGCCAGCGGATGGTCGGCGCCGAACTCCACGGCGTAGTTGGACGCCGCCATCCACCGGACCCGGTCGGCCAGCGCGGTGGAGTCCCCGCGGGTCAGCTGCTGCCTGGCCAGCTCGATCAGCGCGGCCTCCAGCTCGGCGGCGGTGAAGCTGGACGGCAGGATGGTCCACAGCAGCCGGGTGTTCTCGTCGTCCTGGCCGTATTCGGCGAGTTTGTTCTGGAAGAGGCGACGGTCGTAGTAGACGGGCCGGATGCGTCCGGTTTCCAGGAACCGGCCAGGAGGGTCGAGCCGGATCGCCGCATCGGCCCCGATGATGCCGGTCCTGAACTCGATGCTGGACAGGTGACCTTCCCCGACCGCCCGCAGGCTCATCACGAACCGGACCTCCCCGGGCTGGCATCCGGACTGGTCCGGGTGCTTCACCATGGACGGATTGAACAGGGCCGCGGCCTCGAGCGCGTATTCCTGAGTGAAATACGCTCCGATCAGCTGCCGTCGGGGCCGGCCGATCTCTCGCCCGCCAAGCCGGTGGGCGACGAGCCGGAAGTTGTCCTCCAGGGTCTGGGGCAGGTCGCGATACCCGTCAGAAAACCGCGCCATCGTCCGGGCCAGCGTTTGCTCCACGTCCTGCTCGGTCAGGTCGAGGATGCGATCGATGACCGGCGTCGCGCGCGATTCGCCCTGGATCAGGGTCTCCTGGCCGGGCACGAACAGCCGGGGCAGGATGCGGGAAGGGTCCGGCTTTATCCGGTGCTCGCCGCGGGTCAGCAGCCCGCTTGCGGTTCGGGACGCGACCATCACACGACCGGGGTCAGGCGCAGTCCCTGCTGCATGACGGAGATCATCGCCAGGGTTGACTCGGCGCCCTGGTTGCGGCTGCGACTGGTGCGGCCGAGGCCATCGCAGCCCCCGCCGGTCCGGTCGTCCAGGAGCGGGATCTTGGTGTCGTTGTCACCGAGGAACCAGGCCACGGCCATCTGCACGCCGGCCAGCCAGCTGCTGTCCCCGGTGACGGTGGCCGCCCGCTGGCAGGCATCGGCCAGGGCCGCCACCTCGATCGGCTGCTGGTCGAAGGCCGGGCGGGACTCGCCGAGACTCCATCCTGTCGTCGGCACGACCGACAGATGGCCGTTCCTGGTCTCGACGCGGAGCAGCCAGCCGAGCATCCGCAGGCCGTTGCTCAGCACCTCGGCCCGGCCAAGTTTCTCCCCGGCGACGATGAGGGCCTCGGCGATGGCCGCGTTCGCGTAGCTGAGCCTGGGCTGCGGCCACGGCCACTCCTCGGCGGCGGGCGGTCGCCCGATGACGGAGACGGCTCCGTCCAGAAGCGCGAGCGCGCCCGGATGGTCCGGCCACGCCCCGAGTATCTCGGCCGCGCCCAGCGCCGCGAACGCCATGGCGTGCGGCCACGGCGAGGAAACCTGCGCGGCGCGGCCGAAACAGGTGAAGGCCTCCTCGCGCATCCCGGCGGTCGGACCCCGCACGGCGGCGGTGCCAAGCCCCCACAGGCAGCGGCCCCAGCAATCCTCCGTTCCGGGCTGGTCGTGCCACCGGCGGTCGTAGCCGAGGCGGTTACGGACCTTGCCGTCCGGCGCCTGAGCCTGGGTCAGGAAGTGAAGGTAGCGGCGCCCCAGCGTGATCAGTTCGTCAGACGGGGATGGCTCCCGGCACACCACCACCAGGCCGCGGGCCACATCGTCGACGCAGTACCCGTGCTCGTGCCGGGGGACGATTCCCTCGGCATGCTCGAGCAGCCCGATCTGATCGGTCATTCGCATCAGATGCCGGAACGGCACGGCCTGATTGCTCATAGCGAAGTTCCCGCCCTGGTCATGGTGATCGCCGAGGCGAGTTCGCGGTAAGAATGCGCCACCGCCGGCCACAGCAGCTGCGGGGCCAGGTTCGCTGAGTAATTGCTCATCCGGGCCGACAAGCCGGGTTCGGTCAGCACGCGATACAGGGCTTGCGCGATGCCCGCCGGGTCCCGCCGTTCGACCAGCAGCCCGGCACCGAGAAGTTCGACGGCATGCGGGAAGCACGTCGACACCACCGGCTTGCAGGCCGTGACCGCTTCGATCAGGACCCCGGAGGTGACCTGCTCCAGCGAGTCGTACGGCAGCAGGACGACATCGGCGGCGCCGATCAGCTGGCTCAAGGTGGCGCCGGGCAGGAACCGGGCGTCGAAATGCACGCGGTCTGCTACCCCCCGGGCCCGGGCCTGGGCCTGCAGTGCCCGCCGGTAGGCCTCGCCGTCGCGCCCCAGCACGCGTGGATGGGTCTGGCCGGCCACCCGATAGTCGATGTCGAGCCCGTGCTCGCGGAGCAGGGCGATCGAGTCGATCGCATGTTCAATCCCCTTGCCCGGTCCTAGCAGCCCCCAGGTCAGTACCGTGGGGCGGCCGGCGGTCTGGGCTGGCACCGCCGCCGCCCGGTGGTCAGCGGCGCCGTGCGGTATCACGAAGACCTTTTCCGGGGCGGTGCCGTAGATGTCGAGCAGCCGCGACCGGGCCGTCTGCGTCATCGTGACGACCACGCTGGCGGCGGCGATCACCTCGTGGAGAATGACCCGCTGCCGGGACGTGGGCCGGGCCAGCACCGTGTGCAGCACCACGATGCTCGGCACGTACAGCGCGTCGAGCAGCGAGATGATGTCTTGGCCGTCAGGGCCGCCGTAGATGCCGTACTCGTGCTGCACGATCACGACATCGAAGCTGTTGAGGACCGCGGCGGCCGCTGACGCGCTGGCGACCGAGCCGGCCACCAGGTCATGGACCACCTCGTCGGCCGGGCATGGCGCGGGCTCGTCGAGTACCCGCACGACGGCGACCTGATCGCCGGGCTGAGCCAGATGTGCGAGCAGCGCCGCCGTGAATGTGGCGAGCCCGCACTGGGTGGGCGGATAGGTGCTGAGCAGTGCGTAGGTCGTCGGCATGAGGCTCCTTGTCGTCGCTTGCCGCTTGTCGTCGCTTGCCGTCGCACGCAGTCGCGTGCGTTCGGTTACGCCGCACGGCAGAAGAGTTCACCGGGGGCCGATTGCCTGTTCACAGAGCGTTACGTGGGTGCGTCGCCGGACCGAGCTCCTTTTTCGGCCGGTCTCGGTATCACCGGTCGCGGTAGCGCCGGCCGTACCCAGCCCGGCTGGCCAGGAACGAAATCGTCTGCCGGGATCTTCAATGTCAGGCCCGAGGCTGGCTGAGAGGGCCTCGCATGCTCGCTGACGTTCCGAACAGTGGCTGAGCGTTCTCCGCGGCCTCGCGTAGCGAACGCCTCACCAGGATAGCCCAGAACCGTGCGCAAACCGCCCGTCAGGTGGCCGGCGCCAAGAGCGCGGGTATTGTCAGCCCGGAAAATCAGCCGGGAATCCCCGCGAAGGCGCATACTAGTAGTGATGAAGCCTGCCCGCGCCGCGAACCGACGCTTCCTGCCCGATAGTCCCTTCAACTCCCGGCACGTTGATCCACCTGTGGAGCAGTTCGACGTGCAGGACCAGGTGAGCCACGACAAGTACGGCCTCGGCCGTGTCATCCTCATCGAGGATGATTCTGCCTTGGTCGTCGACTTCGGTTCACGTCAAGTGCGGATTATGTGGCCCTTCGCCAAGCTGACCAAGCTCTGACGCTGCTACCTCGCCGGGCCGTGGCCACGATAGCGGCGCGGCGACCTGCCTAGGGATGTCCCGTATGGTTCTAGGGGCCTGACGGGCGGGAGACGGAGGCCGCGTGACGGCTATGGACAACGGGGCGTCGGCGCTTTCGCCGCAGCTAGGCCCGACCGCGCCTGCGGATGAGCGTGACGCTCCCCGGGCGAAGCCTCTGCTGCGCGGCTGGCTGCACCTGGCCTGGTTCGAGGCTTCGCTCGTACTCGGAACTCTCGCGCTCGCCCGTATGCATGGCGGCTTGCGGATCACCGCGCTGGCCATCTTCGAGGTCAGTGTGACCGCGATGTTCGGTGTCAGCGCGCTGTACCACCGCGGTGACTGGGGCGCTGCGTGGCGGCAGCGCCTGCAGCGCCTGGACCACGCGATGATCTTCCTTCTCATCGCCGGCACGGCGACCGCGGCCTTCCTGCTGACCACCCACGGCCCCTTCCGGATGGCCTGCCTGATTGCGATATGGGCGCTCACGCTCACCGCGGGTGCGATCCACATGGTCTGGATGGATGCGCCCGAGCTCCTGGTCGGCTCGACGTTTGTGGGACTCGGCTTGGTCGGCGGTATCGCGCTACCCGCGGTGTGGCTGCACGCCGGGGCCACGGCAGGAGCGCTGCTGCTCGCGGGCGGCCTGCTGTACATCGCCGGAGCTATCTCGTACCGCCGCCGCCGCCCCAACCCGTATCCGTCGGTCTTCGGCTACCACGAGGTCTTTCACGTCTATGTCTGCGCCGCGGCGACGTGCCAGTTCATCGCGATAGCACTGTTCATCGCCTGACTCGCCCGGCAGCCCCTAGCCTGTGCCGCCGGCCGGGCCTGTGCCGCCCGCGGGGCCCGCGGGGCCCGCGCCGCCCGGGCCCGCGCCGCCCGGGCCTGTGCTGCCCGGGCCCGCGCCGTTCGGGGCCGCGCCGTTCGGGTCGGCGCCGTTCGGGCCGGTGCCGACGAGGAGGGCCAGGATCTCCCCGACGGTGCGTTCCCGGCCGGCCGGATCTGGCAGCGGGAGATGCGCCTGGATGTGGTACCGGTTGCGGCGGCCGTCCTTTTCCTTGACCAC
>Ga0302178_10002413_pt1 | contig 14790 bp, 10 predicted proteins | sample I_Palsa_E1_3_FD_198790 | JGI IMG/M metagenome (GOLD analysis project Ga0302178, IMG submission 198790) | Peat permafrost microbial communities from Stordalen Mire near Abisko, Sweden - I_Palsa_E1_3 | ecosystem: Environmental > Terrestrial > Soil > Palsa > Peat permafrost | place: Sweden... | reverse complement strand
CCAGGAGGTGACGCAGGCGCATCCCGAGGACGCCGTCTCCAAGATCTTCCACCTGCACCGCGACCCGGTGTTCGCCCGCTTCGCCCACTCGCCCGACGTCGTCGACCTGGTGGCCGAGCTGATCGCCCCCGACCCTGCCCCCGACATCGACGTCGACGTCTTCCTGTCGCAGTTCATCTTCAAGACCGCAGGCGCATGGGGGCAGCCCTGGCACCAAGATTCGTTCTACTTCCCCTTCGAACCGCCGCGTCCCGTCGTCGGGGTCTGGCTCGCCGTGACCGAGGCGACCCTCCACAACGGATGTCTCCACGTGCTGCCCGGATCGCAGACCGAACCGGTGCACACCCACATCCCGGATCGCCGGCCGGGCGCCAACTACGGCTACTTCGAGATCGTGGACCACGACATGGCGGCGGCCGAGCCGGTGCTGATGGACCCCGGCGACCTGCTCGTCTTCGACAGCCACCTCATGCACTGCTCGACGGACAACCAGTCCGACGGCATCAGGGCCGCCATGGTGTACCACTACGCCGCGGCCGGCACCGTGGACCATTCCGAGGAGTACTTCCCGTCGACCAACGACTGGGTGCCGGTGCGCCGCCATGGGCGGCCCACGTCGCCGGCGCCGCCGGGCTCGGCTGCGGACGGGTGACGCGGTGCCGTTGAAGTCGTCGCCGTTGAAGTTCGACGCCATGCTGCCGGCGCAGCCGTTGCGCCAGGCGGCGCAGCTCGGCCGCCAGGCCGCCGCCGCCGGGCTCTCCGGCCTCGTCGTCACCGAGGCGGGCCGCACGGCCTACCTGACCTGCGGCGCCATCGCGACGGCGGCCGACATCGACATCCTCACGGGTATCGCCGTCGCCTTCCCTCGCAGTCCCATGGTCACTGCGGCCACGGCGTGGGAACTGGCCGAGGCGAGCGGGGGGCGCTTCCGCCTGGGCCTGGGGTCGCAGGTGCGGGCCCACATGGAGCGCCGCTACGGCGCCGCCTTCGACCACCCGGGACCGCGCCTGCGCGAATACGTGCTCGCCGTGAAGCAGATCTTCGCGTCGTTCCGCACCGGCGCGCCGCTCCAGGTAACGGGCGACTTCTACAACCTCTCGCTCCTCCCGCCCATCTGGTCACCCGGTCCGATCGACTGCGCCGACCCCCCGGTCGACGTGGCGGCCGTCAGCCCCTACATGCTGCGCATGGCGGCCGAGGTGGCGGACGGTGTCCACATCCACCCGCTGAACACGCCGACGTACCTACGCGAGACCGTGCTGCCCAACCTCGAGACCGGCGCGGCCCGCTCGGGGCGCGCCGTGGAGGACCTCGAGATCATCGTGCCGGCCTTCCTGGTGGTGGGCGACACGGAGGCGGAGCGCGCCGTGTGGCGCGAGCGGGCCCGCGTGCAGGTGGCGTTCTACGGGTCGACGCCCAACTACGCGTTCATCTTCGAGCAGCTCGACCGCGAGGACATGACCGACCTGCTGCGCGAACACCAGCGGGCGGGCGACGTCGCCGGCATGGCGGCGGAGATCGACGACGACCTCTTGGGGAACTTCGTCACCGAGGGCAGGTGGGACGACATCGCCGATCGCATCGTGGCCAAGTACGGCGGCATCGCGACGCGGGTCGTCAGCTACTTCACCGGATCCGACGTGGTGCGGGATCCGGGGACGTTCGAGCGCTGGGGCCAGCTGGCCCAGCGGGTGCGGGACGCCTCGTAGGGCGACGACGCCAGCCCTCAGCCCAAAGCTGCACCTCGGAGGCTGTACGGCCGTCCGACCGTACGGCCCATCCGGCCCGGCGCGCTGCCCGCCCCCGTCTCGATGCCGAGCACACCGCACAGGCAGAATAGGATCGCACCCCGTCCCCTGGGAGTCCAGGGTCACGACGATCGGCAACGACACGACAGAGGGAAGGACCGCAGTGGCACTCCAATTGAAGGCAGGACTGAGGCTGCGCAGTGCGACCGACGCCTGCGAGGTCGTCGTGGTGAAGGCCCCCGCCGACCCCGTCGATCTGCGCTGCGGCGGCCACCCCTTCCTGCCCGCCGACGCCCAGCCCGCAGCGGAGAGCATCGTGGCCGGCTTCGACGGCGGCACGCAGCTGGGCAAGCGCTACAGCGACGACGAACTCGGCCTGGAGCTCCTATGCACCAAGGCGGGCGAAGGCTCCATCTCGGTCGGCGAGACCATCCTCACCGTCAAGGGTGCCAAGCCGCTGCCTGCCTCGGACTGACGGTCTGAGGGTCCGGGCCGAGACAGAGGAGGGGAAGCCGTCGTGAACATCGCCATGCTGCTCGAGATGGCGGCCGAAGGTGACCCCGAGCGCGTCGTCCTTGGCTCCCATGAGGGAGGGATCACCGCCTCGGACCTCCTCGAGCGATCCCGGCGGGCTGCCATCTACTTCGAGAAGAGCGGCGCCGAGATCGTCGGCTACTTCGGCCTGAACACCGACACCCTCCCTGTCGCGCTCTTCGGTTCCGCGCTGGCCGGCGTGCCCTTCGCACCGCTCAACTACCGTGCCCCCGACGAGCAGCTGCGCGGCATCGTGGCCCGTGTCGACGGCGGCGTCATGATCGCCGACGACGAGGAGGTGGCGCGCCTCCACGACATCGGCGCCACCAACGTGATCACCAAGGCGGAGTTCGCAGCCGCCATCGCCGAGCCCGTCACCGGCGAGCATCCCTTCGTCGATCCCGAGGAGATCGCCGTGCTGCTCTTTACGAGCGGCACCACGTCGGAGCCGAAGGCGGCGATTTTGCGCCACCGGCATCTCGTGTCGTACATCATCTCGAGCGTCGAGTTCCTCGGTTGCGAGCCGACCGAGGCGCAACTGATCTGCGTGCCCTCGTACCACATCGCCGGCATCGCAGCCGTCTTGAGCTCGCTCTACGCCGGCCGGCGCATCATGTACCTGCCGGCCTTCGAGGCCACCTCGTGGGTACAACTGGCGGCGGCCGAACACATCACCCACGCCATGGTGGTCCCGACCATGCTGGGACGGATCCTCACCGCGCTAGAAGAAGCCCACGTCGAGCTGCCGGCCCTGCGCCACCTCTCCTACGGCGGCGGGCGCATGCCCCTCGAGCTCGTCGAGCGCACCCTGACCGACATGCCCCACATCGACCTGGTGAACGCCTACGGGCTGACGGAAACCAGTTCGACCATCGCCATGCTCACGCCCGACGAGCACCGCGAGGCCTTCGCCAGCGACGACCCGGCAATCCGGGTGCGGCTGGGTTCGGTCGGGCGACCCCTTCCCTCCCTCGAGGTGGAGGTGCGCGACATCGACGAGGCGGCCCTCCCACCGGGCGAAAAGGGCGAGATCTGGGTGCGTGGCGAGCAGGTGGCGGGCGAGTACGTCGGCAACAACGTCCTGACCGAGGACGGCTGGTTCCGCACCCGGGACGCCGGCTGGTTCGACGTGCACGGCTTCCTCTACGTCGACGGGCGGCTGGACGATGTCATTGTGCGAGGGGCCGAGAACATCTCGCCGGGGGAGATCGAGGAAGTGCTCATGGCGCACGCCGCGGTCGCCGAGGCGGCGGTCATCGGCATCCCCGATGCCGAGTGGGGCGAGGCGGTGGCGGCCGTCGTCGTGCTGCACGCCGGTGGCCAGGTCTCTGAGACCGAACTGCAGGTCTGGGTCAGGGAGCGGCTGCGCTCCACCAAGATGCCCGGCGTGATCGCCTTCCGCGAGGAGCTGCCCTACTCGCCGACGGGCAAGCTCTTGCGCCGGGTCTTGCGGGACGAGCTGTCCGAGCCCGGCTGACTCATCCGGCTCAGTTCATCGACTCAGTCCGCAACCGACTCGAAGTCGTCCTCGAGGAGGGGGATGACGCCGTCCCGGCCACCGCTGGGCGCGATGGCCGGCTCGCCCGCGGTGTCGTGCAGCACGACGCGGTCACGCCCCTCGTGCTTCGCCTGCAGCAGGGCGTCGTCGGCCCGGCGCAGAATGGTGGCGAGCTCCTCACCGGGCTCACACTCGGTGACCCCGAAGCTCACGGTGAACTTGGGCAGCCCGCCGACGGTGATGGCGGCATCGAGTTGCGACCGGAGGGTGTTCAGCGCCCGGGCGGCGTCGACGGCCGAGCAGTCGGGGAAGGCGATGGCGAACTCCTCGCCGCCGTAGCGCGACGAGATGTCGCTCGTCCGCAGCGTGTCGCGCAGGACGCGGGAGAAGAGCCGCAGCGCCCGGTCTCCCGTCTCGTGCCCGTACGTGTCATTCAGCGACTTGAAGTGGTCGAAGTCGGCCATGGCCATCGCCATCGGATAGAGGTGGGCCGGGATCGCGGCCACCCGCTCGGAGAAGGAGCGCCGGTTCAGCAGTCCGGTCAGCGTGTCGGTCGAGGCCTGTAGTTGCGTCTCGGCCATGACCCGCAGCAGACCGATGCGGGCGCCCGCCAGCTTGGCCAGCGTGGCCAGGTCGTCGACGCGGTCGTCGGCCACCTTGGCCCCCGGCGCACCGGTGGCATGGATGACGCCCACGGTGCGCCCCATGATGGAGACGGGGACGCACAGGGCGGAGAGCTGTCCTTCGGGACGGTTACGCAGCTTCGGGCACGCATCGAGATGGTCGCTGTCGGTGAACTCCTGGGTCTGCGCCCGCCGCGCCGCCGGGCAGCGATCGGGGGAATCCACGCCGCAACTCGGCGGCTTCCCGTCGGGGCCGACGGCGGCCATGCGGTGGAGGTGTGCATGGCTGTTGTCGGCCAGGAGCAGCTCGGCCGGCGCCTGGGGCAACACGGTCGCGAACGACCGCTCGATCACTTCAATGACCTCGGGCTCGCCCTCGGCCATGTCGAGCGCGTTGGCCAGACGACTCTCGAAGCGCTGTCGTTGCACCTGGGCGTCGCGGATCTGGGCCTGGCGGTCGGCGTCGGACATGGCCTCGCTCAGTTCCATGTTCAGGCGCTCGGCGTCGGCGACGGCATCGCTCAGCTCAGCGTTGAGCTTGCGGACCTTCTCGTCGGTGCGGCGCTGATTGCGCTCCCCCATGGCCACCAGTACGAAGGCCAGCGGAAACATGATGCCCAAGAGGATTCCGACCGCCACCAGGTCGGCATAGATGCCCGAGGCCAGCGCCTGCCCCGCCATCATGCATGGGACGAAGATCAGTGCGAAGGCGCCCAGGGCGATGATGGGACTGATCAGGCGGAAGCGGGCCGACTTGGCTACCTCTCCGGACCACTCGTCCTCAGTGACCATGGTGCCCTCTCCCTCCGCCGTCACGGCAGCCGCCACTGCCGTCCAATAGGGGTTTTCGTCCCTCTTGGACACGACCTTGAGCACTACGTCCCGCTGGGCTGCGGGCAGGGACCTCGGCCGGGGAATTGGGCCGGTGTTGTGCCGACGTTGTGCCGGTGTTGTGCTGATTTTCGGTACCACGGCAGCATCTGCCCGCCCCGGTGCCGGCCCCGCCGTCCACCACGACACCAGCGGAATACCGCCGCCCCGCCCGTGCGCCCAAGGCCCTATTTGAGTATCCTTAATCTGTGATCCACTCCAGGGGGGAGCCTCGTGACCTGCCCGAGACGCCGGGCCGGCGAGGTCGTCCGGCCCCGTGAGCACCTACCTCCAATTCCTTCTGCTCGGACTCGGCAACGGCGGGGTGTACGCCGCTCTCGCCGTCGCCCTGGTGGTCACGTACCGCTCGTCGGGGGTGCTGAACTTCGCCACGGGAGCCCAGGCGCTCTATGCGGCCTACACCTACTCGCTGCTGCGCAACGGCCAGCTGCTCCAGCCGATCCCGGGGCTGAGCGCCACCATCAACCTCGGGACCGATCTCGGTTTCTGGCCCGCCCTCTTGATCACGCTCGCCGTCTCGGCGGTGATGGGAGCGTTGGCCTACCTGCTGATCTTCCGCCCGTTGCGCAATCACCGACCTGTGGCCAAGGCCGTGGCGTCCATCGGGCTCATGGGCCTGCTCACCGCCGTCGTGACCTATCAAGCGGGCACTTCGGTTCTCCTGGTCAACCCGATCTTCCCCCAGAACCACGTGAGCTTTCTCGGCGCGGACATCTCTGTCGACCGCTTGCTCCTGGCGGCCACGATCATCGGTATCGGGATCGTGCTCACGGTCGTGTTCCGATTCACCCGCTTCGGATTGGCGACTCGGGCCTCAGCCGAGACGGAAGTGGGGGCACTCGTCAGCGGTCTCTCCCCCGATCGCATCGCGTTGATGAACTGGATCATCAGCTTCGTGGTCTGCGGCTTGGCAGGCATCCTCATCGCCCCGCTGGTGCCATTGCAGCCCGGGACGTACACACTGTTCATCGTTCCCGCCCTGGCCGCTGCGGTGGTCGGTCGCTTTCACTCCCTGGGGTGGGCCATCACGGCGGGCCTCGGAATCGGCGCGCTCGAGTCACTCTCGGTCTACCTCAACGGCGTCTACCCGAGCTTCCCTTCCGGTGCGGGCCAGCTCATCCCATTGGTCCTGGTACTCGTGGTGCTGGCCGTTCGAGGTCAAACCATGCCCAGCCGGGGCACGCTCGTCCAGGTCACGCTCGGGCGCGCCCCCCGGCCACACTGGCGACTGGCCACCACGATCGTCTCCGTTGCGGTCGGGATCGCCGCCATCTACCTGTTCACCGGGAACGACCGGGCGGCGCTCTACTCGAGCATGATCACGGCGATCATCGCGCTGTCGCTCGTCGTGGTCACGGGTTACACGGGTCAGATCTCGTTGGCCCAGCTGACCTTTGCCGGCGTGTCGGCCTACATCCTGAGTACCTTCGCAACTTCTTGGGGCATCCCGTTCCCCATTGCGCCACTTCTGGCGGCGCTGGTTGCGGCGGCGGCGGGCGTCGTGATCGGTATCCCCGCCCTGCGGGTGCGAGGGCTGATGCTCGGCGTCGTCACCTTGACGTTCGCCGCCGGGGTGGAGGCCATCTGGTTCAACAACAACTCCATCGACGGCGGCGCCAGCGGCCTGGCCATCCCGACGCCGCGGCTCTTCGGCATGGACCTGGGCATCGGCTCGGGTAAGGACTTCCCGCGTCCGGCCTTCGGCATCATGTGCCTCGTCGTCCTGGTCCTGGTGGCTTTCGGCATCAGCTGGCTGCGCACCAGCCGCCTCGGGACGGCCATGTTGGCCGTACGGGCAGACGAGCGTTCGGCCGCCGCGGCCGGGATCAACGTCGTGAAGGTCAAGCTCATCGGGTTCGCGATTGCCGCCTTCATCGCCGGGCTGGGCGGCTCACTTCTCGCATACCAACTCGGCAATGTCACCTTCCAGGACTTCGACGCCTACCTGGGCCTCGTGGTCTTTTCCGTCGTGGTGGTGGCGGGCATCACGTCGGTCAGCGGCGGGATCCTCGCGGGTGTCATCTCGTCGGGCGGCATCCTCGTGGCGCTGATCTCGTCCGGGGTCGGGAGCGGCGGGGTCGACAATTGGTACGGCATCGTGGCCGGCGTCGCGGTGATCCTGACCGTGATCTTCAACCCCGACGGCGTCGTTGGTCCGACTCACCTCTTCCTGGAGCAGCGACGGGTGCGCGGCCTCATGGGCCGACCCGAAGGCGCACTGCTGCCGGCGACCCGGTCGGCCCAGACTCACGTACCGCCCAAGACGGATGCCGCGCTGGCGGCAGTCTCGGTGGATGAAGGGGGGCTGGTCGGCAGCGGCGCGGGCGTCGGACTCGGATCAGGATCCAACGGCTCTACCCACGCGTCGAGAAACGGAGGGGCCGGCGGATCGCTCCTCGACGTCAGGAACCTGACGGTCCGGTACGGCGGCGTGGTCGCCGTGGACGACGTCACCTTCAGCGTCGAGGCAGGACAGATCGTCGGATTGATCGGACCGAACGGCGCAGGGAAGACGACGACGATAGACGCCCTTTGCGGATTCCACGACTACGAAGGCTCCGTCGCTCTGGGCGCGCAGGACGTGACGGGCCTGGCGCCCCACCGCAGGGCGGCACTGGGTTTCGCTCGCACGTTCCAGCTGGCGGGAGTCTCCGACGACTTGACCGTCGAGGAGAACGTCCAAGTTGGGCAACAGAGGGCGAACTCTCACGACAGCGCCGAGGTGACACGGATTTTGGAGGATCTGGGCCTCGTGGAGATGCGCGACCTGCAGGTGTCGATGCTCTCGCAGGGCCAACGCCAGCTGGTGTCGGTGGCCCGCGCCCTGGCCGGCAAGCCGCGCCTCCTCCTGCTCGACGAGCCAGCGGCGGGATTGGACAGCACCGAGAGTCTCTGGCTGGCCGACAGGCTCCGTCAGGTCCGCGACACGGGCGTCACGATCCTTTTGGTCGATCACGACATGAGCCTTGTCCTGAACCTCTGCGACAGCATCACCGTCCTGGACTTCGGGGCCCTGATTGCGACCGGCACCCCCGAGGAGATCCGCGGGAACCCGCTGGTCTCGACGGCGTATCTCGGTGCCACACATCAACGGCTGGTGACGACGTGAGCGATGTCGCGATGGGGAAAACCACCGTGAACGGCGGCGAAGCCAGCCACGCGGTGGTGGACACTGCCTTGCTCGAGTGTCGCGGGCTGAACGTGGGGTACGGCAAACTGACCGTGGCTCGCGACATCAGCTTCACGCTCGGTCCTGGAAAGGTCCTCACGATCCTCGGACCGAACGGTGCGGGCAAGACCACGCTGCTGATGACGCTGGCGGGGTTCCTGCCCCCTTGTGCGGGAAGCATCGCTCTCAATGGCAAACAGGTCAGGGGTTCGTCGCCACGGCGGATGAACCAGGCCGGGATGATCCTTGTCCCGGACTTCCGCGCGCTCTTCACTGAGCTGACCCCCATTCAGAATCTCAAGCTGGCCGCGCCCCGGGGTGCGGACATCGACCCGGTGCTCGAGCTGTTCCCGGCATTGTCGCGGCGGGAGAAACTCCGGACCGGCGACCTGTCGGGCGGCGAACAGCAGATGCTGGCTATCGCCCGGGCGCTGGTGCAGTCACCGAAGCTCCTCTTGATCGACGAGATGTCCATGGGACTGGCCCCGATCGCGGTGGAGTCACTGATGCCCGTGATCCGTCAGGTCGCCGACGAGCGCGGGGCGTCAGTGATCATGGTGGAGCAGCACGTGCAGCTGGCGCTCGAGGTCGCCGACGAAGCGATGGTGCTGGTCCACGGGAGCATCGTGCTGTCCGGGCCGGCTGAGCAGTACCGCCACGACACCAGTGCCGTCGAGTCCGCCTACATGAGCGGCTCGGTGTCTTCAGCCTGAAGGTCGGCCGCAAGCCAACCCACGACGCATTGGATCTGAAGCAGCACGAAGGCCCGTGCTCAAATATGGACACGGCAAGGACGGCTTGGAGGAATCCCCGAGACGAAGGAGAAAGAAGCTCATGGCTGGCCTCGAGGGCAAGGTTGCATTCATCACCGGAGCTGCACGCGGGCAGGGGCGAGCGCATGCCGTCCGATTGGCTCGCGAGGGTGCTGACATTCTGGCGATCGACATCTGCGCCGACGTTCCGGCTATGGACTACCCCAACGCCACTCGGGCCGACCTGCATGAAACTGCCCGACTCGTGGAATCCGAAAGCCGCAACGTCGTCGCCCTGACGGCGGACGTACGAGACCTCGCCGGCTTGCAGACCGCTTTTGACGAGGGCATGACTTCACTCGGACGGGTCGACATCGTGATCGCCAATGCCGGCATCGTCCGCCTCACTGACGGGGGCGAACCGGACTCGGTGTGGCGCACCATTGTCGATACCAACCTCACGGGCACCTGGAACACCATCTCTGTGGCGCTGCCGAAGCTTCGAGCCCAGGGGCCAGGCGGCAACATCGTGATCATCAGCTCGTCGGCCGGACTCAAGCCGACAGCGGGGTTCGGAATTGGTGCACTCGCCTACACCTCGACCAAAACGGGTCTGGTCGGACTCATGAAGCAGCTGGCGGTGTCGCTGGCCCCTGAGTCGATTCGTGTCAACAGCGTGCACCCGACCGGGGTCAAATCGGGCATGACCATGAACGAGGCCATGGGCAAGCTGGTGGCCCAGGCCATGTCGGGCGAAGACACGTCGATCTCGGCGATGCAGAACGCCATGCCGATCGGCATGCTCGAGCCGGAGGACATCGCCGACGCTGTCGCTTTCATCGTCTCGGACCAGGCGAAATGGATCACGGGCGCCGCGCTCCCGGTCGACGCCGGCTTCTGCGTGCGATGAACGCATCCACCCGGCCGTAGCCGTCGTCGCGCCGCTGGGGTGGCCCCCACAGGGAGTCCCACCCCAGCAGCAACCGACGACTCCAACCGAGGCCTTAGAACAGCGGCGTCGGGTTGTAGACCTTGATCCCGGTGACCTTGCCGGCCTTGCCGGCCTGAATGACGCCGATGGCCGCCGAAGACGAGCAGACCGACTTCAGCAATGGGATCGCAGTGCCGTTGCAGGTGAACGTCAGCCCGCCCGAGAGCGGGATGACCACGTTCTTCGCTGTCTCGGTCTGCGACTTGATCCCGGCAGCGGTGACGGGCTGCGTCGAGCCCTTCATGATCGCCGCCAGAGCAAGAACGGGGCTCACGCCGTCAGCCTGGTTGCTGCTGATGTTCGGGTTCGGGTTGGCCTTCGAGTCGTACTTCTTGATGATGGCCCCGTAGGTCGCAAGGTCCGACTTCGACGCTTGCGTCGTCGTCGTGATGTACGAGCCCGCCAGTGCCTTGTCGAGCGTGGCCGAGTTGAGGATGCTCGGGTCCTGGCACGTCGACAGTACGTAGCGCGGCAGCTTCAAGCCGAGCGTGTTGTACGCCTGCAGGAAAGAGCTGCAGAGCGTCACGTCGCCGACCATGCCGACCGCTTGCGCGCCACCTGAGACCGCCGACTGCATCTGCGGGGAGATATCGGCGGTACCGGGGTTGATCGGGATGACCGTGAATCCGACGCCCGCCGCCTTGTAGACGAGACCACCGAGCTCTTGTGCTCCCTGAATCGCGGCCGGAACGTTCTCGACCAGGAAGGCCACCTTCTTGAGGTTGTGCGCCTTCGCACTCAGCGCCATGGCGCCCAGGTACGCAGGAAAACCACCTTCCAGCGCGAACGCGCCCGGCGAGGTGAGCTCCGCCGTCGATGCCCCACTGATCGTGATGTAGGGAATGCCGGCTCCGACGATGGTGGGCACCTCTGTCTGACCTTGACCGGTGAACGGTTCGACGACAGCGACGACGCCGTGCTGCACCATGTCGTTGGCGCAGGTCTGACCTCCGGCCGGGGTGGACTGGTTCTCGCAGATGTACAGATCGATCTTGTGACCTTCGAGCCCGTCCCCGTACTGGTTCTCGTAGGCCACCGCTGCCTTGGCGCCCTGCTCGACGAGCGCCGCCGTGCCGATGGAGCTGCTGCCCCCGCCGTCACTGATGAGCCCGATCGTCACCGGGGCCAACGTGGCTGGATGCGCCGTGCCCAGCGCGTTGCTCGCGCCCGCCGTGCCGACTCCCATGACGGCAGTGGAGACCGTTGCGGCGGTCAGCACTCCGGCTGCGAGCAGGCCGGTCGCCAAGACCCGTCTCACCGTCCCGCCCGTCCGCCCAATCGCACCTGTAGTGAGCACTGTTTCCTCCTTGGGGATGAGGGGGGCACATCGGTGCTCGTCACCAGCCGCAACAGCCCCCCGGCTACGACTGACAAAAGAGGATACCATTTAGCTCCTCCGCCCGCCAAGGTACCGCAACACGTCTGCAATAAATCGTCGGCCCGGTCGGCCTGCCTGGTGCTTGTTCCGCCGGAGTGTGTCGCACTCGCGGCGAGCTGACCGATGCTTTTGTCGCAGGCGCTGGCTTTCCAGCTCCAACCAGGGAAAAAGGACACCTTTTGGGGTCGCCTGCCCGTGCGCATCGCACTACACCGACGCATCCTCGAGCGCTCGGGCCAGATTGCGTTGGGCGCGGAAATGGGCGTCGAGACCCGAGTGCGCAGTGAGGAGATCCCGCTTCGCACCGGTGCGGAAGAGATGCCCGCCGGTCCGGCTGGACATGCAGGCGCCCAAGGCAAAGAAGACCCGATAAAAGGAGACGGCGTTCTCGTCGGCCGCTTCCCGAGGACCCCCGGCGGCTCCATAGGCGGCGACGAACTCGGACCACGTCATGAGTGCGGTGGCCGCGGGCCAGGCGGCGGCCAACTCTCGGGCCGGCGGTCCGATGGTCGCCGCCTCCCAGTCGACCAGCGCCGTCAGGCGGTCGCCGTCGATGAGCATGTTGTGCAGCCCGACATCACCTTGGAGGAGACAGAGCCGGCCCGCCGGCACGACGTCGCCGACATGATCGAGAAGCCACTGGCGCGCCAGGGGGACCGCCGCGATCCGCGGGCCGCTGAGCTCCACGATGCGGGTGGACATGGCTTCGACGGACATCGTGATGCTGGCTTCGGTGACGTCCGGGTCGAGGTCGAGCCCGGTCGGTTGGAGGTTCTCGAGAGGGATCTGGTGCAGGTGGGCCAAAGCGGTGGCGAACTGCTCCCCCAGGGCATGGCGGTGCTCCGTCGGGGCTGCCAGGTCGGGGAAGTACTCGCCGGCCTTGGCGCCGGCGACCCGCTGCATCACCAACAGGGTCCCGCCTCCCATCGCCTCGTGGAGGTCGTCGGCGAAGAAGGGACGCGGCACCGGGACGCCGCCGTACCCGTCCACGGCCGCGAGGACGCCGAACTCGTCGATGGCGCGTGTCTGCAGGATGCCGACCGGCCGGTCCTTGCGGACGATGACCTGGTCCGGAAGCTCGGTCGTACCGGTGAGCGACACCAGGATCGTCTCCTTGGATCGGCCACCCGGGACGACGCGCATGGCGGCCACGGCCAGATCGGGCGAGGCCGCGAGCTTGCCGCGCAGATACGAGGTGAGCTGCTCGGGTGTGACCGAACACTCCGACAGCGAGATGGAGGACTCGGTGTCGAGTTGCTCATCGAGAACAGCCCGGCGCAGCTCGTCGACCCGCTCCAGGAACCGGCGCTCCACCTCGACCAGGCGCCGGCAGAGCTCTCGGTCCGCGGCCGCGTCACTGGCGGCGAGTTGCGACACGGTCACTGCGGCCCGACTACGGAGTTCGTCAAAGCCTTCCGGGGTGACAGCTGTGGACGCGGACGCCGACCCCTCGGTCGACGCTGGGGACAGCAACGCTTCGAACTCGGAGCCGAACTCGGCACTCAACGACTCGGCCCACTCCTCCTCCACGATGCATTCGACGAGGATCCGGTCGACCAGGCCCGCCGCGTCAATCGCCGTCGGGCTACTGAGTTCGGGCAGGAAGGTACCGGCGACCGTGGCGCGGACTTGACGCAGGTAGAGCGCCCGGTCGTCGGCCGGCTGCCTCACGACAGCGGTCGCACGACGCCATTGGTCATCGCATCGGCCAGGACGTAGACGGGAGGATTCGTCCCGTTGCGGGCGTTCAGGGTCGTCTCGAGAAAACCCCATCCCCCCGGCTCGCCGTTCACCGTCACGTCCCCGACCGATTCCCAGCCATAGCGCTGCGCCGTGGCCCCGATCATCCCGCCGATGGTGTCGATCCGTACGCGTGTCGTCCCGCCGTCCTCGAGCCGGTAGACCACCTCGGCGGACGGACAGCGGACGGAGTCGTCGTCGACGTGCAGCAGCATCTCGGCGCCGGCCACGGGAACGGGCTCGTCGTCACGGGTCAGCGAGCCATGGCGGAAGAAGCTGGCATTGGATCCGACCAGGGACGCATAACGGAACTGCATGGTTCCCTCGGCCGACCGGTGCGAGCCACCGAAGCTCCGGCTCGAGAGGAAGCTGTCCCAACGGCGCGTCCCCCACGAGTGGTCGCGCCAGCCCGGCGCGTCGACCTCGGCCCGGACGCCGTCCATCTCCACCGTCCCCCGGACCCGGCACGCCACGTGGAAGTTGTTGGAGAAGATCGTCCCGGCCGTCCCCGCCGTCCCGGCGAACGACTGCGCGTTGGCGAAGGAGCGTGGCCCTTCGTCGATGATCAGGAGTTCGGCGCGGCAGCCCTCGCCTTCGAGCCGGAATCGCAGCGACGAGCCGTCGTGGAAGATCCTCTGCGGCCCCGCGCACAGGCCTGCCTCCTCGAGGAGCACCAGCGACAAACCCTCGCCGTTCCAGCGGAACCGCGCGCCATGGTCCTGGTAGACGCCGCACCACAGGTTGGCTGTCCCCCGGTTGAGCTCGTTGCCGATGCGGTGGTTCCCGCCGAGACCGCTCGCCGGGTCACGCCAGGCCAGGTACGCACTCTCCTGCCAGTCGGGGTCGTCGCCCGCGGGGTGCAGCCCCTCGTCCCCATGGTCGTCGTCGGTCGCGTCGGCGGACATCGCGCTCAGGATACGGACTGGTGTCTGCGGCGACTACGGCGACTGCGGTGACTGCGGCGACTGAAAGCGGGCGTCGTCGGCATCGTCACCTGTCGCTGACTTTCTCAGTCCCTTCCGATGCAGGGATGTCCGGATTGCAGATGTAGCGGACATTGGCGATCGTCATGTCACAGGCGGCGAAGCTGGCCGAGACCGCGATGTCCGGCACCAGTCGGTCGTCGCCCCAGGCCGACGGATCGAAGGAATTGAGCGACGGCCGGCCACGGTCGGCCCGGCGGAACTCGTACTCGGAGTCGACCTGCACGATCCGCGGCACCCAGACTCCGTCGCGCTCCAATCGAGCCAGGTGCATGCCCGGCGGGTACTGCACGTCGTGTCCCGTCACCGGCACAGGATCGACCAACGAGACGTCGAGGATCGTCTGCGTGCCCCGTCCCCCGTCCGACGCAGGCTGGGACACCGTGCAGTCCACCCGATCATGAAAGCGTCGCAGCGAAATCTCCCCGGGAGTCAACCGGAACCCCCACGAGCGGGCCAGCAACGTGGACAACACCGGATTGT
>Ga0302178_10002410_pt1 | contig 14796 bp, 12 predicted proteins | sample I_Palsa_E1_3_FD_198790 | JGI IMG/M metagenome (GOLD analysis project Ga0302178, IMG submission 198790) | Peat permafrost microbial communities from Stordalen Mire near Abisko, Sweden - I_Palsa_E1_3 | ecosystem: Environmental > Terrestrial > Soil > Palsa > Peat permafrost | place: Sweden... | reverse complement strand
GGCGGCCGAAGTCACCCGGGTGGCGGCCGACGTGAACCGGGCCGTCACCGGGTACATGCTGGGGAACGCGCTGACCTCGCTCATCGCCGGGGTCGTGGTGTTCGTGTCCCTGCTGGTCCTCGGCGTGCCGTACCCCCTGCTGTGGGGGCTGTGGGTGGCCCTGGTGGATTTCCTGCCCATGATCGGCGGGGCGCTGGCGGGCATTCCCACCGTGCTGTTCGCGTTCACCCATTCCCTTACCGCGGGCATCGCCACCCTGGTGGTCTTCCTCGTCTACACCCAGATCGAGAACCACATCCTGAACCCGGTGATCATGAGCAAGACGGTCAGGATCAGCCCGCTGCTCGTGCTGATCGCGGTCCTGGTCGGGGCCTCGCTCGGCAGCCTGATCGACGGCCTGTTCGGCGGTTTCGTCGCGGCGCTGCTGGCCATCCCGGCCGCCGGTGCCCTGCAGGTACTGGCCAGGGAGCTGTGGCGGCTCACCGCCTCGCCGCCGACCCAAGATCCCGAAGATGAAGACTCGGCGGTGCGGCAGGGTGAGCTCTTCCCTGTTGAGGCCGATTCGCGGGAGCATGGCTCTTGAGTCGAAAGTGTCCCGAGGAGGGCCCGACATGACGCAGCCGTCAGTTCTGGGAATCGTGCTGGCTGGCGGGGCCGGTACGCGCCTGAGCCCGCTGACTGCGGACCGGGCCAAGCCCGCGGTCCCGTTCGGCGGACTGTACCGGCTGATCGACTTCGCGCTGTCGAACCTGGCCAACGGCGGAATCAGGAAGATATGCGTGCTCACCCAGTACAAGAGCCACAGCCTGGACCGGCACATCACCACCACGTGGCGGATGAGCGCCCTGCTCGGCAACTACGTGACGCCGGTCCCGGCGCAGCAGCGGCTCGGGCCGCACTGGTACACCGGCTCGGCGGACGCGATCTACCAGTCGATGAACCTGATCAACGACGAGCAGCCGGACATCGTGATGGTGGTCGGTGCCGACCACGTGTACCGGATGGACCCGCAGCAGATGATCGACCACCATGTGGCCCACCAGGCGGGAGTGACGGTGGCGGCCATCCCGGTGCCGAGGAGCGAGGCTTCCGCCTTCGGCATCGTCAGTGTGGGGGCGGACGGCACGACGATGGACGCGTTTCTGGAGAAGCCGGCCGACCCGCCGTCCATGCCCGGCAACCCGGACATGTGCTACTCCTCGATGGGTAACTACGTGTTCGACACCGGCGTGCTCGTCGACGCGCTGCGCAAGGACGCCGCCGACGACTCAAGCCGGCACGACATGGGCGGCAACATCGTCCCGATGCTGGTCAGCAACGGCAGCGCGCAGGCGTATGACTTCACCCTGAACAAGGTGCCCGGCGAGACCGAACGAGACGCGGGCTACTGGCGCGATGTCGGCTCGCTGGAAGCCTACTTCGACGCCCAGATGGACCTGTGCGCGGTGGAGCCGGTCTTCAACCTGTACAACGAGCAATGGCCGATCCTGACCCAGGTGCCATCCCTGCCGCCCGCCAAGTTCGTGCACGAGGCGGGGGACCGGACCGGTCGCGCAATCAACAGCCTGGTCAGCAACGGGGTCGTGGTCTCCGGTGGCCTGGTGCGCCAGTCCGTCCTGTCCCCTGGCGTGCGGGTGAACAGCTGGGCGACGGTGGAGCGCTCGGTGCTGCTGCACAACACCCAGATCGGCCGCCACGCGGTGGTCCGGGACGCGATCATCGACAAGAACGTCATCGTGCCCGAATGGGCGCAGGTCGGCGTGGACAAGGAACACGACAAGGCGCGCGGCTTCGTCGTCTCGGCCGGCGGCATCACCGTGGTGGGCAAGGGCCAGGAGGTCCTGCCGTGACCGGCGCGCCCGGAACTGACAAGCTCCGGGTCGCGCTGCTGACCCGCGAGTACCCCCCCGAGGTGTACGGCGGCGCGGGCGTGCACGTGACCTACCTAGCCCGCGAGCTGGCGCCGCTGGTCGACCTCACCGTGCACTGCCAGGGCGCCGACCGCGCGGACGCGGTCGCGCACCGGCCCTGGGCTCACCTCGCCGGCGCCAACCAGGCGCTGCAGGTGGTGTCCACCGACCTGTCCATGGCCGCCGCGGTCGGCACCGCGGAGCTGGTCCACTCTCATACCTGGTACGCGAGCCTGGCCGGGCACCTGGCGGCCATGCTCTACGGCATCCCGCACGTCGTCACGATGCACTCGCTGGAGCCGCTGCGGCCGTGGAAGGCCGAGCAGCTGGGCGGCGGTTACGCCATCTCGTCCTGGTGCGAGCGGGAGGCGGCCACCTCGGCCGCCGCGGTGGTGGCCGTCTCGGAAGGCATGCGGGCCGATATCGCCGCCGCCTACCCCGAAATTAAGGCCGAACGGATCCGGGTGATACGCAACGGGATAGACACCTCCGAATACGTGGCGGATCCCCGGACCGATGTACTTGAGCGCCTCGGCGTCGACCTGACCCGTCCCTACGTGATTTTCGTCGGCCGGATCACCCGGCAGAAGGGCGTGCCGGTGCTGCTGCGGGCGGCGAGCGGGCTGATGCCTGAAGGGCAGCTTGTGCTGTGCGCCGGGGCGCCCGACACGCCGGAGCTGCTGGCCGAGGTGACCGAGCTGGTCGACGGGCTCCAGGCCGAGCGGTCCGGCGTGATCTGGATCCCGGAGATGCTCAGCCAGGCCGAGGTCATCCAGCTGCTCACGCACGCCGCCGTGTTCGCCTGCCCGTCGGTCTACGAACCGCTCGGCATCGTGAACCTGGAGGCCATGGCGTGCGGGACCGCGGTGGTCGGGTCGCGGACCGGCGGCATCCCTGAGGTCGTGGCCGAAGGTGAGACGGGCCTGCTCGTTCCGCCCGGGGACCCCGTGGAGCTGGCTCTCGCGCTGAACGTGCTGCTGGCCGATCCCGCGCGCGCGGAGGCCATGGGACAGGCGGGCCGCAAGCGCGCGGTGGCGGAATTCGGCTGGGCTGCTATCGCCGCCCAGACCGCCGATCTCTATGCGGAATTGGTGGCCGGGTGAAGGTGCTTCGTACGCCAGCGGACCGTTTCACTGACCTCCCGGACTTCGGGTACCCGCCGCGCTACGCCGATGTCGGCGACCTGCGGCTGGCCTTCGTGGAGGCCGGGCCGGCCGACGGGGAGCCGGTGCTGCTGCTGCACGGCGAGCCGAGCTGGTCGTTCCTGTACCGCAAGGTCATGCCGGTGCTCGCGGACGCGGGGCTGCACGCCATCGCGGCGGATCTCGTCGGCTTCGGCCGGTCCGATAAGCCCGCCGAGACGGGGGATCACAGCTTCGCCAGGCACGTGGAGTGGATCCGCGCGCTCGCGTTCGACCATCTTGATCTGCGCGATCTCACCCTCGTCGGGCAGGACTGGGGCGGTCTGATCGGCTTGCGGCTGGTCGCCGAGCACCCGGACCGCTTCGCCCGCGTGGTGGCGGCCAACACCGGTCTGCCCACCGGTGACCAGCCGATGCCCGACGTCTGGCTCCGGTTCCGCGAGGTCGTCCGCACCGCGGACACGCTGAGCGTGTCCCGGCTGGTGCAGTCCGGCTGCCAGACCCGGCTGTCGCCCGAGGTCCTGGCCGCCTACGAGGCGCCGTTCCCCGACCCGGCCTTCGCCGCGGCGGTCCGGGCGATGCCGGACCTGGTCCCGACGTCCCCCGATGACCCGGCCTCCGAGGCCAACCGGGCCGCCTGGCGTCAGCTCGCCGCCTGGGACAAGCCGTTCCTGGTCGCGTTCAGCGACCGTGATCCGATCACCGGCTCGATGGCGCCTGTGCTGAAGGAAACCGTGCCGGGGGCGGCGGGAATCGCCCATCCGGTGATTACCGGTGCCGGGCACTTCCTCCAAGAAGACGCCGGCGAACGCCTCGGCACCGTGATCGCCGACTTCGTCCGCGCACACCCCGCGAAATAGCCAGTACAGTCCCTCGCCGCAATTAGCCGTCCCCGCACGCGTGGCCGGAGTCGGAACCGTCCAGTACCGAATCTCAGAAGGGCATCTACCGTGACCGACAACAGCACCGGCGATATCGTCACCAAGCTCAGCCATCGATCGGTAACCGACACTGTCTCGATGCTGACCGGCATGATCAGCGCGAAGGGAATGAAGCTCTTCGCCGTCATCGATCAGAGCGCCGAGGCACGGCAGGTGGGGCTCTCGCTGCGGGAGACCACGCTAGTGATCTTCGGCAGCCCGGCGGCGGGTACGCCCGTGATGGTGGCGGCGCCGCTGGCCGCGCTCGACCTGCCGCTCAAGGTGCTGGTGTGGGCTGAAGACGACGGCCAGACCATGGTCTCCTACTACGCCCCAGCCTCGCTTGCCGCCCGCCACCATCTCGATGCCGACCTGGCTGGGAACCTGGCCGGAATCAACGCCCTCACCGATGCGCTCGCGGCCTCCTAGCCTGGCCTGACCCTCTCTGCCGAGATCGTGGATCGGTACCGTCTTCACAAGATGGTGGCGATCCACAATGATGGCCGGCCGCGTTTCCGGGCCCCTGGGGGGGCGGGTGAAGCTCCCGGTAGGAGCACACTTGGGCCGGGCTGGAGCCGATTCGTTTGGTACAACCGGCCCTAGTGAGCGGGGCCGGTGCCGACGTAGAGGTCCACGATGTCGGAGACGTAGCGGCCGCCCTTGATGTCGCCGTCGGTGACCAGCCGGGCTGGGCCAGCGTGACACCGTCTTCGGACAGGGACAGCTGCAGCGGCCGGCCGCCGACGAACTGCTCAGCCGGGGTGACCGTCGCCACGTAGTTATCGTCGCCCACTTTCCGTACCTCCGTTTGACCCAATAGCGCAGGCGCCGAAACCAGGGTAAAGCCCAAGTTGCCATTGACCAAGGCGCGCGGCCGGAAAGGTGCAGCGCGGACATAGTTAATTAACTGATGACGTGTAGCCAGCGGGCGGCAGAGACTGAGATTCTGCTGCTACCGAATCCGAACGGGGAGAACGTGATGAGCGCCAGCACCACGGCCGGCGCAGGCGGCCGCTCGCAGAGCCTGGTCCTGACGGCGATGATCTTCGCGGTCGCGATGACCTTCATCGACCAGACCATCGTCTCGATCGCCGCGCCCAAGATCCAGAACGACCTGGGCCTGTCGAGCAGCGGCATGCAGTGGGCGATCAACGCCTACCTGCTCTCGCTGGCGGCCCTGTTCGCCTTCGGCGGGCGGCTGGCGGACACGATCGGTCATCGCAAGATGGTCGTGCTCGGGGTGATCATCTTCGCTGGCTCCTCGGCGCTGTGCGGCCTGACGCCGCGCGGCGGCCTGGCCGAAACCTGGATCGTGGCCTTCCGCGCGGTCCAGGGCCTGGGCGGGGCGATCATGTTCCCGGCCGCGCTGGCCATCGTGGTGCAGACATTCGAGCTGCGCTCCCGCGGCCGGGCCCTGGCGCTGTTCTTCGGCATCGCGGGGGGCCTGACCGCGATCGGCCCGATCGCGGGCGGCTACCTGCTCGAGTGGACCTGGCGGGCGATCTTCTGGATCAACGTGCCCGTTGCGCTCATCGCCCTGGCGCTGATCGCCATCTCCAAGCCGGTCACCGAGCATCGTCCGTCGCCGATGGACTACCGCGGCCTGGCCCTGATCGTGGGCGGCGTGGCACTGAGCGTGTTCGGCCTCCAGCAGTCCTCCCTCTGGGGCTGGGGCAACCCGGCCATCGAGGTGTGCATCGTCGCGGGCCTGCTCCTGCTGGGCGTCTTCGTCGCCGTGGAGCTCCGGACCGAATCGCCGCTGATGAACGTGCGCATCTTCGCCAGCCGGCCGTTTCTGGTGGAGAACATCATCCTGCTGATCGTCATGATGGTGTTCATCCCGGTGTTCTTCTTCGTCAGCGAGTACGGCCAGATCGCCCTGGGGGAGAAGGCGACCCAGGCCAGCCTGCTCATCTTGTACTTCTTCCTCGGCTTCGTGGTGTTCGCGCAGATCGGCGGGCGGATGCTGGACCGGATCGGGGCCAAGCGGCCGGTGGTCCTCGGCTGCGCGCTTTCGGCGGTCGGGTTCGCGCTGTGGGCCGGGAAGGCGACCGACCTGCATCCGGGGGCCCAGGTCATCTACATCGTCATCGCCGGGGCGGGCATGGGCCTCATGCTCGGGCAGGCCAACACCGACGCGGTGAACCGAGCGTCGCGGTTCTCCTACGGCGAGGCCACCGGCATCACCCAGACGGTCCGCAACTACGGCGCGAGCCTCGGGTTCGCCATCTTGGGCACGATCTTGCTGACCGAGTTCCGAACCAGGATCACCGCCTCGCTGGTGGCCAAGGGCCTGCCGGCGGGCGAGGCGTCGGCCCAGGCGTCCAAGATCGCCCAGCTGCAGGGCGGGAACGGCAACGTCGCCGCCATCCCGCAGTTCCTCCGCGCTGACTTCGCCGGCGCCACCCGCGAGGTCCTGTACGTGATGGCCGGGATCATGGCGGTCGCCGCCATCGTGGCGCTGCGCGGCCTCAGGCGTGGCGTTCAGGAATCCCCGGCCGCCGAGGCCGGGCTGGCCGAGGAGAATCCTGGCGCCGGCGTGTCCGCGTCCGGATCACGGTAGGGCTACGGATCGAGCGAGTCGGCGCCTTCCATCGACGCCAGCGGTTCGCCCTCCATCGGCTCGGGGGCGGACGGCAGCACCTGCTCGAAGTAGCCGCGCGCGGCCGCGGTGGTGCCGACGTCGCGGCCCGCCGCCTCCGACATGTACCAGCGGTGCTCGAGGACCTCGTGGAAGATCTCCGCCGGGGGGAGCCGGCTGCGCAGGCCCTCGGGGATCGCGGCGATGACCGGGTCGTACACCTCTTCCAGCCACCGGTTGGCCGCCACTACCTCAGAGACGGGGTGGCCCTGCTTCTGCTCCAGCCAGGCGCGGAAACCCGCCATGTCGTTGAGCAGCCTGCGCGCCTGGTGCTCGCCGGCGTCGATCCCGGTCCGCAGGAACAGCTGCCGGGAGTCGTGCCCGGATTCCGCGACCCGGGTCCGCAGCCGCAGCTTGTTTCCCTCCCCGGTGCTGATCAGCTCGACTTCGTCGGCGTCGAAGCCGAGCTCGTTGAGCCGGTGCAGGCGCTCCGCGATCCGGTACCGCTGCTCCGCGGGGCGCAGGATCTCCTCCCGGTTCAGCTCCTGCCACAGCGACTCATACCGGCGCCCGAGCTCGTCGGCGATCTCGATCGGGTCGACCTCGGCCGGGAGCAGCTCACCGGCCTGCAGGTCGAGCAGCTCGCCGCCGACCCGCTCGGTGGCCAGCTCCACGTCATAATGGCGTTGCCCGTCGGTCAGGGTCGGGTGCTGCTCGCTGGTCTCCGCGTCGACCAGGTACGCTTCCAGCTTCCCCGCGTCATGCCGGTACAGCGTGTTGGACAGCGAGCAGTCGCCCCAGAAGAACCCGGACAGGTGCAGCCGGACCAGCAGTTCCACCAGCGCGTCCAGCAGCCCGTCGGTGGCCTGCAGGCCACGCGGGTTGGAAAACACCGCCCGGTAGGTCGTCGCGTAGCTCAGGAACTTGGTGACCAGGATGGCGTCCCCGTCGGGGTGCGGGCTGGCCTCGTCCAGGTCGACGGCGATCCCGATCACCTGGACGGCGGGAATGTTCAGCTCGGCCAGCGCCCGGAGCAGCCGGTACTCGCGCCGGGCCAGCCGCTCGCTCAGCTCCTTGAGCGCGTAAAGCACGCCGTCGTCGTAGACGAAGCGGACCACATGGCGCGAGATGCCCCGCTGGCGGATCTCGACGAGCCGCTCGTCCTGCCACTCGGCCAGCGGCTCTTTCCACGGCAGGCTGAGCAATCCGGCCGCGTGGTCGGCGGGAGGCGTGAAAACGAACCGCACAGTTAGCAAGTGTCTCGTATCTCAGCGCGAGATCCAGCGTCCGTTCGGTCAAAATCTCAAATTTCCCGAACGGGCCCTGGTACCCGCGGCCTAGCCAAGCTGGGAGGGCGCCATGTTGGCGCCGCTTATCACGACGGCGACGCGCTCGCCCGGCGCGGGCTTGTACGCGCCGGCCAGCAGCGCCGCGATACCGACCGAGGCGGCCGGCTCGGCGGCGATCCGCATCGCCTGCCACAGGGCCCGCTGAGCGGCCAGGATCGAGGTGTCGCCGACGAGCACGACGTCCTCGACGTAGGACTGGGTAATGGGGAACACCAGGTCGCCGACGCGCCGCGGGGCCAGCGCGTCCGCCGCGACGCTGCCGGCCGGGGCGTCAGCCGGGTGGCCCCGGGCCCGCGCGTAGGACAGGGTGGGCGCGCCGTCCGGCTCGACCCCGATGACGCGCACGGTGCCCGCGAAATAGGAGGCGATGCCCGCGATCAGCCCGCCGCCGCCGACAGGAACAAGCACCGTGTCCAGGTCACCGGCCTGCCCGGCCAGCTCGAGGGCGAGCGTGCCCTGGCCCAGCAGCGTCTCGCGCTGGTCGAAGGCGTGCACGTCCATCGCGCCGGAAGTGCTCACCCAGGCCTGGGCGGCGTCCAGCGCGTCGGCGTAGCGCTCGCCGGTGACCACCAGGTCCGCGCCGAGTGAGCGGATGCGCTCCACCTTGGCCGGGGCGGACACGGTGGGGACGAAGATCTTGGCGGGCACGCCGCGCCGGTGCGCGGCGTAGGCGACGGCCACGCCGTGGTTCCCGCCCGAGGCCGCGACCACGCCCGCGGCCGGCACGTCGCGCAGCAGCAGGTTCGCGAACGCCCCCCGGGCCTTGAACGACCCGGCGCACTGGAGCTGCTCCAGCTTGAGCGTCGCCGCCGGCAGGGCCGCCCCAGAGAACCCGGAGACCCCCGAGACCCCGGAGGCCGCGTCGAGTTCGCTGAGGTCGGCCTGGATCACCGGGGTGCGCCGGATGTAGGGCCGGATCGTCTCGTAGGTGCCTCGGATGTCGTCACGGGAGATCACGTCAGCCAACATACGTGGCGCGCAGCCCGGCGTGGCGGCGCAAGCCGAGCCGGGAGAAACTAGCTGTCATGACTGAGCACACGCACGACCACGACGACGATTCGGCCTGCGCCGTGGCGCACGGAGCGACAGCCCCGGCGGTCTCGGCGCGCGCGGCGCGTCCGGCGACCGGGCCTGACCCGACGCCCCGGGCCGCGGGGGAGCGCACGCTGGTCGCGGTCTTTGCCTCGCCAGTGGCTGGCTACCTGCTGCGATACGGAGCGGACGTGGGGTTCCGCGGCCTGCTGCTCGAGCCGGACGAAGCGCGCGCGGCCGGTGCCGCCGCCCTGGGCTTTCCCCTGCTGGCGGCCGCGCCCGACGATCTCGACGACTCCGTGGATCTGGTGGTCACCGACCACCACCGGCCCGAGCTCGGCGTCGTGCTCCGCGACGCGCTCGCCACCAAGGCCAGGTGGATCGGCATCATGGGCAATCCGCACCACGCCGGGCCGCACGTGGAGATGCTCACCGAACTCGGCGTCCCGGCGGGGGAAATCGCCCGCGTGCACCGGCCGATCGGGCTGAACATCGGCTCGCGGACCCCGCCGGAGATCGCGATCTCCACCCTGGCCGGCCTGCTCGCCGACCGCAACGGCCGTCCCGGCGGATTCGAGTTCTGAGCCAGGCCCGGCCTCATTAGACCTCATTTAATGATAATTCGTCCGTTTTCGCGCCCGCATGCCTGGTTTCCGCGCGCCCGCATGCCGCAGCTTCTCCGTCGCTTTGATCTCTTTTCGGCAACATTGCGGGATTTTTTCGATGCACGCCTGTGGCGGGCACCTGGTCGGCGGCATGTCTCCGTTCGGCAGCTCCGGAGCGCAGGCGCTGATCGAATCGGTCAGCCAGGTCGGCGCGAGCTATTTCGCGAAGATCAGCCGGGACACGGGCCTGCCCTGGCTCGCGGTCGTCCCGCTCGCCGACGCGGTCACGTTGCCCGCGTGCTCCTGGCCGCAGAACGTGGTCTTCGTCGATGCCTTCCACGGCGGCCTGCTCGGCGACGCGTCCGTCCGGCAGATGGTCGAGGACTTCCTGGCCGGCGGCACTCCCAGCCGGGACAGCCCGTCTCAGCGCGGCCTGCGCCGTGCGGCCACGCTCATCGCGGCCGCGGCCACCGCCTGGCGGATGCCCGAACTCCGCCCGGCCTGCTTACCCTCCGGGTAGCGGCCGGGCGGGCGATCCGCTACGCTATGGCGCGTGACGAGAACAGCTGGTCTGCAGTGGTGGCGCCGCCAGGAGGCGGCGCGCTGACTCACGCTGTTGTGCACAGTCAGACCGACAAGCGACCGCCCGGAAACGGCGGCCGCTTTTTCGTTACCGGCCGTCAGCGGGCCTGAGACTTAGGGGCCATCGTGGACTCCGAACGTACCGACCTACTGACCCGCGCCGGCGTGCGGGTCACCCGCACCGCCACGCCCTTCGATCCCGGCGAGCTTGGCCGGATCGCGGCCCTGGTCGACGAGCGCCGCGGCGGCGTGATGAGCTCGGGCATGGAGTACCCGGGCCGCTACAGCCGCTGGCACATGGCCTACGCCGACCCGTGCGCGGAGATCATCGCCACCGGCAGGCAGGTCACCGCGCGGGCCCTGAACGACCGTGGCCGGGTCCTGCTGCCGGTCCTCGCCGCGGCCCTGCGCCGGGCCGGCGGCCCGGGGTACGGAGGGGCGGGCAGCCCCTCCCCAGGGGGGTACGGGGGGGCGGGCAGCCCTCCCCCCGGGGGGCATGGGGGGGCGGGCAGCCCCCCCATAAGCAGGGGGGGTCTGGGGGGGATCGCTCCCCCCGAGGCAAACACAGTCAGCGTGCTCATCCCGGAAGCTGACCAGGAGTTCACCGAGGAGGAGCGCAGCCGCAGGCCGACGGTGTTCACCGCGCTGCGAGAGATCGCGGCGGCGTTCGGCTGCGAGGACCCGCACCTCGGCCTCTACGGGGCCTTCGGCTATGACCTGGCGTTCCAGTTCGAGCCGGTCAAGCTGCGCCTCGAGCGTCCCGCCGGGCAGCGTGACCTGGTCCTGCACCTGCCGGACGAGATCTGGGTGCTGGACCGCAAGCGCGAGGAGGCGGTCAGGTACTCCTACGAGTTCGAGGTCGGGGGCACCTCGACGGCCGGGCTCGACCGCCGGACGGCAGATACGGGCCCGGGTGCAGGAGCACGGCTCGTTCGGAATGAGGAACTGCCCGCACAGCCACGGCCGGGAACCTATGCGCGGGTCGTAGCGCAGGCCCGGGAGCGGTTCGCCCGCGGCGACCTGTTCGAGGTCACCCCCGGTCACGTGTTCTACGGACGGTGCGCGTCGCCGGCCGCGTTCTACGAGCTGCTGCGGCAGCGCAATCCCGCCCCCTATGAGTTCCTGTTCAACCTGGGCCAGGGGGAGTATCTGGTCGGGGCGTCGCCCGAGATGTACGTCCGGGTCACCGGGGACCGGGTGGAGACCTGCCCGATCGCGGGCACGATCGCGCGCGGCGAGGGTCCGCTCGAGGACGCCGCGAACATCGCCACCCTGCTTGGCTCGGCCAAGGAGGAATCCGAGCTGACCATGTGCACCGACGTCGACCGTAACGACAAGTCCCGGATCTGCGTCCCCGGCACGGTCCGGGTGATCGGACGGCGGCAGATCGAGATGTACAGCCGCCTCATCCACACCGTGGACCACATCGAGGGCAAGCTCCGGCCGGGGTTCGACGCGCTCGACGCCCTGCTCACTCACATGTGGGCGGTCACCGTCACCGGCGCGCCGAAGACCTGGGCCATGCAGTTCATCGAGGATCACGAGGAAACCTCTCGGCGCTGGTACGGCGGCGCCGTCGGCGTGATCGGCTTCAACGGCTCGATGAACACCGGGCTGACGCTGCGGACCGCCCACATCACCGGCGGGATCGCGGCCGTCCGGGCCGGCGCGACGCTGCTCTACGACTCGGTGCCCGAAGCCGAGGAGAAGGAAACGCACATCAAGGCGCGCGCCCTGCTGGAGACGTTGGAGGAGGCCAGCCAGATCGCCCAGGGCCTGATCCAGGCCGCCCCCGCGGCCGCCGCCGACGGCACGGTGCTGGCGGCCGGCACCATCCTGGCCGGGCCCGGGATCGCGGCGGGCGAGCGGCCGCCGAAGGTGCTCCTGGTAGATCACCAGGACTCGTTCGTGCACACGCTGGCCGACTATTTCCGGCAGCGCGGGGCCGAGGTGACGACGCTGCGGTTCGGGTTCCCGGCCGTGCTGCTTGATTCGTACGCACCGGACCTCGTCGTGCTCTCACCCGGGCCGGGACGGCCCTCCGACTTCGACTGCGCGGGCCTGCTCGACCAGGTGTACGCGCGCGAGCTGCCGGTCTTCGGCGTCTGCCTGGGCCTGCAGGCCATGGTGGAGCACGCCGGGGGAGAGCTGTCGCTGCTGCCAGAACCCGCGCACGGCAAGCCGGGCCTGGTCCGGGTGACCGGGGACGGCGAGGCCGGTCTGCTGGCCGGGCTGCCCGCCGAGTTCACCGCGGGGCGGTACCACAGCCTGTACGCGCCGCCTGGGGAGGTCCGCGGCGGGTTCCAGGTGACCGCCTCCCTTCGCTCCCCGCGGGGGGCGGACGTGGTGATGGCCATCGAAGACGCCCGCGCCGGGAGGTGGGCGGTGCAGTTCCATCCCGAGTCGATCCTGACCGCGTCCGGCCGGTCCGGCCACCAGATCATCGGCAACGTCCTGGACCTGTGCCGTGCCCGGGAGAAAGTCGGTGGTCCGCGGTTATCGCGTGGTGCGCTGTGAGCAAGCGATGCGCTGTTATCGTGCTATTCCATGAGGAGCGTTGAGCCTGAGGTTTTCCTGGTGGCCCGGCCGGAGGTCGACTACAACGCCGTGGCCGCTTACCTGCGCGAGGTGGGCGGCGAGCGGTGGCTGGAGCGGTTCGACCGCGAGCAGCTCGGCCACGACGCGCAGGACCTCGCGGAGTTCGCGGGGAAGATGTGCTACCGCTCCTGGGAGCCAGGCCTCAACCCCAACGTCCGGAAGGTCCGCGACGACCAGGACGCCTACCTGCAGAACATTCTGAAGCAGCGGCACGGCTCGGTGCTCGAGCACGCCAGCTTCACGTTCGTGCTGCACAACGTCTCGCGTGTTTTTTCGCATGAGATTGTGCGTCATCGGCCGGGAACGGCTGTGTCGCAGGAGTCGCTGCGCTACGTGCGGCTTGACGAGCTGCCGTTCTGGTTCCCGGACTGGGCGCAGGAGGACCCCGAGCTGATGAAGCGGGCGACGGCGCTGCTGACCGAGCTCGAGCAGTTTCAGCAGTGGATGGCCGGGCATTTCGGGCTGGACGAAGACGACACCAAGATGCACGAGAAAAAGCTCAAGACCTCGTTCATGCGGCGGTTCGCACCCGAGGGGCTGGCCACCGGGCTGGTGTGGACGGCCAATATCCGTACGCTGAGGCACACCATCGAGGCCCGGACCGACCCGGGGGCCGAAGAGGAGATCCGCCTGGTGTTCGGCAAGATCGGCGAGCTCATGCTCGCCGAGGCGCCCGCCCTGTTCAGCGACTACACGGTGACCGACGGCACCTGGGTGCCCGGCTGGCGGAAGGTGTAACCCGGTGACCGAGGTGTCCATCCCGCCGACGCGGGGCTATCTAGCCGATCCCGCCGGTGCGGGTCCCTGGCCGGGTGTCGTGGTCATCCACGAGGTGTTCGGGCTGAACGCCGACATCCGGGGCAAGGCCGACCGGCTGGCGGCCGAGGGCTATCTCGCCCTGGCGCCCGACCTGTACGCCGGCGGGTCCTGGGTGCGATGCGTCCGCGGCGCCTTCCGGCAGCTGCACGCGGGCTCCGGGCCGGCCTTCGAGGGGATCGACTCGGCCCGCGAATTGCTGGCCGCGCGGGTGGACTGCACGGGCAAGACCGGCGTGATCGGGTTCTGCATGGGGGGCGCCTTCGCGCTGCTGTGCGCGCCGCGGGGAGAGTTCTCCGCCGCGGCCGTCAACTACGGCGAGGTCCCGAAGGACGCCGAGCGGGTACTCGCGGGTTCCTGCCCGGTGGTCGCGAGCTACGGCGCCAGGGATCCGATGGGCACCAGCCCTCCCCAGCGGCTGGAGGCCGCCCTGACCGCGCTCGACGTGCCGCATGACGTGAAGGTGTACCCGGACGCCGGGCATAGCTTCATGAGCCCTAAGCCGCCGCTGCTCGCGCCGGTGACCGCGCTGGCGCGGCTGGATTTCAAGCCGGAGGCGGCCCAAGACGCGTGGCAGCGCATCTTCACGTTCTTCGGCCAGTACCTGCGGTAAGGCCCTAGACGGCCGAGGCGACTTCTGCGGCTTCAGGGGTTAGGTCGTAGTGAATGAGGTCGTCCTGGGCGCCACGTTCCTTCAGCACCCGTGCCGTCTTGACGATCATGTGATCGGGACCGCTGATGTAGATGTCGCGCTCGGCGAAGTCCGCCTTGGCGGCCAGCTCGGGCACCGTGCCGTACATGACATCGCGGGCCGGCTCGTCCGCCACCGCCGGGATGACCTGGAGCCACGGATACGCCAGCTCCATCTCACGCAGCTCGGCCAGGTCATAGAGATCCTGGTGGCGCCGCGCGCCGTGGTAAAGAACGATCTCGCGGTGCCGGGGCGACGGCGCGCCGATGATCCCTTCGATGATCGCCTTGAGCGGGGCGAGCCCGGTGCCGCCCGCCAGGCAGAGCACGTCCCTGGACGACCGCATGTCCGCGGTCATGGTGCCGGCCGGCGCGCCGAGCACGAGCGGATCTCCGGCCCGGACCTGATGCACGAGGACGGAGCTGACCAGGCCGCCGCCGACCGCCCGGACGTGCAGCCGCAGCAGACCGTCGGGATGCGGGGTGTTCGCGATGGAGTAAGTGCGCCACAGCCGGGGCCAGCGCGGCGTCTGCACGCTGACATGCTGACCGGGAAGGTAGCTCAGCGGCT
>Ga0302178_10002407_pt1 | contig 14808 bp, 12 predicted proteins | sample I_Palsa_E1_3_FD_198790 | JGI IMG/M metagenome (GOLD analysis project Ga0302178, IMG submission 198790) | Peat permafrost microbial communities from Stordalen Mire near Abisko, Sweden - I_Palsa_E1_3 | ecosystem: Environmental > Terrestrial > Soil > Palsa > Peat permafrost | place: Sweden... | reverse complement strand
CGATCGGCCTGGACCCGGGCTTCCGCACCGGCGTCAAGGTCGCCGTCACCGATAAAACCGGCAAGGCGCTCGGCACCGCCACGATCTACCCGCACGAGCCGCACCGCCGCTGGGACGAGGCCATCGATGTCCTGGCCAAGCTCGCGCGGGCCCACCACGCCGAGCTCATCGCCATTGGCAACGGCACGGCCTCGCGGGAGACCGACCGGCTGGCCGCAGACCTGATCAAGCGCCACCCTGACCTCAAGCTCACCAAGGTGGTGGTCTCCGAGGCCGGCGCGAGCGTGTACTCGGCCTCGGCCTACGCCTCCCAGGAGCTACCCGGCATGGACGTCTCGCTCCGCGGCGCGGTCTCCATCGCGCGCCGGCTGCAGGACCCGCTGGCCGAGCTGGTCAAGATCGACCCCAGGTCCATCGGAGTCGGCCAGTACCAGCACGACGTCGCCGAGGGCAAGCTGTCCCACTCCCTGGACGCCGTGGTCGAGGACTGCGTGAACGCGGTCGGCGTCGACCTGAACACCGCCTCCCAGCCACTGCTGGCCCGGGTGTCGGGGATCACAGGCAACCTGGCGGCCGCGATCGTGGCCTGCCGCGATTCCCGCGGCCCCTTCAGGACCCGGCAGCAGCTGATGACCGTGCCCCGGCTCGGCCCGAAGGCTTTCGAGCAGTGCGCCGGGTTCCTGCGCATCCGCGGCGGCGACGACCCGCTCGACGCCTCCGGCGTCCATCCCGAGGCCTATCCCGTGGTCCGCCGCATCCTGGCCGTGACCGGCAGCGCGGCCGGCGACCTGATCGGCGCGGCCACGGTCTTGCGCGGCCTGCGGCCGGAGAAGTTCACCGACGAGCGTTTCGGGCTGCCGACGGTCACCGACATCCTGCGCGAGCTTGAGAAGCCCGGCCGCGACCCGCGCCCCGCGTTCACCACCGCGACCTTCGCCGAGGGCGTGGAGAAAATCGAAGACCTGGAGCCAGGCATGGTGCTCGAGGGCGTGGTCACCAACGTCGCGGCGTTCGGCGCGTTCGTGGACGTCGGCGTGCACCAGGACGGCCTGGTCCATGTGTCCGCCATGTCAAGGAACTTCGTCTCCGACCCGCACTCGGTGGTCAAGTCCGGCGAAGTGGTGCGGGTGAAGGTGCTCTCCGTCGACGTGCCCCGGCACCGGATCTCGCTCACCCTGCGCCTGGACGACGACGGGCCGCGTCAGGCCGGCGGCCGCGACCGATCTAGCCGAACGGGCACTGGTTCCACCCCCCGGCCCAACCCGAAGCCCTCCAATCGCCCGGCCGGCGGTGACCCGAAACCCCCCGACGGCGCGCTGGCCGACGCGCTTCGCCGGGCCGGCCTGGTCCCAAAGGCCCCAAAGGCCCCCGAAGTCCCAGAGCCCCCGAGGAGCCGGGATGATCGTCGCGGCCGTCGCTAACCTTGGTCCGCGGGAGTACTCAGGCGCGCGGTGCGGCTGCGTGCCGATAGCATCGGGTAACCGGTTTTCCGATAATCAATCCGACCGTTAAGGAGCACACCGTGTCCAGCCAGCAGCTTCGTATCACCCTCGCAGGTCGCGAGCATGTGGTCGAAGCTGGCACCACGGCGGGCGCGGCCCTGTCGGCCGAGACCGGTTCCGTGCCACCCGGCGTCATCGCCGCCCGGGTCAACGGCGAACCGCGCGATCTGGCTTACCGGGTCACCGACGGCGACGTCGTCGAGGAGGTGGATATCGCCAGCGACGACGGCCGGTACATCCTGCGGCATTCGTCCGCGCACGTCATGGCCCAAGCCGTGCAGGAGCTGTTCCCGCAGGCCAAGCTGGGTATCGGCCCGCCCGTGGAGAACGGTTTCTACTACGACTTCGACGTCGAGGCGCCGTTCACCCCGGCGGACCTGAAGGCGATCGAGGGCCGGATGCGCCAGATCGTCAAGCAGGGCCAGCGGTTCTCCCGCCGGGTCGTGACCGACGAGCAGGCCGCCGAAGAGCTCGCCACCGAGCCGTACAAGCTCGAGCTGATCGGGCTCAAGGGCCGCGCGGCCGGCTCGGCGCAGTTCGAATCGGGCGAGTCGGTCGAGGTCGGCTCCGGGGCCGGAACCGAGCTGACCATCTACGACAACCTGGACCCGGCCAGCGGCGCGCTGTGCTGGAAGGACCTGTGCCGCGGCCCGCACGTCCCGACCACCAGGAACATCCCGGCCTTCAAGCTGATGCGCACCAGCGGTGCCTACTGGCGGGGGAGTGAGAAGAACCCTCAGCTGCAGCGGATCTACGGGACCGCCTGGGAGTCGCGGGACAAGCAGGACGAGTACGTCAAGCAGCTAGAGGAGGCCGAGAAGCGCGATCACCGCAAGCTCGGCGCCGAACTGGACCTGTTCTCGTTCCCGACCGAGATCGGCAGCGGCCTGCCCGTCTTCCATCCCAAGGGCGGCACCATGCGCCGGGTGATGGAGGACTACTCGCGGCGCCGCCACGCCGAAGCCGGGTATGAGTTCGTCACCACCCCGCACATCAGCAAGGCGGACCTGTTCATCACCTCCGGGCACCTGGAGTGGTACTCCGACGGGATGTTCCCGCCCATGGAACTGGACGGGGCGACCTACTACGCCAAGCCGATGAACTGCCCGATGCATATCTTGATCTACGGGTCGCGCGGGCGGTCCTACCGGGAACTGCCGCTGCGGCTGTTCGAGTTCGGCACCGTGTACCGGTACGAGAAGTCCGGCGTGGTGCACGGCCTGACCCGGGCCCGCGGCTTCACCCAGGACGACTCGCACATCTTCTGCACCCCCGATCAGCTGCAAGACGAGCTGGCCTCGCTGCTGGAGTTCGTGGTCGGGCTGCTGCGCGACTTCGGGCTGACCGAGTTCGAGGCCGAGCTGTCCACCCGGCCGGACAAGTACGTCGGTGAGCTGGAGGAGTGGGCGGCCGCCGAATCGGCGCTCAAGCACGCCCTGGACGTATCCGGGCTGCCCTACGTCATCGCCGAGGGCGACGGCGCGTTTTACGCGCCCAAGATCGACGTCCACGTCAAGGACGCGATCGGGCGCCGCTGGCAGCTGTCCACCCTGCAGGTGGACTTCCAGGAGCCCGGCCGGTTCGGCATCGAGTTCCAGGCCGCCGACGGCACCCGGCAGCGGCCGTACATGATCCACCGGGCGCTGTTCGGCTCGATCGAGCGGTTCTTCGGGATCCTGGTCGAGCACTACGCGGGCGCCTTCCCGCCCTGGTTCGCGCCGGTCCAGGCCGTCGGCATCCCGATCTCCGACGCGCACGTGCCCTACCTGGAAAAGATCGCGGCCAGCCTGCGCGAGCAGGAAATCCGGGTCGAGGTCGACGCCAGCGATGACCGGATGCAGAAGAAGATCAGGACCGCGCAGCGCCAGAAGGTGCCGTTCATGCTGATCGCGGGGGACGATGACGTGGCCGCCGGCGCGGTGTCGTTCCGCTACCGTGACGGGTCACAGAAAAACGGCGTCCCGGTCGCCGACGCGGTCGCCGAGATCGTCACCGCCGTGCGCACCCGCGTCCAGGTGTAACCCTGTGGCACCCGACAAGCCCGCCGCGCCTCACGCGACCCCGGACCCTGACGAGGTTTTCGCCGGAGTGCCCGACGCGTTCGGCCGCCTGTGGACGCCGCACCGGTTGGCGTACATCAAGGGGGAGGGCAAGCCGTCGGGTCCCGGCGAGGGTGAGGGCTGCCCGTTTTGTCACGCGCCTACGCTGAGTGACGCCGAAGGCTTGATCGTCGCCCGGGGCTCGCTGGTGTACGCGGTGCTCAACCTGTACCCGTACAACGCCGGCCACGTGCTGATCTGCCCGTACCGGCACCTGGCCGACTACACCGAGCTGACCCTGGCCGAGACCGCCGAGTTCTCCGAGTTCACCAAATACGCCGTCCGCGCCCTGCGCCAGGCCTCCGGCGCGCACGGCTTCAACATCGGCATCAACCTGGGCACGGTCGCCGGCGCCGGCATCGCCGCCCACCTGCACCAGCACGTGGTGCCCAGGTGGGGCGGCGACACCAACTTCATGCCGGTCGTCGGTCACACCCGCGTCCTGCCCCAGCTCCTCGCCGACACCCGCAAGCTCCTCGCCGAAGCCTGGCCCCAGAATCGCTAGACCAGCGAAAGCTACTCCGGGCGGGAATCGGCGGCTACCTTGGCGGCCAGGTGTGACGGGAGGGGTTCGTGGCGCAGGTAGTGACGGGTGAAGGATCCCGTGCCGTGAGATACCGAACGCAGGTCGATGGCGTACCTGGTGATCTCAAGTTCCGGGATCTCCGCCTTGACCAGCGTCCGGCCGACCCCGACCGGCTCGGTGCCGAGCACCCGGCCGCGGCGTGAGGACAGGTCGGACATCACCGCTCCGACGTAGTCGTCGGGGATGAGCACCGTGACCTCGTCCACCGGCTCAAGCAGCATCGGCTGCGCCTTGTCGACCGCGTCCCGCAGCGCGGCCCGGCCTGCCTTCTGGAAGGCCATGTCGGAGGAGTCCACTGAGTGCGCCTTGCCGTCGTACAGGGTGACCCGGACGCCGGTCATCGGGTAGCCGGCCGTGACGCCCTGCTCCATCTGCCACCGGACGCCCTTTTCCACCGACGGGATGAACTGGCGCGGCACGACCCCGCCGACGATCTTGTCGACGAACTCGAAGCCGCCCGAATCCGCCAGCGGCTCGACCTCGATGTGGCAGATGCCGAACTCGCCGTGCCCGCCGGTCTGCTTCACGTTCCGGCCCAGGCCCTGGGCCTTGCCCGCGATCGTCTCCCGCAGCGGCACCCGCAGGTCGGTGGTCTCGACCGCGACGCCATGCCGGTGGGCGAGCCGGTCGAGCAGCACGTCGGCGTGCGCCTCGCCCATGCACCACAGCACCAGCTGCCTGGTCTCCGCGTTCATCTCAAGGCGCAGCGTCGGGTCCTCGGCGACCAGCCGGGACAGCGCCTGGGAGAGCTTGTCCTCGTCCGCCTTGGACTTGGCCACGATGGAGACCGGCAGCAGCGGCTCGGGCATCGACCACGGTTCCATCAGCAGCGGATGTTCCTTGTCTGACAGCGTGTCGCCGGTCTCGGCGGTGGCGAGCTTGGCCACGGCGCAGATGTCGCCGGCCCCGCATTGCGTGATGGACCGCTGCTGCTTGCCGAGCGGCGAGGTCAGCGCGCCCATCCGCTCGTCGTTGTCGTGGTCCTGGTGGCCGTGGGCGGCGCGGCCGTGGCCGGATACGTGCACGGAGGCATCCGGGCGCAGCGTGCCGGAGAACACCCGGACCAGGCTGATCCGGCCCACGTACGGATCAGAGGTGGTCTTGATCACCTCGGCCAGCAAGGGGCCCTTGGGGTCAGAAGACATCCCGGTAACCGGCTTGCCGTCGGGCGTGGTGACCTCGGGCATCGGGTGCTCGGCGGGGGAGGGGAAGGCCTGGGTCATCACTTCGAGAAGCTCGAGCATGCCGATGCGCTGCGGCGCGGAGGTGACGAGCACGGGGTAAAAGCTGCCGCGCGCGACGGCCTTCTCCAGGTCCTCGATGAGCACCTTGGGGTCGATGTCCTCCCCGGACAAGTACCTGTCCATCAGGGATTCGTCTTCGCTCTCGGTGATGATGCCCTCGATCAGCTCACCGCGCAGCTCCGCCATCCGTTCCGCGTCCTCCGGTGACGGCGCGCCTTCAGCGCGCTCGCCGTCGGCGTAGTTGAACTGCTTCTCGGACAGCAGCCCGATCAGCCCGCTCACCGGGTTGCCGACGGGCAGGTAGAGCGGCGCGACCGCGTCCCCGAAGGCTTCGCGGCAGGCGTCCAGGGTCGCGTCGAACTCGGCCCGCTGGTGGTCGATCTTGGTGATGACGACCGCGCGGGGCATGTCGACCGCGGCGCACTCGTCCCACAGCATCCTGGTCACGCCGTCGATCCCGTCGGTGGCGGAGACGGCGAAGAGCGCGGAGTCCGCGGCGCGCAGCCCGGCGCGCAGGTCACCGGTGAAGTCGGCGTAACCGGGTGTGTCGAGCAGATTGACCTTGATGCCGTTATGGAGGACCGGTGCGAGGGTCAAGTTGACCGAACGCTGCTGCCTGACCTCCACCTCGTCGAAGTCGCTGACCGTGGTGCCCTCTTCGATGCTCCCCGGACGCTGAACCGTGCCGGTCGCGACGAGAAGCGCCTCGACCAGGCTGGACTTGCCGGAACCGGAATGGCCGACCAGCACCACATTCCGCACTTGGTCGGCCGCCGGTGCCCTGCCCGCGGCTCCTCCCGACCCGCCTGCCCCACTTGCTGTTGCTGTCACTGCCGTTCGCCTCCTTGCGATCGCTTGGTGCGCACGATCAGCCTTAACCCGCGAGCACCGTGTCCACAAGCCCCCCGTCAAGAATCTCCCCGGTTACCGGAAAGTGAAAGGGGTGGTTTGGGCCAGCACCTCACATAAGATCGGACGGCCATGCTGAACGTGCTGCGGCCCGCTATGACGCGCTTGTTCACCCCGGTGGGCAAGGCGCTCGCGCGCACCCCGATCACGCCGAACGCCATCACGGTGATCGGCACCGTGGGCGTGGCCGGAGCAGCGCTCGGCTTGTTTCCCATCGGCGAGCTGTTTCCCGGCGCGTTCACCTGCACGATCTTCGTGTTCCTGGACATGCTGGACGGCGTGCTGGCCCGGATGAAGGGGACGACGGGCACGTGGGGGGCATTCCTCGACTCGACCATGGACCGCATCGCCGACGCCGGCATCTTCAGCGGGCTCGTGGTCTGGTTCATGCTCGGCGGACACAACCCGCTGCTCGCCGGGGTGTGCCTGTTCTGCCTGGTCACCGGGAACCTGGTGTCTTACGTCAAGGCCCGGGCGCAGGGCCTGGGCCTACGCTGTGACGTCGGTCTGATAGAACGGCCCGAGCGCATGGTCATCTCGCTGGTCGCGGTCGGGGTATCCGGCCTCGGCGTGCCGTACATTCTCAACATAGGGCTATGGGCGCTCGCTGCAGGAAGCGCCTTTACCTTCGGCCAGCGAGTGCACGCGGTACATAAGGCGGCGAAGGCAGCAGCTAGATCCGGAGATCAGGGTGGCTCTCCCGGGGACCTAGGAAAGGTTGACGGTGGCGGTACTGAGTCCCCGGCTGAGTGAGCGGCTGGCGGGGGTCGCTTACCAACTGGGCTGGAAAGTGATCTGCCGCTTTCCCGAGTCGTGGGCGCGGTGGGTCTTCATGGCGGTGGCCGACATAGCGTGGCGGCGGCAGGGACCCAAGGTGCAGGTGCTCGAGGCCAACCTGCGCCGGGTGCTCATCTATCAAGCCAGCGGCCCTGTGGTTGACGGCCCTGTGGTTGACGGCCCTGTGGTTGACGGCCCTGTGGTTGACGGCCATGTGGTTGACGGGAAGGAACTGCGCGCCCTGTCCCGGGCCGCGCTCCGTTCGTACGCGAGGTACTGGCTCGAGGTGTTCCGGCTGCCGGTGATCCCGGTCGAGCGGGTCGTGTCCGGGATGCATTTCCGCGGCCCGGGCAAGGAAACGATGCTCGCGCACCTGAAGGCCGGCCGCGGTGTGGTCATCGCGCTGCCGCACATGGGCAACTTCGAGCAGGCGGGCGTGTGGGTCATCGCCAGCGGGGCCGGCACGTTCACCACCGTCGCCGAACGCCTCAAGCCCGAGTCGGTCTACGAGAGCTTCGTACGGTTCAGGCAAACCCTGGGCTTCGAGGTCCTGCCGCTGACCGGCGGAGCAGGCCCGTTCGCGACCCTGTCGGCCCGGTTGCGGGCCGGCCACCTGGTCTGCCTGGTCAGTGACCGCGACCTGAAGGAAACCGGGATCGAGGTCGAGTTGCTCGGCGAGAAGGCGCGGATCGCCGCGACCGCCGCGCTCGCGGTGCACACCGGCGCGGCGCTGTTGCCGACCGCGACCTGGTTCGAGGAGGACGGCTGGGGCGCCTGCATCTACGACGAGGTCCCAGTGCCCGCCTCGGGGACCCGGGCGGAGAAGGTCGCGGCGATGAGCCAGCAGCTGGCGAACGTCTTCTCAGCAGCGATCGCCGAGCACCCGCAAGACTGGCACATGCTGCAAAGGGTCTTCCTAGCTGATCTGGACCCGGCCCGGCTGCCGCCCCCGTCGGTACCGTCCCCCAGTCCCCCCTCAAGGGGGGCCCGGGGGGCCCCCCGGGGGTACGGGGGGCGGGTAGCCCCCCGTAACGGGGGGGTCTGGGGGGGTCGTCCCCCCGAGGAGATGCAGCCATGAAGATCGGGATTGCCTGCCCGTATTCGTGGGACGTTCCGGGCGGTGTGCAGCAGCACATCAGGGACCTAGCCGAGGCGCTCATCGAGGCGGGCCACGAGGTCTCGGTGATCTCCCCGGCCGACGACGACACGCCGCTGCCGCCATATGTGGTGGGAGCCGGGCGGGCTGTTCCTGTTCCGTACAACGGCTCTGTGGCGCGGCTGTCGTTCGGCTTCTTGTCGGTGAGCCGGGTGCGGCGCTGGCTCAAGGAGGGCGGGTTCGACGTGCTGCACGTGCACGAGCCCGGGATCCCGAGCCTGTCGCTGCTGGCCTGCTGGGTGGCCTCCGGGCCGATCGTGGCCACCGTGCACACCGCGATACCGCGCTCCCGCGTGCTGCTCGTCACCTATCCCGTCCTGCGCACCGCCCTGGAGAAGATCAACGGACGGATCGCGGTGTCCGAGGCCGCCCGCACCACGCTGGTCGAGCACATCGGCGGTGACGCCGTCGTGATCCCGAACGGCGTGGCCACCCGTCGCTACCGCAAGGCCGAGCCGCTGCCGGGCTGGCCGGGACCCGGTGGCGCGATCGGGTTCCTCGGTCGGCTGGAGGAATCCCGCAAGGGCCTGTCCGTGCTGCTCAAGGCGTTCGAGATCCTCGGCCCGCAGCGACCGGGGCTGCGTTTGCTCGTCGCGGGCCCAGCCGGCGACGCCGACGAGGTGCTGCACAAGGTCCCCGCCGCGCTGCGGGACCGGGTGGTGCTGCTCGGGCAGGTCAGCGAGGAGGACAAGGTCCGTGTGCTGCACTCGGTGGATCTGTTCTGCTCGCCCAACACCGGCGGTGAGTCGTTCGGCATCGTCACCGCCGAGGCGATGGCGGCCGGGGTGCCCATCGTGGCCAGCGACATCGACGCGTTCCGGCAGCTGCTGCGCGGCGGCGAGGCGGGAGAGCTATTCGCGACCGGGGATGCGGCCGACCTGGCCCGGGCGGCCGGGCGCCTGCTCGACAACCCCGTGCGGCGCGCCGAGCTCTCTGCCGCGGCGCTGGCCGCGGTGGCCGATTACGACTGGTCGGTGGTCGCCCGCGACGTGTTCAGCGTGTACGAGACGGTTGTCCTCGGCAGCACCCAGGTCAAGGTCGCCGCGGCCGGCAACGACTTCTCCTGACCGCCCCGATGGGGCGGCATGAACGGAAGGGGAATTTTGGGGGTGGGGCGTGATCACTGACATCGTCATCGTGGTGGCAGCCGCGCTGCTGATCGGCGTGTACGTGTCCTGGCGGGCCGGGCGTATCGACCGCCTGCACGCCCGGGTCGAGATGGCGCGCGCCGCGCTGGACGTGACCTTGCTGCGCCGCAGCTCGGTGGCTCTTGAGCTCGCGACCTCCGGGTTGCTCGACCCGGCGACCAGCCTGCTCCTCGCCGCCGCCGTCCACGGCACCCGTCCCGGCGGGCCCGGGGGGTACGGGGGGACGGGCCGCCCCCCCTCAGGGGGGCCCAGGGGGGTACGGGGGGGCGGGCAGCCCCCCCGTGAGGGGGGGTCTGGGGGGGATCTTCCCCCCGAGGAAACACCACGTCCGCGGGATCTGGCCGAGAGCGACCTGACCCGCGCGCTGCGGGCCGCTTTCAGCCAGCCGGACTTCCGTTCGTCGCTGAGTGGCAAGGAAGGCGCCGACGAACTGCTCGGCGAAGTCGAGGCGACCGCGCATCAGGTGTTCCTGGCCCGCAAGTTCTACAATGACATGGTGGCGGTCACCAGGGATGCCAGGCGCCGGCCGCTCGCCCGCGTGCTGCGGCTGTCCGGCAACGCCCGAGCTCCCGAGTTCTTCGAGATGGACGATTCCCTGATCGCCGAGAAAACTGGTGCCAGCCTCGGCCTCTAGCCGGCTGGCCAGGTGCCCAGGACCGATCTTCTGGCCAGCTGGCCATACGATGTTGATAAGTAGTCACGATTGATCAAGTGAGGTTCCGAGTGTCCAACGAGCCGGTCACCGGCACCGCCCGGGTCAAGCGCGGTATGGCGGAGATGCTCAAGGGCGGCGTGATCATGGACGTGGTCACGGCCGATCAGGCCAAGATCGCCGAGGACGCCGGGGCGGTCGCCGTGATGGCGCTTGAGCGCGTTCCGGCCGACATCCGCGCCCAGGGCGGTGTCGCCCGGATGAGCGATCCTGACATGATCGACGGCATTATCGAGGCGGTGTCCATACCCGTGATGGCCAAGTGCCGGATCGGGCACTTCGCCGAGGCGCAGGTGCTCCAGGCGATCGGGGTCGACTACATCGACGAATCCGAGGTGCTCACCCCGGCCGACGAGGCGAACCACGTTGACAAGTGGAAGTTCACCGTCCCGTTTGTGTGCGGCGCCACCAACCTGGGCGAAGCACTGCGACGGATCGCCGAGGGCGCGGCCATGATCCGGTCTAAGGGCGAAGCCGGCACCGGCAACGTGGTCGAAGCGACCAGGCACATGCGCTCCATCCGGTCGGAGATCGCGCGCCTGTCTGCCCTGCCGGCCGAAGAACTGTTCAGCGCGGCTAAGGAGCATGGCGCGTCATATGAGCTGGTGGCCGAGGTGGCCCGGGCGGGCAGGCTCCCGGTCGTGCTGTTCACCGCGGGCGGGATCGCGACCCCGGCGGACGCGGCGCTGATGATGCAGCTCGGCGCGGAGGGCGTGTTCGTCGGCTCGGGCATCTTCAAGTCCGGCGACCCGGCCAAGCGCGCCGCCGCGATCGTGAAGGCCACCACCTTCCACGATGATCCGGATGTCGTCGCCAAGGTCTCCCGCGGCCTGGGCGAGGCCATGGTCGGCATCAACCTGGACTCCCTGCCCCCTGAGCAGCACTACGCCGGTCGCGGCTGGTAAGCCCCGCCCCAGCAGCACCTGCCGCACCGCGCTGGCGCTGCCCGCGCATTGACCGTGTGCATTTACCCCCGGATCGCGGGGAGTAAATGCACACGATAATTTGTTCGCATCAACGGAGGAACGATGAAGCCGCCCGTGATCGGCGTGCTCGCCCTGCAGGGCGACGTCCCCGAGCACATGCGCGCGCTCGAGGCGGCCGGCGCGGCCCCGGTCCCGGTGCGCCGCCCGGAGGAGTTCGGTCACCTGGACGGCCTGGTGATCCCGGGCGGTGAGTCGACGACGCTGTGGCGGCTCTCGGTGGCCTTCGACGTCCTGGACCCGCTGCGGAAGCTGATCGCGGCGGGCCTGCCCGCGTTCGGCTCCTGCGCCGGGATGATCATGCTGGCGGACCGGCTGGCCGACGGCGTGCCGGGACAGCAGACCTACGGCGGCATCGACATGACCGTAAGGAGAAACGCGTTCGGGCGCCAGGTCGACTCCTTCGAAAGTGAGATCGCGCTGTCGGGCTTGCCGAACGACGGCCCGCTCCATGCGGTCTTCATCCGGGCGCCCTGGGTGGAACAGGTCGCGGCGGGCGTCACCGTTCTGGGAACGGACGCCGTCACGGGTAGGATCGTGGCCGTCCGGCAGGGGCAATTGCTGGCCACGGCCTTCCACCCTGAGCTGACCCCGGACCGGCGCATTCACCAGCTATTCGTAGAGATTGTGAAGGACAACACATGAGCGGCCACTCCAAGTGGGCCACCACCAAGCACAAGAAGGCGGTGGTGGATGCCAAGCGCGGCAAGCTGTTCGCCAAGCTGATCAAGAACGTCGAGGTCGCCGCGCGTACCGGCGGAGCAGACCCGGCGGGTAACCCGACGTTGTTCGACGCGATCCAGAAGGCGAAGAAGAGCTCGGTCCCGAACGACAACATCGAGCGGGCCGTCCGCCGGGGCAGCGGCCTGGAGGCCGGCGGCGCGCAGTACGAGAACATCACCTATGAGGGTTACGGCCCCGGCGGGGTCGCGGTGCTCGTGCAATGCCTGACGGACAACAGGAACCGGGCCGCCTCAGACGTGCGCACGGCGTTCAGCCGCAACGGCGGCTCGATGGCCGACCCCGGATCGGTGTCGTACTTGTTCCACCGCAAGGGCGTCATCGTGGTGGAGAAGGACGGGGTAACCGAGGACGACGTCCTGACGGCGGTGCTCGACGCGGGCGCCGAGGAGGTCAACGACCTGGGCGAGTCCTTCGAGGTCGTGTCCGAGCCGACCGACCTGGTGGCGACCCGCAAGGCCCTGCAGGACGCGGGGATCGACTACGACTCGGCGGATACGGCCTTCCTGCCGACCGTCGAGGTGGACCTCGACGAGGAGCAGGCGAAGCGGGTCTTCCGCCTGATCGATGCCCTCGACGACTCCGACGACGTGCAGGACGTGTACGCCAACTACTCGGTCTCCGACGACATCTTGGAGAGACTAGGCTGACCCGCCTGTCAGGCGAGTGCTCATCGTGCCCGCCGACGGTAATCGAGGTGACCCGCCCGGCGGGCTGCCGTACGGTAGTTGCCCGTGGCTGATCATCCGAATCACGAGATCGAGGTCCGGGTGGTGCTCCCCGGCGACGACATCGACGCGCAGCTCGACCTGTCCGAACGGGCCTTCGGGGCCATGGACGCGGCCGGGCGCGACCGATGGCGGGAGACCGTAACCGGGCTTATCGCCGAGCGCAGGTGCCTGGGTGCCTTCATCGGTGACCGGCTGGCCGGCGGCGCGATGTTCAACGACATGCGGCAATGGTGGTGCGGTCAGCCGGTGCCGATGGCCGGAGTGTCCAGCGTCCGGGTGGCGCCCGAGGACCGGGGCCGGGGGATCGGGCGCCTGCTGCTGACGGCTCTGCTCGATGAGATAGCGGCGCACGGGTACCCGCTGTCGGTCCTGTATCCCGCGACCATGCCGCTGTACCGGTCGCTGGGCTGGGAGCTCGCGGGCAGCCGGTACACCGCGTTGATCCCGGCCCGGTCGCTGTTCGGCCTCGCGCCGCCGGACCTGGCCCCGTCCCCGGCCGGCTCCGGTCTGCCCGCGATCCGCCGGGCTGGTCCAGGCGACGTCGAGGCGGTACTCGCCGTGATGGGCCGCGTGCGCGAGGCGGCACGCGACTGCGGCCCGATCACCTGGGACGCCGCCGTGGGCCGGTGGCTCGCCGACCCTGGTATCTATGCCTACCTCTGTGACGACGGCTTCCTGGTCTACCGCTGGCACCACGGGAACGGGGACCTTATCGTCGAGGGGGCCGAGGCGCTGTCCGCAGCGAGCCTGCGCGCGTTCTGGTCACAGCTCGGCGCACACGCCTCGGTCGCGGAGAAGGTATACGCCCGGGTCGGGCCGGCCGACGCGTTCTGGTGGCTGACCCGCGAGCGCGACGCCGACGTGGAGCACCGCTCGATGTGGATGCTCCGGGTGGTCGACGCCCCGGCGGCCATCGCCGCGCGCGGCTTCCCGGCCGTCGTCTCGCTCACCGTGCCCTTGCTCATCGCCGATCCTGCGCGCCCCGCCAACTCCGGCCGCTGGGACCTGACCGTGGCCGGGGGGAAAGGTTCGCTGACGGCTGCCTCCGCCGCCCCCGCGCAGCTCGCGCCGGCTCGTCCCGCTGATCCGGCGCCCCTGGCCGAGCCCGTGGCTCTCGGTCCGCGCGGCCTGGCCGCGCTGTACGCCGGGACCCCGGTCGTCACGCTGCGCCAGGCGGGCCTGGCCTCCGGCGGCTCCCCGGAGGACGACGCGGCCCTGGACGCCGCCTTCGCCGCGACGCCCTACATGCTCGACGATTTCTGAGCCAGTTTTAGCGGACACGCCGCCCGTTATGCGCGATCCGCGGCCCGAAGGCCGGTAGGTTCAAGGCGAACAGATGTTCGCGGAAACCAAGATCAGGACGGAGAGCACCCGGTGGTCCTGACCCACGCGGCGAAACCGATCCGGGTGCTCGGGGTGGATCCCGGCCTGACCAGGTGCGGCGTCGGAGTCGTCGACGGGGCCCCGGGCCGGGCGCTGAGCTTGGTCAGGGTCGGGGTCATCAAGACGTCAGCCAGCGACGACATCGCGACCCGGCTACTGGCGATCGAGACGGATATCGAAGCCTGGCTGGATACCTGCCGTCCCGATGCGGTGGCCGTGGAGCGCGTTTTCAGCCAGCTGAACGTGCGCACGGTGATGGGGACGGCCCAGGCGGGCGCCGTCGCGATCGTCTGCGCGGCCCGCCGGGGCCTGCCCGTGGCCCTGCACACTCCAACCGAGGTCAAGGCGGCCGTGACCGGGAGCGGGCGGGCGGATAAGAATCAGGTCACGGCGATGGTGATGAGGCTGCTGCGTATCACCGATCCGCCGCGGCCCGCCGACGCCGCCGACGCGCTGGCGCTGGCCATCTGTCATATCTGGCGTGGCGGCGGCACTAGTCTGCGGCTCTCGGCCGTGTCGGCCAGCCAGGCGCTGGCCAGCAAAGGAGGCAGAGCGTGATCGCTCATCTGCGCGGAACGGTCGCCGGGCTCGCGCCCGACGGTGCCGTCATCGAGGTCGGCGGCGTCGGGATGCGCGTGCAGTGCGCTCCCGGCACCCTGGCCACCCTCAAGCTGGGAGAATCCGCCCAGGTGGCCACGTCCCTGGTGGTCAGGGAAGACTCGCTGACCCTGTACGGCTTCACCAGCGACGACGAGCGGAACGTCTTCGAGCTGCTGCAGACCGCGAGCGGGGTCGGGCCGCGGCTGGCGCTGGCCATGCTGGCCGTGCACACGCCGG
>Ga0302178_10002400_pt1 | contig 14838 bp, 15 predicted proteins | sample I_Palsa_E1_3_FD_198790 | JGI IMG/M metagenome (GOLD analysis project Ga0302178, IMG submission 198790) | Peat permafrost microbial communities from Stordalen Mire near Abisko, Sweden - I_Palsa_E1_3 | ecosystem: Environmental > Terrestrial > Soil > Palsa > Peat permafrost | place: Sweden... | reverse complement strand
GCCGCTCGACGCGGCAGCCGTGAAGTTCAACTTCGACCGCTGGCGGCTGGCCTCGGACCCGGCTCACGGCAGCTTCGCCTACGCGTACTACGCCGACGTGTTCGGCGGATTCCCGGGGATCATTACCGGCATCAGCACGCCGACGCCGCGGCGGGTGGTGTTCACGCTGCGCGTGCCGCGCGGATCGTTTCTGCACGACATCGCCGAGCAGGCGTTCGCGCTGGGTTCGCCGCGCGCGATCCTCGCCGACCCGAAGGGCTTCGAGCTCAAGCCGGTCGGCAGCGGACCGTACGAAGTCGTCGAGTGGGTACGCGACGATCACATCACGCTGGTCGCCAACCCCAAGTGGGCGGGACAGAAACCGGCCTATCAAACCGTGATCATCCGCGACATCCCCGATCAGGCGACGAGCGTGCTCTCGATTCAAAAGGGCGACATCGACATGCTCACCGATCCGCGCCCGGATGATGCCAAGGCGCTCACCGCGCAGGCCGGGCTCAGCGTGGACGAGCAGCCGGCGAACAACACCTCGTACATCGCGCTGCAGATGGAGAAGAAGCCGTTCGGCGACATCCGCGTGCGGCAGGCGATCGCGTACGCGCTCGACGTGCAGGCGATGGCCGCCAACCTCTATTCGAAAGGCGCCGTCGTCGCGAACACGTGGCTGCCGCCGGGGATGCTGGGCGACAACCCCGCGGTCAAGGCCTACCCGCACGACATTGCCAAGGCCAAAGCGCTCCTAGCTGCCGCCGGTTTCCCGCACGGGTTTACGACATCGTTGAGTTATCCGACGTCGCCGCGTCCGTATCTGCCGGAGCCGCAGCGCGTCGCTGAGGCGATTCAGGCCGATCTCAAAGCGGCCGGGATCCAAGTCACGCTGCAGCCGGATGAACTCGGCGTGTTCCTCGACAAGATCCGCCACGGGCAGCACGAGATGTGCCTGATCGGCTGGACCGGGGACAACGGGGATCCCGACAACTTCCTCTACCCGCTGCTCGATCAAGACTCGGCCCGCAAAGACGGGACGGCGCAGAACTATTCGTTCTGGCGCGATCCGGCATTCCACCGTCTCATGCTGGCCGGTCAGCGCACCGTCGACGAGGCGAAACGGCGCACGATTTACCAGCAGGCGCTGGTGATGGTCCACGATCAGGCGCCCGCGATCCCGCTCGTCCACACCACGGTGCCGATCGTGCTGAAATCTTCGATCAAGGGCTTCGTCCCCAGCCCCAACACCGCGTACCACTTCGAGCTGATGCGCCCAGGTTCATAATATGGATGCGAACGAGAACTGTCCGTTTTGCAAGATCGCACGGCGCGAGATTCCGGCGCGCGAAGAGTATCGCGACGACGAGGTCGTCGCGTTTCACGATCTGAACCCCCAAGCGCCGGTGCACGTGCTGGTGATCCCGGTGCGGCACGCCGATCACTTGAGCGGGTTTGCGGCCGGCCCAAACGCCGCAGCGGGCCTGGCCCGGCTCCTCGAGACGGCGGCCGCGATCGGCACGCGGCTGGGTCCTGAGGGCTATCGCGTCGTCATCAACGAGGGGCCGGCCGCCGGGCAAACGGTGCATCACCTGCACCTGCACGTCCTGGCGGGGCGCCGCATGACCTGGCCTCCCGGGTAGCCGATTGGCTTTTGTCCCTCGCTATGGTATTGTCTGTCGTTGGGCCCGTTCGGGCTACAATGCGGCTTTGTCCGCGGCGAGGGGAGGTGTTTCGTAGCATGGAGATTCGCGTCGCGCCCGGGGAGACGATCGAGAGCGCTCTGCGCCGCTTCAAGAAAGCAACGCAGAAGGCCGGCGTCCTCGCTGAGGCCCGCAAACACGAACACTACGAGAAACCCAGCGTCCGCCGGAAGAAGAAGAGCGCCGCCGCGCGCAAGCGTCGCAGCTAACTCGCTTCACGCGCCACCGTACGGAATCGGCGTCACCACGCGTGGGAGGCGCCGATTTTCCTTTTCTTCCCGGACCATCGTCTGGACACCGCGCTGGCCGTCCGGTGAAAAGAGGAGCACATAAGGACGGCTTAACATCACCGTATGCATGTCGGGACGCGTTACGAGCGCCGGCAGCAATGCTTTTTTCCGGGGGAGCGTCATGCAGCGGATAGGTCGGCAAGGCGGCGGTCTCGTCGCCGCGGTTGTTTTCTTTCTGACGTCCTGGGCGCCGGTGTTCGCGTCCGCGGTGCCGGAAACCGTCGCTCAGACGAACACAAATGCCGTCATCCAGGGCACGGTCACCGGCGGCGGCGGCGGGCCGGTCGCCGCAGCGAACGTGCGCATCACCGGACCGACGGCCGTTACGACCGTTACCGACGGCAACGGCGCGTTCAACGCGACGGTCACGCCCGGCGTGTACCGCATCGACGTGAACAAGACCGGCTACGCTCAGGCGTTCTTGACGGACCTCGCCGTCGTCGCGGGTTCGACCGTTCCAGTCACCGTGACGCTCACGCAAGCGAACCTCTCGTCGCTGCAAACGATCGGGCGCGTGTCGACGGCGACTCGCGGCACCGGAAGCGCGATCAACACCGGCACGGCTTCATCCAACTACCTCCCCGCGCAGGCATTTACGAATCTCGGCAATCCGCAGATCAACGACGTTCTGCAGCATCTGCCGGACGTGACGATCCAGCGCATGGGAAGCCAGCAAGACACCTCGATCATCGTCGGCGGCGTGCAGCCCTACGAGACGCAAGTGCTCATCGACGGTCACCCGCTCGCGCTCGGTCAATATGGGGTCTGGGTCAGTCAGTACTACCCCTCGTATCTGATCGGTGGAGTCGAAACGCAGTCCGGCCCCGGCAACACGACGCCCTTCGCCAACCTCGCCGTCGGCGGCACCGCGAATATCCTGACGCCCGCCTTCACGACAGCGCCGACCGGCGAACTGACGGTCGGCATCGACAACTACGCGACCCAGTTCAGTCACCTGTTGACGACCGGTTCGTTCGACAAGCTGCAGTACGTGATCGGGCTCGGCACCGACGGCTACAACGGACCCTTCTTTCAGAAGAATGAGTGCAACGTCACGCCGAGCACGACCAGCAATCAGGCCATCATCCAGTACTGCGGTGATGCCAGCGGTTCGTTCTTCAGCAAGGGCGAGCTGTTGAAGCTGCGCTATAACTTCTCTCCGGCGACGTCGTTCGAGGCCGGGTTCGTCGGCGCGTGGGGCGGCTACAGCCCGCAAGGGACGCAGTGGGGCCTCTCGCAAGGCGAACGGCAGATCGTCGGCTGCAGCGGAGATTTTCCCGCGATGCCCGGCGGACCGCCGGCGGCCCCCGGCACCGGAATCTGCACGAACCCCGCCGATGCGCACCTGATCGGTCAGAACATCAACACCTACAGTTGGTATCCCGGCTCTTACATCTACAACAATCAGACGCTCTTCGACGCGCAGCTGCGTACCGCGATCGGCAACGACACGCTCTTGGTTCGTCCCTATGTCGGCGCTATCGAGCCGGAGATCATCATCGGCACGGGCGAGGTCAACTATCCGCTCGGCTTCGGAAATCCCGCCGACCCGAGCTTCATAACAGCCTGCGGCGATGCATACGGTTCGACGACGAATCCAAAGGGCGGTACGACGGTCGTCAACGGCCAGACCGAGTGTTACGACAGCGCGTACTCAACCTTCGAACAGGACAAGCTGTACGGGACGACCTTCTCATACTTGCACCCGATCGGCGAAAGTCTGCTCGACCTCACCTACGACTTCCACGGTCAGAGCACGTTCGCGTACATCAACAACCCGCAAGGTATCTCGGTGCCGTTCTCGACCGACCGCTATTCGACGATCTCGCTCACCGGAGACTTGCACTTCATCCAAAACGTCGCCGTCGATGTCGGCTTGTACGACACGCGCTACACGGTCGTCGGCGTTGAGCCGATCTCAACCACGGATACCAACCTCACCGGCTTTCAGCGCACGATTACCCGTTTCGATCCCCACGTCGCGCTGACGTTCCGCCCCACCAGCGATGTGTCGTATCGGGCCGCATTCGGAACGTCGACGACCTTCCCGTACGTCGGGCAGCTCAGCGGTCTGGCGACGTACGAACAGCCGGCACAGTCGCTCGGAATCTACGCGCTCGGCGGTTCGCTGACCGAGAAGAACGTCAACCTTGAGCCCGAAGTCAGCATCGAGTACGATCTCGGCGTCGACAAGCGCTTCCACAACGGCTCCGTCGTCAGTTTGGACCTCCAGCAGACGATCATCCACGACGTCTTCGAGGAGCTGATTTCGTCGGTGCCCCTGAATGGTGGTCTCGAAGGAATCTTTTCACCGGTCAACGTCGCGGTGCTCAACGCACAGCTTGCCGTCGCGAAGTACCGTTACGCACCCCCCACCGGGCTCGGGTTCAATCTCGCCGTCGCGGCGGAGCGCTCGATCCCCAGTGGAATACCGGCGTCGCTCTACGGCACGGGCGCGGGATTCCCGGTCAACAACGTGCAGATTTGCGGTAACGGCGTGGCGGCTCCGGGCATTCCGACGTGCATCCCGTACCTCAAAGGGTACGGTCAGCTCACCTATCAGTGGCATGACGGATCGTACGCCGGACTGGGCGTCGATTATGAAGGGAAGAACAACGCCTACTATCAGCCGCCGTTCGCGCAGGTCGACCTCACGCTGCGGAAGCCGATAACGAAATACTTTTCGCTGAACCTCGGCGTTCAAAACCTGCTCAACACGAATAACTTCGGCACCTACCTCCCGACGCCGGGAGCGGGTTACCCCGTGACGGCGGCTCAGCTCAACGGCAGCCAAATCCAACAAATATCGTTCATCGCGAGCCGTATCGCGGCGCCGCCGCGCATCATCCGCCTCTCGGGAACCCTGCACACCGGCCGGTAACGGCGGCCGCCCCCAGGTGCCGAACGCCTGGGGGCGGTAGCCTTCCATCGGATGAGCATCAAAGAGCGCATCACCGCCGACCTCAAGGACGCGATGAAGGCGCGCGATCAAGTTCGCCTCGATGCGCTGCGCAGCGTCATCTCGGCGTTCAACTACCGCCGGATCGACGCCGGCCATGAACTTTCCGACGAGGATCAGCTCGCCGTCGTGCAGCGGCTCGTGAAGCAGCGGACCGACTCGATCGAGCAGTTCGCGAAAGCCGGCCGCAACGAGCTGGTCGCCAAGGAGACACGCGAGCGCGAGCTGCTGCAGGCCTATCTGCCCGCGCAGAAGTCGACCGACGAGGTCAGATCCGTCGTGCGCGCGGCGCTCGCCTCGTTGCCCGAAGGCGCCCGGAATCAGGGCGCCGTGATGAAGCTCGTCATGCCGCAGCTCAAGGGCCAGGCGGACGGGAACCTCGTCCGGCAGCTGGTTGGGGAAGAACTCGCCTCGCCGTAACCTGCGCCCGCCCGGACGGTACAGCCAAGCATGATCGCGCGCCGCATCCTGACGGTGGTGTGCCTCCTGGCGGGGGCTGCGGCGGCATGGTCTCCGGCGTTCGCCGAGCCGCGGGGCTCGATCGTCATCGTCCCGATCACCGGGACGATCGACGACGGGATGGCGCATATGGTCAAGCGAGCCGTCGGCGAGGCAAAAGCCGAGAACGCGCGCGCGATCGTGCTCGACGTCAACACCTTCGGCGGCCTCGTCTCGTCGGCGACCGATATTCGTGACGCATTGCTGACGAGCCCGGTCCCGGTCGACGCGTACGTCACGCGAGCCTGGTCGGCCGGCGCGCTGGTGACGCTGTCCGCATCGCACATCGTCATGGCTCCGGGCGCCTCCATCGGCGCCGCGCAGCCGATTCCCAAGACGGTGAAGACCGTCTCGGCGCTGCGCTCCGAATTCGAATCGACGGCCGGCCGCTATCATCGCGACGAACGCCTGGCGGCGGCGATGGTCGATGCAGACGTTGCCGCACCCGATTACAAAGCGCCAGGGACGATCTTGACGCTGACTGCCGAGCGCGCGCACAGCGCCGGATTCTCCGAAGCCACCGTGCCGACGTTCGATGCCGCGCTGGGCCGCTTCGGCTTGGCCGGTGCGCCGCGCACGAGCGCCGCGTACACGTTCGGTGAAGAAGTAGCGCGCTTTGCGACCAATCCGGAAGTCAGCGGGCTGCTGTTGACGATCGGGTTCTTGGGTTTGCTGATCGAACTCCAGACGCTCCATTTCGTGGCCGGCGCGGTCGGCGTCGCGGCGCTCGCGCTGTTCTTCGGCACGCATGTGTACGCAGGTTTCTCGAACGGCCTGGTCGTGGCGCTCGCGCTGGTCGGCGTCCTGCTCATCCTGTTCGAACTGCACGTCCTGCCGGGGCACGGAGTGGCCGGGACGATGGGGCTCATCGCTCTTGTGGCGTCGATCTTGCTCGCCTTCGGGATCCCATTCTTCTTCGGCGCCTTGCAGTCGATCGCGGTCGCGATCGTGCTGAGCGCAATCTTCTTCGTGCTCGCGCAGCGCGTGCTGCCGGAAAACGCTTTCGTGCGGCGGCTCGTCTTTGCAGGCACGCAGGGACCCGACTATGTCGCCAGCGAGGACCATCGCGCGCTGCTCGGCGCCGTCGGCGAAGCTGCGTCGTTCCTGCGCCCGGCCGGCGTCGCGACGTTCGGCAATCTGCGCGTCGACGTGCTGACGGAAGGTGAATTCGTTCCCGCGGGGACACCCGTCCGGGTGACCCGCGTTGAAGGCGCGCGGATCTTCGTGCGTCCCGAAACAGCGGCTTCGGCCTATAGGAGTTAACACGTGTACTCGTTCGTTTTGATCGTCGTCGTCATGGCGGTCTTCCTCGGCATCGTCCTCTTCCTGTATTACTTCCCGCTGGGACTGTGGATCCGCACCATCGCGGCCGGCGTCCCGCTCTCGATCGGGTCGCTGATTCGGATGCGGATCATCGGCGTACCGGCCGGGCTCATCGTGGAGAACCTCGTGCGCGCGCGAAAGGCGGGGCTCAACCTGACCGTCGATCAGCTGCAGTCCCACGTGCTCGCCGGCGGCAACATTCAAAAAGTGACGCTGGCGATGATCGCCGCGCAGCGCGCGCAGATTCCGCTCGAGTGGCAGCGTGCCGCCGCGATCGACCTCGCCGGACGCGACGTCCTCGAGGCGCTGCAGACCTCGGTCAACCCGAAGGTCATCGAAACGCCGATCTTCCAGGGCGTGGCGCAGAACGGCATCCAGCTCAACGTCAAAGCCCGGATCACCGTGCGCTCGAACCTCGATCGCTACGTCGGCGGCGCCGGCGAACCGACGATCGTCGCGCGCGTCGGTGAAGGCGTCGTCAGTGCGGTCGGCGCGGCCGTCGACCACAAGGAAGTCCTGGAATATCCGGACCGCATCTCCAAGGCGGTGCTCTCGAAGGGGCTCGACGCGGGGACCGCGTTCGAGATCGTCTCGATCGACATCGCCGACGTCGACGTCGGCAAGAACATCGGCGCCGACCTTCAGACCTCGCAGGCGGAAGCCGACCGCCGGATCGCGCAGGCCAAGGCGTCGGAACGTCAGTACGCCGCGCAGGCCGCCGAACAAGAGCAGAAGGCCGAGACTCAGGCCATGCGGGCCAAGGTCGTCGAGGCCGAGGCGCAGATCCCGCAGGCGATCGCCGAGGCGTTTCGTGCCGGCAACCTGGGCGTCATGGACTACTATAAGCTCAACAACATCAAGGCCGACACGGAGATGCGCGGCTCGATCGGCCAGAGCGTCGGCGAGACGCAGCCGCCTCCGCCGCCAGCGGGGGGAATCACGCCGTAAGTGGATTCGTTCAACTGGATTTGGCTGGTCGTCGTCATCGTCGCGGTCGTCTGGGGCCAGCTGCGCAAGCTCGGCACCAACGTCCGCGCGATGCAGGCGAGCCAACAGGCGCAGCTCGCTGCCGCGCAGGCCGCAGCGGACGCAGCCGCGGCCGGCCCTGCGCGCGCGGCGGTGAGTGCACCGCCCCCGCCTCCCGCTGCCGCACCCGCCCCTCCCCGGCGGCCGCCGCCGAACGTGATGTCGGTCCAACCGGCTCCGCCCGTTGCGGCCGCGCCCGGGGCTCCGGTCTCCTCGACGCGCGCGTTCCTGCGGGGCGCCTTCGGCGATCCGGCGCATGCCCGCCATGCGGTGATCCTGGCCGAGGTGCTGTCGAAACCGAACGCGCTTCGTTGACACCTTCGCGCCGTCCGGAGCCGTTATAGCGCGAAGATGCCTTCGATCACGAGCGAGGCGACGTTCGACCTGGCCGGGCTTTCCGATCCGATCCGTTTTTGCGGTCATCGCGACCAGAACCTCAACGCGCTCGAAGCGTTGATTCCGGTCGTGCTGCGGCTCGACGGCGACCGCGTGCACGTCAGCGGTGACGCGCGCGCCGTAGCGCGCGCGCAGGACGTGCTCGCTGCCATGCTCGCGGCAGCGCGCGCCGGCGCGCAGGTTACGCCCGACGACGTCGCACTCGCCGCCGGCGCCGTGAAGACCCGCGACGGCGCAAACGGCACGATCCCGATGACGCTGGCGACAACCGCGCGCGGCCGCGAGATCCGGCCGAAGACGCCGGGCCAGCGCACGCTGGTCGAAGCGATCGCGGCGAATACGCTCACCTTCGCGATCGGCCCGGCGGGGACGGGCAAGACGTTTCTTGCGATCGTCATGGCCGTGCGCGCGCTCAAGAACCGCCAGGTTGCGCGCGTGATCCTCTCCCGGCCGGCCGTCGAGGCCGGCGAGAAACTCGGCTTTCTTCCGGGCGATCTCAAGGAAAAGGTCGACCCGTACCTGCGCCCGCTTTACGACGCCCTCGCGGAGCTCCTCGACGACGGAATGACGGCGCGCTACCTCGAGCGCGGCACAATCGAGGTTGCTCCGCTGGCATACATGCGCGGGCGGACGCTTTCCGACGCGTTCGTGATCCTCGACGAAGCCCAGAACAGCAGCCGTGAGCAGCTCAAGATGTTTCTGACCCGGCTGGGCGCGAACTCGACGATGGTGGTCACCGGCGACGACACGCAGATCGATTTGCCGCGCGGCGTGCGCAGCGGTCTGCTGGATGCCGAACGCCTCTTTACGGACGTCGACGACGTGGCGATCGTGCGCCTCGACACGAGCGATGTGGTTCGGCACCCGCTGGTCGGACGGATCATCGACGCGTACGCGCGGCTGGCCGACGAACGCGAGGCGTGATCTATCTGAGCAATCGCACGCGGAACGCCGGCCTCGATACGCGTTCCTTGAGCAGCACGCTCGAACGTCTGCTGGCGGAGATCGGAGCGGCCGACACGAGCGTCTCGCTCGTCTTCGTGCGCGACCGCGCGATGCGCGAACTCAACCGGGAGCACCGCGGCAAGGATGCAGCGACCGACGTGTTGAGTTTCCCGCTGCTGCCGCCGGAAGCGTTCGATCGGCGCGGAGCGACCCGGCCACGCGCGCCCGCGGGCGGCGAAGAGCGGATGCTGGGCGACATCGTGGTCAGCGTCGATACGGCGCGCCGTCAGGCAGCCGCCTACGACGCGCCGCTGGATCGCGAGATCGAACGGCTCCTGATCCATGGCGTCCTGCACCTCGCCGGTCACGATCACGAAGCGCCGGACGAACGCGCGCGCATGGAGCGTGAGGAGCGGCGCCTCGCCCGCTCGATCGGGATGCCGTGGCCCTATCTCGAAAGCACAGGCTCATGACGGCTCTGCTCGCCGCGCTCACGATGATGCTCCAGGCGCTCGGGCCAACCCCGGCGCCATCTGCCGTCCCCGCGTCGGCGCACTGGGCCATCCGCACAAGCGATCCGCAGGTGCAGGCGATGTTCGATCGCGGCTTGCTGATGCTCTACGCGTTCGATGTCGCCGAAGCGCGCACGATCTTCACGGCGGCTGCCGAGCGCGATCCGGATTGCACGATGTGCTATTGGGGAGCTGCGGAAGCCGACACGATCGATATCAACCTGCCATCGTCGCCCGAGGGTGAAGCGCGCGGCGAGGCGGCGGTCGAGAAGGCGCGCGTCCACCTGGCGCATGCGACCCCGGACGAGCGCGCCTTGGTCGCGGCGATCGTTCCACGCTACGCGCGCGGGACCAATGCCCAGAAGTTCTCCCGCTACGCGGCCGCGATGAGCGCCTACGCGGCGTCGCACCAGAATGAACCGAACGGCCTCGTTATGGCCGGTTTCGCGGTCTACACGGCAACCGACAAGCTCGTTGACGCGAACAAGCAGATGACCCAGCCGGCGCGCGACGTGCTGGCCGATGTGGATCGCGCGCTGGTCCTCGATGCGGCGAACGTGGGCGCGCACCATTTGCGCATTCACGTGCTGGAAGAAGTATACCGCTGGGACGATGCCGTCTCCGATGCGACGGCGCTCGAGTCGTTCACGTACGCGCCGGGAGAATCGCACCTGCCGCACATGGCCGGCCACATCTGGGTCCGGACGGGTGACTACGAGCGAGTGACGCGCGGTAACGTCGAGGCCGTCGAGAACGATCGCGCGTGGTTCGCGCAAGGGGACGGGCCCGGGCAGAAATATATGCAGGCGTACCACGACCACGACGTGCAGTTCGTGCTGTACGGCTTGAGTACGGTCGGACGTGACGACGAAGCGCGTACTTTCGTCGCTCGCGAGGATGAGGAGATGCAGCTACGGCTTGCGCTGCGCTTGCACGACGACGCCGGCGTAGCGAAAATCGAGCCAGGTGCCGACGGGTTTGCGGCCTTCGCGCACGCGTTTGCCGACGGCCGCCGCGGCGACCTCGCAGCGTCACGCCGCGAGGGCGCGAGGAAGTACGCGACGGATGGTCCGCGCGCGGCGCTGATCGACGCGGCGCGCGCGCTCGGCGCGCACGATCCCGCCGCGCGCGTCAGCGCGTACGCGCGCGCGTATGCCGCCACGAAAAACGACTACCCGGGCGATCCGAAGAATTACTGGGCCGTCCCGATCGGCGAAGGCTACGGCGCGGCACTCCTTGCGGCGGGCCGTCCGGCACTTGCGGAACCGGTGTTTGCCGCGGAACTGAAGCGCTTTCCAAACGATCCGCATCTGGAGTGGGGTCTGGCGCAGGCGCTGGCGGCCCAAGGCAAAGACGACAGCGTGCCGCGAGCCGCCTACCGCGCGCACTGGAAGGGAACGCGCGATCTCACCCTCGACGATCTCGGGTAAGCCGCGCCGCGCCGGCATCGGCGCCGCTTTCCGCTACGCGGCAAAGGGTCTGCGCGCCGCGTGGACGGCCCAGCCGCACCTTCGGATTCACGCCGCGATCGCCGTCGCTGTCCTCGCCGCGGGCGCGTTCCTGCGCCTTCCCCTGTTCGCCTGGGCGCTCGTTGTGGTCGCGATTGCCCTCGTGTTGGTGGCCGAACTCTTGAATTCGGCGCTCGAAGCGGTCGTCGACCTGGCATCCCCGGACGATCACCCGCTGGCCAAACAGGCCAAGGATATTGCCGCCGGCGCCGTGCTCGTCGCCGCGGCCGCTGCGGTCGCAATCGGTCTGCTGCTAGCCGGTTGGGCGCTCGCTCGGGCCGCCGGTCGCGCGGAGCTTATGTTATAATCGGGTCCGCTTGAGTACCGACCCTCTACCGGGCAGGCGCGGCCCGACGCCCCAATGACGTCGCCCTGGCCCGATATCGTCGCCCTCGTCCTGCTCGTGGGCGCGGCCGCATTCTTTGCGGCTTCCGAGGCGGCGATCGTTGCAATGAACCGGCTCCGAGCACGCGCGCTGGCCGAGAAACATGTACGCGGTGCTGCCGGGCTGCAGCGTCTCCTGGGTAACCGCAACCGGACCCTCACCTCGGTGCTGATTTGCAGTACCTTCGTGCTGCTGGCCGCCGACTCGCTCGCGACGTCGCTGTTCATCCGCTTCAACATCCCCAACGCCGTCATCTGGTCGACGGTCGTCATGACCATCGTCCTGCTGCTGTTCGGCGAGATCTTGCCGAAGACGATCGCGGTCGGCTCCGGTGACCGGATGGCCCTGCGTCTGGCTCCAATACTGGCGCTGGTGACGCGCGTCGTCACGCCGCTCACCACGCTCTTCCTATGGATAACCGAGGGCCTGATTCGCCTGTTCGGCGGATCACCGAACGTCGGACCCTACGTAACGGAAGAAGACATCAAGACGCTCGTCAACGTCGGCGTTGAACAGAACGTGCTCGAGGAGGGGGAGCGCGAGCTCATTCACTCGATCATCCAGTTCGGCGACACGATCGTCCGCGAGGTAATGACGCCCCGCACCGACATGGTGACGGTCTCCGAAAACTCATCGCCGCGCCGCGCGCTCGACCTTGTGATCGCCGAAGGCTACTCGAAGATCCCGGTCTACGAGGAGACGATCGACAACATAACCGGCGTCGTGCACGACCGCGAGCTGCTGATCGCGCTGTCGAATGCGACGATCGCGACCGTCACCCTGCGGACGCTCATGCGCCCGGTCGCGCACGTTCCGGAGAACAAACGCGTCTCGGAGCTCCTGCGCGAGATGCAGCGCGGGAAGTTTTCCCTGGCGATCGTAGTCGACGAATATGGCGGCACCGCCGGTCTGGTGACGATGGAGGATCTGCTCGAAGAGATCGTCGGCGAGATTCGCGACGAACACGACGAGGGCGAAGAAGAATCGATTCGCACGATCGGGGCCGGCGAGTCGGTCGTCGAGGCCGGAACGAACATCGAAGACGTCAACGCCGCGCTCGGCATCACGCTTCCGCACGAGGAGTTTGAAACGATCGGCGGCTACACGGTCGGTCTCTTCGGCCGCCTGCCGCTGGAAGGCGAGGAAGTGGAAGCCGGCAACGGCGTGCGCTTGCGCGTCGACCGGACGCACGGCCGCCGGATCATTAGCGTGCGGGTGCTGACCGACCAGGCGGAATCGGCGCGCGAAGCCGAAACAGCCGCCGCTGGTGACTGAACCGAACGCACTCCTCGCCCGCGCCGTGGAAGCACGCCGCGGCGCCTACGCACCGTACTCGGGGTTCACCGTCGGCGCGGCGCTGGTCGATACGGACGGCACGGTGTGGACCGGTGCCAACGTCGAGAACGCATCGTACGGCCTGTCGATGTGCGCCGAGCGAACGGCAGTCTTCCACGCCGTCACCTCAGGCGCGCGTGAGTTCAGCGCGATCGCCGTCGCGGGGCCCGACGGTGTTCGGACCTTGCCCTGCGGTGCGTGCCGCCAAGTGTTGGCGGAGTTTGCGCCGGCGATTCGCGTGATCTTTGACGACGGCGGAACGGCCGGCGAGATCTCGCTGACGGAATTGCTCCCGGAGCCGTTCGGGCCGGCGCAGCTGGCCGAGGCGAAGACGGTCGCCGCCGGGAGGTCGCGCGTCTGACCGAGCGCAGCTCGACCACCGATGCCATCGTGCTGCGCGCGCGACCGCTGGGCGAAGCCGATCGCGTCTACACCTTGCTGACGCGCGAGCGCGGCAAAGTCGACGCGGTCGCGAAGGGCGCCCGCCGGCCGCGCAGCGCGATCGGCGGCCGCCTGGAACCGCTGGCGGAAGTTTCGGTGGCGCTGCATCGCGGCCGTTCGCTCGACGTCATCCGTGAAGTCCGCACGATCCGTTCGTATTGGACCGGGCTCGTGCGTCCCGAAGCCTTCGCGACCGCCGCGCTGTTCGCTGAGACGATCGATCTGTTTTGCGAGCCTGATCTGGCGATGCCGGAGATCTACGCGCTGTTGGCGGCGGCCGTCGGGGCCGTCGCCGCCAGCGATGTTCCGTCGGCGCTCGTGCCGCGGTTTCAACTCCGTTTGCTCGACGCGCTGGGTCTCGCACCGGCGGGAGACGTCTGCGTGCGCTGCGGCGGCACATTCGACGGCCTCGGTGCGTGGCTCGACCTCGAAGCCGGCGGACTCGGCTGCGAGCGCTGCTACGGCGTGCGTGGCGATGCCCACGCGCTGACCGCCGACGACGTCGTGAATTTTCGCGCGCTCGCGGCCGAGCGCGGAACCGGAGCCGTGCTGCACGGCACCGTGCGCGTGACACGGGCCGTCGACGAGTTGATCACGTGGCACCTTGGGCGGCGGCCCAAATCGCGTGCGCTCATGCACGAGTTCTCATGACCGGCGACGGAGGGCCGGTGCTTGCGCTCGACGTCGGTGAGCGGCGCATCGGGGTTGCGATCGGCGAAGGCACCTTTGCCTTTCCGCTGCTGACGCATACGCGCACGAACGTCCGCGACGACGTCGCTGCGATCGTCGCTCTGGCGCGCGAGCGGGCCGCCCGCACGATCGTCGTCGGAGACCCGCTCACGTTGAGCGGTGCGCGCGGCCTAGCAAGCGAGAAGATCGATGCCTTCGTGGCGCATCTCGAGCGCGCGTTCGACGGCCGCATCGAACGCATCGACGAGCGGCTGACGACGGCGGCCGCGCAGAAGTCGCTCATCGCCGCCGACGTGTCGCGCGCGAAGCGCAGGCGCGTCGTCGACCAGCTGGCGGCAGTAGGTATCCTGGAAACGTGGCTAGCCCGCAACGGTCGGTAGCGCGCGCTAGACGCGCGCTGATCGGTGCCGTCATTGCGATCATCATCGGAGCGGGCGCCGTCGTCGCGGCCGCATCGTTGTGGTTCCGCGATGCGGTGTACATCGACCACTCGCTGCCCGCGCAGCAGGTCGACGTGGTCATCCCGAGCGGATCGAGCTTCGGGCAGGTCGTCGACCAACTCGAACGCGCGCGCGTCGTCGCGCACCCGGTCGCCTTTCGCATCTTGGCGCGGCTCCGGCACGTCGACTCGGACGTCAAAGCGGGCGCGTACCGCTTTCCCCCTCACCAAACGAGCGACGAGATTCTTGACCGGCTCGTCCGTGGGGAAGAGTTTGCGGTTTGGGTCACCATCCCCGAAGGCTACACGGCGGATCAGATCGCGTCGGTCCTGGACGTACGCAACCTCGGCTCCGCAGACGCGTACCGCACCATTTTTCAGCACCGCTCGATCGTATTGGGGG
>Ga0302178_10002395_pt1 | contig 14861 bp, 18 predicted proteins | sample I_Palsa_E1_3_FD_198790 | JGI IMG/M metagenome (GOLD analysis project Ga0302178, IMG submission 198790) | Peat permafrost microbial communities from Stordalen Mire near Abisko, Sweden - I_Palsa_E1_3 | ecosystem: Environmental > Terrestrial > Soil > Palsa > Peat permafrost | place: Sweden... | reverse complement strand
GGCACGCGCGTGGCTGGCCGACGCCGGCCTGCGGGACCCGGACCCGGATCGGGACCGGGACCGGGACGAGCGCGAATTCGCCGGGGATCTAGGGCTGGTCCGCGAGGTCAGGGAGAGCATCCGGGCGCTGATCGGCCATACCAACGGAGACGAGCCGCTGGCCGCGGACGACCTGGCGCCGCTGGAGCACGTCCTGAGCCTGGCCCAGCCCCGGCTGGACGTCGCCGTGGACGGCTGGGTTCGGCTCGGGCCAGCCCTTCCGGCCCACGCGCTGACCGACGGCCTGCTCGGGCTGCTGCTCATCATCCGAGACGCCCAGGCCGACGGCAGCTGGGACCGGCTCAAGCTGTGCGGCAACCCGGACTGCCGGTGGGCGTTCTACGACCGCTCGCACAGCCGCCGGGGCGCCTGGTGCGACATGGCCTCGTGCGGGAACCGGGTCAAGAACCGCAACCTCCGCGCCCGCCGCGCCCAGCTCAGCTAAGCCCGGGTCCGGTCATCGCGCGGGTCCGACGTTGCCGGGTCCCTTCTTGGCGGGCCGGCCGAGGTCGGCGAGCAGGTTCTTGTTCCACACCAGGATCGTGTACGGGCCGTCGTGGTAGATCTTGGCCGGACGCCCGAAGGCCCGGCTCAGGTCCCCGGACGGGATGACGGCCGGCGGCTGGTCGGCGCCGGTGTTCACCACGAAGTTCGCGTAGTGCAGCTGCGGGTCGTACCAGGAGGCATCGGACTGGTAGGCCCGCGGCACCGACTTGTCCGCTCCCCAGGACACCGCGATGAGGTGGACCCGCCCGCCGCTGTCCAGCGTGGTGATGTTGCCTTCGTAGTAGTTGGACAGGCCGTACCTGAAGTCGTGGGCGACCAGCCAGTTGGCGAGCGACTGGTCGTGCGCGGGAATGCTGGGCTGGGCGACGTCGAAGCCCAGCGCCGCCGTGTAGCAGGCCAGCAGGACCGCCAAGGCCGGGACCAGCCTGGCCTTGAGCAGGTCGCCCGCGAGCAGCCGGCCCGCGAGCACCGCCCCGAACGGCAGCACGGCGGAGATCTGCCTGGTGTCCCAGAGGGTGCGGGGCAAGGTGCTGAACACGAAGGCGGCCACGTCGGCCAGGATGGCCACCGCCAGCACCTGGACCAGCAGGTCATCGCTGCGGGCGAAGCGTCGCAGCGCCCGGCAAAGGGCCCAGGCGGCCAGCGCCAGCCCGGCCAGGTGGAGCACCGCGATGCCCGTCTGCGGGCCCAGCGGCGCGCGGATGAAATCGGCCCCGTACAGGCCGAGCAATCCGTCACCGGTCAGCCGGAAGTGCTTGGCCAGCCCCCACCACTTGGCCAGGTGCGTGCCCAGCGGGATGAGCGAGTACCCGCCGAGGCGTCCGAGAACCCGTCCCGCCAAGACCAAGATGCCTACGGACGCCAGGCCCGCCGCGGCCAGGCCGGCCTCGAACCGTACCGCCGTGAGCGGGCGGTCGGCAAGTATTACCCGGAGGATCCGGAAGCCGCACACGAGCACGATCGGAACGACGGCGGCCGCGATCACCAGCCGGTCGCCGATCGTGGCCCAGGCCAGCATCAGCGCGATCACGGGCGGCACGTACCAGCGTCTCGGCGCGCGGTCCAGGACCAGGAAGATCGCCAGCATGGGCACGCCCGTACCGACGTGATCGGGCACCAGCAGCAGGACGAAGACCGGGTTGCCGAGCTGGGGGGCCAGCATGATCCCGGAGCCGAGCAGCGCCCGCGCCACGCCCTCGCGGCCGGTGGCCCGGCCCTTGGCCACCAGCCCGGCCAGCAGGACCAGCAGCGTGTAGGTGACCGCGGCCGAGGTATGTACCACCGCCGGGCCCAGGCCGCGGATCAGCTCGACGAGCATGTACTCGGGCAGTTCAGTGGTGTAGAAGGAGACGTCGGTCAGCGTCCAGCCGTGCAGCAACAGGTTGCCGTGCAGCATGTCCCACGCTTCCAGCGCGTTGGACCCGCCGTCGGAGGAGATGGACTGCGTCCCCGACACCCGCAGGTAGCACAGGAACAGCACGATGCCCGCGGCCAGGTACGCGCCGATCCACGCCAGCCGGGCCTGGCTGAGCCAGCCCGGCTGCCCGCCCGGGGGGCCAGTATCGGCCGCGGGCTCGTCGACGACGACGGCCGGACCCTGCTGACCCAGCCCCTCTCCGGCGGGCCGCTGCTGCGCCCCCATCAATCCTCCCAGGGCCAGTCGCGGTCCCGTTCGTGCGCCGCCATGGCCAGCAGTTCCTCGGCGTGGGCCCGGCCGAATTCGGAGTCCTCCAGGCCGGCCAGCATCCGGGACAGTTCCCGAATCCGGGCGGCCGGGTCCAGCCGGGTGACGCCGCTCTCGGTGACCAGGCCGTCGCCCGACTTCTCCACCACCAGGTGGTTGTCCGCGAACGCGGCGACCTGCGGCAGGTGGGTCACCGCGATCACCTGCGACGAGCGGGCCAGCCGGGCCAGCCGCCGCCCGACCTCGACGGCGGCCTTGCCGCCCACCCCGGCGTCGACCTCGTCGAACACGAAGGTCGGCACCGGGTCCGCGCCGGCGAACACCACCTCGATGGCAAGCATGACGCGGGACAGCTCACCGCCCGAGGCGCCCTTGCCCAGCGGTAGCGGCGGCGCGCCCGGATGCGCGGCCAGCCTGATCTCCACGTCGTCGGCCCCGTGCGGGCCGGGCTCGTCCAGCTCGGTCAGGACCGCGGTCAGCGACGCGTGCGGCATGGCCAGCTCGGTCAGCTCGGCTGTTACCGCGGTCCCGAACCGCTCGGCCGCCGCCGACCGCAGCGCGGTCAGGTCCGCGGCGAGCGACCCGACCTGCGTGGCCAGCTCCGCCTCTTCGTCGGCCAGCGTCGCGATCGTGTCGGTGTCACCCTCGAGCTCGGCCAGCCGCACTCCAGCCTGCTTGGCCCAGTCCAGGACCCCCGCGACATCTGCGGACGCGCCGCCGTAGGCCCGGACCAGCCGGCCCAGCGTGGCCCGGCGTTCCTGCACCGCGGCCAGCCGAGCCGGGTCGGAGTCCAGCGATTCGGTGTAGGAGGCGAGGTCCGCGGCCAGGTCTGACAGGACGTAGGCGGCCTCGGACAGCCTGCCCGCCAGCCCGGCCAGCACCGGATCGTGCGAGCGGACCGGTTCCAGTGCGCGGGCGGCCAGCCCGAGCAGGGTCAGCACGTCCGAGGCGTCCACGGAGGACGAGGTTGGGTCGCCGGCCAGTGCCTCGTGCGCCGCGGCGGCCGCCGCGTGCAGCGCGTCGGCGTTGGAGAGCCGTTCGTCCTCGGCCAGCAGCGCCGCGTCCTCGCCGGCCATCGGGGCGGCGGCCTCGATCTCGGCCAGGCCGAGCCGTAGCGTCTCAGCCTCGGCGGCCCGCTCCCGCTCGGCCCGGGTCAGCGCTTCTAGCTCCTCGCGGACCGCCCGGTGCCGGGCGAACACCCGCCGGTAGTCCGACAGCACCACGGCCAGCTCAGGTCCGCCGAACCGGTCCAGCGAGTCCCGCTGCCGCCCGGGCTTGAGCAGTTGCTGCTGGTCGGCCTGCCCGTGCACGGCGACCAGGTCGTCGGCCAGTACCTGGAGCAGCGATACCGGCACCGAACGGCCGCCGGCGAACGCCCGCGACCGGCCTTCGGCCGACACCGAGCGGCTGAGCACGAGCACGGTGCCGTCCTCATCGAGGTCTCCCCCGGCGTCCTCGACCTCCCGCGCTATCTCCGGGGAGACCAGCAGCCGCCCCTCCACGGCGGCCCGCGCCGCGCCCGGGCGGACCCGCGCCGGATCGGCCCGGCCGCCGAACAGCAGCCCGAGCGCCGTCACGACCATGGTCTTCCCGGCCCCGGTCTCACCGGTCAGCGCGGTGAACCCGGCCGACAGCTCCAGCACCGCCTCGTCGATGACGCCGAGGCCGTTGATGCGGACTTCCTCAAGCATGCTCGCCAGCGTCCTCCCGGGTACGGCCGCGCCAGCCGGCGACCGGCAGGCCGAACTTGGCTACCAGCCGGTCCGTGAACCCGGCCGGGCCCGGTCCGTGCAGCCGCGCCAGCAACACCGGCAGCGCGCCCCGGCGGACCTCCACCCGGGCTCCGGGCGGCAAATCGACTTTACGCCGCCCATCGCACCACAACACGGCACCTGAGGTTTCGTGTCCCACGATCAGCTCCATGGCGAGTACCGACGCGGGCGAGACCACCATCGGCGGCGCGAACAGTGCGTGCGCACTGATCGGCACCATGAGCAACGCCTCGACCTCGGGCCAGACCACTGGCCCGCCGGCGGAGAACGCGTAGGCGGTCGACCCGGTGGGGGTGGAGCACACCACCCCGTCGCAGCCCCAGCGGGACAGCGGTCGCCCGTCGATCTCGGTGATCACCTCGATCATCCGCTCCCGGGCCGCCTTCTCCACCGTGGCCTCGTTCAGCGCCCAGCCGGAATCCAGGACCGAGCCGTTGCTGCGCACGGTCACGTCGAGCGTCATCCGCTCCTCAACCGTGTACTGCCGTGCCACCACCTTGACGACTAGGTCGGCCAGCCCGTCCGGCTCGGTCTCGGCCAGGAAGCCGACGTGGCCCAGGTTCACCCCGATCAGCGGCACCTGAGCCGGACGGGACAGCTCGGCGGCGCGCAGCAAGGTGCCGTCACCCCCCAGGACGATGACCAGTTCGGCGCCCTCGGCCGCCTCCGCGCCGGCCGGCACCTCCTCGGCCCCGGGGTAGCTGAGCTCCCCCTTGAGGGTCCGGACCGCGATTCCGGCCGTGATCAGCCACTCGGCCACCTGCCGGGCGCTGCGCACCGCGTTGTCCCGTCCCGTGTGCGCCGTCACCAGCATCGTGCGCTGTCCCACTATGTGGGTCCCTCCTCGATCGCCCGCCGCAGCTGCTCCGGGTCGAGCGGCGGCGCGCCCCGGCGGAGCCACAGGAAATATTCCACGTTCCCGGCCGGCCCCGGGAGCGGACTCGCGGTAATTCCCCGGACGCCGAGGCCAAGCTCGGCCGCCGCGCCGGCCACCTTTTCTATAGCGGCCGAACGGTCCGTGGTGTCCCGCACCACGCCCCCCGCACCGACCCGGGCCTTGCCGACCTCGAACTGGGGCTTGACCAGCAAGACGAAGTCCGCCTCCGGCGTCGCGGCGGCCACCAGGGCCGGCAGCACCAGGGTAAGCGAGATGAACGAGAGGTCGGCGACCACCAGGTCGGGCACCGGAGTGACCGGCCCGAGGGCACGCACGTTGACCCGGTCCATAACCGTGACCCGGGGGTCGGTGCGCAGCGACCAGGCCAGCTGCCCGTAGCCCACGTCGGCCGCGACCACGTGCGCGGCGCCGGCCCGCAGCAGCACGTCGGTGAAGCCGCCGGTGGACGCCCCGGCGTCCAGGGCGTTCCGGCCCTCCACCATCAGGTCCTCGAACGCTTCCAGCGCGCCGGCCAGCTTGTGCCCGCCGCGGGACACGTAGGCCGGCTGGCCCGACTCGGTCACCGTGATCGGCGCATCGCGGGCCACCTGGGTGGCCGGCTTGGACGCCCGCTGGCCGGCCACCGCCACCAGGCCGGCCGCGACCAGCTCGCCCGCCTGCTCGCGCGAGCGGGCCAGGCCGCGCCTGACCAGCTCGGCGTCGAGCCTCGCGCGCGATGCGGTCAACGCTGCTCCGGCCCCGAGCCCTCGGCGAGCTCGTCCAGGATGTCCCTGAGCCGCCCGTGCACCTCTTCCAGGACGGCGACGTGCTCCTCGGCCGGCCGGCCTCGGAGCCCGGTCAAGCCCGCCACGGCGTTATCCACCCGCGCGTCACCGGTGGCTGGTGCTTCAGCCACGGCCCGTTCGGCATCATCGTCTTGATCTTTATCTCCTGCATCCTGGCCTGGATATCTATCATTCATTCTGATCGCGGCACGGAAGCCCTGCGTCACGCCGGGCAGACACGCCGCGTCACCTCCCGAAAATGTCTGTGCTGTACGGTACATTCGAATTGTCCGAGACAGCCAAGCGGGCACATGCACTATCCAGCACCGCGGCAGGGCATGCCGTGGCTGCGCGGGGAGGCGACGGGGCTACCCGGCCTGAGAACCGCGAACCTACAGCGCGACCACAGGCCGCGGCTGGAATTCTCGCCCCTCGGAGCGATGAAGGATGTCAAATGCGCTACCCTCCGGCTGGAACGCTACCGTCCGATGCTGACAAGAGCGAGGCGCGCATGGCCACCGCCGAGGAGTGCCGCGAGGCGCTGCAGACCCTGACTGCCCGACTGGGGGACATGAACCCGCAGGACCGGTCCAGCTTTTTCGCCAATCGCTCGTTCAGCTGCCATGTCACCGACCTGGGCATCACGTTCGTGACCACGATCACCGACACGGGCGCCGAGCCGGTCAAAGAGGCCGCACCGGACGAGCCGCTCGCCGACATTAGGCTGACCGCGAACAGCGACGACGTGGTCTCGCTGGCCGCGACCCCGGCCAACATCGCCCGGATGTGGATGGCGGGCCGGGTCAAGGTCCAGGCCAGCCTCAAGGACCTGTTGGCCCTGCGTCGCCTGTTGTAACGGGGCCGCCTGTTGTAACGGTAACCGGATCACTCCGGCCTCGCGCAGCTCGGCGATGCGGGCGGCGGGATATCCGGCCTCGGCGAGGATCTCGTCGGTGTGCTGGCCGAGCACCGGCGGCGGACGGCGGATACTGGCCGGCTGGGCGGAGAGCTTGAGCGGGGTGCCGAGCATCCTGAGCATTCCCGCGACCGGGTGTTCCACCTCGACCACCATCTCGCGCGCGGCGATCTGCGGCTGCTCCAGGGCCGCGGGCACCGTGTTGACCGGACCGGCGGGCACGCCTGCCGCGTTGAGCCGGTCGGTCCACTCCGCGCAGCCGCGGGTGGCCAGGGCCTGCGTGATGCGCGGGATCAGCGTGTCACGGTGCTGCACCCGGTCCGGGTTGGTGGCGTAGCGCGGGTCGTCGGTCAGTTCGTCCAGACCGGTGGCGGCGGTGAACCGGCGCCAGAGCCCGTCGCTGCCGACCGCCACCATCAGCGGCTCGTCGGCGGTCGGGAACACCTGGTACGGGGCCAGGCTCTCGTGGGCGCTGCCGTAACGGCCCGGGGTCACGCCGGTGGCGAAGTACTTGCCCGCCACGTAGGTGAGCCAGGCGACCTGCCCGTCCAGCAGCGAGATGTCGATCAGCTGGCCGCGGCCGCTGACCTGTCGGGCGTGCAGCGCGGCCAGGATGCCGATCAGCGCCCACATGCCGGCACCGACGTCGGCCAGGGACGTGCCCGAACGCACCGGTTCGCCGTCCGGCTCCCCGGTGACGCTCATCATCCCGGACACGGCCTGCGCCACCGCGTCGTACCCGGGCAGTGCCGCGCTGGGCCCGGTCTGCCCGTAACCGCTGATCGAGGCGTAGATCAGCGCGGGGTTCCGCGCGGAGAGCTCCGGGTAGCCCAGGCCAAGGCGGGCCGCGGTGCCGGGCCGGAAGTTCTCCATCAAGATGTCCGAGCTTTCGGCGAGCCGCTGCACGAGTTGCTGGCCCTCCGGGGTCTTCATGTTGACCGACAGACCGCGCTTGTTCCGGTTGATGGACAAGAAGTAGGCGGCGTCGTCGCCCTGGAACGGCGGACCCCAGCGCCGGGTGTCGTCACCGTGCCAGATGTCCTCGACCTTGATCACGTCCGCGCCCAGGTCACCGAGGATCATGGTGGCGAACGGGCCGGACAGCGCCCGGGTCAGGTCGAGGACCCGCAGGTCCGCCAGCGGGCCTGTGGCAGAGGAGATGTCCATTGCCGATATGTTACGAGCCATGGGAGACCTGATCCTGCTGCGGCATGGTGAGACCGAGTGGAGCAAGGCCGGCAAGCACACCGGCCGGACGGACATCCCGCTCACGCCGAACGGGCAGAAGGCGGCCGCGGCGCTGGCCCCGGCGCTGGCCCGGCTCGACATCGTGGCGGTCTTCTCCAGTCCGGCGCAGCGCGCGATCCGGACCGCCGCGCTAGCCGGGCTCACCGACGTCAAGCAGGACCCGGACCTGTGGGAATGGGACTACGGCGGCTACGAAGGCCTGACCACGCCGCAGATCCAGGAGCAGCACCCCGGTTGGTTCCTGTGGCGGGACGGCGTGATCCCAGGCGACGCCGCGCACCCCGGCGAAACCGTGCAGCAGGTCAGCGAGCGGGTCGACCGGGTGCTGGCCCGGGTGGAACCGCTCATGTCCGACGGCAACGTCGCCCTGGTTGCGCACGGGCACGTGCTGCGCGTGCTCACCGCTCGCTACCTGCGGCTGGATCCGTCAGACGGGAAGCTGTTCCGGCTGGACACCGGGACGATCAGCACGCTCGAGTGGGAGCACGCCGAGCCGGTCATCGCGTCCTGGAACGTGCCACCCGTGGCCTAACCGCCCGGCTCGCTTAGTTACGGCTCGCTTAGTTACGGAGGGCCAGGCGCTGGTTCTTGCAGCCGGTCAGGCACACGGCCAGCCCGAGCACGCCGACGTCGCGCAGCGCCGTGGGGGACTGCCCGGTGACCGCAAGCGAGATCGTGATCTCCAGGAGCAGCACGCTGGCGATCGCCGCCGCCCCGCGTGGCGCGATGCCCGCGACCAGCGCGGCGGCCGTGACGAACAACACCCAGCCGTGCGCCAGCACCAGGATGACGGCCAGCGAGGATGACTCGCTGACCACCGGCACGTACTGCGTCCAGCCGCCGGGCTGCACCAACTCGTGGTATCCGAACCAGAAGAACACCACGCCGAGCAGGATCCGCCCGGCGGTCGGCGCCCATTCCGCGGTGATCGCACCGACGCGTTCGGCCAGCGCAGCCAGGCCGGTCCGTGGGCTCTGTTCGGCCTGGGCGGCGGGCAGCGGCGCCGGGGCGCGGTCAGGGACGGGCACCTTGACCCGGGATCTCGGGGCACCGCTCGCCCAGCCTGTGCTCATCCGGCCAGCCCCCTGCCGATGGGGTAGAACGCCGCATGCGACGAGAACGACGGCAACGGCGAAACCTCCGCGCCGTTGCGCTGGAACCAGCCGACCAGGGCAAGGGCCAGGGCGACCAGGGCGAAGAAGATCAGGACGCTGAGCCCGCGGGGTCCGACCAGCCGGGTCATCCTGAGGCTCCCTCCGCGCGGCGGGTTTCCTCCCGCATCCAGGTCAGGTATGCGGCCGACCCGGTCACAATGGGCAGGGCGATGATCTCCGGCTCGTCGTAGCTGTGCCGTTCGGTGAGGAAGGCAGCCAGCTCGTCGTACCGGTCGACCGGGAGCTTGAGCAGCACGAGCCACTCCTCGGCCCGCTCCAGACCTCCGTCCCACCAGTACATCGACGCTACCGGCCCGGCCACCTGCGCGCACGCCGCCAGCCTGGCCTCGACGGCGGCGCGGGAGAGCTCCATCGCCTCCGCGCGGGAGTCCGTCGTCGTCTGTACCTGGAGGTACTGCACCTCAAGGTCGGCCATGGCCCGATCGTACGCTCACCGGGCCCTAGTACGCTGTGCCGCACATCGGCTGACCGCTGGCATCGGTGAGGAGCGCGGGTGGAACTGCTGTATTCCGGCAAGGTCCGGGACCTGTACGCGGACGGCGACGACCTCATCATGGTCGCCTCGGACCGGGTCAGCGTCTACGACGTGGTCCTGCCGACGCCGATCCCGGACAAGGGCCGGGTGCTGACGCAGCTGTCACTGTGGTGGTTCGGCCAGCTCACGGGCGTGATCGCCAACCACGTCATCTCCGGCACCGACGTCCCCGCGCAGTGGGCGGGGCGGGCCATCAGGTGCCGCAGGCTGCGGATGCTCCCGGTGGAGTGTATTGCCCGCGGGTACCTGGCCGGCCTCGGGCTCGTGTCCTATAACGAAACCGGTACGATCTCGGGCGTTCGGTTGCCGCCCGGTCTCAGCGAGGGCTCGCGGCTGCCCGAACCGGTGTTCACGCCGACGACCAAGGCCGCGGCGGGCCACGACGAGCCGATGACCCGTTCTGAGGTCGCGGACCTGGTCGGCGCTCCGCTGGCGGGCGAGCTGGAGCGGGTCACGCTGGAGGTCTACCGGCGCGGCGCGGAGCTGGCCGCCTCCCGCGGCGTGGTCATCGCCGACACCAAGCTTGAGTTCGGGCTGGATCTTGACGGGTCGCTGGTGCTGGCCGATGAGGTGCTCACCCCCGACTCGTCGCGGTTCTGGCTGGCCTCGCAGTGGCAGCCCGGCCGTCCGCAGCGCTCGCTGGATAAGCAGTTCCTCCGTGATTGGTCGGCCGGCCTGGACTGGGACCGCCGACCGCCGGGCCCGGACGTCCCACCCGAGATCGTGGCCGCCACGCGGGAACGCTACCTGGAGCTGTACAACCGGCTGACCCGCAGTGACCTCGGATGACCAGACTCAGGACAAGATGAACCGTTCTACCGCGTTGGCGAAGCCCTCGTCCTCGTTGGATGTGGTGACGCGGCGGGCGGCCCGCTGGACCTCAGGGCTCGCGTTACCCATGGCGATGCTGAGCCCGGAGTGGGCAAACATGAGCACGTCGTTGGGCTGGTCGCCGATCGTGGCGATCTGCTCGGGCGGGATCTGGTAGGTCCGGGAAAGGTACTGGGCCACGGCACCCTTGTTGGCGTTGGGGTTGGTGACATCGGCGTAGTACGGCTGAGACCGAGCCGCCGACACGTGGTCGCCAAAACGCTCGCGCACCGCGTCCACGCCCTTCTGGACCGCGTCGTAGTCGTCGCTCACCCCGGTGATCTTGGCCACTCCGTTCGACACCGAGGCGAAATTGTCGATCACCGTCGCGTCGAACTTGACCGTCCAGGTCTCGCGGGCCACGTGCGGTGCCTTCGGGTCCCGGATGAACCAGTCCGCGCCCCGGTAGATCCACACGTCCAGTCCCTGGGCACCGAGCAGTTCGATCACCGTCGGCGTCACCTCGTCGGGGATGACCTGCTGCTCGATCACCGACATGTCGGGATGGACGTACACGCCGCCGTTGAAGGCCGCGATCGGCATGCTGAGCTTGAGCGGCTCGATGAGCATGGACATGCCGCGGGGCGGGCGGCCGCTGGTGATCGCGAACAGGATCCCGGCCTCCCGCAGCTTCCCGACCGCGGCGATGGCCCGGTCGGTGAGGACCTTGTCGTTGGTTACCAGCGTGCCGTCGACATCGGCGAGGAACAGTCGAATTGACGGGGCCATGTTGCCTCCAGTTTGGTCCGGTGAGGTCAGGAGCTAGACCACGAGTGCTTGAAGTCGGTCCGGTCGACTGACTCACCCCGGCCCACGAGCACCGTCGCCACCATCTCCGGTGGGAACAGCCCGTGCTCGACGACGCCGGGCGTCGCCGACAGCCGGGCGGCCAGTGCCGCCGGGTCATCCACCGGCCCGTGGTAGTCCGCGATGACGCCGCCGTCCGGGCTGCGCGGGACGTCGCGCAGCGAGGCCGGCGCGACCCTGCGCATGGTGGCGCGCAGCCCGAAGGAGAGCAGCTCGAGGGGGATCGGGCTATGTAGGGCCTGGACCGGCTTGGTCGAGTCGACGATGACGACGAACCGGTCCGCGGCCCCGGCGACGATCTTCTCCCGAGTGTGCGCGCCGCCGCCGCCCTTGACCAGCCAGCCGTCCGGGGCGACCTGGTCCGCGCCGTCGATGGTGATGTCGAAACGGTCGATGCTCGCGACGTTCTCGATCCGCAGACCCAGCTCGCGTGCGGCGTGCTCGGTGCGCGGCGACGTGGCCGCACAGACGATGTCGAGCGATCGACGGGCCAGGGCCGGGAGCAGGAACGCCACCGTCGAGCCGGTGCCGAGCCCGACGGTCATGCCGTCTTCGACCAGTTCAGCCGCCGCCTCCGCGGCGACCTGCTTTTCCCGGTCGACGCCCTGCGGACCGCCTGGCGGGCCTGCCATCGGGTCCTCAGGTCGCGGCACGGTCGGCCATCACCAGGGAGGCGGCGGCCTCGACGCGGCCTGCCGGGATCGTCGTGTCGCCGGCCAGGAGCCTGGCCAGCGGCTCCTTCTTGTCCTCGCCGGTGATCAGCCAGAGGATCTGCCGGGCCCGCGCCAGCGCCGGGTAGGTCAGCGTCATCCGTACCCGCCCCTGGTACGGCTGGGTGAGGGCGACCAGGCGATCGGTGACCGACAGGACCGGGTCGCCCGGGACCAGCGAGGCGGTATGTCCGTCGGGGCCAAGACCCAGGTGGACCAGATCGAAGTGCTCAGGCAGCAAGGCCGCGTAGCTAGCGGCCGCGGCCACCAGATCGCTCTGGTTGACCGGCATGGGCCGCACCTGCGCCGGGGCCGAGCCCAGCGCCTTGGTGAGGTGGGTCAGGTTCCGGTCGGGGTCATCGGGCGGAGCCACGCGCTCGTCCACCTGGTAGATGACGGTCGCCTCCCACGGGACCGTCTCCGACGCCAACTCGGCGAACATGGCCCAGGGGGTGTGGCCGCCGCTGACCGCGAAGTGGAAGCTGCCTCTGGCCGCAACCGCGGCGCGGGCGCGTTCGGCCACGAATGCCGCGCCAGCCTGGGCTACGGCATCGGGATCGGCCAGAGTTTGGAGTTCGTGGTGCATGTCGCTCCCCAATGCTTGTTCAGGGGATGGGTTCGGATCCGTCGGGCGGCCCATCCGACACGCTACGCCAGCCTAGAACGCGCGCGATAGGAGACCCTTATGGCCCGGCGTCACCTGCGAGAGTCCTCACCGTGCCCGTGGGGTGTACCACGGGCCGTTCGGTAAAAAATTTCAATTAAGCATAACGGGCAGCAGTGTTATGGCCCTGCCATTCGGTGCCACCGCTGACCTGTTCGGCCCTCAGGCGGGCAGGTCGCCGATCAGCGTGTGCCGCGTCGATCGCAGCAGGCCGCCGGCGGCGTTGTAGAGGCTCAGTCCCCGCATCGGGGCGCCGCTGGGCAGCGTGCCGGTCCACGCGACCGCGACCATGTCGCCGTCGACGACGAGCGCGTCAATCGTGTAGCGGGGAAGCCCGCCGACCAGCTTGACCGCGTGCTCGTAGTCAGCGCGCGCTCCGTCAGGCCCGATCCCGGGTGGCTCGTGGCCGTAGTCAACATAGTCGGGCGCGACGCATTGGTCGAAATCCTCCGGGCGGCCGTTGGTGTAGCAGTCGAAGAACTTGCGGACGGCCTGTTCGGGACTCATCGGGGCGCTCACTGCTGTCTCCTGTTCGGCGGTTCATCTTCCTCGGAGCCCTGCGGGGAAAGGTCAGCCTACGGGGCGGCCCAGGTTGGCCAGGGCCGTGTTCAGCACCTCGCGGGTGGCAGCGGAGCCGATCATGCCGTCGGGGCCGATCACGGACATCCACGTGCGCTCACCGGCCCGGTTGAAGCCGAACGTGGTGCCCTCGGGAAGCGCAGCGATGATGGCCTGCGTCAGCGGGCCGTCCATCTCCTGGCCTTCGGGGAGGAACACCGCGTCGTCCGGAGGTCCGCTCGGGGCGTTCATGGCCTCTAGCACGGCGGCCTCCAGAGGAGAGCGTCCCTAGGCATGGCTCGTGGCTGAAGTGCTCTGTTTCTGGTTAAGTCTGCCGCTGACCCTGGGCCCATCACCTATCGTGACACTTGAGTCCCTTGTGTGACTTTCTGTAATTCACGGGTTACTTAACGGAGGGTTTTGGAGCATGAAGCTGTGCCGGGTTCCGGCTGTGATCATCGCTGTCGCCATCGCGGGGGCTGGCCTGGCCGCGTGCGGCGGGAGTTCGTCGAGTCCTTCGGGCGCCGCGTCCGCGGTGGCGGCGCCAACCGGTTCATCGGCCGCTTTGGCCGGCTCGCCCGCGGACTCGCCGACGTCCGCGCTCACGAGTGCACCCGCGTCGTCCCCGACCCCATCGGCTTCGCCGACAATCGCGCATTCCGCTGCGGTTAAGCCGTCCGTGACCGCTACCGCGCACGCCACGACCTCCGCGCACGCCACGACCTCCGCGCACGCCACGAGTTCCTCGAGTTCCGGGACGCACGATTTCACCGTGCCGAGCATCTCAGGCGACAACGTGGTCAGCGCCTACGGCTCATACGAGAAAATCGGGACCGCGCGGGTGAAGGTGACCATGTGCGCGAAGCAGACCGGGAAGGCGTTCTCGGTGGGAGCGATCGCGCTCGTGTATAGCGCCAGCGGGTCCAGCCAGAACATCGGTGCGACCATCTTGACCGGACCTGGCAACTCCACTTGTGTCTCGAACACGTTCATCCTTTACACGGCCCATTTGAAGGTCCACGCGTTCATCGGCGGCAGCAGCGGCACCATCATCAAGACCGGCCCGGTCCTGACCATCTACTGACGCGACCTCTCGTCCCGGCGCACGTCACGGCCATGGTCTGACGGCCAGGCGTCGGCTCGGGCGTGTGTCGGCGGCAAGCCCAGGTAAGACGTGTCCTGCATGCGTGATTCCGGTTTCGGCTCGCTGCGGTGTACCGGATACAGCCAGACCTGAGGCGCCCACCTGTGGTGTGTCACGGTTCGCTCCGGAGCGGCTCGCCGATGACGGCTGCCCGATCCGCCTCGTCGCGTCATCGCGCCTGCAAGAACAGGTAGAACGGATCATCAACCAGGTAACCAGACCATGGGCGAAAAGGAGGAAAGCCGCACAAGACGGAAATCGACGCGGTCACCTGGCATCATGCCTCCCGAAATCCGTCGGCCAGGATCTTGCGGTACAGCCAATGCGGGCCCCGCGGGCGATCGATTTGCGCCTGGCGGATGAAGCCAAGACGCTCCATCACGGCCAAAGACGCCGCATTGAACTTCAACGCGAAGGCCACGACCTCGGACAACGCGGCCACATTCTGCGCGAAAGATAGCGCACCACCGCCCGCCTCAGTGGCGTAGCCGTGGCTCCAGGCGCCAGCGCACACCCCAGTTCCACCTCGTCACGGCCGAGCACACGGCAGGTAGCGAGCTTGACGGTTCC
>Ga0302178_10002393_pt1 | contig 14864 bp, 15 predicted proteins | sample I_Palsa_E1_3_FD_198790 | JGI IMG/M metagenome (GOLD analysis project Ga0302178, IMG submission 198790) | Peat permafrost microbial communities from Stordalen Mire near Abisko, Sweden - I_Palsa_E1_3 | ecosystem: Environmental > Terrestrial > Soil > Palsa > Peat permafrost | place: Sweden... | reverse complement strand
CCCGGGCCCATCGGGCAACGTTGAATACTTCCTGTGGTTGCGCGCCGAAACCGATCGGGGTTTGTCTGCTGATGAACTGGAATGTGCGGTCCGCGACGCAATTCAGGCGGGTCCGAAATGACGCATGAACGTACTGTGCTGCTGGTGGTGCACACCGGACGCGAGGAAGCTACCGAGACCGCTCGTCGGGTAGAGAAAGTGTTGAACGACAACAACATTAGCCTTCGAGTCTTGGCCGCTGAAGCGGTCGACCGCGGCCCGTCGCAGCTGGCTCCGGACAATATGCGCGCGCTGGGCGTCGAGATCGAGGTCGTCGACGCCGACCCGGACGCCGCCGAGGGATGCGAACTGGTCGTGGGTCTCGGCGGCGACGGAACCTTTCTCCGGGCCGCGGAGCTCGCGCGTAACGCCGGCGTCCCGGTGCTGGGCATCAACCTGGGCCGCATCGGGTTCCTGGCCGAAGCCGAGACCGAGGCGATCGACCGTGTGCTCGAGCATGTGGTGGCGCGCAGTTATCGCATCGAAGAGCGGTTGACGCTGGACGTCGGGGTGCGTTTCAAGGGCGAGGTCGTCTCGCATGGATGGGCGCTCAACGAGGCGAGCCTGGAAAAGGGGCCTCGGCTGGGGGTGCTTGGCGTGGTCCTCGAAGTCGACGGGCGGCCGGTGTCGACCTTCGGCTGCGACGGGGTGTTGGTGTCAACGCCCACCGGATCAACGGCCTACGCGTTCTCCGCGGGCGGGCCGATCTTGTGGCCGGATCTGGAAGCGTTGCTGGTCGTACCCAACAACGCTCACGCATTGTTCGCCCGGCCGATGGTTACCAGCCCCGAGGCCCGCATCGCCATCGAGATCGAAGGCGACGGTCACGACGCACTGGTGTTCTGCGACGGTCGCCGCGAGATGCTGGTGCCGGCCGGTGCACGGTTGGAAGTGCGGCGCTGCGAAGTGTCGGTGAAATGGGCCCGGCTGGACAGCGCGCCGTTCACCGATCGGCTGGTGCGAAAATTCCGTCTGCCGGTCACCGGCTGGCGCGGACGGTAACAGTGCTTTCGGAAATTCGGATCGAGTCATTGGGCGCAATCAGCGCTGCGACAGCCGAATTCGACCGCGGCCTAACGGTTTTGACCGGCGAAACCGGTACCGGTAAGACCATGGTCGTCACCAGCCTGCACCTGCTCGGCGGGGCCCGCGCCGACGCCAACCGGGTGCGCTCGGGGGCCGAGCGGGCCGTCGTCGAAGGGAGGTTCAGCACTGCTGATCTCGACGAGAAGGCGGTGGCGCAGCTCGACGAGATGCTGGACGCCTCCGGGGCCGAACGCGACGAGGACGGCAGCATCATCGCGTTGCGCTCGGTCAGCCGCGACGGACCGTCGCGGGCCTACCTCGGCGGCCGCAGCGTGCCTGCCAAATCGCTGAGCGGATTCACCACCGAGCTGCTGACGCTGCACGGGCAAAACGACCAGTTGCGGCTGATGCGACCCGACGAGCAACGCGGGGCGCTGGACCGGTTCGCAGACGTTGATACCCGGCTGGAGCGCTATCGCAAACTGCGGGACGCATGGCAGTCGGCTCGCCGCGAATTCGTCGACCGGAGCAACCGGGCCCGCGAATTGGCGCAGGAGGCCGATCGGCTCAAGTTCGCGCTGCACGAGATCGACACCATCGACCCCGCACCCGGCGAGGACGATGCGCTGATCGCCGACATCCGTCGGCTCTCGGAGCTGGACGCGCTGCGCGAGGCCGCATCCGAGGCCCGCGTCGCCCTGTCCGGGCTGGGAGACGACGCCACCGCCGACCCGACCGGACAGCCCGTGTCGGCGGCGGACAGTTTGGCGCGAGCAAAGACGGCCTTGGAGTCGACCGAAGACGCGACGCTGCGTGCGTTAGCCACTCAGCTCGAGGAAGCGCTCACGGTCGTCGCCGACGCCGCGCGTGAGCTCGGTGGCTACCTGGGCGAACTACCCGCGGACGCCAGCACGTTGGACGCCAAGCTCGCACGGCAGGCTGAGTTACGCACGCTGACCCGCAAATACGCCGCCGACATCGACGGTGTGCTGCAGTGGGCAGGCGAGGCGCGAGATCGGCTGGCGCACTTGGATGTTTCCGAAGAGGCGCTGGCAGGTCTGCACCGTCGCGTCGACGAATTGTCGCTCCAATTAGCCGATGCGGCAAGTGAACTCAGCAAGGTACGCAGCCAGGCCGCCGAGGGGCTGGCCAAACAAGTCACCGGCGAGCTGTCGGGGCTGGCGATGGCCGATGCCGAATTCACCATCGAGGTGTCGACCATGCCGGCCGCTGCCGACGATCCCGCCGCGCTGACGCTTGCCTCCGGCACCCTGGCCCACGCCGGTGGCGACGGTGTCGACCAGGTCGAGTTCGGTTTCGCCGCACATCGCGGCATGACGGTGCTACCGCTGGCCAAGAGCGCGTCGGGCGGTGAGCTGTCGCGTGTGATGCTCGCCCTCGAGGTGGTACTGGCGGCCTCGATGACAGGCACCACGATGGTGTTCGACGAGGTCGACGCCGGCGTCGGAGGCCGGGCGGCGGTGCAGATCGGTCGGCGACTGGCCCGGTTGGCCCGCAACCGGCAAGTCATCGTCGTGACGCATCTGCCGCAGGTCGCGGCTTACGCCGACATACACCTCATGGTCGATACCAATGGGAAAAACGGCGCCAGCGGGGTGCGGCGCCTCGACGGGGACGACCGGGTTGCCGAACTGGCGAGAATGCTGGCCGGGCTGGGTGATTCGGATTCAGCGCGTGCCCATGCCCGCGAACTGTTGGAGGCCGCGGACTGTGACCGGATTGCGACCTAAATACTGCGTCTGACCCTGTGACAGATGTGACAAGATATAACTTCTGAGGCCCTTGTTACGGCGCGCCTCCCCGCTCGCAGTCGGGTTCACCGACAGAATCCCCTCCATGAGCGTGACCACCACCTTGTCCTCATTGTTGTCCCGCAATACCTCGCGGCCTGGCGTCGTCGGCACCGCCCGAGTCGACCGTGACATCGACCGGCTGCTGCGGCGGGTGTGCCCCGGCGATATCGCAGTCCTCGATGTCCTGGACCTGGACCGGATCACGGCCGATGCGCTCGTCGACGCCGAGATCGCCGCCGTCATCAACGCATCCCCGTCGGTGTCGGGCCGTTACCCGAACCTGGGTCCCGAGGTGCTGCTGGCCAACGGTGTCACCCTCATCGATGAGACGGGTATCGACGTTTTCAAGAAGATCAAAGACGGCTCGAAAGTGCGCCTCTACAACGGTGGCGTATACGCCGGGGACCGGCGACTGATCCGCGGCACCGAGCGCACCGATGAAGAAATCGCCGAGCTGATGCAGGAAGCCAAGAGTGGACTGGTCGCCCACTTGGAAGCGTTCGCCGGCAACACCATTGAGTTCATCCGAAGCGAGAGCCCGCTGTTGATCGACGGGATCGGCATTCCCGACGTCGACATCGAGCTGCGGCGCCGTCACGTCGTCGTGGTCGCCGAGGAGGACGACGCCGCTGACGACCTCAAGCGCCTCAAGCCCTTCATCAAGGAATACCAGCCCGTCCTGATCGGCGTCGGCTCCGGCGCAGATGTGTTGCGCCAAGCCGGATACCGGCCACAACTCATCGTCGGCGACCCGAGCAACTTGAGCACCGAAGTCCTCAAGAGCGGAGCGCAGGTCGTGCTGCCCGCCGACGCCGACGGCCACGCGCCGGGTCTGGAACGCATCCAGGATCTGGGTGTCGGGGCGATGACGTTCCCCGCGGCGGGCTCACCGGCTGACCTGGCGCTGCTCTTGGCCGATCATCACGGTGCCGCGCTGCTGGTGACCGCGGGCCACCGCGCCAACATCGAGACCTTCTTCGACCGGACGCGTCAGGACAGCAACCCCTCGACCTTCCTCACCAGGTTGCGGGTGGGGGAGAAAGTCGTGGACGCCAAAGCTGTTGCCACGCTTTACCACAACCGGATTTCCGGTGGCGCGATCGCGTTGCTGATCCTGACGATGCTGACCTCGGTGATCGTCGCGCTGTGGGTGTCGCGCGCCGACACCGTGGTATTGCACTGGATCGCCCAGTACTGGCATCACTTCTTGATCTGGATGCAGCGCTTCATCCATTAGGACGGTGGCGATGTGATATCTCTACGTCAACACGTGATTTCGCTGGCCGCGGTGTTCCTGGCCCTGGCAGTCGGCGTCGTGCTCGGCTCAGGGCTTTTGTCCAACACGATGATGTCCGGGCTGCGCGACGAAACCCGGAATCTGCACAACCAGGTCAACTCGCTCAACGGCGAGAAGAGCGTTCTGAGCGGAAAGCTCGCTTCTGCCAACGCTTTCGACGCCCAGATGGCGGCCCGGATGGTGCATGACGCGCTGAACGGCAAGTCGATGGTGATCTTCCGCGCACCCGACGCGGCGGACGAAGACGTCGACGCGGTGTCGAAGATCGTCGGACAAGCCGGGGGAGCTGTCACCGGCACGGTGTCGTTGACGCAGGAGTTCGTCGACGCCAACTCCGCGGAGAAGCTGCGCTCAGTGGTCAACGCGTCGGTTCTCCCCGCGGGCGCCCAGTTGAGCACCAAGTTGGTCGACCAAGGCTCCCAAGCCGGCGACCTGCTGGGTATTGCGCTGCTGATCAACCGGGACCCGGCGGTCCCGCCGGTAGACGACACGCAGCGCGACACCGTGCTGGCGGCGCTGCGTGACACCGGCTTCATCGGCTACGGGAACCAGCACGTCGGCGCGGCGAACGCCGCCGCGGTCATCACCGGCGGCTCGCTTAGCAACGACGCCGGTAACCAGGGCGTCAGCGTGGCCCGGTTCGCCGCAGCGCTCGCACCGCACGGGTCGGGCGTGGTACTGGCCGGACGCGACGGCTCCTCGGACGGTCCTGCCGCGGTCGGAGTGGCCCGCGCCGACGCCACGGTGACCCCGGTGATCAGCACCGTAGACGATCTCGACGCCGAATCCGGTCGCGTCACCGCAGTGCTCGGTGCCGCCGACTTGATCAACGGTGGTCGGACCGGCCAGTACGGCACCGGACACCGCAATACCGGGCTCACCATCGCGCAGTAGCCGCGCCGCCGGGCGTGTTAGCCACGAGGTGGCTCAGTGTTTGTTAGGGTGGGTTTCCGTGGGTCGGCAGGCCCAAAGCTGGAAAACAGCCCTCACCAGAGGCTAGCCCTGCGCCGTCTTCACGGAGGTCGCCACATTGCGTAAGCATCAGCAGACCGCCACCAAGCATCTCTTCGTCAGCGGCGGGGTCGTCTCGTCGCTCGGTAAGGGACTGACCGCGAGCAGCCTCGGGCAGTTGCTGACCGCTCGCGGGCTGCAGGTGACGATGCAGAAGCTCGATCCCTACCTCAACGTCGACCCGGGCACTATGAACCCGTTCCAGCACGGCGAGGTGTTCGTCACCGAGGACGGCGCCGAGACCGACCTCGACGTCGGCCACTACGAGCGCTTCCTCGACCGCGATCTGTCCGGTTCGGCGAATGTCACGACCGGACAGGTCTATTCGACGGTCATCGCCAAGGAGCGCCGCGGCGAATACCTCGGTGACACTGTCCAGGTCATCCCGCACATCACTGACGAGATCAAGCGCCGCATTCTGGCGATGGCCGAGCCGGACGCCGACGGTAGGCGACCCGATGTCGTCATCACCGAGATCGGCGGCACCGTCGGCGATATCGAGTCGCAGCCCTTCCTCGAGGCGGCGCGGCAGGTTCGTCACGACATCGGCCGGGAGAACGTCTTCTTCCTGCACGTGTCGCTGATCCCGTATCTGGCGCCGTCGGGAGAACTCAAGACCAAGCCCACCCAGCACTCGGTGGCCGCGCTGCGCAGCATCGGTATCACCCCGGACGCGTTGATCCTGCGCTGCGACCGCGACGTGCCTGAGCCGCTGAAGAACAAGATCGCGCTGATGTGTGACGTCGACATCGACGGCATCATCTCCACGCCTGACGCGCCCTCGATCTACGACATCCCGAAGGTCTTGCACCGCGAGGAGCTTGACGCATACGTCGTCCGCCGGCTCAACCTTCCGTTCCGTGACGTCGACTGGACCGAATGGGACGACCTGCTGCGCCGAGTGCACGATCCGCAGGAGACCGTGCGAATTGCCTTGGTGGGCAAATACATCGACCTCTCGGATGCCTATCTCTCGGTGAGCGAGGCGTTACGGGCGGCTGGCTTCAAGCACCGAGCCAAGGTAGAGATTCGCTGGGTGGGCTCCGACGACTGCGAGACGCCGGGCGGAGCGGCGTCGGTGCTCGAGGATGTCCACGGTGTGCTGATCCCCGGCGGCTTCGGCATCCGGGGCATCGAGGGCAAGATCGGCGCCATCTCGCATGCACGAGCCCGCGGGCTGCCCGTATTGGGGCTCTGCCTCGGCATGCAGTGCATCGTGATCGAGGCCGCGCGATCCGTCGGTCTGACTGAGGCCAACTCCGCCGAATTCGATCCGGACACCCCCGACCCGGTCATCTCCACGATGGCCGATCAAAAAGAGATCGTCGCCGGCGAAGCCGACCTCGGCGGCACCATGCGGCTGGGAGCTTATCCGGCCGTCCTACAGCCGGATTCCATTGTCGCCCAGGCGTATCAGTCGACTCAGGTTTCCGAGCGACATCGTCATCGCTATGAAGTCAACAACTCGTACCGGGACCGCATCGCCGAGAGCGGCCTGAAATTCTCCGGGACGTCTCCCGACGGGCATCTGGTCGAGTTCGTCGAGTATCCGCCGGAAATGCACTCATTCGTGGTCGGCACCCAAGCGCATCCTGAACTCAAGAGCCGGCCGACCAGACCGCATCCGCTGTTCACCGGCTTCATCGGCGCGGCGATCGAGTACAAGGCGGGCGAGCGGCTGTCCCTGGAGATGCCCGAGCAACGGGCCAACGGCAGCGAACAACACGATGAAGCAGACCCGTCGCTGTCTGAGCCCGAACACGCTGCCCGTGGGTGAGCACGTCTTTGAGACGACCTCGTCGCAAATCCTGCATGTCGGAAAGATTTTCGCGTTGCGGGCTGACCGTGTCCGGATGCCCGGCGGCAAGATCGTGACCCGAGAAGTCGTCGAGCACTATGGCGCGGTCGCGATCGTCGCCATGGACGAGGACGGCCGAATCCCGATGGTCTACCAGTATCGCCACCCCTTGGGCCGACGGCTGTGGGAGTTGCCCGCCGGACTGCTCGACGTCGCCGGGGAGGCCCCGCATCTGAGCGCAGCCCGGGAGCTTCGCGAGGAGGTCGGCCTGCAGGCGCACACCTGGCAGGTGTTGGTCGATCTGGATTCCGCACCCGGCTTCAGCGACGAGTCGGTGCGGGTCTATCTGGCCACCGGCTTGACGCAGGTGGACCGGCCCGAGGCGCACGACGAAGAGGCCGACATGACCGTGGAGTGGTATTCCATCGCCGAGGTCGTGCAGCGAATTTTCAGCGGTGAGATCGTCAATTCCCTTGCAGTTGCTGGAGTTTTAGCCGCCTACGCGGTTAGCGAGGGCGTCGCCGTGCCGCGGCCGGTGGATGCGCCGTGGACCGACCGGTCGACGGCGTTCAGCGCGCGAAAGGCAGCCGGATGACGACGCTGGCGCCGCCGCTGGAGGGCCAGCTGCAGGGATACCTCGATCATCTGACGATCGAGCGGGGAGTTGCGGCCAATACGCTGAGCTCCTATCGCCGCGACCTGCGCCGCTACTTCGAGCACCTCACCGTGCGCGGTGTCGACGACCTGGCCAAGGTCAGCGAGGACGACGTCAGCGAGTTCCTGATGGCGTTGCGGCGCGGCGATCCCGATTCCGGCGTCTCACCCTTGTCGGCGGTCTCGGCGGCCCGGACCCTGATCGCGGTGCGCGGTCTGCATCGGTTCGCCGCGGCCGAAGGCTTGGCCGAATTCGACGTCGCACAGGCGGTCAAGCCACCGACACCGGGTCGACGGCTACCCAAGAGCCTCAGCCTCGATCAGGTCCTCGCCCTGCTGGCCGGCGCCGGCGGCGATAGCCCGTCCGACGGCCCGTTGACATTGCGTAACCGCGCGCTGCTCGAGCTGCTCTACTCGACCGGCGCGCGCATCTCAGAAGCCGTCGGACTCGACGTCGACGACATCGACACGCACGCTCGGTCGGTGCTGCTGCACGGCAAGGGCGGCAAGCAGCGGCTGGTTCCCATCGGACGGCCCGCTGTGCAAGCACTAGAGGCCTACACGGTCCGCGGACGATCCGAATTGGCCCGTCGCGGGCGCGGTACGCCGGCCATCTTCCTCAATGCCCGTGGTGGCCGGCTGTCGCGTCAGAGCGCGTGGCAAGTCCTGCAGGACGCCGCGGAGCGCGCGGGTATCACCGCAGGCGTCTCGCCGCACACGCTGCGGCACTCGTTTGCGACCCACCTACTGGAAGGTGGGGCCGACGTCCGCGTGGTACAGGAATTGCTGGGACACGCATCGGTGACCACGACCCAGATCTACACGATGGTCACCGTGCACGCGTTGCGTGAAGTCTGGGCCGAGGCCCACCCGCGGGCGCGTTAGCCCTAACCGCCGACGGTGTGGGATCGCCGGCGGGGCAATGGCTTAGGCGACCACCTGGATAGGCGGCCCGCCGGACAACCAGGTTGTGCAATCGACGGCGTCTCTGCGATCTTGCTCTTATAGCCCCTGGGTTGCGAGCCAACTGTCGATTCTTTCAGCGACTGCCTGCCATCCAGGCTCCAACATCATGTCGTGGGCCATGTTCGGGAAGATCTCCGCCTCAGCGCCGTATACCGCACCGGTGCGGTGAATTTGGCGGTGCGTGACGATAGCGTCGTGCTCGGCCCCCAACACCAGCATTGGGACACGGTTGACGCGTTTGGTCCTGACCAGATCGAGGGCGAGCATGTCAAGAAACGCTCGGTAGGACTCGTCCTGAACGCGCCGCTGATACGAGGTGACCTGCGCATCCGGCATGGACGCGGAAAACAACAGGGCTCGCGCGAGATCCGGGGTGCCAAATAGCGGGCGGAGTCTCAATAAGGCGTTGATTTTGAGGAACGTCACAGGGTGGTGGAGCGCGATGTACCGCGTCACCCGGAGTACGCCGGTAGGCGGAAGGGATGCGACGAGAATAGCCCCGGCGGCGGTGTGGTGTTCCAGGTATTTCTGAATTACGAAGCCACCCATCGAATGCCCGACCAGAACCGGCGGAGTCGGTAGTTGCGCCACCGTCTCAGCGACGTCGTCTGCGTATTCCTGAATTCGTGTCCAGCGCAGACGCTCCCCGCCGGAGCTCTGCCCGTGGCCTCGCAGGCTCACCGCGATGGCGCGGTATCCCTGAGCCGCGAAGAAATTTAGGAAATGCTCATCCCAGCACCATGCTGCATGCAAAGCACCGTGGACAAAAAGCAGCGGAACAGGATGCGATTTGGTGGCAGACCCTTTGTCGATCACTTCGAGCATGCGCCATCCCTTCGCTCCGTTGCCGCATTCCCTCGCATCTTGTCAAGCGCTATGACCTCTTAGCTTCTAGTTGAGCGAGTCCCAGAAGCGGGTCAGAACCGCTGCGCCGAGCTTCGGGTCCTGCACCATCCACCAGTGGCCCAAGCCTTCAAGCACCTCGGTGCGGGCTCCCGCGCGGTCGGCCGCCCGGCGCCGCATTTCCGCCGAGCCGACGTAATGATCTTCCGTAGCCAGCAGTGACAATCCCGGCCGCGCGGCGGCCTTTTCCAAATCCCGACCGGCCTCGGCGATGGCAGGCTGCCGCGCCGAGCGGTAGAGCAGCAGGATCGCCCGACCCATCTCCGCACCCGCGGCGGCGGCCAACTTCGTGGCGACTTCCGGTGTCACGCCGAGCCCCGCGAGCCGATCGGCCCGCTCCTGCAGTGTCCCGGCCATCATGGTGTCGACCAGCTTTTCGCCGTCGCCGGCCGTCTGCCACACCTGGGCCAAGTCGTGCCAGACGTAGTCAGGGTCGAACAGCCCGACTACGTCGCTGACCCAGCTACGCACCAACTCCGGACGGTGCATCACCAGGTTCAGCACATGCCCACCGCCCCAGTCGTGGCCGACCAGGTCGACCGGCGCGGCGAAGCCGGTCAGCTCGCCTTCCAGCCAGTCCCGGTAATCCAGGTAGGTGGCGGGCCAGCCGTCCGGCAATGGGGCACCGAAGCCCGGCGGCGATAGCCGGACCACGTCATCGCGACCGAGCACCTCCACGATGGGCTCCCATACCGCGTCGGTTTCCGGGTTGCCGTGCACCAACACCACGGTCATGGCCCACCTCCTGGCACGGCGCTGTTCGGGATACTGCAAACGCGATGGTCTCGCGGCGCTGCTCAGCCGCCGAGATACTCCGATTCCAGCACCAGATCGGAGACCTTGCTCTGATACTCCACGTGCGTCTCGTGCTCGGTGGTGTTGAACAGCTTGCCCTGCTGCTGACGCATGTATTCGCGGTACTTCGGCGCGCCCGGCCACTTGACGTTGTCGGCCACCACGATCGACCCGGAATGCAGCCAGCCCCGGTCGAGGATGCTCTGCAGGTCCACCAGGTAAGCGTCTTTGTCGTGGTCGACAAACATGAATCCAGTGCGCCGGCGGTGAAGCCGTGCTCGCCGGCCAGCGCATCCAGCGTGTGCCCGCCGTCGCCGATGGTGCCGACCACACACGTGACCCGGTCGGCGACACCGGCATGCGCCCAGATCTGCCGGGCATTGGCGGCGTTGGCTTCGGCGAGTTCGACGGAGTACACCTTGGCGGCGGGGGCGGCCTGGGCGATGCGCAGCGCGCCGTAGCCGCAATAGGTGCCCAGCTCGAGCGCGAGTTTCGGGTCGGCGCGCCGGACCGCGACGTCGAGCAGCGCGCCCTTCTCGTCGCCGACATTGATCAGTATCGACTCCTCGTAGGCGAACCGGTCGATGGTTGCCAAGACGTTGTCGACGTCACCCGCGCGAGCGCGCTTCAGCACGTATTCGACTGCGGCGGCTTCGCGCCCGTCGCCGATCTGGCCCGTCGTGGTGATATTGCGGGCCCAGTCGCCAACCGTCATACCGACCACCGCAACAGGGGAATGCGCTGTTTCAGACTCATGACCGTCACGATAGCCCGCTTGGCGACAGAATCGGGCTGCCCCTGAATTCGCTGGTGACGTTGTTGCGGGTCGCCCGGCATGACCGCGGATAACCGATACACTTCCTGCGATGTCCGCCATTTCCCGAACGCCGTGCACGCTGTGGCGATCCACGCTGCCGAGCCGCAGCCGGGTATGAATCGCGCCGGCGACAATGCAGAGCGCAGCGATGCACAGGGGCTGCGCTCATGACTGACGACGCCAACGGCGGCACCGGAGTGGGTCTGACCGGGCGCGCACCGCGGGAGATCCCCGAACCCAAGCCGCGCACCACGCACGGACCGGCCAAGGTCGTGGCGATGTGCAACCAGAAAGGCGGCGTGGGAAAGACCACGTCGACGATCAACCTTGGCGCCGCCCTTGCCGAATGCGGCCGCCGGGTGTTGCTGGTGGACCTCGATCCGCAGGGAGCCCTGTCCGCGGGCCTCGGTGTGCCGCACTACGAGCTGGACCACACCATCCACAACCTGCTGGTTGAGCCGCGGGTGTCGCTCGACAACGTGCTGATGCACACGCGTGTCAAAAACCTGGACCTGGTGCCGAGCAATATCGATCTATCGGCCGCGGAGATCCAGTTGGTCAACGAGGTGGGCCGCGAGCAGACGCTGGCCCGCGCGCTGCACCCGGTGCTCGACCGTTACGACTATGTGCTGATCGACTGCCAGCCGTCGCTGGGCTTGCTGACCGTCAACGGACTGGCGTGCTCGGACGGCGTCATCATCCCGACCGAGTGCGAGTTCTTCTCGCTGCGCGGTCTGGCCTTGCTGACCGACACGGTCGAGAAGGTGCGCGATCGGCTCAACCCGAAGCTGGACATCAGCGGCATTTTGATCACTCGCTACGACCCGCGAACCGTGAACTCCCGTGAGGTGATGGCTCGGGTGGTGGAGCGGTTCGGCGATCTCGTGTTCGACACCGTCATCTCCCGTACTGTCCGCTTCCCGGAGACCAGCGTCGCCGGCGAACCGATCACATCGTGGGCACCAAGATCGGGCGGCGCGGCCGCCTACCGGTCGTTGGCCCGCGAGGTGATCGACCGGTTCGGCGCGTGAACGGCGCGACGACCTGCGAGGCATCACCCCACAACGGCTTCCAGGTCAAGCTGACCAATTTCGAGGGGCCGTTTGACCTTCTGCTGCAGCTGATTTTCGCCCACCGGCTCGATGTCACCGAAGTGGCGCTGCACCAAGTCACCGATGACTTCATCGCGTACACCCGCGCGATCGGCTCCGAACTGGGACTTGACGAGACCACCACATTCCTCGTCGTGGCGGCGACGCTGCTCGACCTCAAGGCTGCGCGGCTGCTGCCGTCCGGTCAGGTCGACGACACCGAAGATCTGGCGCTGCTGGAAGTCCGCGACCTACTTTTCGCGCGGTTGCTGCAGTACCGGGCGTTCAAGCACGTCGCGCTGATGTTCGCCGAGCTGGAGGCTGCCGCGCTGCGCAGCTATCCGCGGGCGGTGTCGCTGGAGGACCGGTACGAAGACCTGCTGCCCGAGGTGATGTTGGGCGTCGACGCCGAGCGGTTCGCGGAGATCGCGGCGACCGCGTTCACGCCACGGCCAGTGCCGACGGTGGCCACCGAACATCTGCACGATCTGATGGTCTCGGTGCCCGAGCAGGCCAAACAGCTGATGTCGCTGCTGGAAAAGCGTGGGATCGGCCAGTGGGCATCGTTCTCCGACCTGGTCACCGACTGCAAGGCGTCGATCGAGATCGTCGGGCGCTTCCTGGCTCTGCTCGAGCTGTATCGGTCGCGGACGGTAGCATTCGACCAGTCAGAACCGCTTGGTGTGCTCCAGGTTTCGTGGACCGGAGAACAACCGCCCAGCGACGAATTGCGGGACCAGTACTCATGACGCGCGCCGGCAAAGCAGAAGCAGCGATGTGGCGGTACCGCCCGCTTGCGGGGGAGAGTGGCGCCAGATGAGCCAGCCGTTCGATGCAGACGTGAGCATCGACGCGTCCGAGACCGACCTGCCCGTCGACCCACCCGATCTGGAACCGGACTTTGCCGTGTCCGATGCGAACCTCGGTATCGACGTCGCGACGGCACCGGAGCTCGAAGACGCCGAGCTGGGTGCGGTGCTCGAGGCGCTGCTGCTGGTGGTCGACACCCCGGTGACCGTCGAGGCGCTGGCCGCGGCCACCGAGCAGCCGGCTTATCGGGTAGCGGCCAAGCTACGGCTGATGGCCGATGAGCTCACCGAACGAGACAGCGGCATCGACTTGCGCGAGGCCGGCGGGGGATGGCGGATGTACACCCGGGCCCGGTTCGCGCCCTACGTTGAGCGATTGCTGCTGGACGGATCTCGCTCGAAACTCACCCGGGCGGCTCTGGAGACGCTGGCGGTGGTGGCCTACCGGCAACCCGTGACGCGTGCACGGGTGAGCGCGGTGCGCGGGGTCAACGTCGACGCGGTGATGCGCACGCTGTTGGCGCGCGGGTTGATCACCGAAGCGGGCACCGACGCCGACACCGGGGCGGTGACCTTCGCCACCACCGAGCTGTTCTTGGAACGCCTCGGGCTGTCGTCGCTGACCGATCTGCCCGATATTGCACCACTGCTTCCCGATGTCGACATGATCGACGACCTGAGCGAATCCCTGGACGCTGAGCCACGTTTCGTCAAGCTCGGTGGCGGTCCGGTTTCCGACGAGCCGCCGTTGTCATTCGACGTGGATCACGAGTGATGGTCACAGACAGCGAGCCCAGCGGGGTTCGCCTGCAGAAAGTGCTGTCGCAGGCCGGAATTGCGTCGCGACGGGTCGCCGAGAGAATGATCATCGACGGCCGCGTCGAGGTCGACGGGCAGCTGGTGACCGAGTTGGGCACCAGGGTCGACCCGGATGCCTCGCTGATCCGCGTCGACGGGGCGCGGGTGGTTCTGGACGACTCGCTGGTGTATTTGGCGCTGAACAAGCCGCGGGGCATGCATTCGACGATGTCTGACGATCGTGGCCGACCCTGCATTGGCGATCTGGTCGAACACCGAGTTCGGGGCAACAAGAAGCTTTTTCACGTGGGGCGGCTCGACGCCGACACCGAGGGTCTGATCTTGCTGACCAACGATGGCGAGCTCGCTCATCGGCTGATGCATCCCTCGTTTGAAGTACCCAAGACGTACCTGGCGACGGTGAACGGGGCGGTGCCGCGCGGGCTCGGCAAGAAATTGCGGGCCGGAATCGAGTTGGACGACGGACCGGTTGCGGTCGACGATTTCGCGGTGGTGGACGCCATTCCCGGTAAGACGTTGCTTCGGGTCACGCTGCACGAGGGACGCAAACGCATTGTGCGACGGATGCTGGCCGAGGTGGGATTTCCAGTACAAACACTCGTCCGCACCGACCTCGGTGCGGTGTCGCTGGGCGAGCAGCGGCCGGGCAGCATCCGGGCGCTGCGCCGCAACGAGATCGGCGAGCTCTATAAAGCGGTAGGGCTGTGAACTCAGTCGTTGTCGCCGTCGACGGTCCGGCGGGCACCGGAAAGTCATCGGTATCAAGGAGATTGGCGCATGCATTGCAGGCCCGCTACCTGGATACCGGTGCGATGTATCGCATCGTCACGCTGGCTGTGCTGCGCGCCGGAATCGACCTCGCCGACCAGGACGGCGTGGGAGCAGTCGCGTCCAACACCAAGCTTTCGGTGGGTTTCGACCCCGATGAGGATCGCAGTTACCTTGACGGCGAGGATGTTTCGTCAGAAATTCGTGGCGACCAGGTCACCAAGTCGGTGTCGGCTGTCTCGTCTGTTCCCTCCGTC
>Ga0302178_10002392_pt1 | contig 14866 bp, 14 predicted proteins | sample I_Palsa_E1_3_FD_198790 | JGI IMG/M metagenome (GOLD analysis project Ga0302178, IMG submission 198790) | Peat permafrost microbial communities from Stordalen Mire near Abisko, Sweden - I_Palsa_E1_3 | ecosystem: Environmental > Terrestrial > Soil > Palsa > Peat permafrost | place: Sweden... | reverse complement strand
GCGATGAAGATAAGCGCCCCCGTCGCGGTTGCGCCTAAATACAGCAAGCTCCCAGGCGCGCCGGGAATATTGGCTATCCAGCACAACGGAGGCCGTCGGTGCCGGGCCACGGGACATGGTGCTAGTACAACACCTCGGCAGAAAGTACGCGATTCGGCTGTGGCGCCGCCGTCTGCCTACTCGTGAGTACCTGTGGCGTTGGTCAACTCTGAGCCGTGTTTGTTGTCTGACCGCACCCGTCGGTCGCCGGTGGGATACGGTTTGCGTCGTGAGCACGATGGAAATCCATGCGCTGTTTCTGGGCATCCCGTTGTTGCTGGTAATCCTGCTCGTGGCGATGATTTGGTCACGCAAGGGTCCGCACCCGGCGACCTACAAGATGTCGGAGTCCTGGACGCATCCCCCGATCCTGTGGGCCGCGACCGACGAGGTCGTCGGCCACGGTGGTCATGGTGCATCCGAGTTCAGCGTGGGAGGTGGCGCAAGTGGCAAGTGGTGAGGTCGCAACCCTGAAGCACGCCGAGCTGTCCCACGGCTCGGTGATCACGACCAGTGGACGGATCTCGGGTGTCACCGAACCCGGTGAAGTCTCGGTGCATTACCCGTTTCCCATCAACGATCTGGTCACCCTCGACGATGCGCTGACCTACGGGTCGCGGGCCGCCGGTGCGCGATTCGCCGTCTACATCGGCGACCTGGGCGGCGACACCGGAGCCCGGGCGCGCGAAATCCTGGCGAAGGTGCCGACTCCGGACGACGCGGTGCTGATCGCCGTCTCACCGGATCAGCACGCGATCGAGATCGTGTACGGCTCCGGCGTCCGTGGCCGCGGAGCCGAATCGGCTGCGCCGCTTGGGGTAGCCGCCGCGGCGTCGGCTTTCCAGGACGGCAAGCTGATCGATGGTTTGGTCAGCGCGGTCCGTGTGACGAGCGCCGGCATCTCGCCGGAGTAGCGGGCTAACGGCCCGGGCTAGGCCACTCCGCCGCCGTCGAACTGGCGCGCCCGTAGCGACCGCTCGATTCCCGCGCGGCCTTCGAGTACCAGGCGGCGCAGTGCTGCGGGCAGCTCCGGATCGGCGAGAAACGCGTCGGCGGCGGCGATGCCGTCGTCGCTGATGTCCCAAGAGGGGTACAGGCCGACCACTACCGTCTGCGCCACCTCACTGGACCGGCGTTCCCATATGCCGCGGATCGCGGCGAAGTAACGCGCGCCGAACGGCTTGAGCAGCTCAGCCTGGCCGGGTTTGACGAAACCGGCGATGATCGATCGCGCGGTGATGTTGGCCAGTGCATCGTCTTCGGTGACCGTCTTCCACGCCGATTCCTTGACCGCCGCCTGTGGTCGCGCCGCCGAGGCCTGCGCGCCGAAGCGCTTACCTGCCGCGGTCGGGTCGCGCTGGACCTCGGCGTCGATGAACGGTGTTGCCGGGCCGTCGGCGTCGATCTCGCCGGCGGCCGCCAGCGCCGTCACGATCCGCCAACGCAGATCGGTGTCGATCGACAGCCCGGCCAGACCCAACTCGGCGGGGTCGTGATCGAGGAGATCGGCCAGCACCACCACGTGCCGGGTCGACAACACCGATGTGCACAGCGCGTTGACGAAAGCCAGCTGATGATCGGATCCCGCCGCCGCGGCGCGGGCCAGCTCGAGTAGCCGGTCGGCGAAAGCCGGCCAGCCTTCCGACTGCGCCCACTCGGGGTTGGCGTAAGAACTCAGTGCCGTCTGGGCCTGCAGCAGCAGCCGCTGAGCAACCCCGACCTCGGTTTCGGCCTGAATGCCGCCAGACACCAGCGACACGAAATCGCGGGCCCGCAGCTCGGCGTCGCGAGTCATCTCCCAGGCGGCCGACCACACCAATGTTCGGGGCAGTGGTTCGGCGATGTCGGCGATGCGGTCCAGCGCCGTCTGCAACGACTCGGGATCCAGCCGCAGCGAGCAATAGGTCAGATCATCGTCGTTGACCAGAACCAGTTTCCCGTGCGAAATGCCAACCAGCGCAGGCACTTCTGTGCTTGCGCCGCTGATGTCGAGTTCTTCGCGATGCGCCCGGACCAGCTTGCCGCTGCCGTCGTCGTCATAGACGCCAATAGCCAGGCGATGGACCCGCGTCTCGCCCGCGCCGGGCGCGGCGCCACTTTGGGTCACCGCGAACCGGGTGAAGCGGCCGTCGGCGTCGATGTCGAAGTCCGCGCGAAGTGTGTTGAGCCCGGTCGTCTTCAACCATTGCCGACCCCAGTCGGACAGGTCGCGGCCCGAGGCCTTCTCCAGCGCTGCAAGCAGGTCGTCGAATGTGGCGTTGTCGAACGCGTGGGCGCGAAAGTAATCGCGCAGCCCGGACAGGAAGTGCTCCAGGCCGACGTAGGCCACCAGTTGCTTGAGCACACTGGCGCCCTTGGCGTAGGTGATGCCGTCGAAGTTCACCTCGACGGCGGCCAGGTCGGGAATGTCCGCGGCGACCGGATGCGTCGAGGGCAACTGGTCTTGCCGGTAGGCCCAAGACTTTTCGGAATTGGCGAAGGTGGTCCACGCCTCGGTGAATTCGGTGGCTTCGCTTTGGCACAGCACGGAGGCGAAGGTGGCGAAAGATTCGTTGAGCCACAAGTCATCCCACCACCGCATGGTGACCAGGTCGCCGAACCACATGTGCGCCATCTCGTGCAGCACCGTCTCGGCGCGCCGCTCATAGGACGCCCGGGTGACCTTGCTGCGAAAGACGTAGTCCTCCAGGAACGTCACCGCGCCCGCGTTCTCCATCGCCCCCGCGTTGAACTCGGGCACGAACAACTGATCATACTTGCCGAATGCGTACGGCACGCCAAAGTTCTTGTGGTAGAAGCCAAAACCCTGCTTGGTCTGAGTGAACAGCCGCTCGGCGTCCATGAACTCGGCCAGCGTGGCGCGGCAGAAGATGCCCAACGCGATCTCGCCGTTCTCGTCGCGGTAGACGTCGTCCCAACGCGCATACGGGCCGGCGATCAGTGCCACCAGGTAGGTGCTCATCCGCGGGGTGGTCGCGAAGGTGTGCACGCCACCGTCGCCGCTCACCGTGGCGCCGTTGGACACCACCTGCCAGTGCTGCGGCGCGGTCACTTTCACGTCGAACGTGGCTTTGAGGTCGGGTTGGTCGAAGCACGCGAACATCCGCTTGGCGTCGGCGGTTTCGAACTGCGAGTACAAATACACCTCGCCATCGACCGGGTCGACGAATCGGTGCAAGCCTTCGCCAGTGTTCGAGTAGCGGCAGTCGGCATCGACCACGACCACGTTGTGTTCGGCCAGGCCGCTCAGCGCGATACCGGTCGACTCGTCGTAGCCGGACACGTCGAGTTCGAGGCCGTTGAAGGTCGCACTGTGGACGGTGCCGGCGGCAATGTCGATGACGGTATCGGCGCCGGCCAGGGCGTCGAACGTCACGGTCGTGACGGAGCGGAAGGTGCGCTCGCCTGGTTTGCCGTCGCCATCGGTGAGATCCAAGTCGATTCGGTAGTTGTCGACGGTGACCAGCGCGGCGCGCTCGACGGCCTGGTCACGGGTGAGGTTGGGGAGTGCCACATGTCCAACTTAGGCGTGTCGACACCAGCGGCGGGAATTGGACCGGCGCGGCTAGGGTTGTGCTTGTCGGCTAAGAGACCGTCCAGGAGAGGATCCCGCATGTCCGAGAAGTCAGTCGCCGATTTCTGGTTCGACCCACTGTGCCCGTGGGCGTGGATCACCTCTCGCTGGATCCTGGAAGTGGAAAAGGTCCGCGACATCGAGGTGCACTTTCAGGTGATGAGCCTCGCGGTGCTCAACGAGAACCGCGAGAACCTTCCCGCGGAGTACAAGGAGCGGCTGTCCAAGGCGTTCGGCCCGGTGCGGGTAGCGATTGCCGCTGAGCAGGCCCACGGCTCCGAAATCCTGGCGCCGCTGTACGCCGCTATGGGCACCCGCATTCACAACGAGGGAAACAAGGACCTCGACGACGTCATCAAGCAGTCGCTGAAGGAGCTGGACCTGCCGGCCGAGCTGGCCGACGCCGCCAACACCGACGCCTACGACGACGCGCTGCGTAAGAGCCACCACGCCGGGATGGACGCGGTCGGCGAAGACGTCGGCACCCCAACCATTCACATCAACGGGACGGCGTTCTTCGGCCCGGTGTTGTCGAGGATTCCGCGCGGCGAAGAGGCGGGCAAACTCTGGGACGCCTCGGTGACCTTCGCGGCCTACCCGCACTTCTGGGAGCTCAAGCGAACCCGTACTGAGGCCCCCGAATTCGACTAGACCCAGTCGGCGGTGCAGGATCACGGTCATGCGTGTCTACCTCGGCTCTGACCACGCCGGCTACGAACTCAAACAGCAGATCATCGAGCACCTGAAATCGTCCGGCCACGAGCCGATCGATTGCGGCGCCTTCACCTACGACGCCGAGGACGACTACCCGGCGTTCTGTATCGCGGCGGCCTTGAAGACGGTCGCCGATCCGGACAGCCTCGGCATCGTGCTGGGCGGATCGGGCAACGGTGAGCAGATCGCGGCCAACAAGGTCCCGGGAGCGCGGTGCGCGCTGGGGTGGAGCGTAGAGACCGCGTCGCTGGCCCGTCAGCACAACAACGCTCAGCTGATCGGCATCGGCGGCCGGATGCACACGGTGCCCGAGGCGCTGGCCATCGTCGACGCGTTCCTGACCACCCCGTGGTCGAAAGCTGAACGCCACCAACGGCGTATCGACATTCTCGACGAATACGAGCGCACCCACCAGGCACCGCCGGTCCCCGGTGCCAACGGCGGGTAGCCGGCGTGCCCGAAGGGCATACCCTGCATCGACTGGCCCGGCTTCATCAGCGGCGCTACGCGGGTGCTGCGGTGAGGGTGTCCAGTCCGCAGGGCAGGTTCGCGGCGGCCTCCGTCGACGGGCAGGAACTGCGACAGGCCACCGCGTGGGGAAAGCACCTGTTTCATCACTACGTCGGCGGGACGACGGTGCATGTTCACCTCGGCCTGTACGGCAAGTTCACCGAGTGGCCACGATCGGCCGATGAAGCGATGCCCGACCCGGTCGGGGCGGTGCGGATGCGAATGATCGGCGCCGAGTACGGCACCGACCTCCGCGGCCCGACGGTGTGTGAAGTCATCGACGAAGCTCAGGTCGCCGATGTGGTCGCCCGGCTCGGTCCCGATCCGTTGCGTCGTGACGCCGATCCGGCGTGGCCGTGGGCGCGGATTACCAAGTCGCGCAGGCCAATCGGCGCGCTGTTGATGGACCAGACGATCATCGCCGGCGTCGGCAACGTCTACCGCGCCGAGCTGCTGTTCCGCCATGGCATCGACCCGTATCGGTCCGGTCGGGCGATCTGTGAAGCGGAGTTCTCCACGGCCTGGACCGATCTCGTGGAGCTGATGAAAGTCGGGTTGCGTCGCGGCAAGATCATCACGGTGCGGCCTGAGCATGACCACGGCGCACCGTCATACGGCCCGGGTCGGCCACGCACATACGTCTACCGTCGCGCCGGCGAGGCGTGCCGAGTATGCGGAACCGCAATCCGCACAGCCGAATTGGAAGGGCGTAACGTCTTCTGGTGCCCAACCTGCCAGACGTGAACGACCGGCCACTGCCGGCTTCTCATCTGGTCAATAGGACCCGCTGGGCCAGCGCATAGCCTCGGGGCGTAGCAATTAGCCCATGAACAAATTCGCAAGCAGTGCGATCGCGTCGGCAGCGGTTGCTGCAGCATTGGGATTAGCGGGTCTGGGCGGCAGCGCCGAGGCTCACGCGCTACCGGGAGTGCCCTGGTGCCCGGGTGACTTCTGGGACCCGTCGTGGGGGACCAACTGGGACTGGAACGCCTGCCACGGCAACGTGATAGTGCCCCCGAATACCAATAACGGACCGACCATCATCAACCGGCCACCGCCGCCTCCTAACGGTGGCAGCCCGGGTGGGCCCGGCAGCCCCGGCAGCCCCGGGGGGCCCGGTAACCCCGGGGGACCCGGTAACCCCGGTGGTCCGGGTGGACCTGGTGGCCCGGGGCCGGGCGGACCCGGCGGCCCGGGTGACGGTGGCGGACCCGGGGGACATGAACCGGGTGGTGGTGGCCACGGCGGTCATGGCCCCGGCGGACCTGGCGAGCCGGGCGGTCCCGGTGGTCCGGGTGGGCATGGTCCCGGTGGGCCCGGTGGACATGATCCTGGTGGACCCGGAGGGCCGCCTGCGGGCACCGAACCCGGTGGTCCGGGTGGACCCGGAGCACCTGGTGGTACCGAACCCGGTGGCCCGGGTGGACCCGGAGCACCTGGTGGTACCGAACCCGGTGGCCCGGGTGGAGCCGGGGAACCGGGAAGCCACGGATCTGAGTCTGGGCCGGGCGCTTCTGGGCCGGATGCCAATGCGCCGGGTCCGGATGCCAATGGGCCGGCACCCGACGGCGGCGCGTCGGCTCCTGATGCCGGCGCTCCGGCACCCGACGCCGGCGGACCGTCGGACGCCGGTGGACCGTCGGTGGGATCCGACAACTCAGGCGGTGGCGACATGTCAGGAGGCGACTCGGGCGGTGGCGACTCGTCGAGCGGAGGCGACTCGGGCGGTGGCGACTCGTCGAGCGGAGGCGACTCGTAGAGCGGAGGCGACCGACTGGCCAAGCGGAACTATCTCGGCGAGCCGATTAAAAGCCGGTATGCCTGATGACGAACCCCTCGTCTGCGCACCTGTGAATCCGCCGTGCTTATAACGCTTTTTGTTTCTCTCAGCTTGTGTTGGGTACGCAGCATGGTGTGAAAAACTCCGCACGCTTTGCCGCAGCAACAGCCGTACTGGCCGCAGGTCTAGGACTAGCCGGTCTGGGTGTCGCTGCAGACGCTCACGCTCAGGTAGGCCCGTTCCCGCAGTGGTGTCCAGGTGACTTTTGGGACCCGGGTTGGGGTAACAACTGGGACGGGGGCGGTTGCCATGACAACTTCCGAGCGGGCGGCCCAGGATGGGACAACCGCGGCGGACCTGGATGGGACAACAACCGCGGCGGACCTGGATGGGACAACCGCGGCGGACCAGGTGGACCCGGATGGGATCACGGTGGACCCGGCGGTCCCGGCTGGGACAACCACGGGCCGGGCGGCCCTGAAGGACACAGGTAGAAGTCCCACCTGACGTTCGCCAAACGAAAATCGATATATGAACCGCACCTGCCAACGCCATTCGCCGGCCAGGCAGGTGCGGTTTTGTCGTCAGCGTTACTTGATCCCGAGCACCGCGTAGATCTCGTTGCTCATGACGACGCTGCGGGGGTCGGCATTGGCCTTGGTCGGGTCGAAATGATTCATCACGTAGGCGTAGCCGATCCGGTTCTCCAGGTCGACGAAACCGAACGAGCCGCCGAGGCCGCCGTGGCCGAAGATCGACGGGTTAGGTCCGTTGACGCAGCGCTGGTTGAGCATGTAGCCCAGGCCCCAGCCATGGTCGGCGACACGCTTGCCGAGGACCAGATCGGTCTCCAGGCCGCCCTGTGAGACCCGGATCAGGTCCATGTGTTTGCGGCTGAGCAGCTTCTCCTGCGCCAACGCGTTGTAGAACGTCGCCAACCCCAGCGCCGACACCTGTCCGTTGGTTCCCGGGAATTCGAGCTCGCGCCACAGGTCCAGATCGTTCGATCCGACCTCGTCGTCCGGCGCGAATCCCATTGACACGGCCAGCCCCGCCTTTGGGTGTTCGGCCAGCGAGGTGGGGTGGCCGGGGGCGTTGACGTCAGCCAGCATCTGGCGGATGTGCGGCTTCGCGACCCGATCCGCGCAACGGTGTTGTTCGGTCCGCGGCAAGCCGATGTGGATCTCGGCCCCGAGCGGTTCGGCGATTTCGGTGCGCAGGTATTGGCCGACGGTGTTACCGGTGACGCGGCGGAACACCTCGCCGAGGATGAACCCGAAGGTGGTCATGTGGTAGCCCTGCGCGGTCCCCGGCTCCCACCACGGTTCGGCGGCGGCCAGGCGTTCGCACACCAGCTCCCAGTCGGTGACCTGCGTCCAGTCCATGCGCTTGCGCGGCCCGATCACCCCGGATCGGTGACTCATCACCATGCCGAGGGTGATGTCCTCCTTGCCGGCTTGGCCGAACTCGGGCCAGTAGCGGGCCACCGGCGCGTTCAGATCGAGGTCACCGCGCTCGACGAGTTGGTGGACGCACGTGCTAGTCAGGCCCTTGGTACCGGAGAGCACGGTGGACATCGTGTCCACCTGCCACGGCTTGGTGCCGGCCTCATCGGCCGTTCCGGCCCACAGGTTGACGACCAGCTCGCCGTCTACCCAGGCGGCGACCGCCGCGCCAATTTCCTTGCCCTGCACGAAGTTCTGCGCGAACGCCCGGCGCACGCCGTCGAAGCGAGTCGCGCATGAGCCATGGATGGCGATGTCGGCCGTGGCACCTGGATGCTGAATCGGTCAGCCTCCTCAGCTTGCCGGGGTCGGCCTCGCCGGCCACCGGGCCGCCGTAGGCGCATTAAGCGTTCTCAGCCTAGTCCGCATGAGCTGCCGGCGCGGGTATCGAGCGGGCGACGGGAATCGAACCCGCGTAGCTAGTTTGGAAGACTAGGGCTCTACCATTGAGCTACGCCCGCATGTATTAGTCGAGCGCGACTTTACGGCGCGGCAGACATCAAATCCAAATGTTGTCGTCCGGTGACCTGGTCGTGAGGCCATTACAGGGACGGCGTGGCTTGGCCGTAGGATTTCGAGGTCACCGCGGGGTGTAGCGCAGCTTGGTAGCGCATCCGCTTTGGGAGCGGAAGGCCGCAGGTTCAAATCCTGTCACCCCGACTGGCATGCCACACCCAACGGCTTGAGCTTTACAAGACCAGTCAGTACAACCGAGGAGCGCACGCGTGAAGAGCACCGTCGAGCAGCTGAGCCCAACCCGGGTTCGCATCAACGTAGAGGTGCCTTTCAAGGAGCTACAGCCAGACTTCGACCGGGCTTACAAGGAGCTTGCCAAGCAGGTGCGGCTCCCGGGTTTCCGTCCGGGCAAAGCCCCGGCCAAGCTGCTGGAGGCCCGCGTCGGCCGTGACGCGATCCTGGACCAGGTCGTCAACGAAGCGTTGCCCAGCCGCTACGGCCAGGCCGTGACCGAGTCCGACGTGCGGCCCCTTGGCCAGCCCGAGATTGAGGTCACCAAGAAGGAGTACGGCGAGGAGCTGGTCTTCACCGCCGAGGTCGACGTGCGCCCCGATTTCACCCTGCCCGATCTGAGCGCGCTGACGATCACCGTCGACCCGATCAAGGTCAGCGACGAGGACGTCGACGGCGAATTGCAGTCGCTGCGTGCCCGGTTCGGCACCCTGACTGGAGTCGAGCGTCCCGCCGCCTCCGGCGACTTCGTCTCGATCGACCTGTCGGCCAACATCGACGGCAAGGACGTGCCCGAGGCGTCCACCAAGGGCCTGTCCCACGAGGTCGGCTCCGGCCAACTCGTCGACGGCCTCGACGACGCGATCATCGGCCTGTTGGCCGGGGAGTCCAAGACGTTCACCACCGAGATGGCCGCCGGCCCGCACGCCGGCAAGGAGGCCGAGGTCACCGTCACCGTCGGCTCGGTCAAAGAACGTGAGCTGCCCGAACCCGATGACGAATTCGCCCAACTGGCAAGCGAATTCGACACGATCGACGAGTTGCGTGCCAATCTCTCCGATCAGGTCAGCCGGGTCAAGCGCGTCCAGCAGGCCGAGGAGATTCGCACCGCCGCGTTGGAAGCCTTGATCGAGCAGGTCGACATGCCGTTGCCCGAAGCGATCGTGCAGGCCCAGGTGGACAGCACCGTGCACAACGCGCTGCACGGGCTCGACCACGACGAAGCCAAGCTCGCCGAAGCGCTCGAAAAGCAGGGTTCGTCGCGCGAGAAATTCGACACCGACGCCCGCGCGGAGGCCGAGAAGGCCATCAAGACGCAGCTGCTGCTCGACGCGCTGGGCGACAACCTCGACATCCAGGTGGGTCAGGAAGACCTCACCGAACGTCTGGTGATGACCTCCCGGCAATACGGCATCCAGCCCCAGGAACTGCTTGGCTACCTGCAGCAGCAAAACCAGCTGCCGGCCATGTTCGCCGATGTGCGCCGTGGGCTGACCATCGCTGCAGCGGTCGAGGCGGCCACCGTCAAAGACAGCGACGGCAACGTCATCGACACCATCGAGTTCTTCGGCAAGCGCAGCCCGGAGGACGGCGACGTCCAAGAGTCCGACGATGACGATGCGGATGACGCAGACGACGCGAAGTGACGCTGTGAGCGAACGCGGGGGTTTCGGGGAGTGCGTGACGGCCCCGGTTGGTTAGTGTCGGTGAATACGGAACTCGAGAAAGCAGGTAACCCACTGTGAGCCGTGGGACTGAAATGCGCGCCAGCGCGATGGGGCTGAACCTCACCGACTCGGTCTATGAGCGGTTGCTCTCCGAGCGCATCATCTTCCTGGGGTCGCAGGTCGACGACGACATCGCCAACCGGCTGTGCGCGCAGATCCTGCTGCTTGCCGCCGAAGACTCGAACAAGGACATCCACCTCTACATAAACTCACCCGGTGGATCGATCAGCGCGGGCATGGCGATCTACGACACCATGGTGCTGGCCCCGTGCGACATCGCCACCTACGCAATGGGCATGGCCGCGTCGATGGGCGAGTTCCTGTTGGCGGCGGGCACCAAGGGCAAGCGCTACGCGCTGCCGCACGCACGCATCCTGATGCACCAGCCGCTCGGTGGGGTGACAGGTAGCGCGGCCGACATCGCGATCCAGGCAGAGCAATTCACCGTCATCAAGAAAGAGATGTTCCGGCTCAACGCCGAATTCACCGGCCAGTCGATCGAGCGCATCGAGGCTGACTCCGACCGTGACCGATGGTTCACCGCCCCTGAGGCCCTGGAGTACGGATTCGTCGACCACATCATCACCCGCGCCGCTCACATCACCGGAGAAGCAGAATGAACCCCGAGACCCAGCCGCAGGCGCGCTACATCCTGCCGTCCTTCGTCGAACACTCCAGCTGGGGTGTCAAAGAGTCGAACCCGTATAACAAGCTGTTCGAGGAACGCATCATCTTCCTCGGCGTCCAGGTCGACGACGCGTCGGCCAACGACGTCATGGCCCAGTTGCTGGTGCTGGAGTCGCTGGACCCCGACCGCGACATCACGATGTATATCAACTCACCCGGCGGCAGTTTCACGTCGTTGATGGCGATCTACGACACGATGCAGTACGTGCGGGCCGACATCCAGACGGTGTGCCTGGGTCAGGCCGCCTCGGCTGCGGCAGTGCTGCTGGCCGCGGGTAGCCCGGGTAAGCGCATGGCGCTGCCCAACGCTCGGATACTGATTCACCAGCCGTCGCTGTCCGGCGTGATCCAGGGCCAGTTCTCCGACTTGGAGATTCAGGCCGCCGAGATCGAGCGGATGCGCACGCTGATGGAGACGACGCTGGCGCACCACACCAACAAGGACGCCGCGGTCGTCCGCAAGGACACCGACCGGGACAAGATTCTGACCGCCGCCGAGGCGAAGGAATACGGGATCATCGACACCGTGCTGGAGTACCGGAAGCTCTCGGCGTCGACGGCCTAATTGGCAACTGCGCAGGGCTAGTTCGGGGCGCCCGCCGACTCGGCCAGGCGCCGTCGGCGATCAACACGGTATCGTCGGCCACGGCGACTCCCACCGCCTGATGTATGGCTGACGGGTTCGTCTGCCTCTCAGTCGTATAACGGCCGCGACACGCCAAAGACACGGCGGCGCGTTCAGGCGCGCGTACGGGACCCCAAGGCGATATGTTTCAGGCGCACAACACGAATATCACCGACGCGATTCACCTCTATCGGTCGCATCGCCGTGGAGCAAGCGGGTAGCGTCGGGAAATACACGCGACATAGCACGATCACAACGGTGAACAGGAAGTAGGCCCCCAGCACCATGGCGCGCATCGGAGACGGCGGCGACCTGCTGAAGTGCTCGTTCTGCGGGAAGAGCCAGAAGCAGGTCAAAAAGCTCATTGCGGGGCCAGGCGTGTACATCTGCGATGAGTGCATCGATCTGTGCAACGAGATCATCGAAGAGGAACTCGCCGACGCTGACGACGTAAAACTCGACGAACTTCCCAAGCCTGCCGAGATCCGGGAGTTCCTGGAGGGCTATGTCATCGGTCAGGACACCGCCAAGCGGACCCTCGCGGTCGCGGTCTACAACCACTACAAGCGAATCCAGGCCGGTGAGAAGGGTCGCGACTCCCGCTCCGGCGAGCTGGTCGAGTTGACCAAGTCCAACATCTTGATGCTGGGTCCCACCGGCTGCGGAAAGACCTACCTGGCCCAGACCCTGGCCAAGATGCTCAATGTCCCATTCGCGATCGCCGACGCCACGGCGCTGACCGAGGCCGGCTATGTCGGGGAAGACGTCGAGAACATTCTGCTCAAGCTGATCCAGGCTGCCGACTACGACGTCAAGCGCGCCGAAACCGGCATCATTTACATCGACGAGGTCGACAAGATCGCCCGCAAGAGCGAGAACCCCTCGATCACCCGCGACGTGTCCGGGGAAGGCGTGCAGCAGGCCCTGCTGAAGATCCTGGAGGGCACCCAGGCATCGGTGCCGCCCCAGGGCGGTCGTAAGCACCCGCACCAGGAGTTCATCCAGATCGACACCACCAACGTGTTGTTCATCGTGGCGGGTGCGTTCGCCGGGCTGGAGAAGATCGTCTCCGATCGCGTCGGCAAGCGCGGTCTGGGCTTCGGGGCCGAGGTGCGCTCCAAGGCCGAGATCGACACCACCGACCACTTCGCCGAGGTCATGCCCGAGGACCTGATCAAATACGGGCTGATTCCGGAATTCATCGGCCGGCTGCCGGTCGTCGCCTCGGTGACGAACCTGGACATGGACTCGCTCGTCACGATCTTGTCCGAGCCCAAGAACGCCTTGGTCAAGCAGTACACCCGGCTGTTCGAGATGGACAACGTCGAACTCGAGTTCAGCCAGGACGCCTTGGAGGCGATCGCCGATCAGGCGATCCACCGCGGCACCGGGGCCCGCGGCCTGCGCGCGATCATGGAGGAAGTCCTGCTGCCGGTGATGTACGACATCCCCAGCCGCGACGACGTCGCCAAGGTCGTGGTGACCAAGGAGACCGTCCAGGACAACGTGCTACCGACGATCGTTCCGCGCAAGGCGTCACGCGCCGAGCGCCGCGACAAGAGCGCGTAGCCCGCCCGATAACCGTTGAGCGCTGCGGACGCAATACCGGCCCGCACCTCTCACGCGCTGGATCTACTGAACTTCTTTCTGGCCGATGTGCGCGACGACCTCGGTCCCTACCTGTCGATCTACCTGCTGCTGACGCATCACTGGGATCAAGCCTCGATCGGGCTCGTGATGGGCATCGGTGGCCTCGCGGCGATCGCGGCGCAGACGCCAGTCGGCGCCGCGGTGGACCGCACGACGGCAAAGCGGGCGCTGATCGTGGCCGGTGCGCTGACGGTGACCGCCGGAACGCTGGCCATGCCGTTGTTTCCACGCTTCTTTGCGATTTCGTTGCTGCAGGCGCTGACCGGGGTCGCCGGCTCGGTCTTCGCTCCTGCTCTGGCCGCGATCACGCTGGGTCTCGTCGGCACGCGGTCCTTCTCCCGGCGGATCGGGCGCAACGAGTCGTTCAACCACGCCGGTAATGCGACCGCCGGCGCCATCACGGGAGGGCTGGCGTACTGCTTCGGCCCGGCGGTGGTGTTCTGGGTGCTGGCGGTTATGGCAGCCCTCAGCGTGCTGGCGACGCTGCGGATCCCGGGCGACGCGATCGACCATGACGTCGCTCGCGGCATGGACCACACATCCGGTGAGGCCCACCCGTCGCCGTCCAGGATTGCTGCGCTGTTCCGCGACCGCAGATTGCTGATCTTCGCCGCGGCGATGGTCGCCTTTCATCTCGCCAACGCCGCGATGTTGCCGCTGGTCGGACAAGTCCTCGCGCTGCAGAACAAGGACGTCGGCACCGCGTTGATGGCGGCGTGCATAGTGGCCGCCCAGGCCGTGATGGTGCCGGTGGCGTATCTGGCCGGCGCAAAGGCGGACAGCTGGGGACGAAAGCCGATCTTTCTGGTCGGGTTCGCTTTCCTGACGGCACGCGGCTTCCTGTACATCTTGTCCGACAGCCCCTACTGGCTGGTCGGCGTCCAGGTTCTCGACGGTGTCGGAGCCGGGATTTTCGGTGCGCTGTTCCCGCTCGTCGTGCAGGACCTGACGCACGGGACCGGGCGGTTCAACGTCAGCCTGGGCGCACTCACCACTATGTGGGGCGTCGGTGCGGCGCTGTCGAACATCGTCGCGGGCTGGATCGTGGTCGCCGCCGGCTACGACGCAGCCTTCATATCGCTGGGAGTTTTCGCCGCGGCGGGCCTGGCGCTGTACGCCACAGCCATGCCCGAGACCGGGCCCAACGCGGCCAGAAACGGCGGGTTAACCCAGGCCGGTGGCCTCCCCCGAACGGGGGAGACACGAGGGTAGGTGGTCGCTAGCAAATGTTACTTGCGCGTAACTATCGTTCTTAGACTTTGCGAGCTGATAAAAGTGACGAACGCCACACTTCGTCTTCTCTCGGATCGAAGACCCGTGTTTGACCTCGTGTTTTGGCGACTAAGCGGTAGCGTGACGGCATAGACGAGTGTCCATGAATCCCTAAGAGAAGTGCAATAATCGGTACTGCCAGTGACATAAAAATTCGGCCGGGGGCTGCACTCGGGCGATTCGCACCGGTTTCGATCACTTGCGGTGCGGTAAACAGCGACGGAAGGCGGCGACGTGGGTCCGAGTGAAAACGGAGCCAGGTCAGGATCTGAATCAGATTCGCATCGACCCAATTCGGCGTTGCCCGAGCGGGAA
>Ga0302178_10002386_pt1 | contig 14886 bp, 16 predicted proteins | sample I_Palsa_E1_3_FD_198790 | JGI IMG/M metagenome (GOLD analysis project Ga0302178, IMG submission 198790) | Peat permafrost microbial communities from Stordalen Mire near Abisko, Sweden - I_Palsa_E1_3 | ecosystem: Environmental > Terrestrial > Soil > Palsa > Peat permafrost | place: Sweden... | reverse complement strand
GTAGAGCTGCTTGGCGTAGTTCTCCGGAGCGTAGTACGCCTCGAGTTCCGCCAGCGTCTCCGGTGTCTCCTGCACCGCCTTGGTCAGCGCGGCGTGCGAGGGCAGCGCCTCGGGCCGCCAGCTCTGCGGCTGCCACAGCGAGGAGCGCATGAAGGCCTTCGCGCAGTGGAAGAAGATCTGGTCGATCTCGATCAGCAGTGCCAGCACGGGCCGGTGGCCGCGCACCGTCATCTCCTCGAAGAACGGCGCGTCCCGCAGCACCCGCGCCCGTCCGTTGATCCGCAGCGTCTCGTTCCGGCCGGGAACGATCGAGATGATCCCGGCGTGCGGGTTGACCAGCACGTTGCGGTACCCGTCAGCCCGCCGGTTACCCGGCCGTTCACCGATGGCGATGGTGGTGTCGTCGAGCACGTGAACGAGGCGCCCGGCCGGGTCACCCTTGGGCGAGGCGTCACAGTTGCCAGCACCGTCAGACGTCGCGACCACGCAGAACGGCGACGCCGCCAGCCATTCCCTATCCTTGGCGTGCAGCCGGGTTCGTTCCTTCGTCACCGCGCGCCCGGACGGCACCCCGAGCAGCTCCCGCAGCTCCTGCACCGAGCCGAGCTCCGCGTACGTCACGACGCAAACCCCTTACAACTGGGGGAAGACGCGATCCGGGTTGTGCTCGGACAGCACGGACGGCGGCCCGATGATGTTCTTGTCCGGTTCCCCAATGACTTCTTCGTTCTTTCCCTCGTAGTCGAACTTCGCGAGCACGTGCCGGATAGCCGCCAGCCGGGCGCGCTTCTTGTCGTTGCTCTTGATCACCGTCCAGGGCGCCTCGGCCGTGTCGGTGTAATGGAACATCGCTTCCTTGGCCTCGGTGTAGGCGTCCCACTTGTCCAGCGACTCGATATCCATCGGGCTCAGCTTCCACTGGCGTACCGGATCGATCCGCCGGATGATGAACCGCGTGCGCTGCTCGGCGGGCGTCACCGAGAACCAGAACTTCGTCAGGTGCAGCCCGGAGTGGATCAGCATCTGCTCGAACTTCGGCGCCTCCCGCATGAACTCCCAGTATTCGTCGTCGGTGCAGAAGCCCATTACCCGCTCGACGCCTGCCCGGTTGTACCAGGACCGGTCGAACATCACGATCTCCCGGCCCGCGGGCAGATGCGGCACGTAACGCTGCAGGTACCACTGGGTTTGTTCCCGCTCGCTCGGCTTCGTCAGCGCTACTACCGTCGCGCCGCGCGGGTTGAGGTGTTCGGTGAAGCGCTTGATCGTGCCGCCCTTGCCCGCCGCGTCCCGTCCCTCGAACACGATGATGACGCGCTGCCCGGTGGACTTCACCCAGTTCTGCAGCTTGACCAGCTCGATCTGCAGCGGGCGCTTCTCGTACTCGTACTCGCTCCGCGGCATTTTCTCGGCGTAGGGATAATCCTCACGCCAGGTATCGACCGTCCGCCCGTCTGCGTACTGCAGGACGGGATCGTCGTGCTCGTCGTCCTCGACCACCCGCAGGCCGGACAGGAGCTCTTGGTCGGACGCCCAGTTGTCTGGCAGCGCGTTAAACAGATCGGGAGGTTCATTGGTCACGCCACTAGCACAGCACATCCCGGCCCGCTGGTCACGCGCCGGCCGCCCCGAACATTTCGCCGCGACCGCCTTTTTGCCCGGCGGTCGCGTTCCCTCCCGCTCCGTTCACCGCCCGCCCCGAGCCAAAAGCCTCTTTCTTCAGAACGATCCGAGGCTCAACCCCTCATCACCGCGAACAGAAGTACCCGGACCCGTCTAGCGGTCGCCGTGCACCACCGTTCCGCCCGCGACCGTCATCACGACCGAGGTGCTGCCGATGTCGCGGGCCGGGATCGCGTACAGGTCCTGGTCGAGCACGGCCAGGTCGGCCCGCATCCCCGGGAGCAGCTGGCCGGCCACATCCTCCTCGTGGTTGACCCAGGCGACCCCGGCGGTGAACGCGTCGATCGCGGCGTCGAGGGTGATGGCCTGATCGGGCAGGAACGGGTTCTCGCATTCCGGTTTCCCTGGCTGGCCGAGGCGTTCGGACAGCACCCGGTTGACCGCGACGTGGATCTCCTGCAGCGGGTCCGCGCTGGAGACCGGCCAGTCGCTGCCGAACGCGATCCGGGTGCCCGCCGCGGCCAGCGAGCCGATCTGGTACTGCCAGGCCGCGCGCTCGGCGCCGACGAACGGGATGGTCAGCTCCTCCATCTGCGTCTCCGCGCACGCCCAGAGCGGCTGGAAGTTGGCCACCGCGTCGAGCTCGGCGAACCGGCCCATGTCCCGCGGAGTGATGAACTGCAGGTGCGCCAGGTGGTGCCGGGCAGCCCGGCGCGGTCCGGCCGGCAGCGCCGCCAGCGCGTCCAGCGCCGTGCTCACCGCCCGGTCGCCGATGGCGTGAAAGTGCAGCTGGAATCCCTCCGCCGCCAGTCGCCTGGTGATCTCACCCAGCGCCTCCGGCTCGAGGAACAGGCGCCCCTGGTGGCCGCCGGGATGGCCGTCCCGGTCCAGGTAGGGCGCCGACATGGCAGCGGTGAACGTCTCGCACACGCCGTCGAGCATCAGCTTCACCGTGCTCGCCCGGAACCCCCCGCCGCCCTCCCTCGCCCCGCCGCCGGCCTGCTCGCGCCGCGCCAGCAGGTCGTCGATCTGGCCGAGACCGCGGCTGCGGTCCCACCACAGCGCGCCGACGACGTGGCTGCTGAGCATGCCGTAATCGGCGGCCATGAGGTAGGTGTCGAAGGCGTCAGGGATGCCGAGCTCGCCCGCCGCGCCGACGCAGGCGTCCTGGAACCGGGTGATCCCCAGCGAGTGCAGGTGGGTCTGCCCGGCCAGCAGCCCCGCGATGAGCTCGGCCGGATCCGGCGGCGGAACGTGCGTCGCGACCAGCCGCATGGCCCCGTCGTGCAGGACCCCGGTGGGACGCCCCGTGTGGTCGCGCTGGATCCGCCCGTCGACTGGGTCGGGCGTGCTCTCATCGATGCCCGCGAGCGTGAGCGCGGCCGTGTTGACCCACCCGCTGTGGTGGTCCCGGTTCGGCAGGAAGGCCAGCCGCCCCTCGGTCACCGTGTCCAGGTCCGCCGCCGTCGGCAGCCCGCCGGGAAAGGCCGACATGGTCCAGCCGCCGCCCAGCACCCAGGCGCCGGCCGGCACCGCCGAACAGTAGTCGCTGACCGCGGCCAGGCACTGGTGCCTGGTCCGCAGGCCCAGCAGGTTACAGCGCAGGCTCTCAAGACCGCCGGCCACCGCGTGCACATGCGCGTCGCCGAAGGCAGGAAGCGCGAGCCGTCCGCGCAGGTCAACGACCCGGGTGCGGCGGCCGGTCAGCTCCCTGATCTCGTCGTCGCTGCCGACGGCCTGGATCACGCCGCCCCGAACCGCCAGCGCCGAGACGAACCCGGACGGATGGGCAGGCGTGCGAATCCTCCCGTCGGCAAAGACCAGATCCGCCTCGCTGCCGCCCGCTGCCATAACGCCGCATCCCTCGCCTCGTCCACTCGAGCCAACCTAGCAATCTAACCGGTGCTCTGGGCTCCGGCTGCCCGCCGCTACCCGCCCCGTCCGTGGCCGGCTACCCCTGTGATCGGATAGGGGATATGAAGGTACGGATAGGAGTGTCGCTCGGACCGGCCGGAACACCCGCGGGCTTCGCGTCGGCGGTCGATCTGCTCGAGCAGGCCGGGGTGGATTCGCTGTGGCTGCCGGAGAACGTTTACTCCCCGGCGGTGGAGCCGTTCACTGGGATGGCGTTCGCACTCTCGCGGACCCGGAAGCTGAAGGTCGGCACCGGAATCTCAGTGCTGCCTGGGCGCCATCCCGTGCTGGTCGCCAAGCAGCTCGCGTCGATAGCCGGGCTGGCGCCCAGGCGAGTGCTTCCGGTGTTTGGCCTGCAGCCGGCCCAGCCTGCTGAGCGGGTGCTGTTCGGTGTGCCCGAGGGGCAGCGCGCCGCCGTGTTCGACGAGGCGCTGATCCTGCTGCGGCTGATGCTCACGCAGGAGTGGGTGTCGTTCGAAGGGTCTTTTTTCTCCGTGTCCGGCGCGAGCGTCGGCGTGCTCCCGGCCAAGCCGCTGGATATCTGGCTGGGTGCCTCGGCCCCGGCCGGCCTGCGCCGGGTGGGACGACTGGCGGACGGGTGGCTCGGCTCGCTGCTCACCCCGGCCGAGGCGGCCACGGCGGTCACGACGATCCAGCAGGCCGCCGCCGACGCCAGCCGGGAGGTGGAGGCCGATCACTTCGGCCTCAGCATCCCCGTCGTGCTGGACGGCATGCCGGATTCGCTGCTGGCCTCGATCCGCCGCCGCAGGCCGGACGCCGATCCAGCCACGTTGGTCCCTGTCGGCTGGGCCGGTGCGCGCCGGCTGATCGAGCAGTACGTAGAGGCCGGGCTGAGCAAGTTCGTGGTCCGCCCAGCCCTCCCCTTCCCAGCCGCCGGGCCCCCGGTGGCCGCCGCGTCCCCCGCGTCCGCCCCCAGCCCGGCGTCGTTCGCCCCGTTCCTCGACGGTTTCCTCCAAGAGCTCGTCCCCCTCCAGAACTAACCCCGGCCGGCCGACGGATCGTGTGCCCTATGACGGCTCTATGACGGCTCTCATGACACACGATGAGGGCCGACCAGATCCCGCGGCGGCTTACGGTGCATCCGGTAATGCAGCACGAGAAACGGGAAGCCGAACACCCAGAATGCGTGCTCGGCGCGCAGCTGGCCCGCATCGACGTACACGTCGAGCCGCTCGGCGAAACCCCGGACGGCGGCGGTGGTGAGCTCCCCGGTCTGCACGTCGATGTAGGTCAGGTAGTGCCCCGGCTGGTCAAGCTCGCTCCGGCTGTCCAGCACCAGACCGCCGCCCGGCCGGGCCTGCGGCAGCAGCGTGGCGGTGAAGCTGGCCTGCGGCAATGGAAAGCCGACGCTGACGTAGCCCCGGCCCTCGTGTCGGTAGGTCGTGTAGATGCCGACGTAGATGGGTTCGCCGGTGTCGGCGGCGGACCGGATCCAGCCCCGGACCGTTACCGCCTCGCCCGCGGCCGGCGCCCCGTCTCCCGCCAGCCGCGCCGTCCCGGGAACCGGGCGGCCTCCGGTGATCGTATCGATCCGGCTGCGTACCCCGCGCTGCGCCTCCCGCTGGCTCATCGGCACGTTGGCCTGCCCGAGCGGCCGCGCCAGCAGCGTCCGGTACAGGAAGTAGCCGGGACGCACCCATAGCCGCCACTCCGGCACGATGTCCAGGGCGAACCTGGTGGTGTGCTCGTAGAACTCGCGGACCAGCGGATCGGTCCCCGCCGGGTCAAAGGACGGACCGGCCAGCTCGTCCAGGTCGGCCACGATGCCGATGTCGGCCACGTCGGCCGTGTACGTACCGCCGAGGACCTCCGCCAGGGACCGGACGTAGCCGGTGCCGACGTACCGGCCCTGACTGGCCAGCGGAACGACGAACGGAACGGACGCCGGCTTGACCCGCTCGGCCAGCAAACTCACCTGCGGATCGCGAAACACCAGGGCCGATACCACCCGGTACCCGATCACAGCCGCCGCCGCGGCCACCGACCCCGGCACCCGCCCCGCCAGGTCCGACCCAGCCGCCCGCGGCCCAGCCGCCTGCAGCTCGGCTGCCCGCAGCCCAGCCGCCCGCAGCCGGACACGCCGCAGCCCGGTCAGCCCGAGCCCGATCGCGAGCCCGGCGGATGGCCCGAGCGCCACCTTCTGCGGTCGCAGGCCCAGGACCCCGGCGGCCGTGCCCGCGGCCGCCGCGACCGGGACCGGGCCCACGCCGCCGATGTGCTCCGCGGCCCAGCCGAGCGGCGCGGCCAGGGCTCCGCTCATCACGATGCGCGCCCACAGGCCAGGGATCTCGCCCGGCCGCTGCCTGGCCCGGGCCACCGCCTCGACGGCACCGAGCCCGGCGGCGCCCGCCAGCACCCCGGCCGCGACCGAAGTCCGGCCGCGGTGCGCGGTCAGCGCCGCCCCCGCCAGCCCGCCGATCGCGCCGGCCGTACCGATCTGCTGCGCCCGCCCGGCCCCGCGCCCCGATGCCCCGTGCTCTTTAGCTTTGCGATGCTTCCCCACACAGCGAACCTATCGCCTGACCGGAACAAGCTTCCCGGCTCGCCGGTTAAGACTCAACGACCGGGAGGAACCCATGAGTATGGACATAGCGGACAGTGCGGCCGCGACTGCGACCGCCGAAGCCGCCGCCCCCGCCCCAACCCCGTTGCTGCGGACCCTGGGCGACGCGGACGCGGCCGTGTGCACCGACGGCTTCTGCGCGGTGCCCGCAGCGGAAGCGGTCACCCAGCCAGAAGCAGCCACCCAGCCAGAAGCGGCCACCCAGACGGGAGCGGACAAGTGAAGATCGAGATCTGGTCAGACGTGGTCTGCCCCTGGTGCTACATCGGCAAGCGCCGGCTCGAGCACGCGCTGGGCGAGTTCGAGCACGCCGACGAGGTCGAGATCGCGTGGCGCAGTTTCCAGCTGAACCCTGACACCCCGCCGGGCACCGCGGTGCCGACTTCGGAGTACCTGGTCCAGCGGTTCGGCCCGCAGGCCAGCCAGATGACCGGCCGGGTGGCCGCGCTGGGCCGCGAGGAGGGCCTGGACCTCGACTTCGACGCCGCGCTCACCGTGAACACGCTGGACGCGCACCGCCTGCTGCACCTGGCCGCCGACCAGGGTGTGGGCGACGCGGCCAAGGAACGGCTGCTGCGCGCGCACTTCACCGAGGGCGCCGACCTGTCCGACCCCGAGACCCTGGTCCGGCTGGCCGGCGAGGCAGGCGTGGACTCCGATCGGGCCCGCGAGGTCCTGGCCGGCACCGAATACGCCGATGCCGTGCGGGCCGACATCGAGCTGGCGCAAGCCTTCGGCGCGACCGGCGTGCCGTTCTTCGTCATCGACCGCAAGTACGGCATCTCGGGCGCGCAGCCCGCCGAGGCGTTCCTGCAGGCGCTGCGGACGGCCTACGCGGAAGAAACGCAGGACCGCGGCGCCCCGACCCGATGACACCGCGCTGATCCGGCCGCTCAACCGGTCACCCGATCCGCTCGTCCCTTAAGCTCGGACCAGTGCGGATTAGATCGCTCGGGCTCCGGACGGACGTGGCGCTGCGTGTGCTCGAAGGTGCCGAGGTCATTGACCGCGGCGACTACCTCGTCGTCCGCAGCCTGGATAACCCGGGCTTCTGGTGGGGCAACTTCCTCTTGCTCGACGCGATGCCCGAGGCCGGAACCGTCGGTCCGTGGCTGGCCAGGTTCGCCGCGGAATTCCCCGCGGCCCGGCACGGCGCGCTGGCTGTCGACACCACGGATGAGACGGCGGCGATACCCGGCGAGTTCGCGGCCGCCGGGCTGGAGCCGCAGCACGGCACCGTGCTGACCTGTGCCGCCGTCCGGCCGCCGCCGCATCCAAACGGCGACGCCGAGATCCGGCCGCTGGCCTCCGACGCCGACTGGCAGCAGTCTTTCGAGCTGGGCGTCCGCTGCTTCGGAGACGACGGGGCCCAGGAGTACCTCAAGCGCCGGGCCGCGGCCCGGCGACGGCTCACCCGGGCCGGAAGCGGTGCCTGGTTCGGCGCCTTCTCGGGCGGCCGGCTGCTCGCCCAGCTCGGCGTGTGCGACGCCGGCGGCGGCTTCGCCCGCTACCAGGACGTCGAGACCGACCCGGCCGCCCGCCGCCGGGGCCTGGCCGGGACGCTGGTCTGGCACGCGGGCTGCTACGGGCGCGAGGTCCTCGGCGCGAGCACGCTGGTGATCGTGGCCGACCCCGCAGAGGCGGCCATCCGTCTCTACCGCGCCTGCGGCTTCGTCGGCCTGCAGAGCCAGCTCACCTTCGAGCGGCCGTCCGCGGACTGACGCCGGACCAGGGGAGCGGACTGACGCCGGACCAGGGGAGTGGTCAGCGGGCCCGACGGGTGAGCCACGGTCTGTTCGGTCTGGGGGAGCGATTCAGCGGGCCTGGCGGGTGAGCCACTGCCCGTTCTGGATAAGTCTTTTTTCTGTCACCACCGCCGAGACGAGGTCGGCCGGGGTGATGTCGAAGGCGTAGTTGAGCGCCTTGGTGCCCACCGGGGCCGCCGGAACCGTGACCTCCTCGTCGGCGCGCAGCTCGATCGGGATCGCCGCGCCATCCGGCGTCGCCTCGTCGATGGTCGACTCGGGCACCGCGACCAGGAACGGGATGCCGGCCCAGTGGGCGGCCAGCGCCAGGCCGTAGGTGCCGACCTTGTTGGCCACGTCGCCGTTCGCGGCCACCCGGTCGGCCCCGACCACTACGGCATCGGCCAGCCCCTGACTAATCAGGAACGGACCGGCCCCATCGCACACGAGCCGGTGCTCGATGTCCAGCTGGTCAAGCTCCCAGCAGGTCAGCCGGGCCCCCTGCAGCAGCGGCCGGGTCTCGTCCACGATCACCCGGCTGAGCCCGCCCGCTTCGTGCAGGGCGCGGATCACCCCGAGCGCCGTGCCCCAGCCCAGGCAGGCGAGGCTGCCGGTGTTGCAGTGGGTGTGCACCCGGAGCGGGCCCGGGCCGCAGGCGTCCCGCAGGTACGCGGCGCCGCGGCGGCTTATCTCATAGCTCGCCGTCGTCGTGAACGACATCACGGCCAGGGCCGCGGCCTCCACGGCCGCCTCGCCCTCCGGCACCCGGGCCGCAACCACCGCCACCTCCCGCCGCAGGTTGACCGCGGTCGGCCGGGCGTCCGCGATCCGCTGGATCTCCGCGTCAAGCCGCGGGCCGTCCCAGCCCTCGCGGCGGGCCTGGCGCACCGCCAGCGCCACGCCGAGCGCGCCTGCCGCGCCGAGAACCGGGGCGCCCCGGACGGCCAGCCGGGTGATCGCCGCCACCAGCGCCTCGACGGTGCTGATGCGCAGCACCCGGACCTGGTGCGGCAGGGCGGTCTGGTCCAGGGCCTCGATATGGCCGTCCCGCCACGCGAGCACGTCGGGTGTGTCCATACCGTTGAACCTATGCTGCTCGAACAGTTGCGGAACGACGTGGTCTGGGTCTGCCGGGAACTGGCCGCCTCCGGTTTGGTGGTGGGGACCTCAGGCAACGTCAGCGCCCGGGACGGCGACCTCGTGGTGGTGTCCCCGAGCGGCGTGGACTACGCCGAGCTGACCGCCGACCTGGTGGGCGTGCACCGCCCCGACGGAACCCCGGTCGAGGCGGTGCTGCAGCCGACCAGCGAGATGCCCCTGCACCTGGGCGTCTACGCCGCCACCGGCGCGGCCGCGATTGTGCACACGCACTCCGTCGCCGCGACGGCGCTGTCCACGGTGGCCGATGAAATGCCTGCCATCCACTATCAGGTGGCCATGTTCGGCGGTCCGCTGGCGGTGGCGCCGTATGCCACCTACGGGACCGATGAGCTGGCCTGCAACGTGGTGACGGCACTACGCGACCGGACCGCCTGCATCATGGCCAGCCACGGCGCGGTCACCACCGGCCCTGACCTGAGCTCGGCCCTGACCGGCTGCCGCTACCTGGAATGGCTGTGCGAGGTGTACTTGCGGGCCCTCGCGGCGAGCGGTAAGGCCAGACCTGGCGCCCCGCGCCTGCTGCCGGCCGACGAGATCACGCTGGTGGCCGGCCGGCTCGCCGGTTACGGGCAGCGAATCCGCACGCCGAGTCCGCGGGCCGAGTTAGCAGCGGCCTTCGAAGAGGCCTTCGGTGTAGGTGGTCCAGGCGTCCCAGTTTGACCCGTCGTCGGAGATGGCAATGGCCGCCCTGGCGTTGCCGAGCGGGTTGAAGGTGGCCTCGCCGGGACCGTGGGTGACGTTGATTTGCCAGTAGCCGTAGTCGTCGGTCGGGCTCAGGGCGTACTGCCTGCCGCCCGATTCCGCCATCGCGATCTCGGCCGCCATGAAGGCGTCGGCATGCGCGCCGCCGGCATCTTCCCAGAGTTCCTCCAGGCCGGAGCAGCCGAGGTTTCCGCTCGGGCTGCTCTTGGAGGTCAGCACCACGGGCTTGGTCTTGGCCTTGGCGTGCTTGGGGGTGTAAGACACGGTGCTGCTCGACCCGTGGGCGGGAATCGTCAGCCGCTCACCCACGTAGATGTCGTTGGGGTTGGAGATCTTGGACCTGTTCGCGTCGTAGATCGACCGCCAGTCCGCCGAAGTGCCGTACAAGTCCTCCGAGATCCTGGACAGCGAATCTCCAGAACGGACCGTGTACGTGCGCGCGGCCGCGGCGGGCGCGTCGCGCCGGACCAGGGCGACGGTCCCGGCGGCGGTGCGCACCTGCGCGGCCGCCGTCGTGGCGGTGGGAGCCTTCACGGCGGCGCTCGCCTGCGGCGCCGCCGCGACCAGCACGCCCGCGATCGCCACCGCGGGGGCAGCCTTGCCCGCCTTCTCCGCGACCTTCTCCACCGGCGACGGCGTGGTGTGCCGACCGGTCCGCCGGATCTTCCGACCACGACGGTCTACGTTCGTTGCATCCACAGAACTCCCCAACTTGTTTCCGCGCCCGCCTACTCGCGCCCGGCTGATCGGTCGTATCGGCGAGCCTGGTCAGTCACTTTCAGTAACTGATGAGGCTTTTCAAAACTGGCAATGGTCGGGGCCATTTGCGGAAGCATGGCAGCAACCGCCGGCGGCTCGCAGGGGAATCGAGGTATTTCTGTAACTCATCTGTGATCTTCAGGATTACGGGCCACGGGCCTGAGATACTGGGAGGGTGAATGATCACGGTCTGCGATACTTCGAGGATTATGTCCTCGGCACCAGCTACGAGTGCGGTAGCTTCAGCGTCGATGCAGGTAGTATCGTATCTTTCGCCAGAGAATTCGACCCACAGTCCTTTCACGTCGATCCGGTGGCCGCCGCCGACGGACCCTTCGGCGGGCTGATCGCCAGCGGCTGGCACACCGCCGCCCTGACCATGCGACTGCTCGTCGAGAACTACCTCTCGCCGGAGGCGAGCCTCGGCGGCGCCGGCGTGGACGAAATCCGCTGGCCCGATCCGGTGCGACCGGGCGACACGCTCCGTGTTCGGGCCACGGTGGTCGAGGCCAGGCGATCAGGGAGCAAGCCGGACCGGGGCATCATCAAGACGCTGATCGAAACGACTAATTCCGACAGCCGGATAGTCATGCGGTGCACCGCGATCAACTTCCTGCGCGTCCGCCCGGCGGCCAGCCCCTGAGCCCGGAACGGCCCCTGAGCGCGGAACGGCCCTAGCCTCTGGCGGCCGGGGCGGGAGATAGTAGAAGGAGGCGAGAAATACCGACGTCAGCCCAGGAAAGGGACTTCCCATGCTCTACGCCTTCGGATTCGACCGCGTCGGCGTGCTCGTCGGCGACCTGTACTTCGTCGACCCTGCGCCGAATAAGGGACAGGAAGGCCCGGAGCACGGCGTCCGGCTCGAGCTGCGGGTACTCCAGCGGGGCGAGCTCAAGGGATCGATCTACTCGGCTCAGCCCATCGAGGTCGGCCAGCCGATCTGGCGAGCGGACTTCCTGGAGTCGGTCGCGGGCCAGCCCGGCAGCTTCGACCGTACCCACCACCACCCCGCGTTCAGCGGCTGGGAGCCCAACAGCCGGGTCTTCGTCAGGGAGCTTTCCGCTGATCCGCTGGGCTGGCTAGGCGGCAAGCTCGCGGACCTGGATGCCCTGGTGGCTGCGGCCGGATTCCCGGCGGACGCGGTCGGGCCGGACGACGCGGAGAGCCTGCGCAGCGTCGCGCCCGAGATCGTGGACGCGACCCGCAGACTGCTCGAGAAGGTACGTTCCGGCGAGCTCGGCAACCCGCCCCGCGACGCGGCCCTAGCCGGCGCCTCCGCTGTACCGGCGTCCGGAGCGTCCGGAGCGTCCGGAGCGTCCGGCGCCTCCGGCGGCGAGCCGATCTTCATCCGGGCCAGCTGGCTATAGCCCGAACCGGGCGTCGGCCGGCTCCAGGTCATGGCAGGCTGGGCTAGTGGTCAGTGATACGACGCGACGGCTGATGCTGCTGCGGCACGCCAAGTCGGACTGGCCGGACGTCTCGGACCAGGCGCGGCCGCTGGCCAAGCGCGGTCGGCGCGATGCCCCGGCCGTCGGCCGCTGGCTGCGTGACCACGGCTATCTGCCGGACGTCGTGGTGTGCTCGACCGCCCGCCGGACCCGGCAGACCTGGGAGCTGATCGCCCCGGCGCTCGACGGATCGCCGTCGGTGACGTTCGAGCCGCGGGCGTACGACGCCAGTGCCCTGACCCTGCTCTACCTGGTACAGGAACTGCCGAGCCAGTATCGTTCCGCGTTGCTGATCGGGCACAATCCGGCTATTTCCGAGCTGGCCGCGAGCTTGGCCGACCCGCCCGAGCAGGCCCCCCCGCTCCCGCCGACGCTGATCAGGTTCCCCACCGCCGCGGTGGCGGTCCTGGAGTTCGCCGGCGACTGGCCCGCCCTGACCCCCGGCCACGCCCGCCTAGAAAACTTCACCGCCCCCGCTGACCTGTAATTCGTTATCGTGGATCGCTACTACCCTCATAGCGGCGGTAACGATCCACGATCATTCGAGCTCAGATTTCCTGTCCCATTTGTCCGCATATAGCCAAGGGCGGGCGGGCAGGCCAAGGTGGCGACCGGCGCGAGACCGGGGGGCGAGCGGAATGGGGAGGACGCCGGCACCGGTTAGTAGGGGCGTCGCCTAACTGCAAGGAGAGCCAACGATGTCCCTGACCTTTCCTCCTGGTCCGCTGTCCGGTAAGGCGCCGGAGACTGTCAACTACCGGATCGACGGTCCGGCGCATCAGCTGTTTATGCAGGGGTTCCCGCGCCGGGTGCGGGCGACCTTCGGCGGCCAGGCCGTGTTCGACACGACCCGCGCGGTGCTCCTGCACGAGACCGGGTACCTGCCCCAGGTCTACGTGCCGCTGGCCGACATCGCAGAAGGTCTGCTCACTCCCACCGACCACCACACCTACTGCCCGTTCAAGGGCACCGCGTCCTACTGGTCCGTGAGCGCCGGCCAGCAGGGCGACCAGGTCGCCGAGAACGCGGTCTGGGCGTACCCGGAGCCGAACCCAGAGGCACACTGGCTGCAGGGGTACGCCGGGTTCTACTGGAACGCCATGGATGAGTGGTACGACGAGGACGAACGCGTCGAAGGCCACATCCGGGACCCGTATCACCGGGTCGACGTGCGCCGCTCGTCACGGCCAGTTAAGGTCCGGCTCGGTGACACGGTGCTGGCCGAGAGCCGCAGGCCGCTGCTGCTGTCCGAGACCGGCCTGCCGAACCGCTTCTACCTGCCCGCCGACGACGTCCGGCAGGATCTGCTCGAGCCAAGCGACACGCACACCGTGTGCGCCTACAAGGGCACGGCCTCGTACTGGTCGGTCAACGCGGCTGACCACAAGCTCTCCGATGCCGTCTGGTCCTACCCGCAGGCCGAAGGGGACGCCGCCGCCGTGAGCGGCTACCTCTGCTTCGGCCACGACGACCTGGTGACCGAGGTCGGCGAGCCGGGCGAGCCCGGCTGACATAGCTGAGCGAACCCGGCTGACATAGCTGAGCGAACCCGGCTGACATAGCTGAGCGAACCCGGCTGACATAGCTGAGCGAACCCGGCTGACATAGCTGAGCGAACCCGGCTGATATAACCGGGGACCGGATGTCGCCGGTGACATCCGGCCTCCGGGCTTTATGCGGCCAGCCGGCGGGCGGGCGGCTCCACCGGCTGGTCCTGGCCGCCCACAGTCGCGCCTGCCGCCTCAGAGGCGGGCAAGGCGGCTACTTTCGCCTGCGGGCGCGGCTCCCGGGCGACTATGAAGATGGTGATGATCCACCCGCACAGCGCCCCGAGCGGGACGATGGCCATGATGACCAGCTGCCACACGGACAGGGCCGAGTTCACGTTAGACATGGGACGATGACCTTTCCTCCGGATACGATGACCTTTCCTCCGGATAGGTGAGGCGGTCTCGCACCGATACGACCCCCTCGACGTGCCAGACCCCGGCCAGGATGTTCCGGGCCTGCTGTGCGGTTTGCGGGGAGCCTTCGAGGGTGACGATGCCGTCCTTGACCCTGACGGTGAAGCTGGCCGGGTGGCCGCGGAACTCGGCCATGATCACGTCCCGGCGGATCTCCCGCGCGATCTCCGCCGCTGGCCGGCCGTAGACGCTCAGCACGTCGGCCCGGCTGATGATCCCGACCAGGTGACCGTGCTCGGTGACGACCGGCAGGCTCTTGACTTTGCAGGAGTACATCAGCCGCGCGGCGCTGGTGACCGGCTCGTCCGGCGTGATGGTGATTGGCGCCCTGGTCATGATGCTGGCGGCCGTGACCCCGGCCGCCTTGGCGAAGTCGTTATGCGGCTCCGCCGGGGCACCGGCCGGAACCCGGACGCCAGGAGCGAGCAGGGCCTCCTTCGGCAGCATGTCCGCCTCGGACACGACGCCGATGACCTTCCCGTCCGCGTCGACGACGGGGAAGGCGCTGACCCGGTGCTGCCGGAGCAGGCCGGCCATGTCCCGGAACGAAGCATCCTTGGTGACCGCCACCACGTGGGTGGTCATCACCTCGTTAACTGTTGCACTCATGCCGCCAGCACACCGCGAGGCGACCGGGTTGGCCCAGAGACCAAGGTCCCGTCATGGCATGACCTGCGCCACCTGCCGGGAAAATGGGGCGGTGGGGGAACACCACCGTTCGTTCAGATCCTCAAGAGACGGAACGTACACGGCGGGCCGCCCATACTCAGGCGGCCCGCCGCAGACGGTCGAAACTTCCCCGGCTATTCCGTGCCGAAGGACTTGATCTCGGCCTCTTCGGCCTCGGTGAGCTCGCGCGGCACTTCACCGCGGGCGTGCTTGGCGTTCTGCACCTGGTGCCGGATCTGCTCCACGATCTCCGGGTTGGCCAGCGTGGTGATGTCGCCGACGTCGGCGAAGTTGGACGTCGCGGCGATGACCCGGCG
>Ga0302178_10002384_pt1 | contig 14900 bp, 13 predicted proteins | sample I_Palsa_E1_3_FD_198790 | JGI IMG/M metagenome (GOLD analysis project Ga0302178, IMG submission 198790) | Peat permafrost microbial communities from Stordalen Mire near Abisko, Sweden - I_Palsa_E1_3 | ecosystem: Environmental > Terrestrial > Soil > Palsa > Peat permafrost | place: Sweden... | reverse complement strand
CTTCGAGACCGGCTACCTCGCGCTGTCGGTGCTGCTCGTCTGGCCGCTCGTCGCCGGAAGGCCGCTCGTGACCCGGTTGCGGCGGGCCGCGGTCCTCCTTGGCGGTTCGCTGCTCGCGTCGGCGTGGGTGATCGTCCCGCTCGTGCAGCAGCGGCCGTGGGCGGCGGTCAACGAGCCGCTGCAAGGCAGCGGACTCGTCAACGGCTACGGCGCGCGTGAGGTGATGCACTGGCTGCTGTCGGGGCAACTGCTCGACCACGGCCGGCTGCCCGTCGTGACCGTGTTCGCGGCGCTCGGGTTCGCGCTGGCGTGGCTTGCCTGGTCCGCGGACGCCGACGCCCGCGCCCTGCTGGCCGCGCTCGCAGTGTGCCTGCTGCTCGCGTTCGGCCGCACGACGTTCGGGTCGCTCGTCGAGGTGATCCCGGGCGGCGCCGACCTGTTCTTCCGCCGCTTCATGATGGGCGTGCAGCTCGCCGCGCTGCTGCTCGCCGGCCGGGGAGCGGCATGGCTGGCGGCCGGCTGCGTGCGGCTGCTCGAAGCCCGGGTCCCGCGTTGGCCGCCCGGCCTGGCCCCGGCGGCCACGCTCGTTGCGGCGATCGCGGTGCTCGCGCCCGCGTGGCTTCAGCTCGGCGCCTACGACCGCCTTGACGGCGCCGCGATCGCAGCCCAGCGCCGCGCGGACGTCACCGAGGGCGCCGACGTCGATCGCCTCATCGCGGTGATCGAACGCGACGGCGGCGGCCGGACGTACGCCGGGATGCCCTCGAACTGGGGTCAGGACTTCACCGTCGGCGCGGTCCCCGTGTTCAAGTACCTGGAGAGCCGCGACGTCGACGAGGTCGGCTACACGCTGCGGACGGCGTCGCTGATGACCGACCCGGAGTACTTCTTCGACAACCGCGACCCCTCCGACTACCGGCTGTTCGGGATCCGCTACCTCATCCTTCCCGCCCGCGACCAGCCGCCGGTGAGCGCACGGCTGGCGATGCGCTCCGGCCCCTACCGTCTGTGGACGATCGACGGCGCCGGCTACCTCCAGGCCGGCCAGATCATCGGTGAGATCTCGGCGAACCGGACGAACGTGGGCGCCCGCAGCCGCCCTGTGCTTGGCTCCGGGCTCGCAGCGGACGGCGCATATCTCAGCGTCAGGTACGGGTCCGGCGGTGGCGAGGATGGCCGGCTACCGACGGTGCGAAGCCAGTCCTCCGCCGGCGCGGTCAGCGCGGAACGCGCCGACCTCGATGACGGCGAGGCCTCGGCGACGGTGCGGATGCGCCGTCCCGGAATCACGGTGCTCAGCGCGTCCTACGACCCCGGGTGGACGGCAACCGTGAACGGCCGGCAGCGACCGACCCGGATGGTCGCGCCGGCGCTCGTCGCGGTCGACGTCCCAGCGGGCACAGACCACGTCGTGTTCCGCTACCACGGGTACGGTGACTACCCGGAGTTGCTCGCGCTGAGCGGCCTCAGCCTCGCCATGGTCGCCGTCGCGCCGGTGTGCATGCGGCGCGTGAGGTGGCGCCGCGACGCCAAAGGAGCGCCGCGTGCCGCTGAAGGTCGGCGAGATCATCAAAGTGATCGGGACTGACGGCTGGTATCTCATTGCGACCAGAGGAAGCCACCGGCAGTACAAGCACCCGGATAAGCCTGGACGCGTCACCGTGGCGGGTAAGCCCAGCGACACTTGCATCCGCGCACTGAATACTGGAAGTCACAGTAACGAGCATGAACGGAGGCCAATGAATGACACGGCTACCAGAATCTACTGCACGTCGTTACGGCAAGGTTTTTGATGAGATCGCGGCTGAGTACGACCGCCGCCGTCCGACTTACCCTGACGAACTCGTCGACCAAGCTTGTCAGGTCGCAGGGATCGGGAGCGGAGATCATGTGCTTGAGGTTGGGTGTGGAAGCGGCCAGTTGACGCGCGGCCTTGTCGCTCGGGGCCTGCACGTCACAGCACTCGAACCCGGCAAGAGCCTCATAGCACTGGCCAGGCAGAACCTGGAAGGTGCTGGAGAGGTGGAATTTGTGAACGCTCAGTTTGAGGATGCATTGCTTCCCCGCGAGCAGTTTCAGGCCGTGTTCGCCGCATCCGCGTTTCACTGGGTTGACCCTAAGGTTAGTTGGCAGCAGACCGCTGACGTACTTGTTCCCGGTGGAACGCTCGCCCTCGTGCAATACTGCGGACTTGAGGAGCCGCGTAGCAAGCGAGATCAGGAAGCAGTACTCGCTGCCATGAGAAAGGTCGCTCCGGACATTGCCGCTCATTGGCCGACCTACAGGGATCTCGACGCCACGCTCGCTGGGATCGAGCAACGCAGTGGCAACGTCTCAGAGGTATGGGCCTGGCTCGGCAGCTACGGCATAGGGCAAGATTATGCCGGCCGCTTGTTCGGTGATGTTCAGGTGGCAGTCATGCCAAAGATCATCGAGCACACTCCTGACGAGCTCAATGCTCTCGTTCGTACGATGTCGTTTTACGCTCGGCTTTCACCGGGCCAGCGCCAAGCCCTTGAGCGTGAATACGAGGCCATTTATGAGCGACTCGGGCGACCGATTCGCGCTAGCACGGTCGCGGCTCTCGTCACGGCACGGCGCAGCACAGAGGGAGATGATCACCGCACATCGCCCCAGGGCACGCCGCACTGATTCCATCAGCTATCATGATCGCCACCGCCGTCACCTTTGCGAGAGCATCGAGGGTCGTTGTCGAGCTTATTTAGCGGCAGATGAATACGCCCATGTGCGTGGTGGCTCGGAAACTGCCCTGGGCCTGGATGACCTGTTCAACCTTCACGGCGATGTCGTCGAGCACCGCGTCGAAGTCGAGCGGCTCGCCGATCCAGGTGAGGATAGGTTCGCGGATGCTAGCGACGTAGGTGATGACCGGCTCCGCGGTGGGGATCGAGAGCGACACGTCAAAGGTGCGCAGGGTGACGCTGGAGAATTCCCGGCTCAGTATGGCCGTACCTGTCTGCGTGGTGAAGCTGTCGGCAGGCATCGCCGGGACTCGGCGGTCAAGCTGGCTGGAGACCGCCGCGTCCAGCAGCTCATGGATCTCGGCCAGGTGGTCAGGGCTGTTCGTGGACGCCAGCACGGTTCCGCCCCGTTTGGTGATCCGGCGCAGTTCCCGGATCGCGGCCGGGACATCGGGCACGTGATACAGCATGTGCATGGCCATGGCCACATCAACGCTCTCGTCGGGCAGCGGGAGACATTGAGCGTCGGCCTGGATCAGCGACAGGCCGCCGGACTGGCGCAGGTCCTCCAGTGAGCGCAGCATCCCGGCGGACAGGTCAAGGCCAATGGCGTGGCGGCACCTGCCTTGCGGCACGATCTGGCGCAGATCGAACCCGTTGCCGCATCCCACATCCGCCACGATCTGCGTCCCGTCCCATGGGATTACCGAGGTGCGCCACCGCGGGTCCGCCGCTGTCTCGGCATACGCATAGATGGACATGCGTGAACGGATGTGCCGGTCGTCGGCGTACGCGGAACCGGTCAGCATGCGCCGTCCGGTCACAGGGTCATCGTCAGACACGGCAACCAGCAAACCACACCAGGCAGGCGTAGCTAGTGCGCTGTCCATGAACGTTTGCCGGGTTAGATTCATGCGGCTTTGGGTTCGGGGCGGCCCCAGCGCTGGTGGCGCTGGCTGCGGATGCGGGCGCGTTCTTTGCGCTGGGCGGCGAGGATGCCGGGGTGGCGGGCGTTGGCGTTGCGCCAGCGGAGGTAGGCCTGCAGCCGGCGGGCCAGGACGGTGTGGCCGGGGTGGTCCGAGCCGCCCATGACGAAGGTCCGCAATGGCCCGAACTGAGCCTCAATCGGGTTGGCCCACGATGCGCTGGTGGGCGTAAAGCACAGCTCGACGTTGGCGTTCTGTGCCCAGGCGCGGATGGCGGGAGTCTTGTTCGCCGATAGGTTGACCGGCGATCACGAAAAGGCGGTAGCCGCCGGGCCGGGCCGCGCGGATGGACTTGAGGGCGGCCAGGGTGTGGTCGCCGCCCTTGCGGAGCCGCACGACACCCCGCAGCTGGTCATCGCCCAGGGAGTAGCAGCCGTGGAAGTAGCGGATGCCGTGGGTGCGGTGGTACGTCGCCGGGAGCCGCCTGGGTTTCTTGCGCCGCGCCCAGCAGGCGCCGTGGCAGGGCCGGATCGATAACGGCCCGAACTGGTCAAACGCGAAGCACCGGCCGGGGAAATGGCTGATCACATGCTCGATCCGGTCCAGCTTGGCGTCCTTGTCCGGGTCATGGGACTCCTTCCAGGTCCGGGTCCGCTGGAAGCTGATCTCGTGCTCGCGCAGGATCTGCCGTAATCGCTCCCGCCCGACCAGCACCGGCCCGCCGGCTCTGCTGGCCAGGTAAGCGGCGAGCTTGCGCAGGCTCCAGTGCGTGAACGGCCGGCCAAGCTTCTCCGGCCGCGTGGTGGCCGTCGCGACGATCACGCTCACGTCATCGTCACTGATCAGGCGGGGACGGCCGCCCGCCCACTGAGGGTCCAGCGCGGCCAGGCCCTTCCGGTTGAAAAGGTGGATCACGCCCCGGACCGTGTCCTCATCGGCGGCGACCAGCCGGGCGATCGCCGGAACCGGCGTCCCGGAAGCCGACGCCATGATGATCATCGCCCGGCGGACCCGGATCGACCCGTGCTTCCCGCGCCGCACGATCTGCTGCAGCCGCTGTCCCTCATGATCACTCAGCCGCCGCGCCCGCACCGGCTCAGCCATCACATTTCCCCGCACCCGGATCCGTCGTCATGAACCGAGTGTGAGGCACCCTCAGCCATGGCCCCGCAATCGCGTCAGACCCGGCGAACGTTTCTGGTCAGCGCACTAGCCAGGCCTCAGGCAGCAGACACCGCGAGCATATAGTCGCGCTCGAACTTGTCAGCAGCCCGACGCACCTGCAGGGCCAGCGTTCTGCTCTGTGTCGACCGAGGATTTCCCGCAACCGAGATCGCGGCTACTGGTGATCTCCCACGGTCGAGTATCACGGCTGCTATGCAGCCTAGGCCCAGCCGCGCTTCCTCACTCTCCGTCACCACCCCGTCGTTGCGGGCACGGTCCAGTTGGCGTTGCAGCATCTTTGGCAATATCACTGTATAAGGTGTTATACGGCGCAAATTATGACAAAGAACGTCATCGACAACACTTGGTTCAGAGTGCGCCAGCAGCACCTTCCCTAGCGCCGTGCAGTGCGCAGGCATCCGGGCCCCTACCGAAGTCGGTATGCGAACTGCCGAGATCCCGTGGAGTTTCTCCAAGTAGAGGACCTCAGAGCCGCTGAGCACGGCAAGATGGACAGTCTCTTTGGTCGCGGCTAGCAACTCCTCCATATGCGGCCTCGCCGCATCGCGGATACACCCGTAGCGGGGCGCGGCCACTCCGAGTTCGAACAGTCGGCGACCGAGCGTATAGCCGCTATTCCCGTGCTCGACTATGCCGGGCTGGAGCAAGTCCCCCAACAGCCGGTAGAGAGTGGGCTTAGGGATGCCGGTCCGGCGTGTCATGTCTGCGAGGCTGACCGGACCGCACGGGTCAGCGGCCAGGCAGTCCACGATTTGTAGGACCTTGCCGATCACTGCCGTCATCGCGGACGCTCCTTCGATCGCTCCTGCCCACCGGGCCCGCAGGTCACGGTCGCGCGACGACCGCATTCCCGCGTTGTTAATTCTGAGTAAAGATTAGAACTTCTGTATCCAGCTTTCAAGTTCTGTGCGCAGGTTTTCCAACGGTCGGGGACGGATAGTTGGGCGCTCTCCGCCGCGCCGGACATTGAGGTCGATGCACCGGTCCAGGCGCTGCGGCTCCGCCACGGCGTCAGCGCAGCCTGCCAGCGCGGGCTGCGTCAGGTCAGTCGCATGGCAGCTTGCCGGGCCGAGCGCAGTGCGGTGATCATGGAGACACAGTCTCACGAAGTAACCTTGCAACTACTGTTCGAATGTCCACGTTGATGCTGACCAACGGCGGCATGATCTTGCGGGCTCCGCCTCGGGCTACGGCCCAGGATCATCATCACCAGCTCCGTGCGTATCGTGATAGAACCCTCAATGCCGCTGTCATAGCGCGCCATTGCGAGCATCACCTGGTGAGACGACGGATTGCTGCGGCTGGCGATAACACTGATATAAGGGTTTCGACTGCAAAACACGGCACTGCATCATCAGACAGCATCAGCGTGGCGCAGAAAGAGGAGCCTCAGCCTATGTCAGCGAGTGAGCAAGCCGTGACATCAGACGACCCGGCACCGCGCACTATGCCGGTCACCGTCCGGCGCGCAGGCCTGGACGGTCTCAAAGATACAGGAGACGGCGGCACGGGCGCGATCGTCGAGTCGCTGTATGCCGCACTGCGCCAGGCGATTCTGCAGTGCGAGCTCCCACCGGGCAGCATCCTGTCTCAGGTGCAGCTCGCCAAGCGCTTCGGGGTGAGCCGCACCCCTCTTCGCGAGGTCCTCCGGCTGCTTGAACGAGAGGGACTGGTCCAGTCTAGGCACAATCGGCGAATCCGGATCAGCGGCTTCTCAGTCACAGACTGGGAGGAAATCTATGCCACCCGCATAGCTCTGGAGTCATTGGCGGCGAAAATGCGAATACGCACAATGAACCTAGCTATGATCGACCAGATGAGCGTTGCCGCCGAAGCAATGAGCGCGTGCGCCGAGCAGCACGATTACGTCGGCTGGCAGGTGGCCCACAGGGCCTTCCACGCTATCCTGACCACCGGCTCTAACCGTCGGATATCAGATTTCCTGCAGCAACTGAATGATCATGATGATCGCTACCGGCGCATCTACGCCGGGAGTGCCAGTCTCGCTTGGGGCGCGGGAGCCCGCGGGCACAACAAGATTCTGGACTGCGTACGCCGATTCGACGCGGACGCGGTGGCCAACGCTATCGCACGCCACATCGCGGGGGCGGCAATGGCCGCCATTGCCGCCGCTGATCCGGGCCATGATCCAATCCTGGTCCGCGATGCGCTTCAATTCGCGCTGCTTCGCGAGGATCCAACTAGCGATCAAGGACCGGCAGGTCACTGATCTCAGCGTCTGCGCACGGTCCTGCTTAGCCTGGCTGCACTGCTGCCACTGTCACGAGGGCGATACGTATTCGAAGGCAAAGGAAGCATGCGCCTTAATGTCTATATCGCCGTCTACCTGCACCAGCTCAAGGTCGAACCCGGCGACTTTCTGGATATCGATATAGGCATACCGCATCTTCCCGGCGAATGACTCACCATAGGTCACGAGCGGAAATCCTGCCTTGTCCAGGGCAGACACCGTGGGAACCCAGGATACATTGCCGGGCAGCGGGCCGAAGAAAAGGTGCTGTACGCCCTCACCGCGGGGCTGCAGGAATCCCTCCCGGTAGCGGCTAGGTCCGCCTACCGGCTGCACAAGCTCGATTGCCACCTCTCCCACTCGCGCGATACTCGACAGGTAACTGTCTGGGCCCGGGACGCCAGCATAACTGGCTTCCGTCAGCGTGCCGGTGAAGGTGCTGAAGCTCAAGACCGGCCATTTAAGACGGCCGAATGCCCGCGCATGCGCTGCCGTGCGCTCAGCGACGTCCCGGACGACAACACCGATATGGGACAGCGGGCCTGAGGGCACGAGTGGCTCGGCGTCTGGCATCTCCCAGACATCGTCTGTCCCTACCTGGTCGTCAAATGCCTGCCGGTCAGGTACCGCGACCTGAAGCCGGTAGCCGAGCAACGACTGTGTCTCCAGGTGCACCAGGGCAGCTCCGCCGGCGGCCCGCAGCATCGTGGGCTCCTTGGCCCCTGCTGCCCGCGCCCGCGCCACAAGAAACCGCAGGGCAGCCGCATCCAGATCACCCGCATCCAGATGGTGGATGCCGGATCCGGACGTCAGCAGCTGGAGGTGATGGCTGAGCGGCCCCGCTAGCGGCTGGCAGAGCTCGATGACCAGGCCGGCCGGTGTCGTGCCGGTAACGCGTAGCAGCTCAGCTGCCGACCAGCCCGACTGAGGCGCCTCGTAGCTCACGAGCCCGGGTCGCAGCCGGGTGACACGCCACGATGGAATTCCGAACAGTCGGCTGCACGCCCGGGCCGCCTGCCGGGCATCAGGAACGACGATGCCGATCGCACGCGCTGCCAGCGGCGCGCCCAGCCAGCCCGAGCGCGTACCGTCAAAGGCAGCGGCCTGAGCGCTTCCGGATGCGTCCCTGAGCGTATGCGTCGCGTCACTGACCGCGGGGTAGCCCGCGTACGGCCCCAGGTGCAGCAGCAGCTCGTTAATCTCCGCGTTCGACATGCCGAAATGCCTCGCCACTGCGACATGATCACGCAATGCGGTCATCGCGCCTCGCGCCACGTCGTTGGCGAGCATGGCAATCACGCGCTCGCGGGCCGAAAGCCCCTCGCGATGCATCAGCCAGCCCCATGTCAGCGCCACCGGGACCGCGACGCGTGCCTCGTCACCGCTGTCGGCGGCCTGCTCCCGGGCTCGCTCGATCACATCAACGGCGTCCTGGCCGAGGGCTGCGCGCATCAGCTCGAGGCCAGCCCGGTACTGCGAGTGCAGGTCAAAGCCGCTATCCATGGCTTTGGTCCGCGCGCGGCGGGTCGCTACGAGATGGCCCGGCCGCCACAAGACCCGGCAATGACCGGAGTACCGCCTTCTGGACCTTCCCGGTCGCGGTTTTCGGCAGGTCAGCCGACCAGACGATCACATCCGGTCGCATATACCGCGGCACCATCGCGCGCAATTCGCCCGCCAGCGCCTCCCGGGCGCCCTCCGGTACATCCGGCGCGACGACGACCAAGACGATGTCATCCTCGCCCCACTGCGACGGGCGGGGAATTGCCGCGCATTCGGCGACGGCGGGATGCCTGCTTATCGCTGCCTCCACCTGCAGCGAGGAGATGTTCTCCCCGCGTCGCCGAATGGTGTCCCGCATCCGGTCGACAAAGAAGTAGTTACCTTCTGCATCACACCGGAACGCATCACCGGTGTGGAACCAACCGTTCCGCCATGCCTGCGCCGTCGCAGCTGGGTTGTTGACGTATTCAGTCAGCAGCATCCAGGGCCGGTCAGTCCGTACGACCAGCTCTCCCACCGAGCCTGCCGGGAGCTCTGCGTCGTGTTCATCGACGATCTTCAGCTGAAAGCCGGGGCGAACCCGCCCGCAGGAACCGGGAACATTGGCGTTCCACGGCGTAACCAGGGGCAGGCTCAGCTCGGTCTGCCCATAGAAGGTCGCGACCTCCACACCGAAGCGGTCGCGGAATGCCGCCGGGTCGGCCACCATCGGCGCGATGCTTACCCGGCGCAGTGGGTTATTGCGATCCTCGGCCGAACCAGGCTGGGCCATCAGGTAGTTCGCCATGGCAAGCAGCAGCATGCCGTGCGTGCACCCGTATTTCCGGATATCGTCCAGGTAGCCGGACGCGCTGAAACGCTCGCGGACGACCACAGTTCCGCCGGCGATCGCCATCTGGTAGAGCGGTGACTTCCCGGACACGTGGAATAGCGGTGCGGGCGAGTAGTAGACATCATCGGCGCTCAGCCCCTGATCGTCCCAGGTCGCTACCGCGGCGATGTAGAGCTTGCGCCATGACATTGCCACCCCTTTGGAGCGCCCTGTCGTGCCGGAGGTGAAGATGACGCAAGCGGTATCGCAAATCCGCGGTTCCGGCGGTAGCTCGATCTCCCCGGCCGTTGCCGCACCGATCGCGGAGCCGACCTTTTGCGAGGTATCGGACGGTATATATTCTTCCGTGAGGTAACGAACTCCTGCGGGCGCTGTCAGCCGGGTAGGACCGGTCGCGTCGGGCACCAGCACGGTCGTCACCGGGCTGTCCGGGTCCCGGAGGACCTCGCTCAGTCCTGGCAACTGCCTACTGCTGGCAACGAGCACCCGGGTCTCGCAGTCGATGAGGACGGGCAGCAGCGTTTGCGCACTGTACTCAAGGTTGACCGCCACCTCGACGGCGCCGGATTTGGCCACAGCCAGCCAGGCGATGACGGCGGCGGCGCTACCGGCCATTGCGACCCCGACCCGGTCGCCCGGCAGAACCCCCGCCGCTACCAGTGCGCCGGCCCAGCGGCGAGCGGTGGCTTCTATCTCGCCGTACGTGTACGAGCCGACGCCGATATCGGTGACGAAGAGCGCGTCAGGGGTCTGCTCTGCGCGCTGCCGCACCAGCGTCGGCAGCGGGCGCTCGCGATCATCCCTGCCCGGGTGCGGGTGCTGGCTCGTCATGACGACGACCCGGGTTCCCGCCGCGCGGATCTGGGCGTCCACAAGCCCCGCTCCTCGTCGTAGCGATGCTCTTGCTTCTCCCAGTAGATTTCCAGGCTATCCCGGCCGATTTCGCGGGTGCGGGGGTGGGCCAGGTACTCGGTACCCGCCGGGGCACGCCGCCGCTCCACCTCCCAGTGCTCGTCAAAGGCAGCGCGGCTGTGCCAGAGCTCAAGCAGTGCCAGATGGTCGGGATGCACAATGCTGCGGAAAAGCTCGTACTGAAGGCATCCGTCCTCCCCTCTGACCTCGTCCTGATGCGGCGCCCACGCCGCAGCGTATGCCGCGGCCATCCCGGGCCGTGCGTGCATGTTGATCACCAGGCGTACCTCGCTCATCGGCTGGCGCTCATGACTCAGATCACCCCGCGCATTCGCATGTTCTTGATTTTGTCCCGGCTCATGTCCAGGATCTCGCCGAAGACACCAATCGTTCGACTCACCGAGCCCCCGCGGACGGTGCTGCGAATCTCAGCCTGCTCCGTGTTCAGGGCGAAACTCACCAATGCGCTAGTCCTCCTGCAGGTCGCCCAGCGATCGCAGTGTCCCGCGTCACTGTCATCGCCTCAACCCCGCTGTTTCACCACGTGGCACGCCCTTCGGTCTGCTCGGCGAGCCGGGCAGACGGGCTCGCCTGGCGGCTGTCTACGGCGGCCGGATCTAGACCTGCTCCAAATTCGCTGTCCTGAAAATGCGCGGCGGCCAGATTTCGATACAGTATTGCCTTGCTGTTGATTATTCGGGCTGGGAAACGTTTCGATGCCTTTTCACTGAGGATGCTCACCTGGGCAGCAGCCAGGCAAACTCTGGATCCGCGCATGGCCGAGACGAAGTAGTGGAGTTCGTGCAGAACGTGCGATCCACTATGGCCGGACGATCCACACGACAAATGGCCAGATAATTAGCCTCGTGGACAGCGATAGCGCGCGTGACGTCGTCCCGTCCCATGCGGAAATAGACATGGCGGGGGAGACATTCGGCTGAGATACTACGACGAATACAGGCGGGAGGCCGGAGCGTGGCGGCTCGCCGACCGGCGTCATTAAGTGGAAGTACGTATTGCCGGCGGACCGGATGATGGACGCACTAGCGGCGCCCTGCCGGCCGGCGACCGGGTCGTCCGCCCGCTGCGCCCGGGTTCTGACTAACGGCCCGCTCGGTCAGTTCCGAAGCAACTGCTCGCGCAGTCGGCAGCACGGCTCCGTTCTCGTCCTGAACGGTGCAATATCCGTCCTTGCGATCCAGTACGTTCTACGCACTGAAACGAGCTGGTACTTCACGGACGCCCGGCCTGGTTAGGCTGGATATCGGCGCTTTGCCCGTGGCGCGCCTCAACCGAGCGGCAGCCGTGACGCGAAGGACCGGCGCCGCTGCCGCCCGTGGCGCTGAGCTGACGGCGGGGCATCTGCCATCGGTTCCGCTACTACCGGCAACGAGGAGATCTAGTGGAGTTCGACCTGAGTCCCGAACAGCAGCAGATCGTCGAGGTCGCTCGCAGCGTCGCAGCCAGCTTGGCACCCGGCTACGTGGACCGCGATGTTTCTGGCCAGTTTTCCTGGGACGTGCCCCGGATGCTGGGGAAAGCCGGGCTGCTGGGCCTAAACGTCGCTGTCGAGGCGGGAGGCGAGGGCGCCGGAGAGCTGATGGCGGGACTCGTCACGGAGGTCATCGCCGGAGGCGACCGGGTGGCCGGGAATATGCCCGTCCAGGCAGGAACTGCGTGCAAGCTGCTACACAGCTACGGCGATCCCGGTCTGGCGTCTGAATGGCTGCCACGCATTCTGGCTGGCGAGGTGACCGTGGCGCTGGGACTAACCGAGTCGGAGTCCGGATCGGACCTGGCCAGCGTCATGATGACCGCGACCCGCTCTGGCGCGGACTGGATTCTGAACGGCGAGAAGACCTCGGTCAGCCTCTCGCACTCACAGTCCGTCATCGTACTCGCCAATACGCCCGACGGCCACGCGCTCTACTTTGTCCCGACGGACGCCGCCGGGGTGGACAAGAGCCCTATCCGTGACATGGGAGTCCGCTCCGCAGGCCGTGCGATCATGAGTTTCACTGATGTCCGGATACCTGCCAGCTATCAGATCGGCGAACCGGGAAACGGGTTCCGCTCGATCCTCCGGTCCCTGAGCGCGTCGCGGGTGCTGGTCTGCCTCATCACTGTCGGCGTGGCGGCCAAGGGTATCGAGGACGCGATCGACTGGGCCAAGAGCCGGGAAAGCTTCGGCAAGCCGCTGGCCGCCCGCCAGGGCGTAACGTTCCCCCTCATGGATGCGCTCACCGAGATCCAGATGAGCCGGCTGCTGTGCTACCAGGCCCTGTGGCTGGCGGACCAGGGCAAGGATTTCCGCCGGGAAGCCGCGATGGCAAAGTCGTGGGTTCCCCGGGCAATGGCCATGGCGTGCCACGAGGCGCTGCTGACGATCGGGCATGTCGGTTACTCGATCGATCATCCTGCGCAGCTGCGCCTGCGCGATGTCATCGGAGCAGAACTAGGCGAGGGAACCGAGAACATCCAGAAGATCATTCTCAGTCGGCTGGTGTTCGGGCAGTCTCCGTCTTAACCAGTCATCGGCACCTAATCACCAAGCGGACCTTGCTCCTCAAATCGCCCCGCGCATCCGCATGTCCTCGATCTCGGCCTGGCTCAGGCCCAGGATCTCGCCGAAGACATAAGCGTTGGACGCACCGAGCGGTTGGCCAGGCCACCGGATAGCACCGGGCCTCCGCTCGAACCGTGGCAGGACGTTCTGCATCGTGACGAATGATCCCTCGGCGTCCTTCACGTCCACCAGGTTCTGGCGCTGAGCGACGTGCTCGTCCTCCGCCAGATCGGCAACGGAGTTAACGGCGGAGGCGGGGACGCCGACTGCCGAGAGCGACCGCACGATTGTGGCGCTGTCATTCTCCAGCGCCCATTCGCCCGTAACAGACTCGACGGTCGGCATGTCGCCCCACAGGCTCGCCCCGCTGCCGTCGGCTGTCGGCCACCGGTCCCCGACGACCTCGCAGAACCGGCGGAACGAGTTCTCGTTCGCGACATTTATCTGCACCCAGCGACCGTCTGCGCACGGGTAGGCGCCGCCCGGCGCGGTGACCCGGGAGCGGCCCCCGGTACGGACCCGTACCACGCCGTCGGCGGCATGGTCCAGGAAGGCCGAATCAGCCAGGCGCAGCATCGGCTCGTACAGTGCCAGGTCGATGTACTCCCCCAGCCCGTCCGATCCCGGTGCGTCCCGTCTGCGCAGCGCCTCCAGCACGCCCATCGTCCCGTACAGGCCCGCGAGGTAATCAGCCAGGTAATAGTTGGAGCGGAGCGGCGGGCTGGCGGCCGACTCGCCCGTGACGTACATCAGGCCGCCGAACGCGCATGCGACCCCGTCCAGTGCGCCGCGGTCCCGGTACGGCCCGGACTGGCCGTAGCCGGACAGGCTCAGGTAGACGAGCCCGGGATTGCCCGAACTCAGGCTCGCGTAATCAAGCCCCCACCGCTCCATCGTCCCCGGCCGGAAGTTCTCTACCAGCACATCCGCCCACTCTGCCAGCCGGGCGATACAGCGGCGGCCATCCGCGCTGGCGATGTCGAGGGTGGCCGAGTACTTGTTGCGGCCTTCCACCAGCCACTGGTTGCTCATCCCCCGCTGTCCGACGCCGTAATGCCGGACCGGATCTCCGCCGGCCGGGCTCTCGATCTTGACGACCTCGGCGCCGAAGTCGCCGAGTTGGGTGGCTACGGACGGTGCCGAGAAAAACCGGCCAAGGTCGAGCACCCGGACTGGCACATGTCCGGAGCCGGCCTCGTTCCGTGTCACCCTGCCTCCTGGGGCGCAGTACCGGGATGTCTTAGGCCCGGCCGTCGCCGAGCAGTCCTTCGGTGCCCACCTGGCCGCTCAGCAGGGCTCTAGCCATCGCAGCGAGCTGGATCTCGTCCGAACCTTCGTAAATCCGGGCGACCCGCAGGTCCCGGTACCAGCGCTCGACCGGGAACTCCCGGGCATATCCCGCGGCGCCATGGATCTGCAGTACCCGGTCCACGACGCGGTTCGCCATCCTCGCAGCCGCCAGCTTCGCGACGCTAGCCTCGTGCCGGGCGCTCCGTCCCTGATCGATGTTCCAGGCGGCGTGCAGGTACAGGCCCTGCACGCCGCGGATCTCGACGTCGGACTCGGCGATCATCCACTGGATGCCCTGCCGGTCGGCCAGCGGAAGCCCGAACGTGCGCCGGTTATTGGCATGTTCCACGGCCATCGACAGCAGTCGCTGGGCGGATCCCACCGCGCGCGGCGGCAGATTGCAGGCCCTGCTGGCATTTATCGACTGCAGGGCCAGCCGAAGTCCCCCGTTGAGTGGACCAAGCAGGTTCCTGGCCGGCACGCGGACATCGGGAAACGACAGGCTGGCTATATTCTGCGATCCCATCACCGGGATGGCCGACGACTTCCAGCCCATCTCGCGGTCCACCAGGAACGCTGATATCCCCTCAGTCCCCGAGTCATCTTCGGTCTTAGCGAAGACGACCGCGACGTCGGACTGGTCACCGCGGCTGATCCAGGTCTTCTCGCCGGTGATGATCCAGTCGCCGCCATCGCGGACTGCGCGGGTTCGCATGGCCGCGGGATCCGATCC
>Ga0302178_10002380_pt1 | contig 14925 bp, 12 predicted proteins | sample I_Palsa_E1_3_FD_198790 | JGI IMG/M metagenome (GOLD analysis project Ga0302178, IMG submission 198790) | Peat permafrost microbial communities from Stordalen Mire near Abisko, Sweden - I_Palsa_E1_3 | ecosystem: Environmental > Terrestrial > Soil > Palsa > Peat permafrost | place: Sweden... | reverse complement strand
GGGGCGCGGGGTGTGGGACGGGAATGTAGGTGACTGGCCGGTAACCTGTGCGGGCCTGGATCGTCTGAGTGCGCGCCGTTGTCAGATACCGGGTCAGGCCGCTCCGGACTGGCTGGGCGGTTGCTGCCAGATTTCTTCCCAGCGGCCGCTGGCCTGCTGGCAGCGCAGGGTGAGGATGCCGGCCGCGCCGGGCACCGACCAGTGCATGCCGGAGCATTTAAGGCGCTGCCCGATGACCGCCTTGCATCCTGCTTCGACGGTGCCGGAGCCGACGAACAGGCCGCAGGAGCGGAAGTGCTTGTAGCGCATCCGGGGGGCGTTGGTCTCGAAGTAGCCCAGGGCGGTGTCCAGTTCCCCGGCTTTGATCCCGGCCAGCGAGAACTGGCGGGCGGCTGACAGCAGCGCGGGGATGTCGCCGTCGTCGAGTTCGCCGCTGCGTCCGGCGAGCCAGTGGTCGTGCTGGTCGCCGAGCATGAAGGCGAGCAGCTTGCCGAGGTCGTGCAGGTGCTCGCGGGCGTGGTACAGGTCCACGATCTGGGTGGCTTCGGGGAAATGCTGGCTGGCCAGGCTCCAGATCCAGTGCGCGCCGTCACCCAGGATGGTGAGCTGGCGGACGTGGCCGGCGCCGCGGCGGCGGCCCTCGGCGGCCATCAAGGTCCCGAAGCCGGCGGCGGGCGCGAAGGTGGCCAGGTAGCTGGAGGAGTCCGGGTCGCGGATCGGGTACCCGTCCTCATCGACCCTGGTCTGGGTGAACGCGCAGGCCAGTTTCACCTCGCGGGTGCGGGCCTTGCCGTCCTCGCCCTTGCCGGGGCGGCCGGCGGTCTCGGCTGCCCTCATCGGCACGCCGGTCCCGTCGATGGCGATGTACAGCTTGTCCGGCAGCCCGGCGGGCGGCAGCGGGACCAGCGTCCGGGCGGCGATCGCGGCGGCCCCGGCCTCGATGACGGCGGCGGCTGCCCGGCCGTCGGCTTCGGCGTGCCGGCCCAGCCGCTTGCCGGTCAGGGTGATCCCGGCCAGGTCGGCGACCAGCCCGGCACCGCGGGCGAACGGCACCGCCTCGGCGGCCCGGGCCGCCATCTTGCGCAGCCCGGGCGACATCGTCTGCCCGGCTGTGCCGAGCTCGGCGTCCCGGGGCGCCAGGCCGTGCCCGCACTGCCCGCAGTGATACCAGGCGCGGCTGACGGTGACCGGGCCGAGCACCGTGCCGGTGGTCTTGTCCCGGTAGGACACGAACTCCGCCTGGTGCCCGGCCCCGCAGTCCGTCCCCGGGCCCCGGTAGCCGGGATCGGCGGCCAGCAGCCGCTCCAGCATGCCGCCGCCGAGCGTGGTCATCGCGGTGCGGATCGCCAGCTCCACGGCCTCCAGGCCTGCGCCGGCCGCCAGCGAGCCGGCCGCGGCCGCCGCCAGCCGCCCTATCTCGGCGGCGGCCTCCGCGGCGAGCGCCTCGCAGAGCCCCCCCTTTCCCCCTCCGGCGGAGGGGGGCCGCTGGCCGGCTGGGCCGGCGGCCTGGCCTCGCAGATCGCCTCGTTCACCTCGGTCACCTGGTCCACTAGCGCCCGGAACCGCTCGTACTCGGCCACCTCCCGCTCGGCCTTCTCCAGCTCCGGGCCGGGCCGCAGGTGCACGTTCACCGTCTTGCCGCCCGCCCATTTCGTCAGGTTGTGCTGCGGCCCGTGACCACGCTGGCCCGGCTGGGCGCATCTGCAGTTCGGCTTCCCGCACTTACGCCACACCGCATTCAGCGCCCCGCGGCGGAAGTCACCGACCCGGCTGAGGGCGGCATACAGCCCAGCGCGCCGGGCCTCCAGCGCGGCCAGGCCAGGGTCATCATCAGGCACCGGAAACCGCCCCTCCAAATCTGAGTCAGGACCTCACTCAGGTTAGCGGCGCAGCCAGGCACGATCAAGCATCCCTACTTTCGTGTCCCACACCCGGGGGCGCGCGGGGCGCGTCCGTGCGTCCAGGCCAGGTACCGCGAGGTCCTTTGGCCGGTCTAGCCTGGGCGGGTGACCGATCTGCTTGTCCTGTGGGATGTCGATGGCACGCTGCTGAACGCCGCCGGGCTGGGAACGCGCTTGTACGAGATGGTGTTCAGGGTGCTGTTCGGCTGTGAGCTGCCGGCGGTGGCGCCCAAGGCCGGGCGGACCGACCGGGCTATCATCACGGACACGCTCACGCTCGCCGGGATACCCGAGCCCCGGGCTCAGGTGGATCGTTTCCTCGCCGCGCTGGCCGGCCAGGTGGCCGCGGTCGACGGCACGCTGAACGCTCGGGTGCACCCGTTGGCTGGCGCGTCCGCGGCTATCGCGGCGCTCGCCGTGGCGTCCACCCCGGACCGGCGGATTCACCAGTCTGTTCTCACCGGCAACATACGGCCGCTGGCGGCGCTGAAGCTGGGTGCTGCTGGCCTAGGTGACCATCTCGACCTGGGGGCCGGCGCGTACGGGGACGCGCACGAGGTACGGGCGGAACTAGTCCCCGTGGCCAGGCTCGCGGCCAGTCGCCGCTACGGAGGGGGTTTTGCCGGCTCGGCGACCATCCTCATCGGCGACACGCCCCTTGACGTGGAGGCCGCGCTGGCCACCGGCGCCCGTGTGGTGGGTGTCGCGACCGGCGGCTACTCCACCGCGGACCTGGCGGAGGCCGGCGCCCACGCGGTCCTGCCCGACCTCACTGACCCCGCGCTGGTGGTCGCGGCGGTCACCGGCTGACGCTGGTGGCTGCGGGAGGCACCGGCTGACGCTGGTGGCTGCGGGGAGCACCGGGTGACGCTGGTGGCCCTTGCGGTCACCGGGTATTGCTGGTGGCGGCTGTTATCGCTGATCAGGGCTCAAACTCCTGCCGGACGGGACAGCTGGGCGAGCAGGGCCTGGGCCGGCCGTCCCAGCCGTGCTGGCGGAGCACCTTGGCCACCTCGACCGCGGTCGCGCATGCCTCCCACTTGACCTGCGTCCAGCCGTACCTTAGGGTCTGCTGCCCGTCCACGGCGGCGGCATTATCCCGTGTCTTGTCCCGCCACTGATTCTCGGCTGGATGAGCCAGGCGTCCGTCTAGCTCTACTACCACGTCGTATTCATATACCCGATCCCGGCGCCCCTGGCGGCCGCCCGGTCCGGTGAACGGCACCTGCCGGTCCGGCTCCGGCAGGCCGTGTGCCCGCTCCACGTCGCGGTGATAGCGGAACTCCAGAACCGAGTGATCGCCGCCGTCGGCGGCCACCATAAGTTCGTGCAGGTCCGTACGCCAGCGCAACTTTGTGCGCGCGCTCATGGCCTTACGCAGCCTGGCCTCGTCGGTCAAGTCCCTAGCGAACGCGCGGGTCACCCAGCCGCAGACGTCATCGAAGGACTTCGCGGCCTGCGTAAGATCGAGCACGGTCTCTTCGATCCTGGTCCGTGGCGGATAAGAATGCCCCTGGACGGCCTCGAGCGCACGCGCCGAACGGTGAATGACCGCTCCAGAAACGGAATCGATATGGCGCTGGCGCGGGACAGTCACATGGATCGTATCGGCAGGCTGGTCAATAAGCCGATGCAGTTCAGCCGCCGTCTCATGGCTTAGCACCGCACCCGGCCCGGCCGAAAGCACCACCGCCCACAACTGCGGGCCGCGGCCGAGCGCACCGCTGAAGGTCGCGTATACCCCGGGATGAATCTGTTGCCACCGGCCGCTCCTGACCCTGAATTTGATCATGTCTACGGTGAGTCCGGCCCGGATCGCCTGTGAACGAGAGACGGCGCCAAGCTGACGCCGGATCAGGTTGCGGAGGGCAGCAGGAAGGTCACGTTCCATGGCGAACATTCTGATAGCAGCCACCGACAAAACCCCGGGTACTCGGATGATTGTGGTGGATTCGGGCTCCGGGGTGGATCCGGTGCATCCCGATCCCCTCAATCCACCGCCAAGCCCGGATCCACCACGGAAACTGACGCGTAACGGTAACGGTGAGGCTGGTGGGGTTTGACGGACCAGCGGGGCTAGCAAGACGCGCCAGCAACCGACGAAGGCGGGCGGGGCGGGGGCGGGGCGGGGGCGGGGCGGGGGCGGGGCTGCCAAGGGCGGGCACTCGGCTGCCAAGGGCGGGGGGCGGGCGACCGAGCGCGGGGTACGGATATGAAGAGAGGGGGCTAGAGGTCAGTGAGGGGGATGCCGGGGTTGGTGAGGCGGGAGAGGTCGACTTGGCGGGCGGAGCGGATGAGGGACTGGATGTCGTCGGTGACGTCCCAGACGTTGACGTTCATGCCGGCGACTACGGCGCCGCGGGACAGCCAGAATGCGATGAACTCCAGGGCGGACCGGTCGCCGCGGTAGACGACTTGGTCGTAGGAGCCGGGCGACGGCAGGCCGGAGCATTCCATGCCTAGTTCGTACTGGTCGCTGTAGAAGTACGGCACCGGGTCGTACACGACGGGCTGGCCGAGCATGGACTTGGCCGCCGCCGGGCCGCCGTTCAGCGCGTTGGCCCAGTGCTCGACGCGGATCCGGCGGCCGAGCAGCGGGTTGAAGGAGTTCGCGACGTCGCCGGCGGCGAAGATGTTCGGATCCGAGGTGCGCAGCGCGGCGTCGGCCAGCACGCCGCCCGAAACCTCCAGGCCCGCATCGGCGGCCAGCGCGTCGTTGGGGGCCGCGCCGATGCCGACGATCAGCACGTCAGCCTGCAGTTCCGCGCCCGTCGAGGTGATCACGATGCCGGGGCGGAACTCGGCCGCGATCTCGCCGAAGCGGAACTCGACGCCGTGGGCCCGGTGCAGGTCCGCGAACACGCCGCCGAGCTCGGGACCCACCTGGTCGTGCAGTGCGGCCTGCTGGGGTTCGAGCACGGTCACCGGGCAGTCGGCCGCGCGCGCCGCCGCGGCGGTCTCCAGGCCGATCCAGCCGGCCCCGGCGACCACGACCCGCGTGCCGGGCTGGAACGCGGAGCGCAGCCGGTCCGAGTCGGCCAGCGTGCGCAGGTACAGCACCTCGCTGAAGTCGGAGCCGGGGAAATCGAGCCGACGCGGTGAGGCGCCGTTGGCCAGCAGCAGCTTGTCGTAGGACAGTGACTGAGTGCCCGCCGGACCGGACGCGGTCACGGTCGCGGCGGCACGGTCGATGGCGGTGACGGTGACGCCCGAACGCAGATCCACATCGTGCTTGGCGTACCAGTCCGCCGGGTGGACGAAGACCGAGTCGCGCTCGTCGTTGCCGAGCAGGTATCCCTTGGACAGCGGCGGGCGCTCGTAAGGGCGCTCCGGCTCCGAACCCAGGAGCACGATCTCGCCGTCGAACCCCTCGTCCCGCAGTGTCTCGGCTGCCTTGGCCCCGGCCAGGCTGGCGCCGACGATGACAAATGATGGCATGGGCTAAGGCTACGACGCGCCGGGCGCACAGAGGCGGTGATGCCAGGCGATCGCGGAAGTATCGGTGAGGGAAGCGACCTGATCGATGACGACACGGCGGCGGGCTGCGTCGGTCTGGGCCGCGTCCCAGGACGGCCGGAACAGCGGGTCAAGCGTTCCCGGCGCGCCGCGCTCGACGGCGTACGCCAGCTCGGTCAGCAGTTCCCGCTCGCGGGCCTGCGCCGTGATCACGCCCGCGCGGGCCATCACGTAGTGAGCGGTGATCCCTTTGAGCAGCGCGCACTCCAGCCGCTGCCGGCGCGGGACCACGAGGTCCGCGGCGTACCGGGTCAGCGGGGCACGACTGGCGTTGCCATCGGGGTGGGCGGTGCTGGCGGTGCTGGCGGGGTGGATGGTGGCTAGGGTGGCTTGCTGGGCGGCTATGCAGAAGCGGCCGATTAGCTCGCTGGTCAGGTTCTTCAGGGCCGCCACGGTATCCGGGCCGCCGTCGTAGGAGGCGGGCCAGGGGTCTAGGGCGAGCAGGTCATTGAGGACCTCGGCCAGTTCCGCGAGCGAGACGCCGTCGTCGCAATACGAGGTGGCCGTGGCCTGTGTGACCAGTGTTCGTTCGGTGGGAGATTTGAGATTTTTGAAGGTGATGAGGCCGGCGTGGAAGCCATCTTCCAGGTCGTGGACTGAGTAAGCCACGTCATCCGCCCAGTCCATGACCTGGGCTTCCAGGCACGGCCGGGCCGGCGGCGCCCCTTGCCTGATCCAGCTGAACACCTCGGCGTCCTCGGCGTAGACGCCGAACTTGGTGCCGGGGGCCCGGCGGAACCAGGGGTACTTCAGGGTCGCGTCGAGGGTGGCGCGGGTGAGGTTCAGGCCGGCCCCGGCCACCTTGGGCTCCAGCCTGGTCAGCAGGCGCAGCGACTGCGCGTTGCCCTCGAACCCGCCGCATGAGGCGGCCAGCTCGTCGAGGGCGAATTCGCCGTTATGGCCGAACGGGCTGTGGCCGATGTCGTGAGCCAGGCAGGCAGCGTCCACGAGGTCCGGGTCGCAGCCGATCTCCCGGCCGAGCTCGCGGCCGATCTGCGCGCATTCCAGGGAATGGGTCAGGCGGGTCCGGGGGAAGTCCGCGCTGCCGGCCGCGACCACCTGGGTCTTGGCCGACAGCCGGCGCAGCCCGGCACTGTGCAGCACCCGGGCCCGGTCCCGCTCGAAGTCGGTGCGCCCGGCCCGCTTGGGCGGCTCTGCCACCCAGCGGGCCGTGGCCCAGCCGTCGTAAACGCCGCCATCGTAAGCGCCGCCGTCGTGCCCCTGCCTCACCTGCTGTCGGAACCTCCCGATTCCAGCGCGGCGCGGCCGGCCTCCAGGCGGGCGACCGGCACGCGGAACGGTGAGCAGGACACGTAGTCCAGGCCCACCTCGTGGAAGAAGTGCACCGACTCCGGGTCGCCGCCGTGCTCGCCGCAGACGCCGACGTGGAGGTCCGGCCGGGAGGCGCGGCCTTCCCTGACCGCGATGTCGACCAGGCGGCCGACCCCCTCGCGGTCGATCGTCTCGAACGGCGACACGCCGAAGACGCCCAGCTCCATATACCTGCTGAAGAACGCGGCCTCCACGTCGTCGCGAGAGAAGCCCCAGGTCATCTGGGTCAGGTCGTTGGTACCGAAGGAGAAGAACTCGGCGCTGGCGGCGATCGGGCCCGCGGTCACCGCCGCCCTCGGCACCTCGATCATCGTGCCGATCGGCGTGTGCACGTGGGTGCTGGTCTCTTCCTCGACCTGCTTGAGCGCCTTCTCGGTCAGCTCGCGGGCGATCTCCATCTCCTGCACGGCCGCGACGAGCGGAATCATCACCTCCGGGCGCGGGTCCTTGCCCGCCTGCCTGAGCTGCGCGGCCGCGTGCGCGATCGCGAGGACCTGCATGTTCAACAGGCCGGGAATGACCAGGTCAAGCCGCACGCCGCGCAGGCCGAGCATCGGATTCTGCTCGTGCAGCCTGCGCACCGCGCCGAGCAGTATGTTGTCCTTCTCGGTGGCGTTGTCACCCTCCAGGGCGACCTTGATCGACAGCTCGGTCAGGTCGGGGAGGAACTCGTGCAGCGGCGGGTCGATCAGCCGGATCGTCACGGGCAGGCCGTCCATAGCGTCCAGGATCTCCACGAAGTCGCCGCGCTGCAGCGGCTCCAGGGCGTCGAGCGCGTGCTGGCGCTGCTCCTGCGTGTCGGCGAGGATAAGGTCCTCGACCAGCTGGCGGCGCTCGCCCAGGAACATGTGCTCGGTGCGGACCAGGCCCACGCCTTCGGCGCCGAACCGGCGGGCCCGGGCGCAGTCCGGGCCGGTGTCCGCGTTGGCATGCACGCCGAGGCGGCGCTTCGCGTCCGCGTGAACCATGATCCGGTGTACCGCCCGGATCAGGTCGTCAGCCTTGTCGGAGTCGGGCTGCAGCTCGCCCTCGAAGTAGCGCACGACCTCAGAGGCGACGACGGGGATCTCGCCAAGGTAGACGACACCGCTGGTGCCGTCGATGGAGATCACGTCGCCCTCGCTGACCGTGATGCCGCCAGGGGCGGTGAACTTCTTCGCCTTGTTGTCCACGTCGAGTTCCTCGGCGCCGCAGACGCAGGTCTTGCCCATGCCGCGGGCGACCACAGCCGCGTGGCTGGTCTTGCCGCCGCGGCTGGTCAGGATGCCCTGGGCGGCGATCATGCCGTGCAGGTCGTCCGGGTTGGTCTCACGGCGGACCAGGATCACCTTCTCGCCCTGGGCGGCCAGCTCGACCGCACGGGGCGAGTCGAAGACGACCGCGCCGACCGCCGCACCGGGCGACGCGCTCACCCCGGTGGCGATCTTGGTGACCTCGCCGCTGGTGTCGAACCTGGGGAACATCAGCCGGGCTAGCTCGGCGCCGGAGACCCGGGTGAGCGCCTCGTCCATGTCGATCAGGCCCTGGTCCACCAGCTGGATGGCGATGCGGAACGCGGCCGCGGCGGTGCGCTTGCCCACCCGGGTCTGCAGCATCCACAGCTTGCCGCGCTCGATGGTGAACTCGATGTCGCACAGGTCGCGGTAGTGGGTCTCCAGCGTGTGCATGATCTGCATCAGCTGGTCGAAGCAGGCCTTGTTGATGGTCTCCAGGTCCTGCAGCGGGACGGTGTTCCTGATGCCGGCCACGACGTCCTCGCCCTGGGCGTTCTGCAGGTAGTCACCGTAGACGCCCACGGCGCCGGTGCCCGGGTCCCGGGTGAACGCAACGCCGGTGCCCGAGTCCATGCCCAGGTTGCCGAACACCATCGCGACCACGTTCACGGCCGTGCCCAGATCCGTGGGGATGCGCTCCTGGCGCCGGTAGAGGATGGCGCGGTCGGAGTTCCAGGAGTGGAACACGGCCTTGATGGCCAGGTCCAGCTGCTCCCTGGGGTCCTGCGGGAATTCCCTTCCGGCCTGCGCCTTGACGATGCCCTTGAACGTCTCGACCAGGTTCTGCAGGTCGGCCGCGTCCAGGTCGAGGTCATTGCTGACGCCCTTGGCCTTCTTGGCGGCGTCGATGGCCTGCTCGAAGTGCTCGCCGTCGACGTCGAGGACGGTCTTGCCGAACATCTGGAGTAGGCGGCGGTAGGCATCCCAGGCGAACCGCTCGTTGCCGGCCTGCTTGGCCAGGCCCTGCACCGACTCATCGGACAGGCCGATGTTCAGGACGGTATCCATCATGCCCGGCATGGAGAACTTCGCCCCGGACCTGACGCTGACCAGCAGCGGGTCGGCCGGATCGCCGAGCTTGCGGCCTATCGCTGTCTCCAGCTGATCCAGGTGATCCGCGATTTCCTTGTCGAGCCCTTCTGGCGTGCTGCCCCGCTGCAGGTAGTACCGGCACGCTTCGGTCGTGATAATGAACCCGGGCGGTACCGGGAGGCCGAGATTCGTCATCTCGGCCAGGTTGGCACCCTTACCGCCCAGCAGGTCCTTCAGATCCTTGTTACCTTCGGTAAAGTCATAAACGAGCTTCGGCACTTCCTGGCTCCTCGCAGCGCGCGACGTCATGTATTCACCCCGGACTCTACCGTCGCTAGCGGATTCAGGGAGAGGCGAACGTCCTGTCATGGCAGGACTACCCTCGTCCGTGTGAGCGAGCGGACGATCGGACTGCTTCATCCCGGCGAAATGGGGGCGGCGGTGGGGCGCTGCCTGCGTGACCGTGGGCACGTCGTGCTCTGGGCCTCCGCAGGCCGCGGGTCCGCTACCGCGGCTCGTGCCGCCGCGGCGGGCCTGATCGACGCAGGTACCGTGACCGAGATCGCCTCTCGCTGCGACGTCATTGTCTCGGTGTGCCCGCCGCACGCCGCGCTCGAGGTGGCGCGGGAGGTGGCCGGAGCCGGGTTCGGCGGGCTGTATGTGGACGCCAACGCGATATCGCCCGCCACCGTGCGCGAGGTGGCCGCCATCGTGGCGGACGGCGGGGCCGGCTGCGTGGACGGCGGGATCATCGGCACTCCCCCGGTGCGGCCGGGGTTCATCCGGCTGTACCTGTCCGGTCCGCGGGCCGGCGAAGCGCGTCAGCTATTCGAGAGTACTCCTGTAGACGTGCGAGTGGTCGACCATGGTCGGAGCGGGGCGGACGAAGGGGGCGCGGACGGGGCGGGCGTGGCGGGCGGGGGGATCGGGGTCGTTGGGTCGGCTTCGGCGGTGAAGATGGCGTACGCGTCGTGGACCAAGGGGTCGGCGGCGCTGCTGCTGGCGGCGCGGGCGCTGGCCCGGGCCCAGGGCGTGGAGGACGTGCTGCTGGCCGAGTGGGGCCTGTCCCAGCCCGGCCTCGAGGAGCGCTCGGCCCGCGCGGCCCGGTCCGCGACCAGCAAAGGCTGGCGCTGGGTGGCGGAGATGGAGGAGATCGCCGCGACCATGGGCGCGGCGGGTCTGCCCGAGGGCTTCGGTCTGGCCGCGGCCGAGATTTACCGGCGGTCGCCGCATGCTGACGCGGCCGGCCTAGACGCGGTGCTTGAGGCCCTGAGTTCCGCGTCCTAGCGCGCCGCGACCGCCACGGAACGGGGAACGCAATCCGGCGGCGGACGCCGGGCCCGTTCGGCAAAAGGGATTTTTAACCGAACGAGACGTGCTGCCTGCCCCCGGACAGGGCGGCTCAGCAGGGGCCGAGGCGCTCGGACAGATAGGTCTCCACGTTGTCGATGCCGACCCGCTCCTGGTTCATGGTGTCGCGATCGCGGACCGTGACCGCCTTGTCGTTCAGGGTGTCGAAGTCGATGGTGACGCAGTACGGGGTGCCGATCTCGTCCTGGCGCCGGTAGCGGCGGCCGATCGCGCTGGCGTCGTCGAATTCGGTGTTCCAGCGCTTGCGCAGGGCCGCGGCCAGATCGCGGGCCTTGGGCGAGAGGTCCGCGTTACGAGACAGCGGGAGCACCGCCACCTTCACCGGCGCCAGCCTGGGGTCGAGCCGCAGCACCGTCCGCTTCTCCAGCTTGCCCTTGGCGTCCGGGGCCTCGTCCTCGGCGTAGGCGTCCAGCAAGAACACCAGCGCGCCCCGGTCCACGCCCGCCGCGGGCTCGATCACGTACGGGGTGAACCGCTCCCCCGATTCGGTGTCCAGGTAGGTCATGTCCTGCCCGGACGCCGCCTGATGCGTCTTGAGGTCGAAGTCGGTGCGGTTGGCGATGCCCTCGAGCTCGCCCCATTCGGTGCCGACGAACTCGAACTTGTACTCGATGTCGACCGTGCGCTTGGAGTAGTGGGAAAGCTTGTCCTTCGGGTGCTCGTACTTCCGCAGGTTCTCCGGGCGGATACCGAGATCGGTGTACCAGGCCAGCCGGGTCTCGATCCAGGTGTCATGCCACTGCTCGTCGGTGCCCGGGCGGACGAAGAACTCCATCTCCATCTGCTCGAACTCCCTGGTGCGGAAGATGAAGTTACCCGGGGTGATCTCGTTGCGGAACGACTTGCCGATCTGGCCGATGCCGAACGGGATCTTGCGGCGCGAGGTCTGCAGCACGTTGCGGTAATTGATGAAGATGCCCTGCGCGGTCTCCGGACGCAGGTAAGCCAGCCCGGATTCGTCTTCCACTGGGCCCAGGTGGGTGCGGAGCAGGCCGTTGAACATGCGCGGCTCGGTGAACGCGCCCCTGGTGCCGCAGTTCGGGCAGGCGATGTCGGCCAGCCCGTTCTCCGGGGCGTGGCCGTGCTTGGCCTCGTAGGCCTCGATCAGGTGGTCGGCACGGTACCGCTTGTGGCAGGACATGCACTCGGTGAGCGGATCCACGAACTCGGTGACGTGGCCGCTGGCCTCCCACACCTCCCGGGCCAGGATCACCGAGGAGTCCAGGCCCACGATGTCCTCGCGCTCGGTGACCATCGAGCGCCACCACTGGCGCTTGATGTTGTTCTTCAGCTCGACGCCGAGCGGGCCGTAGTCCCAGGAGGCCCGCAGGCCACCGTAGATCTCGCTGGACGGGTAGACGAACCCCCGTCGTTTGCTCAGGTTGACGATGGCGTCGAGACGGTCACTGCGCAAGGCCATCTTGTTGTCTCCATCCGGCTGGCGGTCGGCGGGCGCGGCGGGCGCGGTCCCCATGGTGATTCCGGCGCGGACACGGTGGCCAGCCTGGCCGGCAGGGCCTTCCGCGACATCCGCGACCGGAGACCCTAGCTTAGGAGCACCGGCGAGCGATCGCGAATTGAATTCACCCGGTGCGGATGGGTGACGTCCGGTAACCCCGTGGCCACCGCGCTGGCCACCCAGTCCTCGTCGATGTTGAGTGATATCCCGCCCACGGTCACGGTCTGGTTGCCCGCGTACTGCTTGGACCGGTCCGCGGCCGGCCACACCGAGGCGTTCAGGTACGGCAATCCGGACAGGTTGGTCGAGTTGTCCCAGAACGCGAACCAGATGGCCTGCGGCTCGGCGAGCGCGTGCCCGGCGATCTCGGTCGTGCTCTGCAGATCGGTGATCGCCGAGTCAGCGCTCGAGTACACGCCGGAGACGTAGCCCATCGCCGTCAGCTGCCGGTCCCAGGCGTCCAGGAAGGTCAGGACCGCGGTCCGGCAGCCGGCGTTGGTGTGGTCGTACCCTTCCATGTCGTAGTAGACCGGCGTTCCGGCCCCCAGGCCGAACGAAGCCGCGTTGGCGACCGCCTGGTTGGCGGCCGCGGTTCCCTCGGCCGCCGCCTGAGCCGGATCGATCGTCCCGCTGAAGTCGTCGCACGGCGCCTGCAGCCCGACGAACGTGGGCATCAGCGACCAGCCCATCGCCTCGGCCTGCTGGACCCAGCTGGCGGACAGGTTGCCGTAGTCGCAGGCCGTCATCTCGCCGCCGATGTAGATGGCGGTGGCGGAGTACATGGCGCGCCAGGCCTCCATCGTCGTCAGCGAGGGAGCGGTGCAGGTGTCGAAACCGGCCTGACCCGGGTTCGTCGGGGTTGGAGTCGGGGTCCGTGTCGGCTTCGGCTTCGGCTTCGGCTTCGGGGTGGGCTTCGGCTTCGGGGTGGGCTTCGGGGTGGGCTTCGGCTTGGGCTTCCGGTGTCCCTTCGGGTGGTCTAGCGGCGCCGACTGCGGCTTGATCTGGCGGATCGTGGCCAGCGCCTGCTCGACCAGGGCCGGGTCGGTGCCGTAGGTGGCGTCAACCGACGGTGACGCCGCCGGCATGGCGACGGCGAACTCATGCAGGCTGGGATTCTGCACGATCGTTCCTGGGGCGGGAGAGGAAGCGGCGGCTGGATTGCCCTCAATCGATGCCCGCAGGTCAGCCTCGGCTGGCGTGCTGACGGCGGCCGGGCCTGCGATGCTGATCGTGTCCTGCCGGCCGATCAGGCCGGCCGGGCAGTCCTGGTTAGCGCCGGGAGCGCCAACGTAAACGGCGTTCTGGTCGTACCGAACGCATTGACTGGGGTCCTGGTTGAGCCAGTACACCGGCCAGCCGGCCGGGACGCTGACCTCGAGGCCGTCATAGGAGATGATCTTGGTGACGGTCTTGTTTCCGGCCTTTCTGGCGCGGCCGGAGAGTGCTTTGCTGACTCCGGCGCCGGTGGCTTCGGCGCCCGCGCTCGTTATAGCGGGTCTCGCGTCGGCGGTAAGGCTGGCGCCGAAGATCCCGGGCTGTTGCCCGGACCCCGTCCCGATTCCCCCGAATGCAAATCCGCCCACGATGACGGCCACGACGGCGCGACGCACTAATTCCCCCTGAATGACCCTTTGATAACGATTAACTTCAGCCCCGTAAGCACGCTAAAGGTCGATAAGGACCATGAGTGGATCCCAGCGCACCGGCAGCAGTAATCGTTCCCCGTATCCATAAGACTACGCACAGTTATCCAAAAATGCTGCCGATCCCGGCGTGTCGTGACACGCCGTTGATGTCCGAGTGGTCACACCGACTGGTCATTTAGCCTGGTGAAACGCACTTTAACGACGTGGTGTTTGAAGCCTGGACCGGACGCATGGGCCCAGTTGGCCGACGCTCCGGCGTCGGTGACGACAGCCGGCAGCGTCATTGTTCGCGTGATATCTGGCGATTCGCCCCTTCCGGATCGGGCGCTTCAGCCCGGCCGAAGAGGACATGAAATGATAACGACGGGAACATAATTTGATAACGAGGACCCGGAGTCGCTCGAGGGCGGGACGGGATTGGGCCGGGCGCCCCCGTACCTGCGATCACGGCTAGCGTAGATTTCGCAGGCGTGCCACAAGTGCCGACGATCGAAATCCGGCCAGAGCGTATCGAGAAAGACTAGTTCCGCATAGGCGGACTGCCAGAGCAGGAAGTTCGAAAGACGCTGCTCGCCGGATGACCTGACGAAAAGATCGACCTCCGGAATCTCGGGCTCGTCCAGATAGCGGGCGAACACCTTTTCGGTGATCTTCTCCGGACGTAGCTTACCCGCGGCCACCTCTGCGGCTATGGCGGCGGCAGCATCGACGATCTCGGCGCGGCCGCCGTAGTTCACGCAGAATTGCAGGGTCAGCACTGAATTCCCGGCCGAGAGCTGCTCGGCGTCCTCGAGTTCGCTGATAACGCTGCGCCAAAGCTTCGGCCGGCGGCCAGCCCAGCGAATGCGGACGCCCATTTCATTCAGCAGGTCGCGGCGCCGGTGGATGACATCGCGGTTGAAACCCATCAGGAAACGCACTTCGTCGGGCGAGCGCCGCCAGTTCTCCGTCGAGAAGGCGTAGGCGGACAGGTAAGGAATGCCGAGCTCGATCGCCCCCATGATCACGTCGAGCAGCGAGGACTCGCCGACCTTGTGGCCCTCGGTCCTGGTTAGCCCCCGATGGGCGGCCCAGCGTCCGTCGCCGTCCATCACCAGCGCGACGTGCCTGGGCACCAGCTCCCGCGGTAGCTCCGGTGGCTTGACCCCGCTGGGATGCGGATCGGGCGGGCGTACGCCGACGGGACGGGGACCCATGTTAGACACGCTCCACATGACGCAGCGAACGGATCGAATGCTCCAGGTGCCACTGAAGGTACGCGGCGACAAGCCCGCTGCACTCTACCTGGTGCCGTCGTTCGCTGTGATCTGCGTTTTCCCAGTCTCCGCGCAGCAAGGCAAGCATCAAGTCCACCGTCGGGGCCGCAGGCGAGGCGGCACCGGGCGGACGGCAGG